>TARA_R110000824_G_scaffold101736_3_pt1 | contig 16810 bp, 4 predicted proteins | sample TARA_R110000824 | Tara Oceans TARA_R110000824 (sample SAMEA4397747) | marine metagenome | biome: Polar Biome; feature: [MES] marine water layer (ENVO:01000295) within the mesopelagic zone...; material: water (ENVO:00002006), including particulate matter (ENVO:01000060) such as......
AGGCTTCCAATCTGTCCCATCACCCATCTGGTCTGGTGGTTCAATATTGTCTCCAGCCAAATCCCAACCATACCCTCTGAAGTCGAAGGGACCATCACTGGCAACATATCCGAAATCGTGATAGTGTACTGTCTCATAATGTTCAGGGAGGTGGTTGTAAGGAGCCTTATCTATAGCAGCAGCGGTCATGCTTGTCCTGCTATCAGAGTAGTATGTCATGGGTCGGCCAAGGTTATAGTGCCACATGGATAGATATGCATCAGGTAGATGTCCAGTCCCAGTATCACCAGTGCCTGCTCTTAGGTCCTGTATATGGTGAGCAGCGACACTAGATAGTTTGTCAGTATAGACTTCCCCTGGCCCCCCAGTGGTACCAGTTAGTGTTATGGTCGCGTCTTCAGTACAGGCATCCCAGAACTGTTGCGACCCATTCACACCATAGAATCTGTTGGTAGTAGCATTTTCTTCACCACTGGCCTGTCCACGATACTCGTAACTAGCCTCATATCCCCCAACGCTTAGTCTACAGTCATTGTAATCCTTACCAACTTCTGGGAATAGACTATTATTGTCCACCAGTATTTGTCCATCACTTATTGATAGACTGTTACCAGTAGTCTGAATGTATTTCACCTTACAAGTGGGGTTGAGTGACTCATAAGCATGTAGATATGGATTCAGATAGTGTGTTGGGTAACCAGTCATGGTTGACTGTGCACCTACAGAGCCATAACCAGTGCGACAAAAGTGGTAGTAGTGGTCAGGGTGGTAGTGTTCAACATTCCTCCAATTGTATGAGTTGCCTGCTGCGCCACTAATCCCAGCAAAGACACCATTAGTAAGCGTCCCACTAGCACTGGTATATGCTGGTGACCACCAAGGGATAGTAAGAGTATAGCCAGGGCTAGCAAGTTGGAACATCCCTGGATAGTAAGGTAGGCTCTTGCGACTCCAAGCGGGGGAAGTAGATTCATTCACTCCTAGTGGGTTATAAAGCCCTAATGTGGGGAGGCTGGTAAATTGTTGGTTGGGTGATGGGTCTATATCCAACATTACCTCATTCAGATAGACTTCACAGCCTCTGACATCAGCCTTGAGAGCCTCAGCCAGAATGAAATCGTAGGTGGCACCGTTCCACTGCAAGGCTATGACTGTGGCTACCTGCTGGTCAGTGAGTAATGGGTATTGGGTACCAGTGTCAGCCCCGAAGTCGTAGTTGGTGCTGAACCCCATGAGTTGCTGAGCAAAGAGGTTAGGCTGGATGATGATTTGGTATGCTCCAGTCTCTAGTGGGTCTGGGAAGTTCCAGTGGGTACTGTAATTGGTACCAGCCTCCAGTTTGAGTCTGTGGTCACCACTCTTATTCTCATTATCAAAGGCTAGTATACCATAGCCGTCATATCTTACCTTAGTCTCTACCATCAAAGTGAATGCTCCACCATGAATATCAGATGGTGGGTGTGGGCTCGAGGGGGATGAGAACCACATAGAAGCATTAACACCTACACCTTCTTGGTCTAAGAGGTAATCATCATTAGCACTAGTAGTACTATAGACAATAGAGTCATATTTCTGTTTCTGTTCTATACTAGTTGTAGCACTTTGATAAGCCCTGTTTAGATTGTAGACTCTTTGATAGAGGGGGTGAGATAAGTGTCCTGGCATCACAGCCATGGTAGGCGTTACATAGTGATGCCCCATTCGAGGTACGGGCATTGGTGTCAATCTATCATCGCGTATGGCCTTTGCTGGGCTCTCGTCGACATCAACGCCCACCCAATCAATAGGCTTCTTGTCAGGGCTCTCTCCACTGACCTCAGCATGGTCCCTGAGTCTCCTAGCAGCGAAGTGGCGGGTGCTCCCAGCAGGAACATAGAATGAGGGCTTCATCACATCTCCACTGGTGGCTGAAAAGCCTGGGGTGAACTTACATCCAGTGAATGTTGAGCCACTCACTCCTGTGAATGATACCACATGACCATTCACAGTGAGGAATGACCTACCATCTGCTGTCTGGTCGGCTTCCCATATTGTAGCAGTCACAGCCCCACTAGCAGTCAGAACTGAACCACTCACACTGGTGAATGTTAGTGAATTATGAGTCATGGTGTTAGTGGTGACCCCGTTAGTAGTAGCACTGACTATACCTAGAGGTTCTCTCTCAGTATAGCCCCATCCCATCTTGGTCAGATGGAAGTAAAGTGCTCTGTCATGTGGCTCGTAGGAGGTCTGTAGAGGGGCCTTGTTATCCATACCCCCACTCTTACTGTAAGGGAAGCCAGTACCCACCTCACTGGTCTCACTATTGTCTATTCTTTCCCACCCCTCGTTCTCCCAGAACGGGTTGGTCGATGGGTTCTCGTTGGTCGAATCGAAATTAGCATTCACCACTGCATCAGGTAGGTCAGGCCGTTGGAGCCCACCAGTGCCCATAGTCTCATGTTGATAGCCCTGTACCTTATCGAAACCACTTCTCACTAGGATATTACCGGGAATAGTGTTAGGGTCTGGTAGATTGATAGACAGATTTGGCTCATTACCAGAGCCTGCCAAAGCAGGGCCTTGTGTATCTCTATCTCCTACTCTTGAGAAGTCTCTAATCACAGTACCTAAAGGTGAACCACCCTCTATCTTGTGCTCTTGACCAGAGTCATCAGTTACTGTGATAGCCTCGAACTGCACTTCCTCATTAGGTATAGACAAAGCAGCCCCTATCTCCACTGGGTATTTCTCTGCTAATTGAGGGTGGGCTAACTCCTGAGCCTGTACAGTCGGGAACATTGCAGCATTGGTAGTCTCGAATGAGAAACGAGTATTCCCATAGATAGTCTCTCCGAACTTCACATAAGAACTACCTACCTTGCGCCACACCCAAGGTACGGCCCCCAGTCCTCTAGCATTAGGAGCAGGCATACACAAATTGCCCCCATCCATCCTCTTCCAAACCACATGATTAATGAAGAAGTTTCGAGCAGCACTCTTACTTTTCCAGAAGGAATAGGGTGCTGCTAAAACAGCAGATTGAGTAGTGAAAGTATTTGATACAATATTATTTCTATTGATGGGGTCTGTTGCAGGGAAATGAGCAACTCCTGGGTTCTCTATTTTGTCAAAGAATAAATCTCCTGTGGGGAACAAACATGATTCCATTGGATACATCTCACCAGCCGTTGGAATATTGGCTGCCCATTCACCAGTATTATGAGGTGATGTTAGACTAGTAGGAGGAGTAAAATCCTTAGCAAATTGGGCATCAACATGGGGGCCACCATGGGCATAAGCAGCGAACCTGTCATTGTTGTGCCTAGCACTGTGAGAGGCTATCACTGTACCACCAGTCTTGTTACTAGCAGCCCATCTCTTGTCTAGCATATCTCCGCAAAGCAGTAGACCATCTCTATCTGCCTTCGCTATGATAGGCAACTCCGCCTCGTTGGATACTACAACATAGTGTCTAGGATGCAACCCACTGTTTAGACCAGTGGAGTCTTGAGTGAATGAGGCGGTAGCCCCGGTTTGTGTATAAGCAGCCGTTGCACCATTAAGAGCATGGACTCCCATAGCACTCCCATATGGATTGAAGCCTAGTAGAGGATGCCATGCTCCTAGGCCAGCACTGATGCCATGACCACTACTGGTCTTGGCTACCTTGAGACTATTCAGATAGGAGTATCTCTCACCATGCCAGCCTACAGCACCCACTGGTCTGGTCCTGTCTATAGCATCCACGAAGCCATTGAAGTGGACTTGAGTAGCAGCAAGGTGATGGAATACATTGGTATCCCAGTTACTTGTAGAAGCGTCTGCAGTATGCAATGCTTCGGGTGCACCATTACTCCATCTCAGATTACCTGTCTTTGACCATACATAAATTGTCCAAGAGTCATCAATAGCAGCAGCGTCATGATTACTAGCAGTAGTGCCACTCCCAATCGTAGGACTCTCTAGTCTAGCACCACCACTACGCCAGTTAGTACCTATGGTGAATGTACCCTCACCACTAGCATCATCATCATGGGCAGTATATCTACCATAGAACACACCAGTACCTGTCTTACTGACCCTCAACCATCCCTTCTCTGGAAGATATTTCGGTAGCCTCTCATCCGTAGTCAGAGTAGTGCCATTGGAATAACCACTATCTTTCACCATCCCGACATTAATCCAAGCATACCTATCCTGTCTTATGGCATCTTGGAAGGAAGGGAGGAATGTCCCACCCATGGCCTTGAGATTACCCTCACCGGGATAGGAGTTGATGGCTGCTGAGATGATGGTAGCCAATTCCTCTGAGTTCTGTACCCTAGTGGCATCAACTACGAAGACATCCCTAGTGGTCCCATCTCCTGTGGTATTCTCTGTTAGTCCCCTATCATAGTCTTCGAGGGCTAGAGCACCTACTCTGAACATACTAGCATTCAGTCCTAGAGTGATGTCTTCACTATTGATGGAGTGTTCTTGGTTATCAGGTAATCTGTTTCCGGTGGTAGGGTGGGTAGGGTTCTTGGCTACAGCGTTATCCATCCAATTACCACCAGCAGGGTACCCACCATCCATATGCCAGTGGTAATAGTATGCCTGATTATCAGCATTCTGTGTGAACATTGGATGTGCTATTGTCAATGATGCAGTGGCTTTACTACTAGCCCAGTGATTGGTAATGAGTGAAGCACTACTAGAGTCGAACTCAGTATTCAACCACTCACTTGGTGTACCACAAGCAGGCTCCCAGTTTCTCAGAACTCCATAAGGGTATTCAGCACTCCTTTGCCAAGCCATGGTGGGGGGTAGATACGGCATGAAGACCCCAGTCCTATCAGTGTAAGTCCCACCACTCGTCTTCCATCCCTTACTCATCTCATTAGGGTGATACTTACCAGGCTCAGTCCCAGACCCTCTCAAAGAGATACCTCCCTGGTCATTGTGATAGACATGGGTATACTTGGCACCCACTGTCTTGAGAGCAGTAGGCTCTTTCACACCACTACTGGCATACATCTGTATGTTCTTTGGGACGGACTGACCGGGCCCAAACACAATGTAGGCTACCTCATCAGCACACCCACTGGCAGCATCAGTGTATCTAGCATAGGGATGAGCGAACCTAAGGACTATAGGGGTGGGGTGGGTGATGGTGGTTTGATTATCCACACTACTACCATCATCTTTGTACCTAGTAGCCTTATCAGAATCATCATCATACCCCACCAGTTGAGTAGTATTACCTGCTAAACTGCCTCCACTACCACTCTTGACATTCATGTCAGGGGCTAGCAAAGCGTCAGCATTGGTAAATGGAGGTTGAGACTCACCTCTGTGTTGGTTAAGGAATGGAGTACCAGGGAACATGGCTAGCATCGCAGTAGTATCCAATATAGCATGAGCACCCATGTTCTCCCCCACATTCTGCAGTCCAGCACAACCTGTTGGACCGGAAGCATAGGGATGAGAATAGAACTCAGTGTAGTCATTCTGTGTCCCATCATTGATGTCCATAACCACACCACTGAACCCACCTCCGAAGTAGAGTGGGACACTGTGGTCAGGGCTGTCATGGGCTCCACGGAAATAGGTCAATGGCTCACCGTGGGTATTCCCTGCTATCCTACTACCAGCGAATAGTCTGGCTCTCTCTCCATTCCACAAAGTGAATGGGTCATTGTCAGCAAGGGTGAAACCTGTCTCAGCATCTATGTACAATAACCTCTCGTTGTTACCAAATCGTACTTTGCCCCATCTACCCCCCATATCGTATATCAAGAATGGTTCAGAGAAATATCTTCCATCCGCTGCTGCTGTGCCAGCAGGATTTATGGCATGAGTGGGTAGCAGCCAATCATTCCCACTCACTTCTACATAACCATCACCAGCGGGCGTAGGTGTAGTATTGGTGGCCTTATGTACAGGGTTGTTAACACAAGGAGTAATATGGTCTCCTGGATAGGCAGTGAATTTTTCACCCCTCAGGTGTTTCTGCCACTCAGCACTAGAAACATTACTCCCATCACTTTTGATGAGAGTAGGAGTAGGAGTGTTGGCTTTCTCTCCTCTGAAATTGCTAGTGATATTGAGAATGGTCCCAGGAATATACCCGCAGTCTATGGCTACACCGTTAGTGATTTGAGTACTTGAAAGGCCTCCTTTAGTCACATCTGTCTCGGTACATCCTGCATAAAGCCCCCAATCTCTATCTCTAGATACTGAGAACAGGTCCTTGAGGGGAGTCACCTTGTTCTTATTATTCAGTGTATGTACTTGGATAGCGGTAGCAGCCCCCTCCCCCATCCACTCCCTGTAAGTTCTACCATCAGGAGTATACATTTCACTACAATTGAAAGTACTAGGTGTATTAGGGTCCACCCCCATAGCATACTCTACTGCAGCAGCAATCAGTTCATCAGTTACTATAGTAGTCCAATTCAACATGGGACTTATCATCCCATATTCACCACTGCCCGAAAGATTGGTGATATCAGGATTTTCACCAGTAGAAGTAGTAATGCCGTAGAATTCTTGAGTAGTGTTACCAGTACCATTATTGGTAGACCTGGATGTGTATCTCAAAACCATGGTAGTATCAGTACCGGCATTGTCAGTATAGAGTATGAATCCCCCTTCTTTTGGAAATCCTAGATGCCCCAAATAATCCAAAGAAGTACTAGTGGGAGCATTAACATCAACTATCGCTACACCCAGAGTCTTTGTACCCGAGTCATATGATGCAGTACCAATCCCCCCATATCCATTCAGATATCCGTTAGCGGGGGCTCTGATACCATTCCATAGATTACCTCTCCAAGAAGGGTCGGGCACAGTTTGTACTGCTAGACTTTCATTAGTGGCAGTAGCAGGATATACACTGCCTTTCATGTGCTTACCAATTGTGAATCCACCCTTACTTATGTCACGGTCATCGAAAGAAATAATTATCTCATTCTCTAGACCTAGTGGAAGTACAGTATTGTTATTCGCAAAAGATTGCCCCCTTTCTCGATAGACCAATCTGATAGTGTGGTCTTTACCCCTATGGTCAGTAAATTTGAAACCATATAATTCACTTTTACCAACTTCATTTTTAGATAGTTCATTTGATGTTACATAACTAGAGTAGGATGTCGGACCACTAGCATAAATCTCATCAAATCTCCCACCTTTGTTAGCCACACCGAAACCCATATCACCAGCATCGGGTGCCCAGCCTGGGACACCACTGGCTACCAGTCCCCCGAAATTGATACGAGCACGAGCAGAAGTTCCGATTCTAAGGCCTTCCACCATTCTATTTGCATCACCCTGTGATTCAAACGATTCTTGATAGACAGTATTAGCACCACGACCAGTAGCCATCTCACTGTTTACCCTACTGTTGGTGGCCTCATACTCAGCCAGATTATTTATAAATTCCTCATCCTCATCATCTGATGGGACCATCTGTCTCAATGTAGTTATTGGTGCAAATGGTCTTCCGTTCTTAGTAATAGGCATAGGGGCCGGATGCATATTCTCATCCTCTCCCTCTATAGGCATAGCCCAAAAACTACGGAACCTACCACCATGACCAACTAAGAACTGTGGTTGGTAAGCAGCCTGCCCACGACTATTATCCAACCAAGCACAGAAGTTTCTACCAGAAGCACCTGGGACAGTACTATGAATCACTATAGTGTAACCATCATTACCATTCAAATCCTTCACAGCCCTACCGAAATGGGCTCTAAGATATCCCATATGAGAACCCTTATCCCCTCCAAATGCTGTATCATCCCAGAATGGTGCAGGGTCATGAGCAGAGCCCCCCTTGGTACTAGCCTGTAAAGCAGCAGATTGGTTCACTCTCCTAACCATCTCTCGCACAGCAGACTCGACACTAGATACCCCATCAGCCTGTCCTATCTCACCCAAATCGAGTGTCAATCTTCTGACAAAATCCATATCTTTCCACTGTGGGAGATGTTGCAATCTAGATTCTGAATGTGTAGTGAGGTCTAGAGTATTTGCTCGATTTCCTTTGAGGCAAAGGAAAGCCGGTATAGCCCTAGTGCCATCAGGTGTATCAAAGAAGGTGGAACGATTCGTAGTAGCAGTCTCCAACTGATGTCTTTTCTCTGTGTAATTAACCCCATAGGTTAGGTCTTCTGTTCTTACTGTACTGTTCTCTGTCCTACCAGTACTACCTAGGAAAGAAGAGCCATAGAATATTGTAGCATCATTCAAACCATAAGCATTGTGAGTCTGTCCACTAGTAGTCACCTCCATGTAAGGAGTGCTCTTGTGAGCATAAGCCCCCTCTATGAAATCAGACTTTCCTATAATAGCCCCGGAACCATCACTACTATTGTTCATCCCTTTGTCTTGACTGTAAAACCCGTTAGCCACATCCAATCCGTTGACCTTAGGGGTAGCCTGCCCTGTCTGAACTTGCATGTGGATGTCATGGAAGGCTATGAACTCCCTGTCATGAGCCACATCATAGAGTAGTACGCGTGCGTGACCCTCCTTGGCTAAGTATGGGTCAAGGTATGCTACCACAGGAACTTCTGAGGCTGAGTATCCCAGTTCCAACCAGTTAAGTTCTACTGTCTTGTTCACATGTTGCACGAAGTTCTGAGCAGTCTCCATACAGGTGTTACCTATCAAGAAGTTCTCGAGTGGTATGCTATCACGAGCCTGAGTCCCTAGTTCTCCTCTACCTCCATTGAAACCATTCCAAACTAGGAACTCGTTGAGAACTCCGCGAGACTTACAGAATAGACCCTCGATGGCATGAGGATTGGTGTAGTGCATATTCATCCATACAGTATCACCATGCCTCAATCCACCCGGAGCATAGGGGTTGTTCCATGTCTTGTTGAGAGTGTTTTTCCATGCTTGCTCCCCAATCCCATAACCATCATACATATCGAAATAGGTTGTAGTTGTTACTCCAAGATTAGTCTCTTGAAACTTCAATCGCTTAAGAGTATAAATATCACCAACTGCTGGAGTACCTGAAGATACTACAATCTTATCACCATCAGCATGGTGAGTGAATAACAGTATCTCATCGTCTTGGTTGATGGCTTCTATCTTGATATCAGCCCAAGTGGTACCCGTAAAACTAGGTAGATTATCACCAATGTAACCAGCATTAGGGCTAGACCAGGAAATTATCTCGAAAGTAGCAGCACCACTCTCTATTTTCTTAGCATGGGGGTTAGCAGTAGGCCCCTCCTTAAATTCAACAGCACTGACATATTGTCTGAGACCATAGTCAATATTACCCCCTTGTGTCTGTACATTAGCCCGGTCATAGTAGTAAGGCCTACGAAACTCATTAACAGAACTAACGATTACAGGGTCATCACGAATGGGAGTACCTATAGTGCCCATACTTACCACTAGACTAATGATAGCATTCTGAGATAAGCCTTCGACAAAGTCATCACTAAAATCTGAGACTGTCATTGCATTACCAGCAGTATTAATGGTACTAGGTAGCCCCCAAGCACCATTAGGTAGGTATATTCTTCTATGTACCACAATGTTATCACCAGTATTCCTAAGATTGCTATAAGTCTGGTACATCTTATCTGGGTTAGGGGTGGTATCTGTTGGGAAAGAAGCATGCACATCCTCGACATGCAGTTGTAACGAGGTAGTTTCCCCATTAGTTACAGTTTCCTGAATCTTGACAATTTTCACGGCTGTGGTTATATCACCATTTATCCAACCCTCATTGTATGGTCCGACCACATCACGGTCTATAGGGGCATATCCCATTGCCCTTCTACCTACAGGATTCGGTGCCCAAGAATGGGCTGTGAGTGTGGGGTCTAGATGTATCTTCATGCTGTTATCAGGGCCGGGGAATACCCCATTAAATGGGTCATCAAAGAACTGACTACTGAATACTGGTATCTCAACTAGAGCCCGAGTACTGGCATACTGAGTACCAAGTTGGTAATCGTGTGCGACACTCCCTATACTTTGGAAGAGTCGGTCATTGATGGTAGTACCATCAGATACTATACTAGCCTCATCAAATAGGGGGTCGAGAAGGATATTACTTTGACCCTTCACCACAGAGTTGTTAGTGGCCCAGTTAGTAAAAGTGTCCTGTTCAACTCCATCACTGTTGATGAAGCGTCCAGTACCAGACTGGTCACCGGGCTTAAATGTGAAGGCAGTAGTAGTAGTATCATAGTATTCAGCACTAGCACCATTCTCTAAGTGTATTCTACCACGCACGGGAAACATGTAAGTCCCCCAACTGGCCAAAGCATCTGAGTTATTGTTCAGTGGTACTATAGTCAAAGAAGTGCTATCGAAATCAGTCACTTTAGCCCCACCATCTCTTCTAGTATTCCATCCCAACCTACTCAATGGGCTCTTATCCCAAGTGGGTGTTGTCTCTACCGCTCCTTGCCCAGGGCCCCCTAAGGTTACAGTTACTACTGGGGCGTCTGGCTTTGTCTCCTTGACAACAACAGAATTAGGGGAGCCTTCACCAGCATAGTCTGATTGCATAGAAGCAATATCATCCATTAACCCCCTTGCTTCCATAGTGACATACACATTACCTCCATTATGTGTCTCCCTGAACGAATTGATTCTCCCACGACTCACTAAGAATTCAATGGTAAATAGAGAAGGGTCAGTGTTGTCTATAGAGAATTTTTTCAATTGTAGAGTACGGGTCTTATCAGTAGGTTGAACAATTAAAAAGTCACCTCCAGAATCCTCTCCATTATCAATTATGTCAAACATCTCGAATGCATGGGAAGAGTGGTTACTACCAGCCTTATTATCAGAAGTAGCCCCAAGTTTGTAATGAGTAGCAGTAGTTAGCGTGGAACTATTCTTCTTAGAAAAGGTCGGCCTAATGATGATATGGTGGTATACTGAGGGGTGAGTAGGATTATCAGCGTGGCTAGAAGATATACCTAAAGGTGGAGAGTTTGGCTCATCAGTGACTGCAGTAGGAGTATATTTAGAAGGAATCTTTGTGTTATCTAATTCTATCTCATATTGGGCACCACCAGTATTGTCACCTACTAGTAGGTGGGGTTTGAGAACATCAGACACCCCTCCGAAATTACTCTTATCAATTCTTATAATTCCCCCAGCAGAATGTAGTGTCATAGTACCACTACCTAGAAGAGTATTGATTCGGTCAGCCACCCTCTTAGTATTGATGACAGAACCGCCAGAAGGTACTGTCTTCTCTACTAACAGAGCAGGACCAGTGGTACCAATGGTATCTCCCGTCAAATCTATAGCATTATAGTGAATCTCGATATACGGTATATCAGTGTCACCTGTTTGCAAGACGGCTACTCTAGATTGTTTCTCTGGAGTTAGATGAAAATTGTAGATATCATCTGAAGATGTTACATTTTCTGTAGCATGACCTTTCAAGAGAAAGGGTTTGATATCAAAATTAGAACCACCGATAGCAATTATGCTATCCCTATCAGGGTCTAAGGTACTTAACCCATTTCTTATCACCTGTGATACCGTACTAAGGGTCACTAGGTTAGTGGCTGGGGCATCATTACCTCTCTTGAAAAGTGAGACTGTACTATTTACAGGCACTTGATTAGTCAGCCCTAGAGACATACCATCAAAACGTATTTCCATTTTATCAGCCATACCATCCATGGTCTGAACTACAGTCTCGAAGATGGGTTGAGGGAACATTTTGAGATAGGGGTGCCCAACCATATGACTGAAGTAATGTCTACCGGAGTGACCAGATTGGAACTTGTCATCAACCAACCAGTTGGCCGAAGATACAGTATAGGGATTAGCGGTCTCACCAATACTGACTCTACGACTGAAAATGAAACCATGGTTTCTATTATCACTCTCATCAATAGCGGTCATACCATTCTTATCAATAGCCTGAGACCCCAAACCTGGGGGCTGGATAGGCTGACCAGTCCCCTCATCCAATAACAAATCAGACATCAGAATTACAACAGTACTATCATTGGTTAGATTACTGGCGGAATTGAAAGCGGTTCTACTATGAAGAATACCTCTAGAGCCAGTATCAGTATTAGCATCGAAATCCAAATGGATACTTTCTACAATGATAGTCCCATCAGAAGATATTGACTTCAATCTCACTCTCTCTGGAGGTTTGCTATTGGGGTTACCAGTATTGATATCAGTCCCCGTAGGGTTGATGAGCAAGTTCACTGTGGTATGTGGTATCTTGACGACTTGGGCTCCTCCACTATGTGTTGTGACTCCGACCTGATAATCACCTAGTGAGGGTATGGGGTATGTAGAAGGCATAGTACTACTTGTCCCACTGACTATCTCGTAGAGAGTTTGGACTTGTGTAGTATCCAATGTGAGAACAGTATCATTAGGATTGGCATTGGACTTGAGGTAGAATAGAGTATCTTCTATCTCCACTGGTTCCTCGAACCTCCATAAACCTAAGGTGGAAGGTCCTTTGACGAACGGCATAGCATAGATATTGCTGGGGTCAGTATCTCTTCTCCAATGAACCGCTTCTATGTAACCCCTGTATTGACCCCCATTACCACCAATCAATAAATCGGAATTAGTGAGTTGTACAGTAGAATTCTCTGGGGTCTTAGTAGAGGCTACTAATTCACCATTTACCATTATTGATACTTTACCAGTATCAAATACACCAGTGACATGAAGTAACTCTCGGGTGTTGCTAGATATACTCTTGTTATTATCAATGAAACTGGCAGAAGGTGTAGGGTAAGTGATACCAGAGAAGCCAGAAGATAGGGCGATACCACTTGAAGCAGTATAGGTAGTCTTGTTACCTGAATTGTTGACTATATCGACACTGAAAATAGCCGGAGCGGGTTGATGTATGTCACCAATACTGAGTTTGAATAAACCCTCTTTGTATGCAATTACTCCACCACAGTCAGGTCTAACCCAAGCCTCTATAGAGAAATTATCAAGATTGGTGAAAGCACCCCCCTCTATATTACCCTCCTGTCTACCAAGCCCCACAGTGGGCCTCGAAGAGCGAGCAGTCCCATCTCCGATAGGAATCTTAACACCAGTCGACTGGAAATTGTGTAAAGGACAGACGATACTATCTGTCACACCATTGAAGAATATGGCATGACTACTTTTTCCAATTACCGTCATTTGCTACCACCATCATATTCCCATCATTACATCCAACGGTTGGAAGGTTACTGAAGCCATGTACACAGTAGCACCTGCCTCATAATTGACTTCGCACTGTGTAATAGTACCACGAATCCCAGTTGTTCTGTCAGATATCTCGAATTCTACACTAGCATTTTCCACATTGTTGACTGCATCCTTATCCTTGTTACCAAAGCCTGTACCGAAGATAAAATTTCGAGCAGCATATCCTTCAGGGACTCCGTCCACAGGTGCCACATTCTGTGAGTTAACTAGAGAATTGTAAGGTATCTGTACACCGATGATGTAGTCCTGACCATGTTTGGTTGTCAAATTCCCTTCAGGTATTCCTAAATCAGTCAAATTATACATCCCTCCCATAGCACCTAGGACTGTGTTGCTAACCACATTACCTAGGAGATTCTGCACCTTATCTCCAGCAGAAAAGCAAGAGCCCTCTTTACCTCCAGCGAACGGACTCATACTGGGTTGAGCGACTGTGGAACCATCGGCTCTTACAAATGTAGGACTACCAGTATGTCCTAATGGTCCAGCCTCAACCTGTGTGAATTCCAAAGCACCATTGACCCCAACATCTGTGAAGTAATTTTGCCCCAGAACCTTCTCAACGGTAATCAGGCTTGTGAAAGTAGAGTAAGCGTTGAGAGTATCATAGATTCTACTGACTATGGTCTCTGCATTATTGGCACCTTGAATGCCCACCGGGATGGTAGTGCCTGAACTTGGTGGGGTAGTAGAGGTATTACCATTGTTCAATTCTACTATGAACTTAGTACCACCATTGGCATATGGTTCATTACTGGTATGTGTACTGGTTATCTCAAAAGAGGAACCATCTAAATCAGAAGCGCTGACATTCCCATTGTCCCCATCCACAGTATCTCCACTCATGTATACACCATAATTTACAGTGGTATTGAATAAACCGGCTTGAGCCGTTGCTGAAAAATCAATTATAGCAGAGGCTTTCTTCTTGGTACTAGTGACCTCTTCAGTGCAGTCCTCATCATCTCTTATGATACACTCGAATCTGATGATAGCAGTATTCATGTTTAGGTCTCCCCCAATCCTCTCACCAGTAAACGGTACAGGTTGGACATATACACCTCTAGTAATACTCAGCATATAATCAGTACAATCCAATTTGATTAGGTCACCATCTTTTCTAACGAGACGGATAGGGAGTACCATCAGAATCTTCCCCTAGTGGGTTGTCCACCCAATCTCCTAACTTCTTGATTCAGCATATCACTAATCTCACGAGCAAGTGCTCGCTTATCACTTCTATCTGTGACTCCACTAACATCCAACTTGATATTAATATGATTCACAGTACCACCACTCATACCACTCATCTTCTTATTGCTAGTGATATTACCAGATTCTCCTGGAGTGAACAACTCTGGACCCTTCTCACCAACTAGGTAAGCGCGGCCTCTACTCACAGGTCCACCCATGGCTCTTGTTCTTATGCCATCTGTTCTATATTTTTCACCATGAGCATAATATCGTGCTTGGTCCTCTTCAGTTACACCAATTTTGTGCGTATCTCCTGTGAAGAATTGCCATATTGTATTTGCTATTGCCTTCAACTCATCATGATATTTGTAGAGGAGTACTAAGAGTCCTGCAACAACAAGAATAGGACCCAAGGTTATACTAGTAATCCCCAGTGCTATCAGTCCCATGTGAATGAGAATAGCGCCTGCAACAGCGGCAACAGCAGATACCACTACTCCCTTCCAGCCTGTAATATCATTAGTCATTGCGAATAGTATGAGCCCAATACCTACCCCAATCAAGGCGAACCCATAGAGTAAAGCCTGCCAAGTGAGATTAGCAAACAAGAAAGCACTGTTCATGAAAACGAGGAACATCTCAATTGCTGCAGCCACATGGGCTCCTAATATTGGTATCTTAGTTAGGAGTAGCAAGAAGGGACCTAGGCTGGCACCTGCAACGACGAAGGCTGCTGCTGTGGCCCCAAGAGGCCCAAGTATAGGTTCTAATGCATTTTGAACAAGATGGAAAATACCAGCCATGAACATCAGAGCGCCAGCCAATAATCCTACAGGGAAAGATGCAACCAGAGCAACTACACCCATAGTGAACATAGCAGCAGTAAACACATCGAATACACCACCTTCTCCTTCACCACTCAAGGCCATGACAAGGCCTTGCATAGCATCTCTCAAGTACCAGATATTCTCAGTGAGGTCTAACACAAAACTATCCATACCCTGAAAATGTATGCTTACCGCCGCTATCATGAACCCTAGAGCAAGTATTACTGACGCAATCGTTAGCACACTGACAATAAATCTCATGAACCCTAAGAGCACTCGAGTGGTATTTATGCCTAGCCCTTCCATTCTCTCAGAGAGCCAATCAGTGGCATCACTAGCCATCTGAGTGATTCTGAAGTGTTTGATTAATACTGCAGAGAGTATTCGCTGTGTGATTGAAAGAGATGCTATCGCTTGTTCTATCTCGAGAGCAGTCATTGCCATTTGGCCATGAGCAATTCCACAATCACCAATAGTCTTCAGATACTTGTAGGCCATGTAAGCCCCAGTGGACTTTATGATAACCGCTATTTTCCCTTGCAGTTGTTTTTCTAAAGTCAAGTCAACAACCAAAGACTTACTGGCACGAGAACGTTCACCAGCAGCATCCTTGCCGCTGAGTATGGCTCGAGTCAAATCGCTAGTAGAGTCCGTCAGGTCGTCCACAGGAGCAAACACCAAACCTACCACCCCTCACTATGTGGCATAGGCCCACCCATGTTAGTGCTACCTATCTTCATCTTGGATTGAGAATCTCCTTGCCTCTTCTCCGCATCTTCATTTTGTATCTCATCATTGGCTACAGCCCATATCAACATCTGACTAAACTCCTCTTGTGTGAGGATTTTGATATCAGAAAGGCTGAGAGAATAATGTTTCATGACATAGTAAGTAGAGGAATCCATGGACATTGATATATCCCTTACATTCCCCTTTAGAAACTCTTTAGTGTCCTCTATTCGCTCAGCCCATCTTCCAAAGGGCCGGCCACCAAATCCTCCGGTTGAGGCAGAATTCGGGTAATCTTCCTGGCTATTTCAGGCTTTAGCGCCATTAACTGAGTCTTGCTCAATTTGGGCTCTGTTCTATCAATACAGTTCAAGAACATATATTTCCAATAAGACGAGAGGTCTACGCTAACCTCGCCCGACTGTTCAATGCTCACGAACTCCTTGATGACCTTCTGGGTGTCCATAAAAGACATGGGTTTAACCCAAATATGCATCACAATGTCAGGGTTTTCTTCATCTACAGATATCTCGTGAAATACGGTACCTGTTCCTACCATTAGGCTATCTATGTTTTCTAGTAATATTTTATCACTCTGTTTCTCCATACTCACTTACTCCACCCTCCTCGGGCATCTCGTCGCTAGAGGCTGCCTCTTCCGAGGGGGCCTCCACAGTCTCAACAGGAGCCTCTGATTCCTCAGAGGGGCCAGCATCGTCTGCTTCCAAGCGGGCAACAAGTTCCGCCTTGACTCCGCTAACAGTTAACTCGCGCTCACGCAACAAGTCTTGTAACTGGTTCACAGTCATGGATTCGTATGTAGGCTCAGGCTCAGGCTCAGGCTCAGGCTCAGGCTCAGG
>TARA_R110000824_G_scaffold10089_2_pt1 | contig 16807 bp, 17 predicted proteins | sample TARA_R110000824 | Tara Oceans TARA_R110000824 (sample SAMEA4397747) | marine metagenome | biome: Polar Biome; feature: [MES] marine water layer (ENVO:01000295) within the mesopelagic zone...; material: water (ENVO:00002006), including particulate matter (ENVO:01000060) such as......
TCTGGCGGCGGCAGTTGTAATCTTGCGTGTCACAAATGTCTCTCCTCTGCGGGGGGATTCGTGATTAAATAGGATCCCTGATGATGCGTGAAGGCCGTAACTTTCCCGATAATTCCTAACGAGATTGTGAGCAAAGACCTTCGCGCATGCATAGGGGCTTGCAGGCATCAGCCGCGTAAGTTCATTTTGAGGATGCTCGGGATTGTCCCCAAACATCTCAGATGATGAAGCTTGATAAAATTTTACATGAGGGCAAATATTCCGCACTGCTTCAAGTAGACGTAATGTCCCCATCGCAACGATTTTTGCTGTTTCTTCCGGAGTGTCAAAGGAAACGCGCACGTGCGATTGTGCTGCCAGATTATAAATTTCATCTGGTTGGTATTCTTGCAGTGTACGATAAATATTTCCCGCGTCGATCATATTTCCATATACTAAATCAAAATTCATTATATCTTCAGTGCTCTCAAAAATATGATCGATTCGTTCTGTGTTGATGAGTGATGTACGGCGCTTCAAACCGACCACACGATAGCCTTTTTTCAATAATAAGTCTGCTAAATAGGCGCCGTCTTGGCCTGTAACTCCTGTTACGAGTGCTACTTTTTGCTTTTCGCTCATACGCTCAAATCTCCGTTTTCAATATACCAATCATAAGTTTTTTTAATTCCCTCTTGAAAGGGTGTAAACATATAACCCCCTACTAATTTTAAAAATTTTGTGTTGTCGCCATCTTTTCTAAATTGACCGTCCATTTTTCCATTAAAAGAAATAGCTACTCTTTTCTCAACTTGTTCAGCGAGGGTGCGCGCCATTTGCAAAATCGATAAATTTTGCGAAGGTGCAACAATTAATGGCTCTTGTGTGTTGTGCTCCTCAAGCAATACAGGAATTATCTCACATAAATCATCAACATATAATTGCTGGCGTAGAGGGAGTCCCGATCCCCACAATTCAATATCGTCCCCTCCCTTTGCTATGGCAACCTTGTGAACCAATGCGGCTACAAAATGGGAGTTCTCTTTTCCAAAGTGATCGCCCGGTCCATATAAGTTAGACGGACTAAAAGTGGAATAATTTACACCATACTGTTTTCTATATGCGCAACTTTGCACTTGCAATCCCCTTTTGGAGAACCCGTAGGCAAAATTCGTTTCGGCCGGAGGGCCTTTAAAGAAGCTTTCTTCAGTAAATGGATAGTGTTCCATTTGATCGGGATATGCGCAGGTACTCAATGAGGAAAGCACTCTTTCTACTCCACTTTTATAAGCACATTGTAACACATTTGTATTCATCATTGTATTTTCATAGAAGAAAATACCCTGATTATTTATATTCTCTTTTATTCCGCCGACGCGACCAGCAAGATGAACAACCGCATCTGGCCTAACATCTCTAAACATTTGTTTTGTCTCTTCGGTATTTGTCAGATCATATTCTTTTGATGATATATAAATCCAATCTGGTTTATATATCTTTAATCTTTTACCTAAAAACCCGCTGCCGCCAGTTACCAGTACATTCATTAAAGCTCTTTATTGAGGTTCTCTTTTTTCGTTTCGCGGCGATCAGTAAATAACGGGCGCACCGCATCGAGGCCAGGTATTGGACTATCAGGTATTGGGTTTACCAATGAGCCATCTTTATTAATAACTGCTTCTTCATAAGCATCACGATACTTTTCACCAGCAGCGGTCTTAGACATCCCAGACTGTTCTACCCTCTGGGTTTCATGCCAGCGCACTACTGTTTTATGATCTTCTTCAACCTGTTTATTATATCGTTCTATAAAGGCTTTTCTTTCTTCATCGGTTTCCATTTTGTCGAAAAAGCTTTTAATTAAACTTTTCTCCACTTCAGTTTGAATATAATTTAATGCAGTATGATTTTTTTCGCCCAAGAAAGCAGATCTTAAAAGAGACATCGTCATGGGCTGGCTGGGAGGTTGATTTAATATGTGTGTTATTTGTTGAACAAGGCCGCCTAGGTTCCACCTCCAAGCATATTCTATTATGGGGCCCATCACCTTTCGTTGCATCAAGAAATTCTCAGGACTATCACCAATTCTACCGAGAGCTACAGCGTCTCTAATTTTAATTTTCCATTCAGATAATAGTTCATAGGTGTGATCAACCTCATAAAAAGGTACATCGCCATCTGTCAACCAATAATCGTCATCGAGGGGCCCGTAGCCTTCGATTTCCATTTTACGAAATTGGGCAATCGTATTTAATTCAGTTCCGGGGTATATTCCAGCAACTCCAATATCGTCATAGTACAAATATTGAATATCTTGTAATTCTTGAACAAATTCAATTGTTTCATCAATCGTCTCGGCACTCTCACCGGGCAGTCCTACAATAAGAAAAGCGGTGGCTTTAATTCCTGTTTCTGAAAACAGTTTTAATCCGTGTCGAGCAGACTTCTGAGTGATTCCTTTCTTCATCTGCTTTAAGACAGTTGGGGCGCCCGATTCTAAGCCAAAAAGAACATGTACAAAGCCGGCATGCTTCATTAACATCACCACTTCTTTAGAAATTGGCTGAAATCTTGCACTACAAATAAAGTTTGTTTTGATTCCTCGTCTGATAACTTCTTTGCAAAATTCTATCGTTCTCTCTTTTATGATCATAAAAGCATCATCATGAAGCCAAATTGTTTCAACGGTGGGATAGTTTGTTATAATATATTCCACTTCATCTACAATATTTTTCGCAGAACGACAACGAACTTTTCGGCGGCTCGTTGCATCTAAAACACAGAAATTACATTTGTAAGGACAACCTCGACTTGTGAGCATACCTGCCACCTTTCTGCCTTTCCAGAGAAATATGTCATGCTTAGGAAAAGGCAAAGTATCTAAATCCTGAATCAATTCGCGAGAAGGAGTTACTACAACTTCTTCACCATTGTGAAATGCAATACCCGTTACATCATCAATTGGTAAATCTTTTTCCCACCGATCAACTAGTTCTCCTAGTGTTACTTCTCCTTCACCAACAGCACAAACAATCCCAGGATACGCTCCTGCTAGTTGCTTATACATAACACTTACATGCATGCCGCCAATTACAATTTTGATGTGAGGATAATCTCTTTGGACCATCTCAATAACTCTATACGAACCAACACGACTATGTGTTATTAACGAAACTCCAACCACATCTGGTTTAAATTCATCAATATCTTTCTTAATAACCTCTAAACACTTTTCGGTCGGTACATTGTTCAGAAATTCTGTTTTAACCTCATACCCACGGTCTAAACTTTCTAAATAGGAATGCAAATAAGCTAATCCCAGAGGATAGTGGCTATCGGCTCCCTCGTAATCCCAATCTGTATCTGACTGAGTAAACGCATCAATTGATGCATAGGTTAATAATACTTTCATCTTTTTTTCCTTTTTTTATGATTGAAGTCATCAATAAATAGTGTCTTTTTTTCATTACCAAATGAAATTTTCTTTATAATGTCGAACAATGAAGTTAAGTTCTTCATCAAAAACCTTCTTAGGTTCCCAGCCCAGGGCCCTTAATTTATTATCATCAAGGGCATAGCGTACATCTTGGCCTTCGCGAAAGTACGAAAAATCCACTACATCTTTTAATATATCAATGTCGCCATGAAATTCTTGGACCACCTTAACTATTGTGTCAATATTGGCTTGTTCAAAGTTGCCGGCGACATTATAGATTTCATTTATGGCGGCTGCATCAACAATAGTCATGACTGCTTCTGCTGTGTCGTCTGCATGCAACCAGTTGCGCACAGGTCTCCCCATATTGTGAAGACGGATTCTTCTTCCTCTGACTAAATTTTTTACAGCCAAGGGAATGAGCTTCTCGGGATATTGGCCAATCCCATAATTGTTAGTGGGCCTTAAAATAATATAATCTAATCCATAGGTACGAGCCCACGCCATCACCAGCATATCGGCCGAGGCCTTTGCTGCGGAATAAGGGTTGCTCGGTTTGAGGACATCTTCTTCAGTGTGTTCTCCCTTCTCGATATCTCCATATACCTCATCGGTACTAAAGTGAAAAAAGACGGGTCGCTTATTAACGTTTTCAGGTTTGTGGCGAATAAGATCAAGCAAGTTCCGAACGCCTACAATGTTGCTATTGATGAATTCCTCACTATTAATGATGCTATTCCCCACGTGAGATTCGGCGGCGGTGTTGATCACATAGTCACAATCGTATAAGTGCCTCAAATCCTTGATATCTATTTGATCAAATTTAAAATTGGGATATTGGTGAAACTCGTCCAGCAATGAACGATTGGCGACATATGTGCACTTATCAATGCCATAAACCATCCAACCTCTTTCAAGACACTTACGTGTCACATATGACCCTATAAAGCCCAAGCAGCCTGTGACGTATACTACTTTCACTTTAAGTCCGCAAAGAAGACATCGACTGCTTCTTTAATGTATTCGATTTTCTCGTCGGTGAGGCCGATATAGGTTCCCAAAAAGAACGAATTTGTCGTAACCAACTGGGCATTGGGAAAGGCTTTGTCCATATCCCCATATTCATCGGCCATGTGGATATACCCCGGATGTGCAAGTATGTTGCCAGAGAAATAAGAGCGCGTTTGAATTTTGGCGCTCTCAAGATGGTTTACAATGTCAAACCGCGAGAATGGAGCATCTTCCTTAATTGTTAGCAAAAACGCGAACCAGCAGGGGTCGGCGTGTTCTGTTGCGACGGGCATATGAAAGTATTGCTCATAAGGCGCAAATATGGCCCCTAGCTTGGCCCAGTTCTCTCTACGGGCAGTATCTAGCATCGGAAGCTTCTCAAGCTGCTGTAGGCCCATTGCAGCCTGTAAATCAAGGGGTTTTAAATTGTACCCGATTTCGTCAAAAACATATCGATGATCATAAACGGCGTCAGGCTGACCTGGAAGCCAGTTTTTAAATCTCATTCCACATGCTGTGCCTGATGTTACATCGCCAGGCTTCATGGAGTTACAGTAACAGGCGCGACCCCAATCACGCATACTCGCTAAAATCATTCGTGTCTTCTGGCTGTTTGTCGCGATGAAGCCGCCTTCACCCATTGTCATGTGGTGGGCAGGAAAGAATGAACAAGTCGAGAGGTCACCATAGGAGCCGAGCTTCTTGCCATTATAATATGAGCCCAAAGCATCACAAGCATCTTCTAGAAAGACTAGATCATATTTTTCAATAAGAGCCATCAGACGGTCCATGTCTGGCGGATTGCCGAGCACATGAGCAAACATGATGGCCTTAATTGCTGGATCCTTTTCGAGAGCTTCTTCTACTTTGTCCAGATCCAAATTCACACTCGGCAATTCAACATCCACAAACACTGGCACAAGGTTGTTCTGGATAAGAGGGTTAATGGTTGTGGGAAAGCAAACAACGGGAGTAATAACTTTGTCGCCGTCCTTTAGTTGTTTCGCGAAGCGGCGAGATTTGGTTGCAGCTACCATCAAGAGATTTGCAGAGCTACCCGAATTAGTAAGTGCGCCATGCAGCTTGCCTAAGTGTTTAGGAAACTCCATCTCGAAATCTCTTCCATTTTTTCCAAAAATCATCCAGCCGCTCAGCAAGACCTCAACAGCTGCGAGATATTCTTTTTCATCAAAAACGGGGCCCGAATAAGATACCCAGTCTTCGCCGGCGGTCCACTTTTCTTGTTCGTGCTTTTGTTCGGCGTACTCTTTGACGAGACCTAAAATTGTCTGCAGTTTATCGTCGGTGGAATTCATATACCTCTCTTATACCCCTCTCAAGGCCTGTGGTTTTTAAATCTAAGGATGCTATTGTTGTGCTGCTGCCTGTGTACGGGGGCGCTTGAGCTTTCTTCTTAAGAATAACATTAATATTACTATGTGTCAAGTTTTTTATTTGTTTACCTATGTCTAATAATGTATATTTTTCTTCATAGGTCATGTTGACGTCTTTTGGCAGTTCTTCGGAGTGATTGTGAATATAAAATCTAATAACTCTGAATAAGTCATCAACATAAAAAAAATCCATTGTTTTGTCTTCAGAGATAATAATGTCTTCTTTATGTGATGCTCTGGTTATAGAGTTTTTTATAAGCCTCGTGTTTTCCTCAAGAGGCCCAAAACACCCAAACAATCTCAAATTAATAATATTCCCGTTGTGTTGTGCTATATGTCTTGCGATTATGTTTTTAGCTAAGCCATAGAAATCTGCTGGGTGTCTGTTTGTGATTTCAGATTCACAAATGTTGTCTATTGGCTGCTCTCTATCAAAAGACGCTCCAGAGCCAAAAGAAAACATCAGTTTAAATTTCGATGCATGCTTACACAAGTTTCGGTGCATATCTAAATTTGTTATAAGTGCCTCAAGCGAATTCTCCGCACTCTTCTTAACTCCAACAAATGCAGTGTGCAACACAATATCAACTTTGTTGTTTGCAAAAAATCGATCAACCTCTGCGGTATTGGAAACATCTAAACTGTTTCGATTTGTAGCGAGCAAATTGTATTCAGTCTCTTGAAACAAGCGTATAAACTCTCGACCCAGAAACCCGTTAGCACCTGTAAGTAATATATTCATTTTCTCTTAAGATTTATATACAAAGGAAGGGTGGGATTTAGTACGTCTTCAAATGCAGCATGCATGGCTTCGGTGTCGGCAGGATGAATTGTCTTGATGTTGTCGAAGCAGCTCATAACTTTCTTGTCTTCCTCAGCCCAATGAGAAAATCCGAGGTATCCATAATCCCGATCTCTTCCTCCACCTACAAGCTTAACGGGAATCTTCTCATGATCCACATAATTTCTAATAAATTCAAATGGGCGATAAAGCAAGAAGGGTGTAATAGAATATACCACGGGAATTTTGCCTTCCATCGCAAAGCCGCAGGCCATACCGAGCATCAATTGTTCTGATGATCCCACATTGTAGAACCTATCTGAATAATCTAAGCGTATGCGGTCCCATAGTCCATAGCCCAAATCGCCAGTGAGCACAACAATGTCCTTGTTTTTGCCCATCTCAAGATGAAGTCGGTTCGCAAACTCACGCCTCATGCGCTAATTCCTCCTTCGCTTGTTCGTAATCTTGCTCACTCATTACGTGATAGTGCGCATTTAGACCGCGCAAGAATGAAAATGCGCCTACATCCGTATAAACAATATGAATGTCGGGCAAAAACGTCTTAAGGCGTGAGACCAAATACTTTACATCTACCGTGTCATAGGCTGCATAACCATTAACGTTTACATATACTTTGATATTCTTGACATTGTTTTCATAAATAAATTTTAAGCTCTCCCAGATGCTGCCTTCCGCGCACTCGCCATCACTTATAAGACAATAAACCGTCCTGTTGGGGTTTGCTAGTGCTCTTCCTACAGCTATTGGAAGGCCTGTGCCTAAGCTGCCTGTCGAACAGTAGATGTGGTTTTTTTCATCTCGGTGGGGATGACCGCCATGCTTTTTAAACAACTGAGCAGCGTTTATCTTATAATATTTCTCAATGACGGCATATAGCGCTAAGGCTGCGTGGCCACATGAAAGAATAAAAATATCCTCTGAACCCTTAATGTCGAAAATGTCATCTACAATATCCAAACACGAAAAATAACTTCCCAAATGGGAAAGCTTGTTTTCATAGGCTATGTCGAGGACTCGTCGCTTTAAATCGTGAGTTCCCATTTCTCTCTCCAATAATCTCTAATCATTTTATCATAATTTGTGCCTTCTTTATGCACTTTCCATGTTGCCTGGTCTTCGTGCCAGCGATAATAAAATCCTAACCACACAGGAACTGGATATATCATAATCCCATTGTCAGCTAATGAGCAATAAAGATCGTAATCTGCAGCACCACCATAGATTTCTGGTGTTGTTTTTAAAAGGCCGTCGCGATAAAGCTGGGTACTGTATATCACCGTTGGTGTGTTAACTGGACATCTTCCCATAACCATCCTTTTAAACTCAGCCACGCTGCGATAGCTGTGACTAATTGTGTTAACAATAATGCCAGTATCGGCCTTCACTCCTTTTACAGGGCTTTGAAGTGCTTTAATCTTATCTGGTGCCTTATTGATAACGTTCATGCAGTTCTCTATAAATTGTTCATGTAAATAATCGTCCGACCCCATCACTAAAACATAATCACCTGTCATCAAACGAAAACCCTCTGAGCGCGCTTCGTCCCAACAATTCGCATATAGATTTTCAGCAGAAGATAGAATAAGGCTTGCATATTCCTTTGATAATTTTTGTGCTATTTCTACGCTGTTGTCTGTGCTTTCATTGTCGACAAAAATTACTTCCAGGTTTTTATAGGTTTGATCAAGGGCAGAACGCAGACACTGCTCAATCCATTTTTCTGAATTGTAACACGGAATAATAATTGTAACTTTAGGATTCATAGTTTTAGAAGGCTCTTGACTCTGTGAGTGTAACAATGGTTGTCCATAACCATTTGGCGGTTGTGTTCTTTTATATCATTTAATTCGACTTCTGTCAATGATAAATAATCTTTTGTGATCTGCACTAATTCGTCAGCTTCTAGCGATGTCTTTAATTGTGGAAACAATCTGTTTAATTGACCTACTGTATCAGAAACAAGGCAACCGTTGAGACCTAAAGATTTAAATGTTCGTTCGTTGGTATCCAAACCCAGTATACGTTGATATGCATCGTGAACATTCAAGGTCACGCGACTATTATGGAGTACTTTACACTCTTGTTCGTGGGTTAAATTTTTCCCTACGAAAAAACCACAGTTGAGGTCCGAATTCATAAATTTAGAAAAGATATCAACCATAATCTTTCGCTTTTCATTAAAACCGTTGTTTGCCCAACCCCCAACAAAGGAAATATCAAATTTCTTATATTTCTCATCAGGCAGTTGTTCGTACCCAACAGAGTCAAATGCAAGGGGTATTGTATTTACTTTTTTCCATTTGTTATAATAAGCCGCATCATAATCAGTGAAAGTCCACAAATGAGCATTATCCATATTATTGAGCGCACCGATGGTCTCTAGCGGTGCTAGTGAAACAAAATTTGGGTGAGTACCCCACGGTTGAGGAAAAGTATTAGGTTGAACATACACAAAAGCCTTCTGGCTACGAGCTATTGTCTCTATGGAATCTGGCGAAACCCCCGAATCAGTGAGCATTATCATATATTCTTCGTTTAAATCGGGGATAGCGGAGGTTAAAGATTCATGAGGAGATATCTTCACCACATCATATCCGAGCGCCTGCCAGGCGGCCTGGTAACCTCGATATATCCAGTGGCCAGCGAATGATGAATAATCATAAACATAGATTTTCATCTATACCTCCATAATTTGATGTAAAACATTTGTTAGCCTGATTTTTGATTCGTGTTCTGCTAAAAATCTTTTGTGGCCTGCTGCAGCCATTTTTTCGCTAATTTTATTATTCTTAATTAAAAAAGACGCTTTTTGAGAAAATTCCTCATCGCCTTTGAAGGTTATTATTTCTTTATCAATATCGAAAAACTCTTCAATCCCTTCGTGATGTTGAGTGAGCAACAGGCTGTTAGCGGCGGTAATCTCAAAGATGCGTTGTTTCATTTGTGTTTGTTTTAATGGATCGTTATCATTTATGCTGAGGTTGATCCCAATATAGCTCCGCGCATAGGCAGTCATCATTTCATCATGCGACAAGCCTGAAAATAGCTGGATATCAAGTTCAGCATGAGTACTAACAAAATGCTTGCGCGCGCTGTTAGGGGCACCCATAAATGAAATAGAGATATCCTTCTTCATAGTGGGATACAAATCGAGATTGGCATGCCACGCCCCCAAGATGATATTATTATAACCTATTTCTTTGTATTTTTGAAGATATGATGGCTCGGGTGTAGAACACGCATGAAAAAAGTGACATCTTTGCCGCGAAAACGTTTCAAATCGCCAGGTGTCATCACAAAACCAATTAAATGTTTTGGCGCGCCCCGACTGTGTTTCTCTAAGCAATTGCTCCCATGGCTCGTAAGGGGCAATAAGCCTATCATTTGTGAGACAACAAAAAATCAAATCTGGCTTAAAGGATTCAATAACTTTATTGTAATCCTTTTCTTCAGGATTGACTGTATCATACAAATACACATCGTGCCCCATTTGTTGAAGAGGAAGATAAACATACCAATATCCCCCGTCTAGATGACCTCTATAAGTCTTGTTCAGAGTCAATAAGATCTTCATAATATCTCTCACATGGATACCAATTACCTTCCCCGCACAAAGTTTTAAAATTGTGCCAGAATCGGGAGAGTTCTTCTTCTGAAAACTCATCGGTATATTTTAGGGTAGTCTTTCCATCGCTATGGGTGCCCAGGGCCGCGATGGAAGTTGGAATAGAAATTGAAATATCGCGCCCCAGAAGCTCTTCCCCGTGCATCACATGAATCCCTTCATCGGCTGGTGCGGCGATGGAGAGTTCGTAGGTCCAGGGCACTTCGAGACGCGGAGGACTGTTAATGGGATCGGAGTATACATGAAGATCATTGAAATTAAAAATCTCTAGGCCAGTGGTGGGCAGCCATTCCCAGCCCGGGTGAACTCCATCATCATATTGTGCTTTTGCCCAGGCCAGAAATTGACTATATCGAATGAAAGTCTTGTCCCTTACGGGGAGAGGGTCAATACAGAGACAAAATACTAAGTCCTGAGCGTCGGCCTGATGCTTGTTGTATACGTCTCGGCTTTTTTCAAAATGTTCTTCAAAATTATCCATAAATTTTTGTTGTTCTCTACCGTTCGAATCTACTTTCAAAAATTCACACAATTGCCCTATAACGTCTTTAGGATTTTCCACCAAATCCTCATAATAAAATATCTGCTTTTTTCCTTCGTAAGATTCATAAGTTTTCATATTTTCAAAAAAATAAGCTATATTGTCCGGGATCGGTTCTTGCGGATAATTTATAATTGCGCGGGTATGAGCGATATCGGTGTGGCGTGTAAACATTTCTATGGGATTACGCATCAAAAATATTAAAGGTATTTTGCGCTTCAGGAAACCTTGAATAAATTCTTGGTGTAGGGTATCTTGGCCATGGATTTTAAACCCAATAGTCTTTTTGGCATCGTTTTTATTTTCGGACAAAATGGGTGCATCGATAAGGCTCTTTGAGGTGGGTGACCCACGAGTTGGCCTTTGTGTGAAATGTTCGATAATATAACGCACGAATGTGCTCCCGCTGCGCGGATAAGAGAGGATGAGATTCACGCTAGCGCCTCCAGCACCAACTCTTTGATTACGACACGTTTTGAGCGAATTGTTTGTATAAGCTCAAGACCTTTTTGTGCATACCACGATTCACGTGTCGCACCAATCATCTTGTTCACTATCACGCTCATTCCCATCATGCGTGCTTCGACCACGACTCTTGAGAGCGTCTCAGGCGTTTTTGGAAAGAAGACCAGAGCCTTGTGTGATCCCAGAAGTCTTAGAAATTCCTCATAACTCGCGCTGTTTATGAGAGCATACGGCAGCTTTTTGTGCTCGCAATACATCACTGCTTCGCGAGTGTTTTTGTGCCCAATCGAAGATTGCATCACTGCGTATGTTTCGTTTTTAGGCTGGTCGGCGATAGACGCCATAAGGTTGAGTGACTTCGCGGACCACAAATTACCACTTAGGCTAATAAGGTTGTCAATATGTAAGTTTTTATGGACGATGTCTCGGTGAAATTGCGATTGACAAAAGACGGCATTCGCATTTTTATAAAAGTCATAATTGATAATGGCCGCTGGAGGCGCTTTGAAGTCTTTGAACTGGCTGGGATCACGCGTAGTAAGATATTTGTGATCGTGTTCGTATATCACATACTTCTTATTATAAAGAGCCTCGATACAGGTGGGCGCCAGACCCACAAAATTAGCTACGATAAATTTGCTGTTTCGATTATCTTCGATGAAACCGGGAGTTACAAGGTGACTGTTGAGTTTTTTGACTTTGTGCTCATCGGCGATGAGCATTTTGATCAACTCTTCATTGTTGAGTTCGCCGCCTCCCAATATTTGGTCAGCAAAAAAATCAGCAATAAAAATGATTTCCATGTTTCACTCTATTATAAAGCTCAAAATCTTCTTCGTACAATTTCGGTGATTTAATGAGCTGCCCTGAAATCGATTTAATGGCTGCACCAGGCATTACTCTATCTCATCAATATTCAAGCCTTCAAGCCAGACATTCACATTGAAGTCTTCCTCTGAAATTCCCATAGCATCTACGAAGGCCGCATACATCTTCGACTCTTCAAAGCGTTCCTTCGTGTATTCTGCGTAAGCAGGGGCCTGTCCTGCGATACTGTCTTCGGTATTATTTTTGATGTCTTCATAACAACGTCGCATTTGTTCCTTTGCTGCGGCTTCACGAGGATAAGCCCACATAGACTCTTTCATAATTACATTTTCCCATATAGCTGATTCGGGGACAGGTTGCAAGTCAAAGGCCACATTGTAGAAATGACTCTTTCCTTCTTCGTCACACAAAAAATCAAGCTGCCCTGACCAACCTGTGGCTATCACGGGGATCCCGCTGTATACAGATTCAAATATAGGCAAGCCGAAGCCTTCGCCATGTGAGAGCAATAAAGATGCTTTAACTTTTGGATGATGATAGATAGCATGCATTTCTTCATCAGTCATATCTCCATGCAAAAGATAGACCTTGCATTTTCTTTCTCCCTCAATCGAGCGCACAAGATGATGAAGACTGGCGAGAGTGTGATCACGATCCATTATACAATTCTTTGCATGATTTGTCTTTACAATTAATCCCACTTCTTCTTCTTTGAATTCTTGTATAAACCATTTAATGGAGTTATATACATTTTTACGGGGGCCCAATTGAGCAACACACACAAAGTTTATATCATGCTCTAAATCAAGCTTTATCTCAGGTAGCTCACCATAAGTCTTTACTGGATAATTCACCGCTTCTATTTTCTCTGCGGGAACTGCTAACGTGACTTCTTGCTGTGTATCTTCGTTGGTTCCGTGATATGTGGTCTGGGCATATACCTGCTTGGAGTGATGCGAAACTACAATGATTTTATCCATTAATTCCGCTTGTTGCAACCACAAAGGAGCTACACGGGTTGTCTCGATTCCCGCTGTATAACCAATATTTGTGGGTGCCATCTTCTCAAATTCATTGGGAATTGTTACCTGCAAGGAGATATCAAACTGCCCTCCATCTTGAATATGGCTAATTGTCTTTTCAATAGTATTGTCCATCCATGCCCGTTCTTCGTTGAAGTCACTCATCCATGATGTGTGACCCCAAGCTAAGGGTTGAATATAAATATCAAACAAGTCTTCTCTGCTTCGAAGGGAGCGCAATGCGAATCGCGATTGTTCGCCGTAGCCTGAGCGCGTTAAAACGGGCGCTTTAAGTAAAATCTTTTTCTTCATGCCACCTCCAATAATTGCCAGCGATCATAGTTCTTGCGTGTTTCCCAGGAACCGTATTCTTTTACTATTCTATCCATAGTTTCAATCCATGTGTTTTCGTAATTCTCAAAATTATAATTTTGCTTGACATGTCCCAAGCATGCTTCCGATAATTTCTTATATTTTGCTGGTGAAAGGGCTATAGCCTTTTTCATCACCTTATTAAAATCTTCTTGAGCAATCCTATCCTCGTAAATATAGGGTACCTGTAGAGAACCAATTACCGCTTTAGATGCAGGTTGAATACCCCAGCCGAACCAGTTTTCTCCGTCGGTGACCTGTTCTTGAAGGCCACCAGTCATTGTAACAATAATGGGTGTACCACACGAAAGCGATTCCACCGCCGAGAGCCCAAAGCCCTCAGCGTCACTAATTGCGAGCGTATAATCGGCTGTGGCATACATATTGGCCAGATCCGGGGGGTTAACCTTTTGAGTCGACAACAAAACTTGTCCGTCCCCAACACCCAAATGTTCAATAATATGAGGTAAATCTTGGCCGTGCGGATCCCTAGGATCGGTGTGCATCAACAGCACTGCTTTATCGTGACCTATCTCATCTAACAATTCTTTAAACCACCAAATAAGGGTGCCGCTTTGCTTTCGACGAGCATTCCTGCTATTCCAAAAGAATAATTTCTTTTTTGGATTAATCAAATTAACTGAAGTTGTGGAACCGATAATTTTTTCTCTCAGTGCTACTGATTGTTCTTTTTCTTCAGGAGTACTCATCGGATGAAAAAAGGTGGTCGGCACTGCGTGAGGGATGTACTGCGACGGCACTTCTGGTGCCACCTCTTTAAGTATGGCATGGGTGACTTTGGAAATGCACATTACTTCATCCGTTGAGCGGTAAAATTTTGCATTAAAGTGGGGGGGCGGAAAATTATCCCACACATGATAATAAATCATGGGAATATTGGCTCGAATTTCGTTTTCAATTTCCCACAGCCACTCATAGAAGCGTGGATCAGTCATAAACCACAATACGTCGGGGCGCTCTTTTTGGAGAACTGAGCGAATAATCTCATGATTACCGTAGCCGTCAATCGGGAAAATGCGCCAGTCATGACCCCATGGTTCAACCATTTGAGGTTGGTAGTTATCATGCTTAATCGCGCCGCCCAAACAGACAAATTCATATCGTCCAGTTTTGAGAAGCGCTTCAATCATGTATCTTGTCTGGGTACCCACTCCAGATGGTGATAAAGGGTGATCTGATAATACTAATATCTTTTTCTTTTTCATTTATTCCTCAAGGACAGTGTTCTGTCTTATAAAATTTGCAACCATAACCCCCTGTACAAGACAGACGATTTTTAATGTAACGTTTGCTTTTGATATTGTACAACGCGGTGCTCAGAAGTTTAAGAGCATTTTCTGTTTTTTGTTGGCCACTTGTAACTCTAAAAAATTCGACGTGATTTTTCTTGGCTGTTCTCTTAAGTAGTGCGAAGTGAGTCTCAACGTTCTTTGGGTCGATATTCATTTTCTGACAAAAGAAATGTTTGTACAGCGTTAATTGGTATGTCACAATTCTGTCACTCTTTTTGCGAGAATCCCATCCCCAAGAACACGTCTTCCAATCAAAAATGTGCACCTTTCCATCGGGAGTTGCTACCACAGCATCAATATATCCCTTGAAGGTATATTCTTCTTCGCCTTCAATTGATTCCATCAAGGGCATTTCGACGGCTAGTACTTCAAATTCTTCAAAATAATCATTCAGAGCATCTTCAATGTGAGGAATTAGTCTTTTTCCTTGTCCCACCATATCAGTAACCAATCCACTATCCACCGCGACGTCATCAGGTAGATCAGATATACACTGATCAAAAGTATCCAAAAAGTGCTGTTCGTGGTTAACATCTTCTTTAAGTAGTTTCTTTTCGCAGACTGAGTGGACTGCGGTACCGAAAGCAGTGTAAGCATTGCCTTTGAAGCCGTCGAGCTTCTCAATACGCGTTAGTTTATGATAAAAAGAACAAAATTTCCAGTCTTTTAGCTCTGAATATGAAATGTGTGGCACAAATTCTCCGAATATATATTTATATTATAACCCCATGGGAGCTAATTGTCAAGTGCTTCTGCGTCTTGAAGCAATATTATTTTCTTATATAAAGCGGGGCTGACCTTTTGCAGAAATTTGTGATTGGAATCCAGATAATATTCAGTAAATCCAGTCGCAAAGTATTCTCGCAAGGATGTGGCCGCGTAAGGCGAGATGAAGAGACCCCTCATAAACGTCGCCAATTTGTCATATCCTACCTTTTCATACAAAAACATATCAAATTCTTTATTATATTCAGCGTCCATAAAGAAGGTCATGGGAGCCTTAATACCGCTAGCCCACAAAATGTCATGTAAGTGTTTTCGCTTTCGTAAAAACTCGTCTTTCACCTTTTCGTCGCCGTATATCTCATAACCATGAGGGCTTTCTAAAGAATGAGAGATCTCATGTACAAGATCATCATATAAATCATCTTCATCATCTTGGATATTAGAAACATATAAAGTTCCGCCATCATAAAATGCATTCAGGGAGCGCTCATCGAACTCATCAAAGTGCCCGAAGATGATCATTTCTACCTCCGAGAGAAGATGATGAGGGATTTTAGATTCTATCCGGGAAATTACTTTTTCTACATCTATATTTTTGTTGGAAAGAGGCTCTTTAAAAAAAACATGCAATCCAGATGGAGTGTAAAAATTAAGTTGTTTCTGTTGTTGCTTTTTGATGTATTCCAAGGGCATCGTCTAATCCTGTCTGGTAGCCACGAAGAAAGTTCTCTTCGGCAAATGCAAAAGTAAATTCTGGAAAATCAGTTGCCAATGTTTCTGCTATCATATTAACAGTGACTTCTTCTTCGTCAAGTTTTGTGCCAACATATTCAACCAAATACTTTTTTAGATCTGAATCTGGTGTAACCGCCATGGCTAAAAGCGGATTGTGATGGGCTTCTTCTTCTGATATAATGGTGTCATCGTGTGTTTGTTGTGACATGGGTTTCTCCTTTTATCCAGTATAACATATAAATATCATATTATTTATTTTTTTTATAGTACTTTAGAGGCCAATGTTGCCAATTCAGAACGTTCACCCTTTTTAAAGGTTACATGTCCGGCAATTGGATACTCTTTAAATTTTTCAATTGCATGCGCCAGGCCATTAGACGTCTCATTAACATATATATTATCAATTTGTTCAATATCACCAGTCAAAACTATCTTGGTGCCTTCTCCAATTCGGGTGATGATGGTCTTGACTTCATGCTTTGTGAGATTTTGGGCCTCGTCGATAACGATATAGGCGTTCGCTATGGAACGTCCACGAATATAAGTTAGCGCCTC
>TARA_R110000824_G_scaffold401508_1_pt1 | contig 16795 bp, 3 predicted proteins | sample TARA_R110000824 | Tara Oceans TARA_R110000824 (sample SAMEA4397747) | marine metagenome | biome: Polar Biome; feature: [MES] marine water layer (ENVO:01000295) within the mesopelagic zone...; material: water (ENVO:00002006), including particulate matter (ENVO:01000060) such as......
CTCGCTAGCCACTGGCCCGCTCCGGATGACTTCAGCGCGACCGAAAAGCTGATAAACGGATTATTCCGTGACGGCCGAGGCCGTTCCATTAGCGAAGCGCTCCGTCTTTCCCAGCAGGCGTTGATGAACGACCCGGTCACCTCGCATCCCTATTATTGGGCGGGATTTGCCCTGATTGGTGACGGTGCCAGACCATTTTTGCCGAGCATCAAGGATATGGCTGTCAAAAGCGATGCGTCTTCTGACTCAATGAAAACGACTCTGAAATAATGGCAGAACCAGTCATGCCTACAGACCCGGCTGTCAATAACCGCGATGTAAAAGAGGGAGCGAAGGGCGTGCTGCAATCGCTGCGCCGCCTGTTCGATCAACTCGGCCCGATCCGTCTGGGATCAACCATAATATTCATGATCCTCGCGCTGCTGGTCGCTCGTTACAGCTGGACGACGCCATTGATCCAGGAAGCCGAACGCGCGCTCTATGATTTACGCGCCTCTGTATTCGCGCCAGAAATCGAAAAAGACGAGAATATCGTCATGGTCGTCTATAATGAAGACACGCTGAAACTGACCGGCCAGCGGTCTCCGGTTGACCGGACAATCCTGGCGCAAGCGCTCGAAACGATCGACGCAGCCAATCCCAAATCGATCGGCATCGATATTCTGTTCACCATGCCACAGGACGATGACGATCTGCTCATTTCCGCCTTCAAGAGCATGAAAACGCCGACCTTTCTGGCCTATGCCGACCCCAAGGAAAACCCCGAAATCACTTTTGCCGAACATGAATTTCTTCAGCAGTTTTTTCTGGATGCCCGTAGCGAAAATGTTCGGCCCACCGATATCAAACTGGAAACGGATAGCGACGGTGTCCAGCGCCGATGGACACCGCACAGGCCGGGTGCACCGCCGTTCATGGCAATTGCGCTGACCAGTCCCAACCCGAAATTTGCGCAGAATAACGGCGCTATTCGCTATCATGTTCCGACAGCGACCGATGTTCCGGTATTCGACAAATTCCCGATTGAAAGCTTCGCTGATCCAGAAATTGCAGACATGCTCAGCAGCTTCATCGCCGGCAAACATGTGCTGATCGGCGGCGATTTCATCGATCGTGACCGTTTTGAAACTCCGGTAGGCGGATTGACCGATATCAGGGGAAATGATGGCAAGATGATCGGGCTGGAAGTGCATGCCCATATGCTTGCCCAGTTGCTCAGCGACGATCTGCCTACCCCGATTCCCACCTGGACCTTGTGGCTGGGTGCGTTGATCGTTGCGATTTGCGGAGGTCTGTCTGCGCTCATCGTTGGTAACGCTCTGAAAGTCGGCTTCATGCTGCTTGGTCAGTTTGCCTTTTTTCTGATCTTCCCTTTCGTGTTGCAGAATATCGGAATTGATACGCTTTCGCTACCGGCCTTTGGATGGGGCGTCGGGTGGTTACTTGGCTATGCGTCGGTTGGCTCAGCCGCGCGGACGATCAATTCCAAGCAGCGGGCATTTGCGCAAAATGCGTTGGGCAAATATTTGCCGAAATCCATTGCCAACGAGATATTGAAGGACCCCGAGAAGCTATCATTGCACGGCGAGAAACGGAAGATCTTCGCCGTTTTTACCGATCTCGAAGGCTTTACCAAATTGACCCATGCGATCGAACCGGAGATGGTCGCCTTCTTGCTCAACGATTATCTCGACCGGTTGAGCGAAGTGGCGCTGGAATATGGCGGCACTATCGACAAATTTGTCGGTGACGCCCTGGTTACATTCTGGGGTGCGCCGATAGCCTATCCAGACGACGGGGAACGGGCCGCAAAAGCCGCCTACGCTCTTTACCTGGCTGGCGAAGAGTTTCGCAAAAACGTCCCCGAAGGCGTACCACCAATCGGCAGAACGCGAGTCGGTATGCATTATGGCGATGCCATCGTCGGCAATTTCGGTGGTGAAGGCCGGATCCAATATACCGCTCTGGGTGACGCCATGAATACCGCAGCCCGCCTGGAGGCGGCCAACAAGACGCTCGAAACCAAAGTGTTGCTGAGCCGGGAAGCGATGGAGCGGACCGGTCTCGACTGGTACCGGCCAATGGGCCGGATCACATTACGCGGTCGATCGACACCGGTCGAAGTGTTTGAACCGGTTCCCGACTGGGAAGAAAAAGATCGTGCAGCAGTGACCGCTGTCATAGCGGCTCATGAAATCGGTGATAGTGGTTCTGTCCAGGCACTGGGTGTCATGATCAAGCAATATGGCGAGGATTTGGGCCTCGCCAATTTGCTCAAACGATTGAAAAAGACTAAAAATGGAGAAAGCTATGCACTTGGATAAGAATGATCTGGCGAAGTCCGGAGGAATCCTTCCCGGCTTTGCGAAAGCGGCTCTTGGCACGATACTGCTGTTCGGAGCGAGCGGTATTGCCCTCGCCCAAAACATGGTCGTGCGTTCGACCGGTCCATCGGCCAGCAGCTATCCTGCCGGCAAGAAAATGGCGAATGATGCAAAAATCTCGCTGAAGGCCCAGGACAAGGTCACCATATTGACGAAGTCCGGAACGCGCGTCCTCAAGGGGCCAGGAACCTTTTCGCTGGCGCAAGGCGCGGCATCAGCCTCGAGCGCAACGACCCGCCTGTCGAGCTTCATCAGCAATCGCGGCAGCAGCCGGGCGAGAACCGGAGCCGTGCGCTCTGCGGTCAGCGTCGCGGTTGAAACGCCGAGCAATCCGAACCTCTGGTTTCTTGACGTGACCAAAGGCGGTAAATTCTGCGTGGCGGATCCAAATGCGCTGGTTGTCTGGCGGCCCGACTATACGGGTTCGGCAACGGCGTCGATCGTGACGCCGGCTGACGGCAATGTCACCGAAATTGCATGGCGGAAAGGTAGTGCTTTGAAGGCTTGGCCAAAGGACGTTCTGCCGGTTGTCAATGGCGCGAACTATCGCCTGCTCGGCTCAAGCGTACCACAATCGGTCGAGGTGAATTTTGTGATCCTGCAAAACCAGCCAGCCAATCTTGACGATGCAGCATCGATGCTGATTGAAAATGGCTGCACGGGCCAACTGGATCTGCTGGTCGAGACATTGAATGTGAACAGTGACGAACCGGCTGACCAAGGTTAGCCGATGAATAGTTTTTGCCGTCCCGAATGAGGGCGGGACGGCAAAAATGAGGACAGGATGGTTCGATGGGTCGCGCCGGAATCATCGCAAAACGGGGATATCTATGTCGCTAGCGCGCACTATGTTTCGAACAACGGCTTTGGCGACAAGCATCGCCATATTTTCATCAAGCCTGCCGTCCTGGGCGCAATCATCGGCGGCTGCGCCGACGAGGGAAGAAATCCAGCGCGGAGTCATCGACGAAGCGCTGAAAGGTCAGGCCCAGCAGCTGTCCGTTGACGGAGACGTCGAACGATCCGCCTGCCCTCTTGCTGGACCGGAATTTTCCGATGTCCGGTTCACCCTGAAGTCGGTCGACTTTACCGGATTGATCTCGGTCGACCCGGCATCTCTGACATCTTCCTACGCAGATTATGTCGGACAAGAAGTCCCGGTATCGGTCGTCTGCGATATCCGTGACCGGGCAGCGACCATCCTCAGAAGTGACGGCTATCTGGCGGCCGTACAAGTTCCGCCCCAGACAATTGACCAGGGCAATGTCCGTTTCGATGTCCTGATGGCCCGGATGACGTCGGTTCAGGTGCGGGGCAATGCCGGACCGTCTGAACCACTGCTTCAGAAATATATCGAGAAACTCGCTGCCCAGCCGGTGTTCAATATCAACACCGCAGACCGCTATCTGTTGCTCGCACGCGATATACCGGGACTTGATGTCCGGCTTTCGCTCCGGCCGGTTTCGACTGAATCCGGCGGCCAGCCGGGTGAAGTGGTCGGAGAATTCAACGTCGTCCGCACGCCGATCTATGCCGACGTCAATATCCAGAATTTCGGGTCTAAGGAAGTCGGCCGCTTCGGCGGACTGGCTCGTCTCCGGTTCAACGGGCTCACCGGCATGGGTGATGAAACCGTGATCAGCGGCTATTCCACTTCAGATTTCAAGGAACAGCAGGTCCTGCAGGCCAGCCACGAATTCCGGGTTGGCGGCGAAGGCCTGAAATTCGGTGCCAATTTCACTTATGCCTGGACCAGGCCGGAGCTGGCAGGCGGATTTGATATTCAATCCGAAACCTTGGTGGCAGGCGCTTACGCAAGCTTTCCCTTTGTCCGTAAGCAGTCGCGCAATATTTTCGGGACCGTCGGCCTCGATTATATCAACCAGCGGACCGATATCTTGGGTATCCGGACCAACGAAGACCGGCTGAGCATTGCTTATGCTCGCCTCGACTTCAACCAGATCGAACAGGGCAGCATTTCCGGACGGGGTGGCTATTCGGCTTTTGAGCCGAAATGGGGCATCGGAGGGTCGCTGGAAATCCGTCAGGGTCTGGACATATTGGATGCCAGTCAGGGCTGCGGTCCGGCTTTTGTCAACTGTATCGGTCAGACGGTCATACCGACGCGCGCCGATGGCGACCCGACCGCTTTTGTCGTCCGGGGTCAGGCCAAAATCGACTTTCGTCCGACCCCGCTGCTCGCCCTGACGCTGAAGCCGCGGCTGCAATATTCTCCGGACGCCCTGTTCTCATATGAAGAAATATCCGGCGGCAACTATACCACCGGTCGTGGCTATGATCCCGGAACGATCATTGGCGACAGCGGCTATGGCCTGCAAACGGAGATCAGCTACGGCTCTTTGCTGCCCGAAACTCCCGAAGCTATTGCGGTTCAACCTTATCTTTTTTTCGACATGATGGGTGTCTGGAACAAGAATATTCCGGGCGATCCCCTTAAACTTTATTCCGCAGGCGGCGGCGTGCGCATGACCATTGGCCAGCAGGCCAGCCTGGATCTGACCGCAGTCGTCCCGCTGAAACGGACGGCGTTCCAGACCCGGCGCGACAGCGCGCGGGCACTGCTGACTTTGACCGTCCAGCTCGCTCCCTGGAACCGGAGATAATGAAACCGCTTTTTGACCATAGACTAGCCGCAGTTCAATCGAGGACAGGATCATGACAAGACGATCGCAAAGCAGAAGCCACAAATCCGCACCGGGCATAGCCAGCAAAATGCGCTGGCTGTCCGGAAGCTCGATGGCTGCAGCGGCCGTCTTGCTGGCTTCTGCTCCGCAAGCAACTCAGGCGCAAGCGCTCCTGCGGGCTCCGGGAATGATCGCAGTCAATGCGCCGCACGGAAATAATGTCAGCATTCCACGGCCCGAAATGGCGCAAAACCAGCCGCATAATCGCGCGCCCGATTTCCATGCGCGCGATGTCAGAATTTCGTCGCCGCTAAACCCTCTGTCGGTGAACGACGTCCGGAGTTCTGCGCCAATCAATTCCCTGCCCGTTAACAACATCCGAATTTCCGCACCGAGCAGTCCGCTTCCGGTCAATGACATCCGCCTTCCCCCTCAAGCTGGACTAAAAGTCGAAGATATACGCATTTCGTCGCCGATATCCTTGCCGACGGCTTACCAGCCACATCAAAGCCTGCCCGATTTCGATATTAGCAACGTGCGCATTTCTGCGCTTGTTGAACTGGGGCTGGAGAATATACGGATCAGTTCGCCGATCACCTTATCCGGTGAAAACCAGCCGCAAGTTCCCGCCGGGCTAATTGCCATCAATCAACCGCAAGCCATTGGTCCGCGGATCTCCGCTACTCAGGCTTTTCAGGCAAATGCCATTTCCGCGTCAGCGACTGCGGTAATTTCAAGAGCTCCCAATGCGGATGTTGTGAGCATATTCGGGGCGGAAACGTTCATTAACTGGTCTCCCCTGGATACCGCAAATAGCGACGATTTGATCAATATACTTCCCACAGGCACGTCCCTGACTTTCGTCGGACCGGATTCGGGATATACGGTACTGAACCGGATTTTACCGACCGGTACTACCACTTCCGGTGACCCCCGGGGCATTGCCTTTAGCGGGAATGTAACCGGCCGACTGGGCGCTGTCGATGGATCGATCGGCGGCAATATCTGGTTCTACAGCCCTGGTGGAATTGTGGTCGGAGCAGGCGCTATATTTGATGTCGGCGGCCTGGTGCTCACGACAAATGATATCGATACAACTGGCGGCTTATTCGGCTCCAGCGGAGAAATCCGGTTCAGCGGAGTCGCGGATAGCCTGTCCTCGGTGGTGATCGAAAATGGGGCGACGATCAACGCGCTGAACGACCGCAGCAGCTATGTCGCCATGGTGGCACCGCGCGTCGTCCAGGGCGGCAGTGTGAATGTCGACGGGTCGGTCGCCTATGTCGCAGCCGAACAGGCTGATCTGACAATCAACAACGGCCTATTCGATATTGCAATCGGTGTGGGCACCACCGATAGCAATGGCGTTGTTCACACCGGAACAACAACCGGGCCGTCGTCCACCCCGACCTTTGATATCCGTGGTGATGTCACCGACGCGGATGCGCAGGCAATCTATATGGTTGCAGTTCCCAAAAATGATGCGTTGACGATGCTGGTTGGCGGCAATCTGGGTTATCAGCCAGCCGCCACAGCCTCGATCGTCAATGGCAATGTCGTGCTGAGCGCTGGCGCCAATGTCGCGACAACCGGCGACCAGACAGACGCCAGTTTTGCCTTTGACAAGACTGCTGCGGATTCAGATGCGAATATCCAGTTCCAGAATGTTTCCTTCGATTCTTCGGTGTCGTCCTTTGCGACTAACGGAATAGTCGCTGCTACCGCGTCCGCGACCGATTTTATCGTCGCCAACAACTCGCTTGGTACGCAGAATCTGTTGCTTGAAGCAAGGAACCAGATAGATATCAACGCTCGCGGCGGTGGCACTATCGGCGCAAACGGCAATATCACGTTGCGCGCCGGAAGCCGCGGTGCGGGCGGGACGATCAATATAAATACCGATCAAATCGGCTTTGGCGACCAAATCATCAGCGGGCTGATTGCAACGGGCAGTCTGGTCGTGGACGCAAGCGGCAAGGGATTGGACGACTTCGATATCTTCCGCAACAACGGCGGCACGGGCATCGGACAGGATGCCGTCGGTGGTGAGATCAACATCAATATCAGCGGTGGCGGAGATCTTGTGGTTGGTGGATCGGCACAATTTAGTGCCACGGGCCAAGGCGGCAAAGGTGAAAACCAGAACGGATCCGGCCAGGGGGGGAATATTAATCTCAATATCTCCAGCGGCACGTTCAGCGTTACCGGAACGACATTTTTCGATACTCAGGCGCTCGAAGCACAGAATTTGAAAGAGGAAGGAAATGGTCCCGGCCTGATTGGCAGTGACAGTATCGGCGGCGACATCAGTCTGAACTTTTCGGGTGGATCGGTCACTACTGGAGCCATGGCATTTGGACTTGGTGCGCAGGCTTCGCTTGGATCTGCTTCTGGCGGCGCACAGAGCAATGATGCGACAGCTGGCGTTTTTGACCTGACGATCACCGGCGGCTCGCATGTCATTGACAGCATCCAGGTTGATGGCATTGCAGATGCTGGCGACAAATCGTTCGATGCCACGGCCACCGAGACTTCCGGATATGCCAGTTCCGGAGGTGCAAATTTTCTGATCGGCGGCGGCAGTCTGATTATCAATAATGACTTGAGCGCCAATCTGAGCACTTATGGCATTGCGGCCGCGAGTTCCGGAGACCGGGCCACTCTGACGGTTCAAAACGGTGCCACTCTGGATGTGACCGGAAATATCGATATCAACACGCAGGCGTTTAATGGCAACGACACCGTAATCAGCACCGGTGGTTCGATTTCTGTAGTGACAGACAATGCCTCGATCAACGCAGGAGGATTATTTCTCGATACTTCCGGAGCACCGAACGAGCAGGACTTCTACTCCGCCCCAGATGAAGGCAAGGATTTTCAAGCAGGCGATATCAACCTTGTCGCCCAAAATGGCGGCACGTTCACGGCCGGCTCATCCTCCTTCTTTGCAAATGCTACGGGCAATGACACAATTGCCGGCAACGCCACAGGTGGCGACATCCTCATCCACGCCAATGGCGGTTCGATAGAATTTACCGGCTCTGTAGAAGTAGATGCCAGCGGTGTCGGGGGCGTCGGGGGCAGCAATGACAATCCGGACAGCTTGGGTATCGGAAGAGGCGGCGCCATCATTGTGCGCGTGCAAGGTAGCAGTGGTTCGATGTCGCTCACCGAACTTAATGTTGATTCTGACGGATCAATTTCCGTTGGCGGCGAAGGCGGCGCACCGAGTTTTGAAGGCGACGGGGGCCTGGGTTTTGGCGGCAACGTCACGTTCGACCTGCTTGGCGGCACCTTCTCGGCCGGAGATATTACGATTGGCTCTGATGGTACCGGTGGCGGTGGTGGCGATTTGTTTACACAGCCGAGATCAGCAGCATCCACGCCTCTGGTAACCCCTGCAGATTTAACTTTGGCAGTGACACCCTTTGCCGGCGGCATATCCGCGGGCGATGGTGGGGATGGACAAGGCGGCAACGTAACCTTCAATCTGAATGGCGGCAATGCGACCGTCACGAATATCACTATTTCGGCTAATGGCTTCGGCGGAGACGGAGCCAATGGCGACATCGCTGACGGCGCGGCCGGCGGTACCGGTGGCCGCGGCATAGGGGGCAATACGACGTTTAACGCCCGCGCTGGAAACTTGACCGTCACCAACACGTTGACCGTGTCCGCTGATGGCAACAATCAATATATTGCCCCTTATCGGTCCTCCGGGGCGGGCGGATATGGCTATGGTTCGGATGGCGGCGATGGCGGGGCGGGCATCGGCGGAACCGCAACCTTCAATCTGGATGGTAATGCGACGATCAATGCCAATACCATCATTATCAGCACCCTTGCCGAAGGTGGATTCGGCAGGTCTAGCCACAACGCCTATACTGCTCTCGGCGCTCCGATTCAGGCTGGCATTGGTGGCACCGGAGGCAATGCAACGGGCGGCGATGCCACGTTCAATAACAATGCAGGCACCCTGAATTTCGGTCAATTGTCGGTAACTTCAACCGGCCGCGGCGGCGATGGGGGCGATGTCTCTAGTTTTTCCACCGGCCAGGCGGATAATATTGCCGGCAATGGCGGCACCGGTACCGGTGGCAATGCCACGATCAATATCAATCAGGAAGATCTCAATAATCCTGTTTATATTGTCGATGCCAGTGGTTTCGGCGGCGATGGCGGATATGGGCTGGATGGTGGTTCCGGTGGTGCAGCCTTTGGCGGCATCGCTGCGATCAATATCAATAATACAACGGCCAGTCTGGATGATCCAACCATTCTTGCCAATGCAACAGGCGGTACAGGCGGTCAGGGCAAAATCAATCCCGTGACTTTTAACGCAGGCAATAGCGGTAATGGTGGCAATGCCACTGGCGGCACAGCGCGTCTCGAGGTCACTGGTGCGGGGGGGAATATTGATCTCGGGTTCATCGCATTGGAATCAGACGCCACAGGTGGTGACGGCGCGGCCGGCTATTATTTTTCCGGCAGCGGCGGCAATGGCGGCTCGGGTGGAGATGCCTCGGCCGGTATCTCTGAACTGGTTGCCCGAACCGGCGGAACGATAAATATCACATCAAGTTCGCTTAGCCTGACCAGCACCGGTATCGGTGGGGCCGGTGGAGCTGGCGGGGATAGCTATGGAATCACTGCCGGGGCTGGTGGAAACGGCGGCAATGCAATCGGCGGCGACGTGCGCCTGTTGGCACAAGGCGGCACTATTTCCGGAAATGATATTGATATCACGACCGCCGGCCTGGGCGGTGACGGCGGCGCTTCCGGCATCGAGTTTCCGGGCGGTTATTACAGCACCGAGGGATTGGGCGGCACCGGAACCGGTGGCACAGCGATTATCGAAGTGCAGGAAGGCAGCCCGGGTATCATTACATTGGGTAATATCAATGCCTATGCCAATGGCTATGGCGGCAGCTCGGGAAATTACCTCACCCCCGCCGCGACTTTTGGCGGTCGCATCGAAATAACCGACACATCCATCGATCCTGCAGGCCTGATCACCCTTGCCAGTCTGAACGCTCAAGCAGTGGGCGATGGTGCTGTGAGCGGCAGCGGATTCTTTACAACCGGAAACAGCGGCCCCATCGCGATCCTTGGCAATCTGGTCGTCGATGTGGCGGGCAATATCGAATATGACTTCGACGGCGATGCGCAGATGACGGTCGGCAGCAATGCCAGCCTGATCAGCGGCCAGGATATCCTGATCAATCATAGCAATAATATCATTCCGGTTAATTCGATCGATGTATCGGCCGTCTTCGCGGCCACGGCGCAGGGCGATTTCATCAGCACCGCCGGCTCGCGGATCAATGCCGCTGGCACAGCAACGGTTCGTACGGGACAAAATGCCACGGTCGCCGATATTGCCGGAGTCGGTCTGGTTGATATTTCTGCCATGTGGGATGCCAATGTCACCAATGCGGCTGTGACCGGAACAGTGACGACCGTGACGCTGGGAGCAGGAACCTTCGTGCTCGGGCCACAAATGCTTATCCAGGCCGGTCACGATCCGATCGGCACGCCAAGCCCAAGCCCCACACCAACCGCGAGCTTTGATCCGAACTATGATGCCACGATAGATGGCAACGTTACATCCACTGGGTTTATCACGATAAACGCTGGCGGAAACGCGCTATTCTCCACCGGCAGCAGCACGGTTTCGGACAATGGCCTGACCGTGCAGACCGGGGATGACATCATCATTCAGACCGGCGCGAGTCTCGTTGCCGGTAATGATCCTGCAACGACACCCAACGCCGTCAATCCCTTTTCCGACACCAATAATCTATTCCTGCAAGCGGGTAGCCTCACGCCACTGAGCACTACCACGGTGACCCCCATTGCATCCATTGTTGCGGCGGGCGATCTTGATGCCAACGGCTTCGCAATCATCATGACCGCAGATGCAATAGACGGTCTTGGCGGCACGATCACCGCCAGTTCGATCAGCGTGGACATCAATGATGCTCCGGCCACGGGCGTGATCCAGAGTGATGACAACGGCCTGCTGAGCGCACAATGTGTCGCGGGCAATGTCTGTCTGGGCACACTCAATGCCGACAATCTTGTCTACATTGGCCAGGCGAGCAACAATGACGTAATTCAGGCCATCGTCGAAAGCGGGACGGTATCCTCCAACGACATATTGGTCACCACACGCCGCGATATAATCATGGGAACAACGGGCATTGCCACAACATTGGACTCTGCCAATCAATTGACGCTGCAGAGCACCGAAGGCAATATCGATCTGGCCGGTGTTTCGGCGACCAGCAATGCCATATCCATCAACGCTGCCGGTAGCCTGCTGGGGACAGCGAACCTCAACAGCACCAATGATATCGGCATCACCGTAGGCGCTGATATCAACGCTTCTTCCATCACCACCGGCGGACAATTGACTCAGGTTGCCGATGTCGGCGGCAGTTCGGAATTCCTCTATATTGTACCGGGCAGTATTGATGTCGGGGCCTATATTCAGGGCACGACACAGCAGTTCCGGGTCGAAGCCGGCAATGATATCAGCTTCGGTTCGATCAGTGTACTCGATCGCGCCATCCTGCTGCTGGCGGCCCAGACGGGCCCGGGCGATGTTTTCCTCGGCACCTCGACCGGATCGAGCCAGATTTTCCTAAGCGGTGAAAATGCCGGCTTTACCAATCTCGATGCCAGCACAAGCGTCATCAGCAGAATTGATATTCTGGCAACCAATGGCAGCGTCAGCGGCGGCAATGCGGTCACTACCAACATATTGGATATTGAAGCCATTGGCGGCAGCATGAATGTCGGCAATTTAACAGGCGGCAGTAACGGCATCATTCTGGATGCGACCAATGACATTGCGGTCAATGATATTATCGGAAGCGGGTCACTGACCGTCACCTCCGGCGTGGGCGGCGATTTCGATTTCAATAATGTCAGTGCTTTCAGCATGAGCATCAATGCAGTCGATGTTCGTGGCAATGACATTGAAACGCTCGGCGTAACCGGTGGCGGGCCAAATAATTTGGTCATCAATGCCACCGGCAATCTGACATTGGCCACCGCGACGTCAACTGACGTCCTCGATCTTACGGTCGGGGGTGCGCTAACCGCCGATACGCTGGTGTCCAAACTTCTGACCGCAATTTCTGCAGGTTCCATTGATGTTACGTCGCTTGATTCTGATCAAATAGCCAACGTCACCGCTACGATCGGCGATCTCAATATCGATACAATGACCGGCAACTCCACTTTCCGGCTGATAGCAGATGCTGGCAATATCAATTTTCTCACAGCCAATGTTGCACTTGATTTCAACGCCACGGCCACCATTGGCTCGATCAGTTTCACCGACGTGGTTGCTCGCGGAATTGGGCTTACGGCCGGAGCGGACATAAGCGGCAATTCCCTCATCGCAGATGGCCCGGGAGCCAATAGAAGCATAAGCTTGATATCGGGTGCCACGATTGACATCAATTCGCTTTCGGCGTTCGAGATCGTCGATGTCGATGCGGTTACTACCAATTTTGGCGATATCTCCGGCAATGCGCTGGTCCGCATCGAAGCGGATGACATCACGACTGGCAATGCGACATCAAATGGCTCTGTGTTGCTGACCTCAGCCAACGGCAATATCTCGAGCGGCACGCTCTCCGGTACCGGCATTCAGGCATTGGCGACGGGCGGCAACGTCACGACCGCCGACATCACCGGCATATCGATACTGGTGAGCGCGCTGGACGGCAATATAGCAACCGGCGATCTGATCGCGACCGGTGGCGGTGCAAGCGATGTCCAGGTGCGCGCTGGCGGAACGGCCAATTTCGGTTCGATTACAGCAGACCGGGCGGTTGGCATTGATGGCACGGTAATAACCGGCGGCGCCATCACCGCTGTCGCTTTCGTCGATATCGACGGAACCGATGTCACGGTCGGGAATGTCACCGCAGGTGATAATCTGACAATCGATGCGACCGCCGGTAGCATAACGACTGGCGCACTGGACGCAGGCCTCGGCATCACACTGACAGCAAGTCAGAATTTCGACATCGCCTCTGCGACCAACGGCAATACGACCGCTTTGCGCCTCACCGCCACCAATGGATCGGGCACTGTCGGAAATATTACCTCGCTGGGGTCCATCGCCCTCACAGCCGGCACCGACCTCACTGCTGGTGCGCTGGATGCCTCGACCGATATCACCGTAACGGCTAGCGGCGCGTCGACTGTCGCGAATGCGATCAGCGTCGGAAACACAAGCATTACCGGATCGTCGGCAACCCTTAACAACGGCACCATCGGCGGTAACCTGACCCTCAACGCAACCGCAGGAGATATTGGCAGCAATGGTACGGTGACCGTTGGCGGCGCTATTGATCTGGATGCGACCGACACTATCCGTTTCACCGATCTCGCGGCCAATGGTGGAGACTTTACAATTGATGCCGGGAATGAAACTATATTCGGTACGGCCCTGGCCAGTGGCGCGATCACTGTGGATGCAGCTGTCGGGATCCAGTTCAACGAAATTACCAGCACCGGGTCCAGCATCTCTTTGACATCCGGCGAAGCGATATTTGGCGGAAACCTGAATGCCGCCACTACTTTGGATATGAGTGCGATAACGATCGTCGCGAATAATGCCAGCGCCGGAACATCGGCTAGCATAGTTTCTGACACCCTAGACTTCGCTAGCATTGAAGCGCCGCTGATCAGTCTCAATGGCCTTCTCGATGTGACAGTTGATAGCCTGACCGGCGACGCGATTGATGTGCAGGGCGGCATAATATCAATTCAGAATGCTGATGCGACCGGCGACCTGACAATGGCCGGTGACGATATTTTCGTTGGGACGGCGACAGCAGATAATATCGATCTGGTCGCGAATTTTCTCGATGTTCAGTTCGGGACGCTGGACGCTACAAATGATGTGACCATTAGCGCAATCAACGGCGGCATTATGCAGCTATTCGGGCCGGGCGATATTACCGCGGGCGGCAATATTGGTCTGGACGCAACAGGCGCCGTTCAAACCGGCAATCTTGATGCGGGCGGCGATATCATTGTAAGCGCCAGCGATATATCCTTTACGGCGGCGACCAGCAGCAGCTCGATCACCATGACCGCGGGCGGCAGCATTGATGGCGGTGACCTCGCGGCGACCAATGCCCTCGATCTGGACGGCGGCAATATTGCCGTCGGCGATGCGAGCGCCGCCAATATCAGCTTCACCAGCGCCGCCAATATCCTGTTCGACAGCCTCTCCTCGCCCAATGCGATCACTCTGACCGCTGCCAATGGCACTATCGGCATGAACAATGGTGCCGGCGATATCGACAGCGACGACGATGTCGACCTGATCGCACAGGCAATCGACGTAGGCAATGTGACGTCCGGCGGTTCGGTGACCGCCGATGCAACCGCAGGCGATGCCGGCTTTGGTATCGTCGATGCGGTCAATGACATCAGCATATCGGCAACCGGCACACCAACGCTGGCCAACGCGATCAGCGGCGGCAACACCAGCATCACCGGCGCGGCTGTAACCCTGAACAGCGGCACCATTGGCGGCAACATCACTCTCACCGCAACGGCCGGCGATGTCGATGGCAGCGGTTCGGTCACGGTCGGCGGCGGCATTGAACTAGATGCAACAGGTGATGTCGGCTTTGGCGACCTCGATGCGCAAGGCGGCACTTTCACCGTCGATGCCGGAGGCAATATCAATTTCTCCAGCGCGGCAAGCAGCGACGATATGGCACTAAACGCAGGTGGCGGCATAAACGGCGGCTCGGCAACCACAGTGACGTCTCTCGCGATGAACGCGAGCGGACCAATTGATCTGGATGAGGCAACCAGCAACGAAGACCTGTTCGTCAACGGCACTGGTGGTATCATCATCGCCAATGTCTCGGGCGGCTCGGTATTGCTGGATTCCGGTTCAAGCGGTATTTTGCTCAATACTATTACAGGATCTTCTTCCATTGGAATGACCGGCGGCGCGATTGATTTCACCAGCGCGACCGGCGGTGACATCACTATCGACGGCACGACGATTGCCTTCGATAGCGCGAGCGGCAATAATATTGATCTCACCAGCAATGGTCCGATCGATTTCACATCGATCGCTGCAACCGGCGACGTCGATATCGATGCGACGACAGGTGTTCTGGTCGGTGATCTGACCGGCGGCGGCATCAAAGCCGACGGTGCGGTAACGATAGTCACCAATCGCGATATTTTCCTCGACGATGTCACCGGCGGCTCGAATGTCCGGATTACAACGAGGAGCGACAAGAATATAACCGTCGGATCGCTCAACAGCGGCACGAATGTAATTGTCCGGTCGCAAGGCAGCTTTGTTGCAGATGAAGTGAATGCAGCGAAGACAGGTCAGGGTAGGGTCGACATCGGCGCCGACAACGGAATAGCTTTGCGCAATGTCTCGGGCAACGACATAGATCTGACAGCGACAGCAGGGCTGGTCAATGTGACCAACAATGTCGATGTGTCGAATATTCTGATTGCTTCGGGCCAGGCCGTTTCCATCGTCACCCAACAGGATATGTCTGTCCGCGCTGATGCGACCAACGGTGATATCGGCCTGTCATCGGCTGGCAATCTCGACGTTCAGGGTGCCGAAGCGACCGGCAATATCGTTATTGCTGCCGGCGGCTCGGCGACAATCAACGAGACATTCGAAGTCGGTTTCTCTGCGCCAATCAACTTCAATGCGCCGCAAAGCACCATCGCGACCGGTGGCAACATCACCATCAGCGCCGTTGATGATGTTCTGATCAACAGCGTCGTAAGTGCAGCAAATGATCTGCAGATCACGGCGGGCGGTCTGATCAGCATCGAGGCAAGCGTGGTGGGTGCTACCATCCGGACAGTCAGCGCCGACATGAACATCGGGTCGGCGGGCAATCTTGGTCAGAGTGCTTCGACCAGCGACATCCATATCTCCACCGACGGCACGACTCAGATGCTGCTCGGCGGCGGGACCGACCTCGGAGGCAAGTTCACTCTCGACAATGACGAATTCAGCCGGATCCAATCGGGTGGTGACCTATCAATCCACGTCGTCGAAACGGGGCTCGGCGGATTTGATCTGACGATCCAGGATCTTTTGGCAATCGCGTTTTCTGATGGTAATTTCGATCGAAATGGAAATTTCAATATCTCCGCAGATCAATCCATAAGGGTGGACGGCCGTTTATCTGTCGGAGGTGACTTTGACACAAAACTAAATATCGCCGCGGGCGATGATCTGTTTGTCAACGCCGCAACCGGCGCTATCGGGATAGGAAATGACAGTAGCCTGTCGGGTGTTCTTTCCCTCACTGCACGCAATATATACGCGATGACCGATCAGGCTTTTGCCGATATTCAAGGCCTGAGCACCGCCGAAATTGATGCGCGACTTGCCCAGAATGACGCTATTGTTCGGGACAATGGATTTATCGTGGCGGACACGATCAGCGTCAATCTGCTTGCCAGCCAGTTCTACGTTCAGAATACGGGCAGTGGTACTGATTTCGATGCCCGGCGGGGCTTTGCGGTCGGCGCTGGCGGTTTGACAATTAATAGTGGTCCTAGTGGTATCACACCCATTGTCATAAACGGCACTATCAATGGCGTGACGGGTATATCGGTCATTCCGGCCACAACGATAACGGGAGCCGGCTTCGATCAACAATCTACTATCAACGGCTGTGTAATCGCCAACCCTGCGAGTTGCGCCCCAACGCCTACTCCAACCCCGACTCC
>TARA_R110000824_G_scaffold314650_2_pt1 | contig 16789 bp, 9 predicted proteins | sample TARA_R110000824 | Tara Oceans TARA_R110000824 (sample SAMEA4397747) | marine metagenome | biome: Polar Biome; feature: [MES] marine water layer (ENVO:01000295) within the mesopelagic zone...; material: water (ENVO:00002006), including particulate matter (ENVO:01000060) such as......
TGTATTAAATTATAATAAGTTTGAACAAACAAAAAAACAAATAGCTTATGATTTAACAGTTTTGGGCATTGGAGCTGTTAAGACTAGTTTTAATCTATCTGAAGGCATAGTTACTAATTATGTAAATCCAGCAAATATTGTTTATTCTTATACGGATGATCCAAATTTTGAAGATTTATATTATGTAGGAGAAGTAAAAAATATGTCTTTATCAGAAGTAAAAAGACAATTTCCAAATCTTACAAATGAGGAACTAGAGCAAATTCAAAAATATCCTGGAAGAAACTCTTACACAAACACTCTATGGGGACAAAACCAGCAAGATCAAGTACAGGTCTTGTTTTTTGAATATAAAACATATCATGATCAAGTTTTTAAAATAAAACACACAGAACAAGGTTTAGAGAAAATATTAGAGAAACCTGACACATTTAATCCTCCTGAAAATGATAATTTTGAAAGAGCAGCAAGATCTATAGAGGTTTTATACACAGGCGCTAAGGTATTAGGTCTCGGTGATACCATGTTAGATTGGAAGTTAGCTGAAAATATGACACGCCCATTAGGTGATGTTACTAAAGTGAACATGAATTATATATTATCTGCGCCAAGAATGTATCAAGGTCGTATTGAATCTATAGTTAGTAAAACTGTAGGTTTTGCAGATATGATTCAATTAACACATTTAAAATTACAACAAGTATTATCACGAATAGTTCCAGATGGTGTTTATTTAGATGTAGACGGTTTAGCTGAAGTTGATCTTGGTAATGGTACTAATTATAATCCATCAGAGGCTTTAAATATGTATTTTCAAACTGGTAGTATTGTTGGTAGGTCACTTACTCAAGAAGGAGATCCTAACAGAGGTAAAGTACCTATTCAAGAATTACAAAGTTCTTCTGGTATTTCTAAAATACAATCCATGATACAAACTTATCAGTATTATTTACAAATGATAAGAGATGTAACTGGACTTAATGAAGCTAGAGATGGAAGTACTCCAGATAAAAATGCTTTAGTTGGTTTACAAAAATTAGCAGCAGCAAACTCAAATACAGCTACAAGACATATTTTACAATCATTAATGCATATGACTGTTAGGACTTGTGAAAATATAAGCTTAAGGGTGGCAGATGTATTAAATTTTCCTCTTACAAAAAATGCACTTATTAAAAGTATAAATAATTTTAATACAGGTACATTAGAAGAAATAGATAAATTACATATACATGAGTTTGGTATATTTTTAGAATTAGAACCTGATGAAGAAGAAAGAGCAGTGTTAGAAAAAACTATACAAATAGCTTTACAAGCTGGTAATATAGGTTTAGAAGATGCTATAGATATTAGAGAAATATCTAATCTTAAATTAGCTAATCAAGTATTAAAACAAAAACAAAAGAAAAAAGCTGAAGCTGCACATGCTAAACAATTAGAAAATATAAAAACTCAAGCCGAGGCTAATGCAAAATCTGCAGAAAAAACAGCATTAGCTGATGTACAAAAAGAACAAGCAATAGCTCAAACAAAAATACAAATTGAACAAGCTAAATCTCAATTTGAAATTGAAAGAATGGAACAAGAGGCTTCAATTAAAAAACAATTAATGGCCGAGGAGTTTCAATACCAATTACAGTTAGCTCAAATGGAGGCTAAACGTCAAACAACAAGAGAAACAGAAATTGAAGATCGTAAAGATAAAAGAACAAAAATACAAGCAACACAACAAAGCGAAATGATAAATCAAAGACAAAATGATTTATTACCTACAAATTTTGAATCACAAAATGATTCATTAGGTGGATTTGGATTAGACCAATTCGACCCATAAGAGTTTATTATTAATTTTATATTATCATATTATGTCAACAAAAACAATAAAAAAAATCGAAGTAACAAAGACTCCAAAAATTACAAAAAAACCGGAGCTTGAAATAAAAAATACAACACCCGTAGCGCAAGAGGGTGAGTTTAAGATTAAGTCTACTAAAAAAATGAAAAACTTAGGGGAACAAGGTGCGTCTAAGATAATAAAAGTAGATTTAAGTAAAAAAGAACAAACTAAAACAAAGGAAAAAGATGCCGTTCAAGAACAAGAAACAAATGCAAGCGATGTGCATGTCAAAGAACAAGAAAACAAAGGCAGTGTGCAACAGGTGGTTGAAGAGGTACGGACCACCCCTAAAGATGATGCTGAACAGCAAAAGGTAGATTCTCCTTTACAATTAATAAGTGATGAAGACAGTAAAACTAACGAGAGCGGAGTGGCAGGAAGCAATGAAACTCCCACTTCCTCACAAGAACAAAAAGAAATACCTCAGGAGGTTGAAACACAAAAGCTCCCTGAAAATGTAGATAAATTAATTAAATTCATGGAAGAAACAGGTGGAGATATAACAGACTACACCCGTTTAAATGCTGACTATTCTAACGTAGATAGCAAAACTTTATTACATGAATATTACAAAACAGCTAAACCGCACTTAAATGCCGAAGAAAGAGGATTTATAATAGAAGACTCTTTCTCATTTGATGAGGAATTAGACGAAGCAAGGGACATTAAAATTAAAAAACTTGCTTATAAAGAAGAAGTTGCAAAAGCCAAGAATTTTTTAGACGATCTTAAGGTTAAATATTACGACGAAATCAAGTTGAGACCCGGCGTAACTCAAGATCAACAGAAAGCTACTGACTTTTTCAGCCGATATAATGAAGAACAAAAAGTAAATAAAGAAAAACACAGCAGATTTATTGCTCAATCTAAAGAATTATTAAATGAAAATTTCAAAGGTTTTGATTTTGACTTAGGAGATAAAAAATTTAGATATAGTATTAAAGATCCTGTTAGTGTTGCTGATAATCAGACTGATATTTCAAACTTTATAGGAAAGTTTCTTAACAAAGAAGGAGAAGTAGCGAAACACAAAGAATATCATAAAGCTTTATATGCTGCTCAAAACGCTGATGCAATGGCTCAACATTTTTATGAACAGGGTAAAACCGATGCAATTAAAGATAGTATAGCTAAATCTAAAAATATAACTACAGAGGCTAGGAAAACTAGCACTGGGGAGGTATTTATAGGTGGTTTAAAAGTAAAAGCAATTACAGGCCTTGATTCTTCAAAACTTAAAATAAAAAAAAGAACATTTAATTAAAAATAAATAAATAAATTATGGCAATTTTACCACAGTTTGGTGCTATTGTACCTGCGCCTTCACAGCAGTTACTAGCATCAGCTTATTTACAATTCAATACTGGTGCAGGACTTGATTTTGCACAACAGTATTTACCAGAAGTATACGAACAAGAAGTAGAGCGTTATGGAAACAGAACGTTATCAGGCTTCTTACGTATGGTAGGGGCAGAGATGCCAACAACTTCAGATCAAGTTATTTGGTCAGAACAAAACAGATTACACATAGCATATGACAATGTGGCTAACAACGGTGTAAATACTTTTACTGTTCCTTTAGGAGGCGCAGGACAAGCAGTACAGTGTGTTATTAGTCCGGGTCAAACTGTAGTGGCAATGGATAATGCTGGAAACGAGGCAAAATGTATCGTTACCGCTACTACTGGTGTTGCTGGTGGTGTTTTAACTGTTGCTCCATATCTTACTGCAACTACAGCTCTATTAGGAGCTACTGTTAAGATATTTGTGTATGGTTCAGAATTTGTTAAAGGATCTTCTACTGCAAATGCAGGTGCTGGTGCTTTAGCTTTAAACAACGCTTTACAGCCACAAATTACTATCACTCCTTCTTTTACTCAATTTGCTAACTCACCGGTTATCATCCGTAACGTTTATACAATAAACGGTTCAGATATGGCTCAAATAGGTTGGGTTGAAGTTGCTACAGAAGATGGAACTACAGGTTATTTATGGTACTTAAAAGCTGAATCTGAAACAAGATTACGTTTTGAAGACTATTTAGAAATGACATGTGTTGAAGGTGAACTAGCCTCTGGCGCAGGTGCTGGATCAGCTGCTGCTTCAGGATTCAATGGAACTCAAGGTTTATTCGCTGCTATTCAAGCTCGAGGTAATGTTGAGGTTGGATTCGCTGGTGCAACTGGACTAGATGACTTTGATGAAATTCTTAAGAACTTAGATACTCAGGGAGCTATCGAAGAAAATATGCTTTTCTTAAATAGATCAACTTCTTTAGAGTTTGATAATATGCTTTCTAACGTGTCTTACGGAGGACAAGGCGGAACAGCTTATGGATTATTTGAAAACTCAGAAGAAATGGCATTGAATCTAGGATTTAGTGGCTTTAGAAGAGGATCATATGATTTTTATAAGACTGACTGGAAATACTTAAATGACGCTTCTACACGTGGTGCTCAAGTAGGTATATCTTCTATCGAAGGTGTTTTAATTCCTGCTGGAACTTCAACAGTTTACGATCAAATCTTAGGAACAAATATTAGACGACCATTTTTACACGTACGTTATAGAGCTTCTGAAACAGAAGATAGACGTATGAAGTCTTGGTTGACTGGTTCTGCTGGTGGTGCTTATACCTCAAGTCTTGATGCTATGGAAGTAAACTTCCTATCTGAAAGATGTTTGGTTGTACAAGCCGCTAACAACTTTGTATTATTCCAAGGACTTTAATATTCATGTAGAGATAAGGGTGTCGTTTGGCACCCTTACTTTACTATTTTAACTATTTAATTATATTATATCATGACAACAAAAACAAAAATTCAACCAGATGGTTGGGAAATAAAAGATAGAACTTATTATATAAAGGGTAATAATGACCCTTTAACTTATAAAATTCCAGGTAGACACACACAAAGACATAAACTACTTTGGTATGATTCTGAAAAAAATGAGCAAAGAGAAATTAGATATGCTACAAACCAAAATTCTCCATTTAAAGATGAACAAAATGGTGAATCAACCCTTGGTCATATAATATTTAAAGATGGAACACTACACGTTCCAAAAAAAGATCAACCTTTACAAAAAATATTATCTTTATATCATCCTTTAAAGAATATTAAATATTCTGAATTAGATGCAGTGGCAGAAGCAAAAGATGAATTAATAGATCTTGAATTAGAAATTGATGCTTTAACAATGGCTAGACATACAGACATTGATCAAGCTGAGGCTATATTACGAACTGAACTTGGTTCTAAGGTGGCAGATATGAGTTCTAAAGAGATTAAAAGGGATTTATTAGTATTTGCTAAAAATAGTCCTAAACTGTTTATAAGTTTAGCTAAAGATGATAATGTTCAATTAAGAAACTTTGCTATAAAAGCTACAGAAGCTAATATAATAAAATTAGATGCTGACCAAAGAACATTTAAGTGGGCTTCAAATGGTAAAAAGTTAATGACTGTTCCTTTTGATGAACACCCATACTCTGCTATGGCTTCTTTCTTTAAGACTGACGAAGGTCTTGAAATATTTAAGTCTATAGAGAAAAAACTTTCTTAACATGTAATATTAATAAGGGAGGTGTAATGCCTCCTTTATTATAATAAAAATAAAAAATGGCTATAAATGTAAATACTGTATATCAAACAGTTTTATTAATATTAAACAAAGAACAAAGAGGGTATATAACACCAACTGAGTTTAATAATATTGGTAATCAAGTACAACTTGAAATATTTTCAAAATATTTTGAAGATATGAATCAACAATTACGTGTGCCACAGACTAACACTGATTATGCTGATAGGATAGAAAACTTAGATGAAAAAATAGCTATATTTAAAACTACAGGCAGCGCTGTGCCTGCTTCAACAGCTGATGGATTAACGCCTTACTGGGTATTACCAAGTGTGGATATTTATGGAAATGATGTATCTTCTACATCTGAAACTCCTTTTTATAGATTAGGTACTGTACTTTATAATAATGAAACAGTAGTACAGAGAGTTGATCGTGAGGAATTTTACTATATAGATAGATCTCCACTTACTAAACCAACAAAAACTTACCCGATATATTTATACGAGAACGAAAAATTATTTATTCAACCAATAACTATAAATACAACTGGTGATATACAAGTAGACTTTATAAGAAAACCAATTGCACCTGTTTGGGGTTTTGCGGTAGGTTCTTTAGGTCAATATATATATAATTCAGAAGCACTAACAACAAACAACACTACGGGTTCTACTAATTTTGAACTTCATGAATCAGAGCAAACAGATTTAATTCTAAAAATACTTGTTTACACTGGTATAGTTATAAGAGATCCACAGATAGTTCAAGCAGCAGCTCAAGAAGTAAATCAGAATAACCAAAATGAAAAAAGATGATAAATTATGGCAACACCTAATGGGGGATTAATAACAGAAACTGACGCTCAATATTATACCGGTACACAAATAATAATAGCAGCTGATATAAGTGTAGGTGTAGCTCAGACTATTTTTAAAACTACATTTAACACTGATCTTATTTTTGGATCTATTGATCCTACTAATGCTTTATATAACAATAATAATTTTAGATTATATACTAGTGCAACTGGTGGTAATGGTACTTTTACTGAATACGTTAACGCGTACACTGTAACAAATAATAATATAACTTTTACAGCTGGCGCTGCAGCGGGTACTTATGTAGTTATACAACTATTAAGTAAAAGTGGAGGAGAGTTTGGTAATCAAGATGCATATGGAACCGTTGTAGAAGAAAACTATAATAGTTATTCTTATATAAAAGTAGAAGATTTAGTTAATAACTTTTTAGTTGCATATGTGGGTACTGGTAAATTAATATCTAGTGTTAAGAAAACAGATGTAATTTTTCATGCAAAACGGGCATTACAAGAATTTAGTTATGATACATTAAGAAGTATACATTCTCAAGAATTAACTATACCTCATAATCTTAGTGTTACATTACCTCATGATTATGTTAACTATGTTAATGTATCTTGGATTGATGCTGTGGGTGTTAAACATATAATATATCCTACAACTCTTACATCAAATCCTTATACAAAACCTATACAAGACGCCGAAGGTATACCTACGCAAAGTAATGAAGGTGCTAATATAACTGGTACATCTATAACTGAAAAAAGATGGGCGGAACAAAACACAGAAACTATAAGTGCTCTAAGAGACGAAATAACAGGTAGATTGGTTGCCGATGGGCTTTGGGGAATATATGGTAATGGATTAATGGGTTATGGTCAAAGATATGGGATGCAACCTGAATTAGCTCAAGTAAACGGGTGGTTTACTATAAATGATAGAGAGGGTAAAATGTCTTTTTCGAGTGATTTAAAAGATAAAATTATTATATTAGAATATGTTTCTGATGGTTTATCTTATGATCAAGAGATGAGAGTTCCTAAGTTAGCTGAAGAAGCTGTTTATGCTTATTTAATGCATGCTATATTAGCCAGTAGGGTAGGGGTTCAAGAGCACGTAGTTCAAAGATTTCGTAGAGAAAAGAGTGCTAAATTAAGAAATGCAAAAATAAGATTATCTAATATTAAATCTAGTGAATTTATCCAAATCATGAGGGGTAAATCTAAATGGCTTAAAAACTAAATTAAATGGCAGAAGTTAAAAATGCTTTTATAAAATCCAAAATGAATAAAGACCTGGATGCCAGGTTGTTACCAAATGGTGAGTATCGTGAAGGGATTAATATACAAGTAAGTAGATCAGAAGGTGCCGATGTGGGAGCATTAGAAAATGTTTTAGGTAATAAACAACTTGTAGATTTTAGAACATTAAGCGGATGTTCTTGTGAATTAAAAACAATAGGAACATTTACAGATGGCGTATCTAATGATATATTTGTATTTTTAACAAATTATACTGATGTTAATTTTAAAACAGCTACAACCTACAATAAAGATGCTTATAATTATGTTTATGTTTACAACATATTAAATAAAGAATCTTATATATTAACAAGTGGTGCTTATTTAAATTTTTCAACAACTAACCCAGTTTTAAATGTAAATTTTTTAGAAGGTATTTTATTTTGGACTGATAATAGAAACCAACCTAGAAAATTAAACATAAATTCAGCAACACCAAACGCTACAAGTCAATTTTCTAATGGTTATTATACAAAAGAAGATCAAATATCTGTAGCTACATATAACCCTTATCAGCCAATAGAATTATATTTTAAACAATGGGGACATGTAACAGGTGTTTCCCAATCACCAGCGCCAAGTGTTTTTGTTGTAGTAGAAAAAGAATCTTTATCTGGTTTACCTACTATAGGTGCCACGGTTACTGATTGGCCTGATGGCGCAACTATAACTGCACCACAACCAACTATAGTTTCTTATGATGCTTTAAATGGTATACTACAATTAAGTAGTGCTCAAACAATAGCCGCTAACACAAAGTTATATTTTTATATTGATAATAGTTTTGCAAGTCAAAATGCGGTAAATTTCTCTAGCATGTTTGATGCTACAAGTAGATTGTGTCCTGATGAAGTTACTGCAAACCCTACATTCCAAACAGAAGGACCATTAACAGCAAGTTCCGAAAGTAATTATCCGGGTGACCCTGATTTCTTAGAAGATAAATTTGTAAGGTTTAGTTATAGATTTAAATTTGAGGATGGAGAAAATTCTATATTTGCGCCATTTACTCAACCGGCTTTTATACCTAAACAAGATGGATGTTTTTTAAATGCAACAACCCCAACTGGAAATACTACTGATGAGAACGCTACGTATAGATCAACTATTGTTTCTTTTATGGAGAATCAAGTTAATAATATTTTAGTAAAAATACCGTTACCCTGTGATGCTAATGTTTTGTATGAAGAATATAAAATTACAGAAATTGATATTTTATATAAAGAATCTGACGCTCTTGCGGTTCAAGTTGTAGATACTATACAAGTAGAAAATTTAACTCAAGCTGAAACATTTGCTATATATAATTATCAAGGAGTAAAGCCTTATAAAACATTACCCACAAAAGAATTAATAAGAGTTTATGATAAAGTACCAGTTAGGGCTCATGGACAAGAAATAATAAGCAATAGGCTTGTTTATAGTAATTTTCAAACTCAACACACGCCTCCTGAGGCATTAAATTATAATGTTGGGGTAACGCAAAAAGAATCATTTGATATTAGTGCTACTAATGTTGATGGTCAACCACAGCCTTCTTTGTTTTATACTAGTGATGTAGAATATCCTCAACACACTGTTAAACAAAATAGGAACTATCAAGTAGGGATTATTTTATCAGATAGGTTTGGAAGAACTTCTACTGTTATATTATCATCAGCTGATATTCAAGGAGCGCAAGGTGGAATTTCTTATGGAGGTTCAACTGTTTATGTTCCATATAAACCTTTTCCAGGCACTGGTCTTAATACTATTAATAGTTGGCCAGGAGATTCTATAAAAGTATTATTTAATCAAGCTATAGGTACTACAGGTTTATATGCTGGTGATCCTGATTTGTTAACAGGATGGCCTGGTTTATATAACGGTGACAATACAAGTGAAAAATACAATCCTTTAGGATGGTATTCTTATACAATAGTGGTAAAACAACAAGAACAAGACTATTATAATGTATATTTACCTGGAATAGTTAATGGTTATCCGGGTGATACCGCTGGACCTTATCCCGATCCTGTAAATACAGTTTCTTTTATTACTTTAATGAGTGATAATATAAATAAAGTACCTAGAGATTTAAATCTAGTTGGACCATTACAAGAACAATTTAGAAGTTCAAATCATGACTCTGATACAAAGGAAGGTAGAGAAGCAGCCTCCCAAGCTGACACATTTACTGACTTTACTCGCTCAGGAAGTTCTTCATTAAGGTTATTTGGAAGAGTTACCCCTGAACAAACAGCTATTGACGTTTCTCCAGTGTATAATAACCCTTATTATCCTACTATTGAACCAAATGTTGTTAATACGATAGGTACAGAAAACACACTACTAGATTCTACTATTGTTTTTGATGAAATATACCAAACAAAAACTAATCCTTTAATAGCTAGAGTATCTCAATCAATTCAAACATTAAGCACGGGTATAGGTACTGGTGCTATTGGATCAGGACCAGTTGATCCAGCGGATGGATATAATATTTTATTAGGTATATATGAAACAGCACCAACTGAATCAAGGTTAGAGCTATTTTGGGAAACATCGTCAGCAGGTCTTATATCAGATTTAAATAAAGCTATTGAAGAAGGGGGATCACCTGGAATAAAAGGAGTTACATCTGATGGTATATCAACAACTTGGTCTTATTCACAAAGTGAAGCTGATCCATCTGGTACTATTGTAGCTGCCGCATTTTATCCATTTAGACAGCCTGATCCTTTTTCAAGTGTCATTACCGCTGTTGATGAATCTTCTATAAATAATTGGTGGGTGACAGATGGTTTAGGTAATACTAGGACTAGTGATTTTTTATTAGAACCTATAGTTGGAACTGCAATAGCATCATACAACTTAAAAACAGCTAGAAATTTTTATTATGGTAATAATGCTTCTGTATTAGAGAATTATACTTTTTTCTTTGAAATATATGATGTTCTTAAGGATATAACTAGTACTGTTTCAACTACTGGTGCATTAGTTAATACCGCACCTTCAATAACTAATTGTGTAACCTCATTAGATCCTCCTTCAGGATCAATAAGTCTTTATACCTATGAAGCTACAAATGGTAGTGCTGATATAACCCCAGTAAATGTTCCTGGCATACCCCCTGCTAATACTTTAGATTTAACTTTTTCTAAAATAAGCCAATATCCATTATTACCTATTATTTATATTAACGAAAGCACAGGCGAATTAACAGATCCAACTGGTTCTTTAAATGGTATTTTAGTTGTTGGGATTAAAGTAGAAGATGCATCTGGCGCAGAAGGATCTTTAATAGATACGTGTATTACCACTCTTAATGGTAGTCAGGGTATACTTACTAGACCTACAAATGATTCTTGGTATAAAGGTGATAATTTAATAATAAATGCAGGTCCAGAGTCTTCTGGTTTTTACTGGAGTACAGATAAAACAAATGAAGTAGCGTCTATTCCACTTCCTGGCACTGGTAATATTAGTTTTAGAGCACCAGTAAATAATCAACCTACACCTACCGATGTTATAGGTGGCACTGGTATTAATACTGCCAATGTAAACGCACAAGGAGCTTGTGGTGGTGGTACAGGATTAAGTGATAGTTGGGTATGGACAAACACCAATAGAAATGCTTTAGCTTTTGATTTTGCAAACACTAATCCTTCTGGATTAAGTGAAGGTACTGCATATATTATAGTAAATTTTGAAAATAAAGTTACTATTAATGGTGGACCACAAGCCGATAAACCCTCTGTAATATGGCCTACTTATTTACAATATAGAGATTCTAATGCAGCCGGTTATCCTGATAACTGGATAGACGCTATAGATGTAGAAGGTAAAGCTATAAAATTTGGAGGTACTCAAACAAACAATTATAGTATATCTCTTGACTCTGCTAGACCTGATTTTACAGAAACTGGGGTAATGGATAGGCCTACCACTTCAAGTTCTTTAACAGACAGTGAGTATAGTGAAATAGATGCAATGCAGGCTCAAACCACTGGAAGAGCAAGCGCGGATAATTTATCTTTATTTTCTAAAGGTTCACGAATATTTGCATTTGGTAAAGATCAAGGTTATGCCGTTAGACCAGATTATTTTGGAGATTATAGATTAGTGGTAAGATATCCTTTTGGAGATAACGTACCTAATAGTTTAACTAGTTTTGGTAATAAAATAATACCTGTATTAACGCCTCAAGGGTGTCCAGGTCAACAGGGTGGTAGTAGTTCTAATTCCCCTTACGCTTCATACGCATCAAGTTTAGACACTCAGTTAGTTAAATTAAGTTACGGAGATTTTTATAATCCTTTAATAGATGGTGTAGCTCCTAGTTATTTTAGTTACAGGTTAAGTTCTCAAGGGTCTTCAGATAAAGAAAACGCACAATCATTTGTACCGTCTCAAGTAGTATATGCTAGAGAGTGGTCATTTAGGTATATAACTCAACTTTATACAGATCCAGAGCTTAGTATACCATACGCAGGTACTACAAATCTATTGTATTATTCATACTCAGCAACTGGAGATACGTCATTAAATGGTAAGTATGGTAATGAAATGTCTAATACTACTAATACAGCATTGACTGGAACAGATAGAGCTCCAGTGGGTAATGCTTCAAATGAAGACAGAAGGTGGGTTGCTCAATTCGATGGTAATGGTAAAAAAATGGCACAAACAGCAGAACCAGTTGTTTATGATCAACAAGATATTGCTCCAGCTCTCCAACCACCTACATTGTCTAATCCACCGGGTCAAACAGTTCCTAAACTAAACCCAACAAACTTTGGACCTTTTCCTCAGATAATAAATAATGTTTCTGCAGGTAGTCTTACTTTAATGTGGTCAGGTGGCGCTAGTCAAGCAACATTTGCTAATACTTTTGTTAAAAACCTAACAAATAACTTAGGTGGTGAAACGCCTGCTCCATTTGCAAGTCCAGCTCTGTTTTTAAAATTTTATTCACCAGACGAAAGTACTGGATATGTTGAGGTAAGTGTAGTATCCTTAAATATGAACGGTAATCAATCTAATGTTTCTTATATATATGATGGTACAGTGGCTCAAGTAAGAGTTAGTATAACAAATGCACAAAACGTTATCACTGGCAGTAGTGCGGGTAATTTACCTTCTAGTAACTACTATTATGGTTATAACTAGTAATTAGACAAATAAATAAGTAATAATAAATTATGGCAGCATTAATAGAAGTTAAGTATTTTAACAGTTTTATTTTACGCAAAACCCTGAATGCTAGCACGGGAGGAACAGCTGTGTGGAATGGAGCTAGAAGTAATAATACTTATCCTAAAACTGCTACATCAAGTGACATGAACTGGGCTGTTGAAGAATCACGCATACGAGGAGGCTACAACAACGTAAGTTCTGATTATGGTGCAAAAGCTTATATAGTGGATGACAATCCTAACGCCTCTGTTAGAGTTAATTCACTAATTTATTCTGGAATATTTAATGCTAGAACAAATATTAACAATACCAACGTATTTTCTGTTGGTGAAGATATTACTAAAAGTGTAGATCCTATAAACGGGTCAATACAAAAAATATATGCAGACAACTCTTGGTTACAAATATTTCAAGAAAAAAAAGTAAGTAGAGCTCCTATAGATAGAGATCTTATATACTCGGCTGAAGGTAGTCCTATACTTACCGCTAGTGATAAGGTTATAGGCACAATTGATCCTTATGCAGGTAATTTTGGTATTAGTAAAAATCCTGAAAGTTTTTCAGTTTATGGTAATAGAAAATATTTTACTGATAGGGATAGAAATGCTGTTTTAAGACTCTCTAATAACGGGATAACAGAAATATCTAATTATGGTATGATTGATTTCTTTAGAGACGAGTTTGGGGCTTTAGGTAATGGTAAACTAGTTGGTGGTTGGGATATATACAACAAACAATATTCTTTATCTATACAACCGCATTTTATAGGATTACAATCCGCAGAACCATATAGTACTCTATCGTTTGATGAAGCTATAAATGGTTGGCCTAGTTTTTATTCATATAAACCAGTATCTCAAATAAGCTTAAAAAGTAATTTCTATAGCGCAGGACCATCTTTAGATTCTGATGATGGAGGTTTTACTGGAGCTAATGGTCCAAATACTTCGGGCTTATATCAACATTATATTTCTTCACAACCACGAGGTACTTTTTATGGTATATCTACTCCTTCTAGTATAGAATTTATTTTTAATCCTAATGTAAGTATATCAAAAGTATTTAAAACTATAAACTACGAAGGTAGCAATGGTTGGCAAGTTGATAGTTTTATTTCTGATAGTACAGGTATAAGCTATCCTAATACAAGCATAGATAACTATAGAACCACAAACACTAATGATTCCACTACATTAGTATACAGTTTTAATGAAGGTGCTTATGATGGGTCAGGTAGCACGTTTGCTAATGTAAACACAGTACCAATAACACAAAATAGTATTTCTTTAATACCACCGTTGTTTCACGCTGGGTTTACTAGAAAAGAAAACAAATATATGGCCAACTTAATTAATGACAGTGTGGCTGCTCCTGGTGAAATTATATTTGGTAATAAAATGACTGGTATAAAAGGTTATTTTGCTACGGTTAAAATATCAACAGACACGTTAACTGATCCAGGTGGTAGTAAAGAATTATTTGCAGCATCATCTGAATATGTGGGGTCTGCAAGTTAAATTAAATTAAATGAAATTAAAAATACGTAAGCTTACAGAAAATGATTGGGATACATTAGTATCCTGGTGGGATACTTGGCCTGAATGGGTTAATCCTCCTAAAGGTTTTTTACCAGGCAACGGCACGAGTGGTCTTATGGTAGAAAAAAATAATAAACCTATTGTAGCTGGGTTTTTGTATTTTACAAACTCCGAGGCTGTATTACTAGAGTGGATTGTATCTGATCCTGAATACAAAGAAAAAGATAGAAAAAAAGCAATTGAAAAGCTTATTATGGGCGCTGAAATATTTTGCAAAAAAAACGGTAAAAATTATATGTTTACTATAGGTAGACATAAACATTTAATAGAAACTCATAAAAAACTAGGGTGGATAGTAGACAAAGAACCATCACACGAAATAACAAAAAATATACAATAATATGGCAATAATATCAGCAATAGCAGCTACCAGCATCGGCACATTAGCAGCAGGTGCAGTTGTGGCAACAGCAGTAGGAACTGCGGCTAACATGTATACCGCTAATAAAACTTCAAAAAATGCATTTAGGAAAGCTAAAGGACTAGAAGGAGAAATAGATTTTTTAGAAAACAACATGACAGAGGTTATAAACCCTTGGGAAGGAGTGACTGATTTATCTGGAATGGCCACGAATCTTTCTGGTATGGCTACGGATCTTTCTGGTATGGCTACGGATCTTTCTGGGTTAATAACCAACACTAGTGATTTCCTATCTAATCCAATGGCTAATCTTAGTGTTTCAACAGCCGCTGCTGAATTCCAAGCAGAAGAAGCTGATATTGCTTTAGCTAACACGCTAGATATGCTATCTGCTACTGGAGCATCAGCTGGTGGTGCTACTGCTCTTGCTCAAGCAGCACTTCAAAGTAAAAAAGGTGTAGCCGCAACTATATCACAGCAAGAAAAATCTAATGCAGATAAAGAAGCTAGAGGAGCACAAATGCTACAACAATCAAAAATGCAGGCCGCAAATAGAGTTCAAGACGCACAGTTTGGAGAGGCTGGTAGAATACAAAACATACAAATGGGTGAAGCTAGTAGAATACAAAATATACAAATGGGTGAAGCTGCGCGACTTCAACAATTTGGAATAGCTGAAGCACAAAGAATGCAAGATGTTGCCGTTAAAGGTGAAATGTTCATGTACGGAGAAGAAAGAGATAGAGAACTAAGAAAACTTGATAGAAAAACAGCTCAAATGGCAGGTTCATATCAATCCTCGGCCCAAGCAAAAAGTGCACAAATGGGCGCACTTACCGCTGGAATTGGTGGTATTACAAGTATTGCTTCTGCTGGTTTAATGGCATCATCATAAAAAATTAAAACATGGCATCAAAAAACAACGCACCACAAACAATTATAGCTGCTCAGTCAGAACGTAGTGTTGAGCTTATGGTTCAAAATGCTGGTGTACAAGCGGCTAATGTAAAAAATTCTTCTTTAAACAGAGAGACAAAACAATTTACTTACAGTAGAAAGTTTATAGACAAACAGCAATTAAAAACACTAGCTTTAGAACAAGAGATGAAAACAAATATTGAAAAAAGTGGTGTCAAAAGTGATAGTTTTTTTCATATGGCTATGAGTAATATTGATAATAAAGATTACTGGGGTCGTGTTTTAGATAATGCTAATGATAAGGAAGTAAGAGCTGAGGCTTCATATAATATATCTCAAGCAGTTAAAAAAGAAAATAAAGCTACGGTGTTTGCTGCTGCATTTAAAGGTTGGATGGCAGTATATCCAAAAGAACTACAAGATAATACATTTAATAAAATAGGAGGCATGTATAGCGGTGCTCCTGAAAATGTTGGTAAATGGTCTAAAAATGTATATAAAAATTTTTATATAAAAAATGCTTTAGTAGGTGTTCAACTTAATAAAGCTGGTGATAAAATTTTAAAACCAGTTAGTTATTATCAAGATGATGAGGGTACAGTAATGGGTGAAGTAATAGGTTATAAAGATTTTAATATACTAACTGAGGTAATGAAACAACCAGTTATGATAGCAAATCTAAATAAAGAGTTAAGAAAAAGATTTATAGCTATGGGATATAGGGGTGATAATGGTATGATTAAAGATGAATATTTAAATTTTTCTGATCCTAATATAGAAAAATCATCAAAAATAATGACCAACCCAAGTGGAGTACAAACAATAACAAGGCAAATACCTATAATGTCTTCAGCTTCTAGCAATTGGATAAAAGCTGCTGATCAAGTATTAGCCGGTGTTTTTTCTGCTTTAAGTGATAAATCTGGCTTTGATAACATACAAGCAACTTATCTAAGTATAGCTGGTGAAGACAAGACTAGTGATGAACCATTAACTTATATGAATAGTAAATACCAACTATCACCAGAATCAGAGCAGCGTGTTAGAAGAGTGTATTTAAAAAATGCATATGCTGATTTTATGGGTCATGGATATGTAGAGAAAAAAGAGTTTATACAACCTAAAAT
>TARA_R110000824_G_scaffold35603_5_pt1 | contig 16765 bp, 24 predicted proteins | sample TARA_R110000824 | Tara Oceans TARA_R110000824 (sample SAMEA4397747) | marine metagenome | biome: Polar Biome; feature: [MES] marine water layer (ENVO:01000295) within the mesopelagic zone...; material: water (ENVO:00002006), including particulate matter (ENVO:01000060) such as......
TATCACTTGCGCCATGACTGTCGCAGTAGCATACATCATCGTCGTCTGCAAGTTCTTCTGCTTCCTCTAGGGTGTCCGCCTCAACGGTGAACACATGGTATTCAGTCACAGTCTTGGTGACTATCCACTCTTTCATTCGCTCACCCGACGTAATACACGCTCAACCATTTCGTTATATTCCTCAATCTCTTTCTTTCTCCGCCAATACTGAGAACCCGTCTTCGCAGTAGATAACAAATGCGAGTGACGAGTTCCAACTTTAACAGGTGGATTGCACTGACGGCAACCGCACCCCGCTTCATCAACTTTTTTTCTATATTCTTCAATACTCATTACCCTACACCTATAGTTTGTCTATTTGAGGTCTTACCTATCAAAGTAACATACCATATGGTAGTAGCACTTTGTCGTGTGAAACCCCAAGTAGAGAAAACCGGAGGGGGGATTTTACACTGAGAGGAATGAGCGTGGGGCATTGACCTGCACAGTGTACCCTCTTTAATTTCATATCTCAGATTCCCTTACCCTCCGGTTAGGAGTGTCATCCAAAAGAGACTTTCAGAAACAGAGGACGCTATCCAATAGTGTTAGAGAAGTTGCTCCTAATCAGTGACTAGTATTTTTTCAGAGTCATCTCAATTTATATTTTCGTGTCGTGTTTCATCAGCCCCAATGGAGTCTAATCAATCATTTCTCGGAATGCAACGAGAGCCGACTGAACCTCTTGTATCGCGTATAGTAAATCATCACCGCGAACCTTGAGGCTCTTGATAATTATCACATGGTCGGAGCCGGACTTAGAATGTCCTACTTCAATCTCATACTGATACATTTTCTGTTCAATCATCACATCACTCATGGTAATGCAACTCCCAAATCCATTCGTCTGTTATCACATGGCTTATCAACATACCAATCACACACCATTTGTGTATATGGGGTTTGAATGACAAAGTATTCCTACCATATGGTAGGCACTTTGTCGCTATTACCCTATAGGAAGGTGGAGAGCCGAGGGGATATTACTCCCCTCGACCCTCTCGATTATCAGCGAAAGGTCACGCGACCCAATCAGTTAGAACCCCCTGCGATGAGAGTCTCAAGACCCTCAACAGTGCCGTTCCAACCCGCCTTTTGTAGACGTAGTGCGTTGTCGTCCATTGCGTCATCGAGGGTTTGCCTGAAATCCGCGCCGTCTTCGTAGTGCGTCTTCTTGATGCCGTTGCCGTCATCATCCTTCATGGTGGCTCCTTCGCTGTCCTTGACTACAGTGCGGCCGTGTGGAACAAGTAGTCCCTGCACGATTGCTCCGCCCTTGTCAAATAGAGCCGCGACGCCAGCGATTGCCTTGTGCGCCTCGGCTAGTGTGGCGACCGTAGCGGGTGATAGTGCGCTTTGGCCTCCAAATGGATTCCCGGCGATATCCATGCATATTGTCCTGATGGACGCTGTGCAACGGGATTGCCGCTTCGGGTTTGCGTTTCCTTTCTCGACGAGACGAGTTATACTCATCGCGTCAAATTCATCTATCCCGTCTGTCTTGGCGAATACGCCTGCGACAGTCGAGAACTTTTTCCATGTCTCTGTTTTCTGTGTTGCTGTTAGTTTACTCATAGTATTTCCTCCTAAAGAATCAATCACTTGACCCTCGCTGATAGTCAGGAGGATGGATTTGGGTATATGGGGTCTTGACAACAAAGTGTCCTACCATATGATTGTGTATGTACGAGGAAGACTATAGTTTGAGATTGGGTCATGGATGGACCCCTCCTTAAGTACCCCAACGATAGCCTGAGAATTGTTGAGGAATCCTCCCCTCAACACCCCTATTATCACAACCACTCTTAATCAGATACTATTGATTGGTAAGAATGGTCACTACCATCAGATGTTAGTAAAAGTATGGCTTAATTCAATGCGATACATATCATACCATATGATGTATAGCATATACTATATCATATGACATATAAGATATGAGTATGCAACACAAGACAAGCACCTATCCAATTTTATCACACTATTATCACTCAAATGATAATGATAATGTAGGAAAACAGACTGGAAGGAGGGATAATGATAGTATATTATCATATTATCAATATTATCATATTATAATACACTCCTTCCTTCCTTCCTTCCTTCCTTCCTTCCCCCCAGAGTAAGTGATAATAGTGATAATATGATAATACTAGGGGGAAAACGCGGAATGCAGCGTGGAATCGAAGAATATGATTCTCAATAGCGTTGATAACACGGTGAGAAAAATGATTGAAGATACAAACAAGAAAGATAAGGATATTAATCCATTGAAAGAACAAAAATGGACTAACCTAAAGAATTTACCAAAGAACGCCCCGGATGGTCAAGTAGGTTTTGGAGTAGCACAGCAACCAATCGGAGATATTGCTGCACATTTACAAATCCAAAGCATGGGTCAGGAAATAATTGATATGCTCCTAAAGAAGAATATACAATATGGGAATTCGGTATTATCACCAAAGCGTATCTTCTCTAAGGCTGATACTTCAGAACAAATCAAGGTCAGAATTGACGATAAACTAAACCGCCTGATATCAGGTGACGACTCAATAGAATCAGATGAAGATGTTATCTTCGACTTGATAGGATATCTAATCCTACTACTGGTTCATAACGAACATTATACTCAACACATGCAGGAGGACGAAGAAACTTAGCGGTGGACTCGCTGCGTTGGGACTTGGGGTTTCTAACAAGAAAAAAGAGAAAGATACAAAGGTTGGCTTTGTGTTAGTATTGCTATCTTCGGGTAGTTTCGTTTTATACGACGGGAACAAATTTACCTTAACGGGTTGAAGGAGTGAAAGAAGAAAACACATGGGTTGCTTCTGTCTGTGAATCCATCATAGGCAGACATTGCGCTGTAAACAATAATGTAGTCAGCAACCATTAGACTGTAAACTAAGAGTAATCGTCGGGTAAGTTGTTCCTCAACTTAGCATGGACTCCTTGTGTTAGAAGGCATAGCACTTCTCTTTCTCCCCATTACCAATTCAAACGTTTCTCGGTCAGAGATACAAACAAACAAAAGAGATGATGAAAATGAGCGAAATAAATGATGACAAATGGAAAGATATCTGCGATAGAGCAGACGGATGGTTTAACACTCATCCTGAATGGAAAAAAGAACAGGGAGAATTATCCTCTGTTAAGACAATGATGAAAGCCGGGAATATTAAACCCGTAAAGCGACCAGCATACTACAAGGCAATGCGCTCAATGTTTGACGACGTTGATGATGCACCCTTCGCTAGTGGTGGAGCAAAGAGTAACATGCCTCTTGTTTCACAATCCTACAGAGATGCAGTCTTGCAACAATGCAAGACGGCTCTAACAGATGCTGCAACCGCTTGTCCTGAAATATTACTGTTCGCAGTAAAGAACAGGAGAACTGTAGACAAGAAGACTGCTGTAAAAGGTGGTTTGTTTTCAAGCGCAGAAGAGTTTGCTCAGTATTGGGTAGACGCTAGTTATCTGCGAGTGAACAAGGCATGGAATGCACATAATAACGGAAAAACTACAGCCGACTACACTTGGTCGGGTGACGACGGAAAGTCTCTAATTTCACAAATTCCTCCTTGTGAAAAGACGCTGAAAGTAATTGCGACAAAAGAGGTTTCCACCAAAGAGTGATTAGGTGTCTTTGACCGAGAACACCAAACAGGAGAAATTAAAATGACAACAATGACAAGATATTGCGAATTCATAATAGAAGAAGGAGAGCATGAAGGACAGAAATGTGGTGTAGCGTACAGAACACAATATACACCCTCTAAACAGAATGTAAAATACTGTCCAGAACATGATAGTTGTTTACTTAAGTCAGGTCTGATTAGAAGTAAAAATGTGCATACAGTTGTTGCTAATCAACAAGCAATGTTAAATTGGGTAAAGGAACGTATGTCCATTCAACCCGGCAGGGATAAGACTCTCATAAAAATACAACGAGACATAAGAAATCTTAGACAGACTATTGCGGATAAGATTGATGATATTGAAACTAGCGTTGCTCTATCCGCAGACGATGATGTAATCTCAATACTAACCTCACTAGGTATATTGGATGAACAGTCCAACCTACAATTCGCTACACAGCGAAACTTAATTACAGTTCAAAATCAATTAAGGGAGACTAATGCTAGACTTGAACATCTAGAGAGTCTCCAAAATTTAGAAGAAAAATGAATCTCGACCCTTTGCATATTGGGTTGGGCGTGGTTTTGTAAAAATAATGAAGAAGGAAGTTGTTGTGTTCAACACGGCGTCTACGTCTTTCATAATTCGGTAGATAAAGTGGCCCTTACCTTTCCGGTTAGGGTAATTTAACAAGGTGATTTGGTTGTTGCCTCTTTTTCCCCACGTTCATTCTAAACTAATACGAAGGATTAGAGTCTTAAAATAACCTAGAAAGTAAAGAATACGCTATTGTCCACTAGTTCTTCATGTGCTTTCTTACACAAACTAATATAAAATAATGGATTACCATTAAACTAAACACTTACATTCAAAACGATTAAACTAACACAACAAAAAAAAGAGGGTTTTCGGACACTTTCTACAACAGGCTCGCAGTAGCACGATTTTTGCAAAAATGCATTTTTCTTGTATATTGCACTAAAATACCTAGTTCCGCACTTACCTCAAAGGAGAAATTAAAATGATAATAGCAACGAACGAACAAGAAACAATATGGAACGATATGGAAAATGAAAGCCATCACATGATGGTGTATGCAGGTGCAGGTACTGGAAAGACCTACACTATAATAGAAGGAGCAAATAGGATAGTCGGGAGTAAGGGGTTCCTTGCTTTCAACAAGTCTATTGCTACAGAAATAGGGAAGAAAGTTCCCTTAGATTGTGAGGCAATGACCTTTCATAGTCTAGGACTTTCTTCACTCAAAATGGCACGACGAGATTGCAAGGTAGATACCAAGAAAACCTACAACATAATCAATGCGGTTATGGGTAGAGAGTATAATTCAGGGGCTACTTTGAATAGACTCATTTCTTTGATAAAATCAACTATGATAGAATGGGATGATAGAGATGCCATCAATGAAATCATAAGTGAGTATAATCTAGAATTCGATGGTATTAGAGAAGAAAACAATGGGATAATGCGACTACCACAAATCAAGAATATGTGTATGGATATGTCTATCGTTGATTTCGATGATATGATATGGCTACCCGTTGTATTAGAACTACCAGTAAAACACTATGATACCGTATTTGTAGATGAGGCTCAGGATTTCAATGAAGTTCAAAGGAGACTAATTCTCAAGACATGTAATGGTGGAAGGATGATAGTAGTAGGCGACCCACGCCAAGCAATTTACGGGTTTAGAGGGGCTGATTCGACTAGCATGGATTTGTTCAAAGAAACCCTACTAGCATCAGATAAGGGAGTGAAGCAATACCCATTGACTACCACATTTAGATGCCCTCGATTAGTTGTAGAAGAAGCGAATAGATATGTTGAGGGCTACTTCTGTATGGAAGGTGCAGAAGATGGAACAGTCAATGTGAATTCACAGTTTAACCCAAGTATAGGTGATTTGGTTCTTTGTCGGACTAACGCACCTTTAGTTGGTCATTGCTTTAGTCTAATTGCAGAAGGAATACCAGCATATGTTATGGGACGAGATATAGGATACAGCCTATCACTAATGGTGAATAAAGTAACACAGAATGGTTCTATGGCGATTGAGGATTTCTTGCCTATGCTTGAAACTCATGTGCAAAGAAAGATAGAAGTATTCATGCGGGCTGATAAACTCACGCAGGTTGAATCTCTTGTGGATAAGAAAGAATGTATCATCCATCTAACAGGAAGAACAACTACTGTTCAAGGATTGTTAGGTAATATCAAGACTATCTTTGGGGATGGTAAGAAGGCAGGAGTTGTCTTCTCTACTATTCATAAGGCTAAGGGGCTTGAAGCGAATACTGTATGGATAATTGAAACACAATTGATGCCCCATCCAATGGCTAAGAGTAAGGCAGATAGAAAACAGGAAATGAATCTATGTTATGTCGCTATCACTAGAGCCAAGAAGATTCTGAACTATGTCGGTGGAAGGACGGGACATGCATGAAGATAATTGGTAAGTGTTCATTATGTGAAAAACATGCTGTTATTTGGGAAAGAAAAGATGGCATTCAAAAATGTAAAAGATGCGTTCTAAGAAGGGATAATAATGAAGTGTGAAAATTGCAATGATAGGGGTTATGTAATAGTGATTACATCTGATGGTGACAGAGAGATGGAACAGTGCGCGTGTGTCTTCAACAAAGAAATGACAGCAACAGAAGCAGACTTTCTAGCACTACATGGAATAGGTGAGGAAGAATGAATAGAAATGAGATAATCGCATATGTAGAATACTTGACTGCAACACCTCATATGTTGAGGAAGTTGATGGGTTCTCCGAGCCAAGTGCATACCATAGACAACTTAGCCGCAAGCCTTGACCAACTTCTTTCTATGCTTAGAGGTGAGGAAGAATGAAAAAGGACAATTTTGGTGAGGATTGAATATGCCAGCAGGTGGAGGCTTAAGTTACAACCACCAAAAATTGACGCAAACAATAGGTGTATTTGTTGAACATCTAAAAGTAGGAGACGTATTCCTTGCAAAAGACGTTGTTGATTATATTTCAACAGTACCTCTTCAAGACTACAATAAAAAAGGTGAGTCAGCAGGTGGTGGCGTAGCACCAAGACAAACTAAAATAGAAAAATCGAAATCATATTTGATGCGGATAATCAAGAGTAATGCAAGAGAGTGGAATCTTAGGTTTGGTTATTACTATCATGGTCATATCGCTACACCTAAAAACAGTAAGAGAGAAATTATATCTGCGTATGGTAGAATGGGAGGCGGTCTGGTATATTGTAAAACTGATAAATCAGGTAATTTCTTCTGTATTATGTGTGAGACTAAAATTAAATTGAAGCCGCAATGGGCCTACACCGGACCATCAGGTCACTATCATATCATTAGGAAGGAAATTCAGTGTAATGATTGCTATCATAAATTTGAGGTGTTGAGAATAGACCATGAACCAGCAAGTAAGCAGTTTGCTGGAGCAGTTTCTTGGAAGATTAAAGGTGAAGAAGAATGAAAGAAGAATATTTGTATATAGATAAGAAAACGATTCAATCATTGGAATCAATGAGATTACATTTCAATGGATTAGTTGAGGCATTTGAGCAACTGCCTGATATGGAAACGATGAGAAGGGTTCCTATCGAAGATGCTCTAACAATGATAGGGATAACTATGGAAAGTATAATGAATGAATTAGGTGATTATAATTGGGAAGAAATAAGGAGAGATGAAGAATGAAGTGGATAGCAGATTTGATATTTTTGTGTATCATGTTGCCAATATGGTTTGTAGTGGCATTCTTGATACCATTTGCATAAGGTGAATAAAATGATGAATAATAAAGAAGAAAAGAGTGTGGAATTTAGGCTAGTGAACGATGCCGACATGCCACCAGTAGTAATAACAATGAATGAAAATGATGATGTAAAAGTTGTCCTAAATGCAGAGCATAGGATTTGGCTTTCTTTGAATAGGAAGACAATAGGCGGTAGTGCCGAAGCCCTCTTTGAGAAGATAGACACCCTTCTAACTGCATTTTTATCAGAGTGTAGGAGTGAAGAACTCTATGACTGAGAGAAGTGATTACCCTAGACTAACAAGTAAGTTAATTGCTCTTTCTGTTGAACAGGGAGACTACGAACTTGCTAAGTTGGAATGGAGAATAACAGGTAGAGTTTGGAGAGCATCATATATTGGTAATCCTATTATTGAGAATCATGTAAGTGGTCATCCTAACAAGTGCCTATGTGGTCACGATATCACATACCATTTTGAGATTGAAAATACTCATAATGGAATACTAGAAATTGTTGGTTCAACTTGTATTAACAATTGGATGGTTCTCCGTCACATGACTGAGACTCTCAAGATTTCTAGAGATACTATCACTGAAGAAATGATAGAAGAATGGAAGACTATGACTGTTCGTGGTCTAATCAAAGATGCGTGGTGGGTAGAAGAAGGTGAATCATTCACTACGACATTCAATGAAATAAAAGATTTAGATTTGCGTGTGAATGTTAGAGACATGGGTAAGACATATTGGGATGAGACTCTCAAAATGAAAAGACCTGTAACTAAGATTCGTAAAACTGGCTCAGGGAGATATGGGACTAGGGCCTACAAAATGGCTAGTATAGTTTGGAGATGGAATCATCCTGACAATAGTAGGAATCAGCAATCAACTAGAGGATATCCTAATGAGAAACTATTGAATGATTTAACACTATTCGATGCATTCCTTGATACCCATTTGGCTACAGTAGCAGAAGAAGATATCATGGTTGGGAATAGAATGACACACATTAAGGCTCTCAGTTTAACAAACAAAGACAAATTGAGACTAATTTCTAGCGATGATAGAGAAGAAGCCGCCTTCATTAAACGATGTGACTATACAGGATGGCCTCACTTTACCACTGATATTGGGACTAATGCTTGGGAAAAGGAGTTTTTGATGAGTATGAGAAGTAATTTCATCAATGGTTATGACCTTTCAGAGAAGCAAGCCGAAACCCTAAATAACATCTTACACCGACCTGATAAAGAGGCGACGGAGCGTCAGAAGTCATATCTCATACGAAATGAATACACCGGAGATGTAGATACCCTAACACTTGAAGAAGCATCAATGATTATTAAAACAATAGACAGTCAAAAAGACAAAGAGGAATAAATATGGCAAAGAAGAAAGAAGTAGAAGAAATGGAAGTAGAGGAATCTGCGCTAGGTGAAATGGATGGACAAGAAGTCCTACAACAACTAGCACAGAGTAATCAGCAGTTGCAGACAACCGCGCAGAATGCATTAGGACAGTTACAAAATTATGTTGCTCTCTGTTCTCATTATGAGCAGACGATAAACATACTAACTGGAAGACTCCAAGAACTACAACGACAACTAGAAACAAAAAACAAAGGTGAGTAAAAATGAAATTAAGAATAATGAATGAAACAGGACATACAGATTTGGAAGTTACATCTTCCGAAATGATAGAGCAGATAACAGACCACCCTACGCATTGGGTGTTTGTTAATGGTGAAATGGTTGCGCGTGAGCAAGTACCCGACATTAGTTGGGATACTGTAGACGCGGTGCAACTTGTTCCGGCAGTTGTCGGCGGTCACTGTTAGTCTGAAAATGTCACGGCTTGTTGAATCAACCTTAATGGTTTTCAGCAACTACTAATAGGCTACGCACTAGCCTTTGTAGTCCTAGTATCGGGAGATGATACCAATCGGGTGCAAAGCCCGACAAATACAAAATCAAGGAGAAAATAGAATGAGCGCAACAAGAGAAGAAGTAGTAGAAAAAATGAATATGGCTAACGAACAAACCAAGATAAAAATCGAGAAAGAACGACTATCAGTATTACCATCTATTATTGAGAATACAAAATATGCAAGATTCGATAGTGACTTACAACGACGAGAAACTTGGAAAGAAATATGCGATAGAAATATGCATATGCACTTAGACAAATTCAAAGAACACTCGCTCCAATTCAAAAAAGAGATAGAGTGTATATATCGGGATTTTGTAGTCCCAAAGAAGGTTCTATTTTCTATGCGTTCTGCACAATTTGCAGGTAAATCCATAGAGATATCACCTAACAGAATCTACAATTGTGCATATATGCCAATTGATTCTTTCACGGCTTTTTCAGAAACAATGTTTTTATTATTAGGGGGAACGGGAGTAGGTTATTCTGTTCAATTACATCATACAGACAAACTACCTAAGATAATACAGCCTTCTGATAGAACCTACCGACATAAAATAGGCGATTCAATAGAAGGATGGGCTGATGCAATCAAAGCCCTATTCGATTCATACATAGGCAAAAGAACATCTATGCCTAGATTTGATTATTCAGATATTAGACCAAAGGGAACCATACTCAAAACTAGTGGAGGAAAAGCCCCCGGTCCAGAACCATTGCGAAAGTGTATCACAATTATTCAAGGGATGCTAAATGAAATGGAAGAAGGTCATCAAGTCAAACCAATAGAAGCACATGATATTTTATGCCACATTGCAGATGCTGTCCTTTCAGGAGGCATACGAAGGGCAGCAATGATTTCATTATTCAGTCAAGAAGACGAAGAAATGATGTGTTCTAAGGTAGGCAAATATTGGAATGAAGGAAACAGCCAGCGTTCCACAGCGAACAATTCTGTAGTCTTAGATAGAAACATGTTGAAGGAAAATTTTGATACTGTTTGGGATAAGATAGTTGCAAGTAATACCGGAGAGCCGGGAATCTATTTCACTAATGAGTTGGATAGTGATTGGGGAACAAACCCATGTTGTGAAATAGCCCTACGTCCTTTTCAGTTTTGTAATCTAACCGAAATCAATGTTTCTGATATTGATACTCAAGAAGAATTGAACAATCGTGTCTATGCTGCCGCCTTCTTAGGAACGCTTCAAGCAACATACACAGATTTTCATTATCTTAGGGAGAAGTGGAAGACTACTACTGAGAAAGATGCGTTGCTTGGGGTGTCTATGACTGGAATAGCAAGTAATAGTCTAACTGGTTTAGATTTGAATGAAGCCGCTAATGTAGCCATTGAAACAAATAAATCAATCGCTGATACATTAGGAATAAACCATGCTGCTAGAGTAACTTGTGTGAAACCTGCTGGAACAACGAGTTTGGTGTTAGGAACTTCATCCGGCATTCACTCTTGGCATTCAGAATATTTCATTCGCAATATCACCTTATCAAAGAACGAACATCTATACCCTTATTTGTTAGAGAAACTGCCTCATTTGATAGCAGACTACATCGGTAAGCCGGGTAATGCTTGTTTGTCTATGCCACAGAAGTCTCCCGAAGGTGCAATAACAAGACATACTGAAACTACAGTGGATATGCTGAATAGAGTCAAGCGGTTTTCAACAGATTGGGTTCATGAAGGACATATAGATGGAATCAATACTCACAATGTTTCGGCCACTGTCAATGTAAAAGAAGATGAATGGGATTTGATTGGAGAATGGTTGTGGATGAATAGAGACTACTACAATGGTCTTGCTACTATTCCATTTTCTGATAGTGCCTACAATCATCAAGCACCCTTAGTGGAAATTACTGAAGATAAATTCAATGCTCTAATGAAGTATGTGTCCATCATAGACCTAACAGACATTAAGGAGTATGAGGATAATACTAATTTACAAGGAGAGATAGCGTGTGCTGGTGGAGAATGTGAAATATGAATTGGGACCAACAACATTACGAATGGCAAGATACCTTCTTGCAAAATAGACCTAACTCTGTCTTGCAAAATAGACCTAACTCTGACAATTATTTGATTCAAAATGGTCTTGTTGCATTCACAAATGAACTGATGCACTACTGCAATTTAGGAGAAAAGTATGTTATGAGATTCTCATTGAAAGAACTTCTCATCATAGAAGACGAACTCATAGAAAGTATGTCTTCTATTGCCGCTAAAACAACCGTTCACAGTGCATTCAGACTTGCAAAGGAACAACGACTACGAACAAGAACACTAACACATAGAATTCAAAATCAAATAAGACAAAGAAACTCAACATTCAAAGACATGCAAGAAGTAAAAGATTTGCTAGACTACAAAAGATATATGTTAAAAAATTCACACATACACGGTGATTACAATGAAAATAAAATACAGAATACCAAAACCCAATGATACAGGTAGATACACTACAACTAGTTTTCTACTTGAATGCTCAGACAGCAAAAAGCCTATGTTCCCTGCACTATGGAGTGGTAAGGGTAAGAAAACACTAGGACTGAATCAGTTTGGAGAAAAATTGATTTCAACCGAAAAGTTAGGCATAGGTAGAACTAGGAATATGAAGGATGACCCTGTTCTAACATCACTGTCCCAATCAGTGAATAAGGTGTTAATGCCACCAAGTGACACGACAACTAATTTCTTGAATAGGCTTAGTTTCAGATATATTGATGGTGACGTTTCCGTTCTTTATTCTAGACGAAACAAGCAGTATTTCGTTGATATGGTAAGGATGAACAAGAAGGATGCAACAATAGTATTGTCTAAAATTCTCCTTAGAGGGTCATTAGCAAGAAGTAAAGAAATAATGGACGATTATGTAGATAGATGTGTGGAGTTTCCACCTAATATTCTACATGTGATAGAAAACAGAACCCCGTTCACATATTGGTATGCCGTTCCCGGTTCCACGATACGACCTGAAAAGATTGAGTGTCTAATCAATACAAAATTAATCAGTAGTAAAGACTGTGCCTTAGAGATATCAGAAGGAATATGGGGATTCATGCCAATCAATGACATGAATATTTTTGTAAACGCTTCAAGATTAGGCTCAAGAAAATCTGATAGATTTACAGATATTTCACCGTATGATTTATGGCACGAACTATTCAAGAATGGTATTGAGGATAAAAAGACAGCAAAAACAACGAACATTGTGTTTGCTGGTACTAGATTTGAAAAGAAAACAGAGAAGGAATATTTCGTAGAAGCACAGCCTTCACTATCACAATACAAATTAATGATAGAATGGTTGAAGCAGAATAGAACTAGTGGTATGGTTGAAGATAGAGCAACTGAACTATTGGGTAATTTGGCTAACGAATATGAGAATATTGAGTTTATCCAATTCAAAAACCCTACACAAAGGGCATTATTCGTTAGAGGTAAATGTTGTGATTGGGTCATTGCTGATGAAGGCAGAGGGATGAAAGTATCACATCAGAATGTCAATACCTACAGAGTTTCATCAGTAAATGAAGAAGGATGGATGGGTCATACTTTGAATGGGCCTATCTGTATAGACAACCTACATAACAACTCAAGCATTGGCGACCAATTAAGTGCAAGAGCAATGGTGTTAATGAATGATAAGGTTGCAAGAAGTATGATATATACATTGAAACGCTACATCACTGACGAAGAATTTGCCGGTACTGCTACCGCAACTAGATTAGACACTACAAAACTAAAGAGATGGTCTAAGGAAGAATCTGATGAATATACAGCAATGATGAAGGCGAAAAAGGGTGGAACATGATTGGTTTTCTTTGTATTGAATGTAAAAGCGAGTCGTCTACTTTTAATGATACTCTTGGTGAAAGAGCGTGTGATGGCTGTGGTTTAATTCACCTTACTAATCCATTTGAAGAAACAATATCTTGGACTGGTGAAAGATGGGAGGATAGACCCAACGATAGTGATTCTTCAGGACACTTAGGCTCTTACATTATGAAGTCAGATGTTACAAATAAAAGAGACTATTTTTTGAGGCAACAAAATATAAAAACAAATTCGATAACATCTTCTGATAGACATATGTATGCACTTTCTTACAATATTCTATGGAAATATGCTGTTGCATCTAATAATTCTGATAAAAGAAAGAAAGTGCCTATCTACTACAAAGCACTACAGGAAAATAGAATATTGAGTGGATTGACGTTAGAAACTCGCGCTGCTGGTCTAACATATTTTATCTTGAAAGAGGCTAAAATAAATATTAGTTTGAAAGAACATTCCAAAAAATCAGAAGTTAGTATTAGACAAATTGTGAAATGTGCTAAGAAAATAGCAACCTTCCATAAAAAAGCACATGTATTTGCATATGAAACACCAATTGAAGATGCAATAAAAGTATTAGATACATTACCAAGAAAAACCACTCCGTTATTTAGAGTGAATACACTAAAATTTGTGGAATATGTTCACAGTAAATATGAATACAGTTGTATTAGATACACACTAAATACTCTCGGTGCAATAATATGGCTATCAGGAAGAATACATAATACTCCACTATCTCAAGTGTTAATATCAGAAACTGTCGGTTGTTCAGAAATAGGATTAAGACAATCTGTGCATAAAATATGTAATTTAAGTGGTATAGATAGAACACTAATAGAATCATATGAGATAGATGATTTAGTGAATGGTGTTAGACATGGCTAAAATGAAACATCTTCTCTACTTGAGATACACCTTGCATTTGAGCATTGAAGATATAAGTAGTGAACTAGGAATAGATGAAAGGACTTTGAAGAAGTTATTTCATAGATATGAGAAGGAGAATAAAAATGGTTAGAAATATAGAAGATTGGAAAATAAAACGAATAGAGATTGAGAAAACATTTGTGCAAGCGATGCATCAAATTGAACTAAGACTAATGGAAGCCAATACGGTAATAGAAGTTTGGGAAGCATCAGTTAAGATGCAACAAGAAACACTAGATAAACTGTTTACTATTATACCGGGAATGGATAATATGGATTTTGATATGTCGGGTTCGACAAAGCCTCTGTTTTCCGCTTACAAAGCATGGATAGGCAGATTAGAAGAAAACAAAACTAATACAGAAAATGCGGCGTCTACACTACTTACAGTGGGTGATGCTTTCTATACCGATAACGCTTCAATTGAAGAACTAGAGGCGGCTAACGCAGAATTCAAGCAAGTATTATTTATGTTTACTGATATTATAAATTGGAGATATGGAAAAAATGATAATGAATAAGAGAAAAATAATGATAATTGGAACAGGCGGCATAGGGAGTTATTTAGTTCCCTTTCTATCTAGATTGGGTATCTATGAACTACATGTGTTCGATGATGATAAGATAGAAGACAAGAATCTATTGTATCAGAACTTTGAAGCGAACGATATTGGGAGATACAAGGTTCATTGTATTGATGGAAAGTGTAAAACTAGAAACGAATATCAGGTTCTAGTTGAGAAGCAACTAAAGGGATATGATTTGATTGTATGTTGTGCAGATAATCTAGCAATAAGGAGATTGCTATACCGTCAAGGATATGGTGATAATGCTAAAGTAAAGTGGTTAGACCTACGCGCACAAGGAAGGAATGCTGCATTGATTTCCTACAAAGTCAATCCTGATTTGATAGATACATTACTAGCAGGACCGGATGGGTCTTTTTCCTGTCAAGGTACTGATTGGGATGGTAGTGCAGAAGGAATCAATACAATGCATATCTGTATGGCTGGTGCAGCAACGCAATGGATTCAGCAATGGTTCTTAGATAATGAACAGGTTGCAGATAAGTTGGTGATGAACATATGAACAAAGAGTGGGATTGGATATTAACAGTATTCAGTGGAATAGGTTTGTTCATGATAATATGGTTATGGAGCGTGATGTAAAATGAAAACAGGAGATGAAATAAATGAGTAAAGAAGATAGTAATATAGATGATTTGTCGGAAGACGAAATAGGTGTGATAATGAACGTGATATCTAGTGATGGGTATTATATTAATGCAGAAATAGTGAAAGTAACATGTCCAGCATGTGGAGAAGAGTTCTTAGGAACAAAAAGACATGCTGGTGGTTTTGTTGCTGGTCATGAAGCCTACCATAATTTTGAAAATAATCAAGATTTGATGGTTCATGGGATGGGTGGTGCTTGATGGATATGGGTGATTTAGAAGTAGTAAATCAAGACTGGCAGAATAACATAGAAGATATCTTTGAGAATTTCAAAGAAGATATATCATATCTGTATCCTAATAACGAAACCGAAACATTCCTCACAGCAATTTGGAATGAATCGTTAGAGGCATTCGATAAGCCTAGAGAGATACAGGTTGTTGTTGATGCCAATGATAAATTATACATTAGTGTAGGAACACCTAGTTTTGTATCATTTGATGACCAAGAAGAACAACTTGCTGGTATGACTTTGCCGTTGAAGTGTTGGATACATACGCATCCTTTCGGTGTAGCATTCTTTAGTGCAACCGATTGGCGAACTGTTCATACATGGCAAAGCATATTGGGTAGTGCAATTGTATTGGGATTGAATGAATACATGGCATATGATATGAATACTAAGATAGCAAAGAAGGTGTATTATGGAGTGCTTACAGAAGCAGGGCCTGAAGAACCCGCCGAAGAAGATTGGGAATCATGGGATTATGCAGAAGCAGTAACAGAAATGGGGGAAGAAGAGTGAAAGCAGATGATTTGTGTAATAAACATGGTTGTATCATTGTATGCACATCAGAAGATGGTGAGTATTGCATAGAATGCTTGGTGAATCAATTAACAAAGCACTTGGAGTCTTTTTCTAAAGAAACAATTGCTAGGTGGATAGTTGCTAATTCTAATGATGTTGAGGGGATTGGTAGTGATTTTTGGTGGATTCCCGAAGACCACTATGATGACCATGATGTTCGTTTGTATCACCTAAGAGAAATGGAAAAACCATTAACAGCAGAAAGATATTATGAACTATTTGAAATAGAAGATAGAGCAGAAAAATATCAAAGAATGAAATTTGAAAAAGCAGAACACATGAAAACCATATATCCGGGTTGGGAATTTTTCCCAAAAGATATAGAGGGATTAGAATGAAAGGAGAAGAATTGTGGAGAAGTCATTGTAAGTGTAAGATTTGTTATGTGATAGAAGAAAGACAATACAGATTTATCAACGAATATGTAATCAAGCCTAGATTTGAGTCTTGGGCGATTGCTAATCACAATAGACTTCACCCTAATTGGCCTGAAAGGTCGGAAGCGGGTGAGGAAGAAGCGATAAAATATCTTGATAGTTTATGGAAATGGGCGAAGG
>TARA_R110000824_G_scaffold158969_2_pt1 | contig 16721 bp, 11 predicted proteins | sample TARA_R110000824 | Tara Oceans TARA_R110000824 (sample SAMEA4397747) | marine metagenome | biome: Polar Biome; feature: [MES] marine water layer (ENVO:01000295) within the mesopelagic zone...; material: water (ENVO:00002006), including particulate matter (ENVO:01000060) such...
AATAAAACTAAAAACATTTGGTGGTGACGTAAGAGGTAAAATAGATGTTGGAGGATTTAATTTTACAGCTGGTGTTAAACATCGATCACATCCAGTTTATGGAATGAATCCTTTTATGGAGAATTTTGATTTAAGTACAGATCCTTGGTGGAACGTAGCTTATAATCTAGGATATACAGATGAGTATTATTATGTAGATGGAGAAGGTAATGGTATTGATGATTGGTATGATTATGCTAATTGGAATTGGTATGCTGCTGACGGTACACAAGTAGCTATTACTGATCAAGAGTTTATGAAGTATGAGTTTGGTAAAGCTGTAGATCAATACAATAAACTTTCTTTAGATAGTTTAGGACTACAACAAGAATTATCAGCTGTTATAGGATTATCTTATTACTACTATAAGCCTAAATTTTGGATACATGCGTGGGGAGATGTTATGCCAAAACATAAAGGATTATCAGATTATTCTTATACTGAAGATAATATAGATTTTGATATAGGAGGAGTTATAGGGACTAAAATAACAAAAAGAATAGGTATTTTTATAGAAGGTAGATGGAGACGTTATTGGGATATAGATAACTATGAATTTAAAACGGGTATTAATTATACAATATTTTAAATAAATGGCCAGATTAAAATTAACGGAAATAACTCTTTACCAAATAGCTGGTCTTTTTTTAAATGGTAATAATCAAGATTTAGAAATATCTAATACTAATTCTTCTTCTTCTACATTTAGTATTTGGACACAATATTTAGAAAGAGATATAGATGCGGTGGCTTTTGATGCTGACTCTAGTGTTTTTGTATTTGAAAGTACAGAGGATAGATTTTATTTATATAAATCTATTGTAGTACCTACGGGAGTTACATTAGCACTTTCTGATATACAAAAGAAATATAATTCTATTTTAGAGACGAGTGAAGATCATACTTTAATGCTTGAACTTGAATCTGGATCAATAGATATAATAGTAATATAATAATAATATAATATAATAATAAATATGAGTATATTAGGAACAATATTTAGCGGAGGAGCAAAAGATTTAGTAGAAGGTGTGGGTAATGTTATAGATGACTTACATACTTCTAAAGAAGAAAAATTAGAAGCGGAACAAAAAATAAAAGAACTAGTCGCTTCGTATCAAACTAGTTTAGAAAAAGAAATATCATCAAGATGGCAATCTGATATGGCTAGTGATTCTTGGTTAAGTAAGAACGTAAGACCTTTAGTGTTAATATTTTTAGTAATATCTACGGTATTATTAATCTTTATTGACGCAGGAATTATTAACTTTGTAGTTGAAGCAAAGTGGACTGATTTACTTCAGTTAGTATTAATTACAGTGATAGGTGCTTATTTTGGTGGTAGATCACTAGAGAAAACAAAAAAAAATAATAACAACTAAATAAAAATAACAATTATGGCAACAACAACAGCGAAACTAAATATTACAAGTGTAGATTTATTATCTGACTCGTTAAATTTGAACGTTACGTCTACGTTAACAGATGCTGGTGGAGAAATAGGAATGTCTGAATCCATTGGCCTGTCTAGAAAGACGACTACAACTACTGATAAGTATACATTACTTTACGGTGATAATTATACTGCTAGTAAGGCAGCTAAACTATTTGTATATAATCCATCCACAGATGCTACTGAATATTTCAAAATTGAAGTAGGAGGACAGGCAGTAGGTAGAGTATATGCAGGAGATTGGGCTCTTATTCCATGGGCTTCTACTGATGGAGTTAAACAAGTATTTACAGTAACATTAGCATTAACCTGGGCTACTGCAGATGACTTCATTTTTGATGGTGTAACTGTTACAACTTTTGGAGCAGCAACTACTGCAAGTGTAGTTGAGAAAGTAGCAACTACTTGGTTTCCAAACTGGACAGTTATAGAGGAAGGTGGGGCTAGTGATACTGTATTGAGATTTACAGCTAGAAGTAGTAATCAAAGAGAGAATTTACAACTTGGAGATGCAGCAGCAAACACAACAGGATCTTTAGTAGTTGATACTACTGGTAATGGTACAGCAACAGTAGCTATGATAACAGAGCCTTCAGGTGCTCCAGGAGATGTAAGAATTACACCAGGACAAGCAGCTAATACGGTAGAATGGATGTTAATCCATGAAGGATAGAATAATAATAATTTAAATAAATAAATAAAATGGCAACAACAACAGCAAAAATTACGCTTGCAAGTTCAGATTTAGCTTCTAATACTCTGAATTTAAATTTAACGTCTACGTTAACACAAGCAGGATTAACCACAGGATTAAGTCAATCTACTGGTGTAGGGAGAAAAACTACATTAGCAAATACAGTATATACATTATTCGCTAAAGGAGATGCAACAGATGATACAGCACATAAAGTGTATTTACATAACACTTCTGCAATAGCTGCACAATTTTGTACCGTTACTGTTGAATCAACAGTACTTGGATTATTATATGCCGGTGATTGGTGTTTAATTCCTTGGGATGGTACAAGTGATATTAAGATTACTCCTAGTGTATCTACTATATTTACAGTAGAGCATGCAGTATTCTTAGATAATCCTACTGCATAGTAATAATGGAATTCAAATGGTTTGGTAAACATATTTGGGACTTAGTATCACTCTTTAGAAATAAAGTAGGTATTAATACAGATAGTATCGATCCAGTTAGACAATTACATGTAAAAGACACTGTAAATCCTCCGTTACGATTAGAAGGTGTACAGGCCGTGGAGGAGGAAATAAATGCATTAGTTATAAATAGTAGTGGTGATGTGTTTAAAAATGGGAATTTTGGGTGGTATGCAAAAGGTGTTGATGAATCTGCACATATATTGACAGATCAATGGTTGCAATTTCGGGGAGATAATGGAATAACTATTGATTTATCAGCAAGTGGTGCGGGTGTAGAATTGGATCCCTATATAATGGATTTTTCTCATGCTGATACTAGTAGCCAAGCTGATGTTATTGCTTCAGCTAGAAGATATATAACATCTGTAGATCTAGATACCTATGGGCATGTTGTTGGTCTTGGTACTGCAACTGAAACAGTCACAGACACAAATACTATGGGTAGTGGATTTACTGTATCAGCAACAACTGATTCTACTGCTACAACAATAACTGAAGGCAATGATTTAATGTTTACCGCAGGTACAGGTATTACATGTGAAACCACAGGATCCAACGCGGTAACTATAACTAACACTATATCAGCTATACCTGCACTTACCACAGAAGAAGTTCAAGATATTGTAGGTGGAATGGTTTCTTCAAATACTGAAACAGGTATTGCTGTTACATATGTTGATGGTGGAGTTGGTGCTGGTAAATTAAATTTTGTACTTAATGATCCTTTTGTAGGTGATGTACAAGGAGATTTAACAGGGGATATATTAACCGCAGTACAACCAAATATAACTACATTAGCTGGAGTAACAGCTCTCGGTACAGCTGGTAACGCTATGACAGTGACATGTGATCATGTTACTTTTGGTTCTGTAAACGCGAGTGATCCGTTAGTAAATATTCATAATACGGCAAATGATAACTCTGCACCTAGACTAAGATTTATAAAAAATAGAGGGGTTGATGGTGTAGACGCAGATAATGTTGGAGAAATTGCGTTTAGAAGTTATGATGATGGTACACCAGCTACCCAAGATTACGCTAAAATAAAAACTCAAATAAAAGATTCCGCTACTGGTAATGAACAAGGGAAACTATTATTTAGTGTTGCTACTTTAGATGGTACTCTCCGAAATGGTTTGATAGTGAAAGGACATGATGATGATTTAGTTGATGTTGAGTTAGCAAGAGGATCTGCTTCCACTGTGTCTATCGCTGGTGATTTAGATGTTACAAGTACAATTACAGGTGATGTTACAGGGGATTTAACAGGTAAAGCAGATACAGCGGATGAATTAGAAACAGCAAGAACAATTGGTGGGGTATCATTTGATGGATCAGGAAACATAGATTTACCTGGTGTTAACACGGCAGGTAGTCAAAACACATCTGGTACAGCCGCTGGATTATCAGCGACACTATCTGTTGCTTCAGGAGGTACAAATAACACAACGATGGTGAACAAAGGTGTTTGTCTTACACAAGGTGCTGGTACAAAGAAAATACGTAGTTTCTCAATGGCAACTGATGGAGATATATTAGTTGGTGGTGCAACTTCTGGTCCAGGGATAGAATCCGCAGATGATCTAGCTGGAACAGGACTTACCGCTGTAACAGGTGATAGAACCTTAACGTTGAATGTTGACGCTGCTCAGACGGGTATAACGAGCGTTGGAACTCTTGCAAGTTTGACTGTTGGTGGAGATATTATTTCAGATACAGACAGTACAGATAATCTAGGTTCTACTGGTGTACGTTTTCTCAATACTTGGTCAGATACTGTTACTGGTACTACAGCTACATTTACTGACGTAGGAGGAACCTTATCAACAGTTGCTCAACCAAATATAACTTCTTTAGGTACACTTACTGGATTAAACGTACAGAGCACTAAATCTGCCGCTCCATATCCAGGAACTATGATCTCTGTAAGAGGTAGTAATGTTACTGATAGTAGTACTTCTGCGTCTGGAACGGCTGCCAAATATACTCATGTAAGTATTGAAAAGGGAAGATTACTCGCGGCTAACTTAAGTGTAACAACAACTGATGCCGCTACCCTATATATAGATGGTCCAATGGACGAACATACCAATCAAACAATAGTAAATAATTGGGCTTTGTGGGTTGATGCTGGAAACGTAAGGTTCGATGGTGATTTAAAAGTAGACGGAGATATTGATTTAGAGGGAGATATAGATGTAAACGGAACTTTAGAGACAGATGCTTTAACGATAGCTGGATCTAATATATTATCAGGTGGGATAATAACTACAGTAGGAACTATATCATCAGGAACCTGGAATGGAACTGATATTGGCGTTGAGCACGGTGGTACAGGTGTTGGAACACTTACAGATGGTGGTGTTTTATTAGGTTCGGGTACAGGCGCTATAACTCCTATGGCTGTATTATCTGATGGTGAAATGATTGTAGGGGACGGAACAGGGGACCCAGTAGCAGAATCAGGTGCTACTCTTAGAACATCTGTAGGAGTGGGTACTGGAGATAGTCCAGAATTTACAGCAGTTAATTTTGGACATGCTACCAATAATACTCTTAGTAGTCCTTCTACTGGAAATTTACAAATTGAGAGTAACATTATTTATAGAGCAGGTGGAACAGATATTCCTATAGCTGATGGTGGAACGGGACAAAGTTCAGCAGCAGCTGGGTTCGATGCTCTTTCTCCATTTACAGCTGCGGGAGACATCTTGTATGGAGGTACATCTGGAACAGGAACAAGGTTAGCTGCAGGGGCTTCTAATATTGGAAAAGTGTTACAGTGTATTTCTAGTGGTGCTGTAGGGTGGGCATCTGCGGGTGCTGGTGATATAACATCTGTTGTAGCTGGAGATGGGTTATCCGGTGGTGGTACAACAGGAGATGTAACTTTAGATATAGAAGTTTCACAACCAGATATTACAACTTTAGCAGGAGTAACGGCTATAGGAACGGCAGGAGCGAATGTGCTTTGTTATTCAGATTTCAGAGTGGGATCTGCATCTGCACAGAAACCAGTTCTAAGTATTGAGAATTACACTAATGATGCGGACAGCGGTGTATTAAAATTTATTAAAGATAAAGGTGCTGCTGGTGCTAATGATGATGTATGTGGGACAATTACCTTTTTTGGTGATGATTCTGCTGAAGCTCAAACGGAATTTGCAAGAATAGAAGGTATAGTAGCTAATGCAGCAAATGGAGCAGAAGGAGGTAGATTAACATTATCTGTTGCAACACATGATAGTGAAATTCAACCAGGTTTAATAATTCAAGATGGTGATCTAGAAGATGAAATAGATGTAACTATTGGCTCGGGTTCCGCTTCTAGAGTAACAATACCCGGTAAGCTAGAAGGAGATTTTACTTCTATTTTTTCAGGTATTGATGATGTTACAATTACAGCTGTAGTTGGAACTGAATATCTCTGTGATGACGCAGGAGGTGGAGCTATGGGATTACCAGCTGTTTATCAAGGAGCAAGAATTACTATTGTAATAGGAACAACACTTACGGGTAATATGACAATAACAGCTCAAGCTGGAGATTTCCTTAACGGATATGCAATAATGGTAGATAATATTTATCCAAACGCAGGTACCGCTAAGCATTTTAGGCCAGACGGTACTAGTGATTTAATTATTACTATGAACGGGGGTGTTAAAGGAGGTATAGCTGGATCTAAAATTGAATTGATAGGAATTTCAGATACTGAGTGGAGAGTAAGAGGGACACTGTATTGTAATGGTACTTTAGAATCTCCGTTCACGTAAAATATAATAGATATAAAAACAGTTGTATAAATATTAACCAATATATAAATAGATGACCAAAGATCAAATTAAGGCCTTTTTGAAAGACAGGCCTGGCTACCTTAAAGAAGGTGCTGAACGTCTTTCTGAACGATTAGATTGTAGCGTTGAAGCATGTGGCAATGCTTTAAAAGAAGCTAGAATCGAAGCAAAAGGAAGTGATTTTGATTTAGATAATGTAAGTAAGTCTGAAATCACAGAGTTTAAAACGTTCTTAAATAGTAATGGTATATCAGAAGATGATGTTAAATCTGTAAAATTTTGGCAGACAATGACAGGCGAACATAGATTTTCTGTAGTTACAAAAGGAGAGGACAATATAATGAAAGAGGTGAAAGAAGAAATAATTTCTAATCTTGAAAAGTATAGTCCTAAAGTTGAGAAGAAGTATAAGGCAATAGAGGATCCAATAGTTTACGAAGTTTCTTTACCAGATATTCACTATGGTAAAATAGACGGACAAACACTAGCTGAAGCAGAAGAGATGTATATGGATACAGTAAAAGATCTAATGAATAAAGCTTCTGGATTGAATATAGAAAGAATACTATTACCTGTAGGTAATGATGGTATGAATTCTGAAGGGTACTCTAGAGCAACTACTAAAGGAACGTCTCAACAAGATAGTGCTGGATGGCAAGAGACATTTGTTGGTTATTGTAATTTAATGGTACGAGCAATAAATTTTCTAGCAGAGACAGCATCAGTAGATGTGATTGTTATACAAGGAAATCACGACTATGAAAGAATGTTTTACTCTGGAGAGTTTTTAAGAGCATTCTTTTTAAATGATGAAAGAGTTACAGTGGATAATAACTATAATTCTAGAAAGTATTATAAATATGGAACTAATATGATTATGTTTACACATGGAGATAAAGAAAAGAAAGCAGAGATGCCTTTAATTATGGCAACTGAAGAACCTCAAATGTTTGCAGAAACTACACATAGAGAAGTACATTGTGGGCATTTACATAAAGAGATGGTAAATGAATACCGTGGTATAAAAGTAAGATTTATCCCTTCAATCTGCGGTAATGATGAGTGGCATAAAATGATGGGATATGAAGCCAAGCGAACTGGACAAGCGCATATATGGAATAAAAAACGAGGATATGAAGGATATTTACAAACTAACGTCTAAAAAAATATGACACTAAACGAGATTGCATACAACATTTTAAACTCCCTTAGAGGAGGAAGATCTAATCATGATGAACATATATCGATAGATCAAATTAAATTTAATATTAAGCATTATAGAGCAATGCTTATTAGAAGAGATTTTGCTCGAAATGGAATGGTAACTAGACATCTAGAGCAAGATTTAGGATGTTTAAAAATAATTCAAGTAGATGCTTCTAAATGTTGTAATCTTCCAAGTGAATGTGTTGTATATAGAACAGAGAAAAAAATACCTAAAACTGTAAGATTTAATTTTAAAGATGCTATTACATATATTGGAGATATATCAGGGAAATCTCATATTCCTATTGTAGAGTCTCATATGGTAGAATTTTTACCTTGGGATAAATATACAAAAGATAAATATAAAGCTTATATGATTCAAGATTATATTTATATATATAATGCAGACGGTTTAGAGTATATAAATGTTAGAGGAGTATTTGAAGATCCAGAAGAGTTAAGAGAATTTGACTGTGGAGATCCGGGAGGATGTTATGATGATAGTATAACTCCATTTCCAATACCTATGGATATGGTTCAAGGAATTACACAAAGTTTAATGTCTGGAGAATTAAGATTACTGTCAGGAACTTTCTCTGATACAGAAAATGATAGAGCACAAGATGCAAAAACAATAATAGGTGGAGGAGGTGCAAGTATGTCTCCACCACAAGAACCGCAACAATAATGTATACAATATTAAATATATATAAAGATTATAATAAAGAAGATTTTAAAATAGATAAACAAACTTTTGTTAATATCTGTTCTGAATTTAATATTCTTGTTATTAATGAATTGTTAGAAGGTAAAGAATTTAATATGGGTAATAATTTATCTACATTATCTATAGTTAGAAAAGATAGAGATCCAAGATCACCTAGAATAGATTGGGGAGAAAGTAATAAATATAAAAAAGAACTCCTAGAAGAAGGTCGAGAATTATATAATCCCAAAACAGGTGAAGGTGTAAAGTGGCATATCTATTATACAGATGAGTTTTATTGCAAATACTATTGGAGGAAAGGTAAATGTAAAGTTCCAAATAAATCAGTATATAGATTTGATGCTACTAGAGGTGTTAAAGGGAACAAAGAAAAGTTAATTTATACTTTAAAAACAGATGAATTAGCATATTTAAAATTTAAAAAAAATAATTAAAAATTAGAAATTATGGCAAAACCAAAAACAACAGGAACAAGAGTCAAACCGGTAAAATTAATAAGAAGAAAAAAGGAAGATGGTGGTCCTGCTACAGGTTTATCATTACCTCCTGAACCAGTATCAACTCCAATAGGAGCACCATCGCTTGGAATTGGGAAAAAGAGAGATGGTGGAAATAAACAAACTAAGGATTCTACTGGTAGTACTCAAGGTGAAAAATCATTTGGCCAAGCATTTAGAGCAGCTAAAGATGCAGGTAAAAAAACGTTTATGTGGAAAGGTAAATCTTATCATACTAAAACTAAAGATGAAGTACAATCAGAAAAATATAAAGCTAACAAACCAAAACGTGGTGGATATCCAGGAATAACTCCTAAACAGATAAAAAAGATGACGGATAGGTGGAGAAATAAAAAAAGAACTGGAGGAGCACGAGATCCTTTTTTAGAGCCTGGTATAGAAAATATATAAAAATAAATTAAAATGGCGGTATATAAAACAACATCAAGTAAAGTAGTAATTAGAAAAATCTTTAGGGATTTAAAACCTAATTATGCAGATTGGACTGACGATGCTATAGAGTGGATAGGAGAAGCTTTAGAGCATATAGGATCTAGTACGCAATTAGTTAGGAAACAAAAAGTTTTAACTATAAAAGATCATAAAGCTTTATTACCCCATGATTTGTATTATATTAATCAAGTCGCTGTAAATAGTGGAGTAACAAATGATACAGCAACAGAGTTAGATACATTAATTAATAAGGTAAAAGACTTACAAGCTCAAATTGTTACTGCACAAGCAGCTGGACAAGAGTATGCTAATGTTTCTACTGTATTACATGAGATTAATAATAGAATAGTAATATTAGAAAATGTATATTTCTCAAGTACTAAATTAATGGAACCTTTACAATATGGAGCTAGTACATTTCATAAAAGTATGCACTGTGAAGATTGTATTAATGAGTATGCACATTCAAAAGACACTTACATTATAGATTGTGAATATATAAAAACATCATTTGACACAGGTAATATATGTATTAGTTATATGGCTTTTCCTACTGATCTAGATTGCTACCCTTTAGTGCCAGATGATATTAGTTTTAAAGAGGCGATGTTTTGGTATGTATATAAAAAGATGTTATTAAGTACTCCTGCAGTTAAAGATAATGGAATAAATTATGAATTTGCAGAAAATCAATGGAAATACTATTGCACACAAGCAAGAAATGCAGCTAACTTCCCTGATATAGATAGATATGAATCTTTCTTAAATCAATGGGTTAGATTAGTACCAAACTTAAATGCTCATGGAGACTTCTTTGAGGAAATGAATACAAGAGAAAATTATTATAGAGGATGAAATTTATAAAAGGATTAATGAAAGATACAGGTTATGTAGATCAGCCTGAAGGATCATGGAGACATGCTAATAATGTTATTATGGATAAAATCCAAGGGGCAATTACGAATGAGGGAGGAAATTCTTCTTTTGTTGATCTGGATAACGACTATACTATATTAGGAAGTATCTCAACTACAGATGATAGAATAATTCTTTTTGCTCTTCAAACAGATCCTTCTATAGCAATAGAAGATAGACGTTCAGCAATTTTGTATATTGATACAAATAATCATATTAAAATATGTGAAAGAGTATATAATCCTGATATTATTGGATGGAGAGCTAATGTTCCTAATATTGATGTAAATATGAAGTTTAGTGAAGAATATCCTATTTTAGGAACATATAAAATAAATGGAAAAGGAGAACTAATTATTTACTGGACAGATGATCTTAATCCTCCTAGATGTTTAAATGTTACAAGACAATTAAAATGGATTTCAGATCAGGCTGCAGGTATTACTGCAACTGGTACATATGAGCATATATATGGAGTAAATCCAATGCATACAAATAATAAAAATTATGTTGATAGATTAAACCTATTTCCACATTCAGGTCCAGTTCCTCATGTTGAATTTGAAAGTATTAATTCTGGAGGAGGATTACAAACTGCAAGTTATTATTTAGCTTTAGCTTATGTTGACGTTGATAATGTACAAACTAATTTTACAACTGTAGATGGGCCAATAAATATTGTTGAAGACTCAGAATCAGTTTCTCCTATAGAGAGATATGATGGAGCACCTCCTGGATCTCAAACTGGTAAATCTATATCTTGGATAATTACTAATATTAATACTGATTATGATTATATACGTCCAGTTGTATTAAGACGAATGGGAGTAGATTCAGAAAAAACTGCAGATTCAGCTGCTTATGAATCTGAAAAAGTTTTTCAGTTAAATGATATGCCTTTACCTTATGGAGAAAAAGGACCTGTAAAATTAACATTTACTGGTTTAGAAGGGTATACAGAAAGTAGCACTCCAGATATTATTATTGATACTATAGCTTATTCAAAAGTTAAAACTTTAGCTCAATTAGATGGAACTTTATATACAGGTAATTTAGAAGGAACTAAAGATATTGGGTATCAAAAGTATGCAAATCATATTAAGTTAAATCCTAAAGTTAAAGTTTTTGAAGACTTTGATCCTTATGAACCTACTATAGATAATTTACAATTTGGTTATAATGATACTATGCCTGAAGTTTCTAATGATAGAACGAAAGGATATAGAGATGTAATGAATACTTATAAATATAGAGGATACATGAGAGATGAAGTATATGCTTTTTATATTTCTTTTATATTAAATGATGGAACTATGTCTTACGCTTATCATATACCTGGACGTAAGGCATGTGTAATAGATGGTAAATGGGAAAATGAGAAAGTACAAACTTCAGGTTTAGATCCTGAAGATCATTATATACCTGAACAATTTTCTGGTCAAAGTAAATATTTTCATTTTGGAGAATTTAGTCAAGGAACTCCTCAAGCTGGTTTTGGAACACAATTAGTTACTAGAGATATGAATTATTGGGAAAATGCTAATGAGGTTTATCCTAATACAGAAGACTTTGAACATTGGGATGCTGAAGTAGATACTATAAATAATACAACTAGTGGTAACGATATTCTTAATAACAATTCTAAATTAGTTAGACATCATCACTTTTGTTCTAATAGAGGGACATATCCTACTATTACAGAAATGACATCTTCAAATCTTATAGAAACTAATGCTAATCAAGATTTTAAATTTTATTTCTATACTATAGATAGAAAACAAGATCCTATGGAATCTTCGAGTAAGAAGGATACAAGAGCATTAGGAGGTGGTACTACTGTTAAGAAGTCATTAGGGTGTGATATTCCACGAAGTAAATATTTTTTAACTGTACCCTGTCCTAGCGCACTTATCAGTAGTGAGTGTTGTGAGCAAGCTGGTCTTTGTAATACCTCTCCAGCAGAAGGTACTTTTCTAAATATAAAATGGGATAAGCCTAATTGTAGTAATCCACTATCTTTATTTCAAGTTCCACCCGGATGTAATTGTAAACATACATTTACAGGAACGGTTTCCTATACAGATGCGTCACATGTATATGTTACTGGTTTAACTGATGGTCCTGGTTTTGGGAATAAGGGAAGACCAGATCAAACTACATGTGGCCTTAAACCAAACGGTGCTGCATCTTGGTCTGCACCAGCTACTGCAGTAGAAGGAAATATAAAACATACAGTACAAGCATTAGGATTTGAATTAGAAGATCTAAAGATACCTACAGATACAGCTGAAAAGGTTCAAGGATTTAGAATTTATTATGCTAAAAGAAAACATTCTGATAAAAGAATTTTAGGACAAAATAATATCATTCCTATGAGACGTATAATACAGGAAGAATTAGATGACTGTGGGGATCCGGACATGGGAGGAGCAGCTGAAACTTTTTGGACTGCATTTCCGTTTGCTTCAGAGATTGAGGATTATGAAAATTCAGTATATACACATTTTACTTTTCATGATTTTAATCTCCTTAGAACTAAAAATAGTATTGCACATGCAACACATTTATCTATAGAATATAAAACTAGTTTTTATAGTTTTAGAGGTTATGGATTTCAACATAAAGGTTTAGAAGAAGATGTTGAGCAAGATGATAAGGGTAAGACAACTGGTACATCTGGTGGTTCTGGTGATTGTTATGAAGGTGAAATTAGAAATAATTTTCATGTAGGAGGAGAGTATGCGCAACCTGAAGGAGGAAGATTACTTAAACATATAAGACCATTAAAAGAAAGATGTAGAACATATTTATTAGGAGATTCTATATTTGATGGTACTTCTTTAGGATTTGGAGGATTAATAACTAATATACAAGGAGAGTCAAGTATAGCTTTAGCTGTACATCCTGACGCTGCTTTTAATGCTTTGGATATTAATTCTACGGATACTTTTAATTCTTCAATTGTAGCATCTGCAAATATGTCATATGAAGGAAAAGAAGAAAAATTATATCATGCTAATTTACATGCGTTTAAAACTGATATGTATAATTCTATAGATACTCAAGATTTAGTATGGACAGGATTTGAAGTAGTTGGAGATGATTTAGATAATTTTATTGTAGGAGAACAATATAATACAGGAACTTCTAGTTCTCCTAATTTACAACCTGCAAATTTTCAAACCTCTACAGTTAAAGCTGATGGAATTTGGGGAGGAGATATTTATCTTTGTAGACATGGATGGAGAACATCATTTAAACCTACTTTTACTAACTATGAAGCTTATAATTATATATCAGGATTTTATAATATTGTAGAATCTACTGATAATATTAATTTTAGACATATGGAAGGAGAGCCTAGTACATACTTTCCTGGTTCATCTGCTTTAAGTTTGTTAAAAGCTGGGGTAACAATATCTAAACCACACGAAGCTGTAGATGGCATAGTAAATGTAGATTTAACGGATAAACAAAACATGAAGTATAATACTAATTACTCACAAGTAAATGATGTTAGACCTGCTTTTCCTTTACCTACTAAAGATAACAGAGTTGATAAATTTCCAACTAGAGCACATAGAAGTGCTAAGAGTGATCCAGGAGGATTAGTTGATAATTTTAGAGTATTCCTTGCTAATGAATATAAAGACTTACCTAAAAATAGAGGAGAATTATGGAAAGTATTAAGTTTTAATAACTTATTATATTTTCATATGGAAGATACTATTATGAAAACTCAAGGTAAACAATCTATGCAAATGAAAGATGGTAGTGAAGCATTTGTAGGAAGCGGAGATTTATTTACACAAGAACCTGTAGAATTAGTACAAACAGATTCTGGGTATGGAGGTACAAGAAATCAATGGGCAGGAGTAGTAACTAAACATGGGTATTTCTTTATCGATTCTAGAACGTCAAGAATATTTTTAGTTCAAGATCAATTAATGGATATAACTTCTTTAGGAATGGAAAATTGGTTTCAAAGAAATATTCCATTTGTATTAAAAGAATATGGAATGCCTTTTGAATTAGATAATCCTACAGGAACAGTTGGGATGGGATATCACTCTGTTTGGGATGATCATCATCAACGTATATTATTAACAAAAAGAGAATGGATACCTACTGAAGCTTTTAAAGAAGGAATAGAACTTTGTAATAGTACTCAAGCACCTCCTCAAGGAGCTAATGATACACCTGGATGTATTCGTTGGAATTCTGAAAGTAATAAGTTTAAAATTTATGGGGCTACTAAATCAGGAAATCCTCCTTTTAAATGGACTACTCTTGAATGGGGACATACTAAATGGTTTTACAATGGTGGATGGACAATTTCTTTTAGACCTGATTTAAAAATATGGGTTTCTTTTCACAACTATATACCATCTCTTTGGACCTTTACATCAAGAGAATTATTATCTATACAACAGAATAATTTAATAACTTTAACTCCTAGTAAGGATACACTATATAAACATCATGATACAGAGAATCCTGGTCTATTTTATGGTGAGAAGTATTCATCTACTTTTGAATTTATAGATAATACAGCTAGAGATAAAACTAAATTGTTTTCAAGTTTATCATATATGGCAGATATAATACATACAAATGATACAATGAATTCTTATGGTACTGTTTTTGCAGAAAATGTACCAGGATTTACTAGTTACTTTGTTTATAATACTCATCAAATATCTGGAGAACAAGATATTGAATATATGATGAATACAAGAAAAATAGATAATGAATGGAAATTAAATAAGTTTAGAGATATGAGTATAATAACTACTCAAACAGATCCAATAAATGTAGGACCTTTTACTTCAGACAATTATGGGGTATCAGGATTAAATGTTGCAGGTACTACAACTAACAGCGTAGACTTAACTACATATACAGTAAATAATATGTTTAATTACCAAGGAATGCATAAAAATATAAATAATAATTTTATAGATTTACTTAAACCTTGGCATCAACAAAAGAAGTTTACAGATAAATTCTTAGGAATTCGTCTAATTTGTAGTAATAATGAAAATAATTTAGTAAATTTGTACAGTGTTTCTACGGCTGTACGTGAACATCAAAGATAATATTATGAAATATAACATACCAACACAATACCGGCAAGGTGGAAAAAAGATGGTTGACGAAGCTTTTGCTGAAGAGAATGCTCCAGATCCTAAAGTACTTTCTCAATATGTAGAGAAAGACGTTTTAAAAAGTATACCAAGTAATACTCTGAATAAAATTGAAAATGTATCATCTAATTTTAATCAAGAGTTACATGATGAGTATAATAGAATTAAAGGAACTATGCATACTGATAAAGGGATATCTAAAATTAAAAATTTTAAACAAGGAATTTCATGGTTTAAAAACTTAGATACCAAGAAAATAAAAGAATTACGTGACAGAGCTGGGATTACTAAAGAGGAACTTAGAACAGCTATGCACCAAGTTGTAGGAGATATGGATGATGAGGAGGGAAATAAATCATATGATAATTTTTTTGCAAGAAAAGCAATAAACTTAGCTATGAGCCTAAAAGGTTTAAAGAATGGTGGATTCTATGAAGACGGTGGTATGAGAACTCAATATGGTATGGGGGGAGCTCCATCTATAGCTCCACTTGAGATGCCTATGCAACCTATAATGCCTCCACAACCTACAGTAGATCCACAACTAACACAACAAGCACCAAATATGGGGCCGCAAATGAAAGAAGGAGGTTTTAAATATGCGGCAGGAGGAGTTCCACAGAGTATGTATGGAAATATTACACCTGGAATGGGAAATACATCATCAATAGTATTTCAAGAACAAGGTGATGAGAGATTGCAAAATGAAGAAAAAGAATTATCTAAAATAGAATCTGATGAAACTTGGAAAAATGCAGCTATTTTAAGAGAACAAAAGCAAGCTTCTACTGATTCAGTTATAGGAACAAGTGTAAAAACTGCACAAACAGGTTTTAATCAATGGGCTAAACAAAAAGGATTTAAAGATTGGGGATCTTACTTAGCAGACAAAGCTGCGAACAAAGTTGGAACAGAAGTAGGTACTGAATTAGCCACAACTGCAGGTACTCAAATAGGTAAAACTGCAGGTACTGAAATGGCTACATCCGTTGGAAAAGATGCAGTTTCTTCAATAGGTAGAGATGTAATAGGATCTGGAATTACTACAGATATAGGAGGGAGTATTATTAATACTGGTGCAGATGTAGCTAGTATGGGTTTAAAAACTGCTGGAACTAAAGGATTAAGTTTAGTAGGTCAAGAAGCTGCAACAGGATTAACTCAAGAAGCTACAAAAGGATTATTAACTAAAGGATTAGAAACAGGTACTAAAGAACTTGGGAAAACTGCATTATCTGAAGTAGGAAAAACTGCTGCTACAGAAGTAGGGAAAGAAGCTACAAAAGGATTACTTGCATCTTCTGTTAATCCTAGTCCATA
>TARA_R110000824_G_scaffold60763_3_pt1 | contig 16718 bp, 21 predicted proteins | sample TARA_R110000824 | Tara Oceans TARA_R110000824 (sample SAMEA4397747) | marine metagenome | biome: Polar Biome; feature: [MES] marine water layer (ENVO:01000295) within the mesopelagic zone...; material: water (ENVO:00002006), including particulate matter (ENVO:01000060) such as......
TATAAGGATCTTGTTCCATAATGCTATAGAATATAATTAGAATGAATGTAAGTAAAGAGATAAAGGGTAAGAAAGTGGTGAATGTGACCTAGTTGTCACACTCACTCACTTGTAGACTGTAGACTGACTTAGTCTATAATACATAAAAAAGAAATAGCACTACAGTGCTATCTCTAATCCAATTACAAATTGTTTGAACAGGTCTTCATTATAACAGGTGACGAGCTCACCGCTATAAAATACTTTGTCCTTTATGAACTCGTTTGTGCGTCCATACATCATTGGTGTACCGTTCTTATCTTCCATAAGGCCTGATACAAAGGCTAATTTAGCTGTATTCATGTTTTCTACTCTTTTATTGTTGTAGGGGGTTAATTAATGCTACAACTAAGGGAGGGTCAACTTCTAAATACCCCTACACACTCACAAATTTTTCCCTGTTAAAATTTTTTTAGGATATTTTTTTGTAGATTAAAGTTTTAATCTATCTTTGTACCGAAGCACGATATACTATCGTATCACCCTCGAGGTAACCAAGTAGGGGGTCAGACGTGGGATTTATATCAATTAGAGTGATCTAGTTAACGCTTACAAAGACGTTGTGAAACGGTATACGTAAGTAGGAAATTTTCTCCCATAGCTTCAAAAGGATCAGCTATAAGCGTTGATTGGGATGGATTGCACATAGGTAGGTGCGGTGAATTAACACCGATCTTACTATCCCTGGGTAACTCGTAAAGAGTAGCACTGTCAACTGGTAAATGCTGATTCGTAATTATCCTCTTAAGGGAGAATTATATTTAAACGGTAAAATTATGGAATTAGAAGTATTAAGAGTAAGTAGTCAAGAAGATTCAACATCAGGGATTCTTTTTAATGTGGTGGACGGTGAACGAGAGTTTATCTGTTACACGTTGGAAGATCAGGCGCAGGACCGTAAGGTTATGCACGAGACAAGGATACCTGAAGGAACTTATGAAATAAAATTTAGAACTGTTGGAGGTTTTCATGCAAAGTATACAAAGAGGTATGGAGATATGCATAAAGGCATGCTCCATGTTATTGATGTTCCTAATTTTAAGTATATACTCATTCACACTGGGAATACAGATGATCATACTAGTGGGTGCCTCATTGTTGGAGAGACTCAGACTAGCAATAGGGTTAAAAAGGATGGGTTTACTGGGAGTTCTACGAAAGCTTACAAGGACTTTTACCCAATGGTCAGCGAAGTTCTGGAGAAAGGAGAAGGAGTGACGATCACATATATCAATTATGCATAAGCTAACTCTTGAGGTGGAATACCTATCTAGGGTAAATGCCAATCTTGAGAGAGAGAATCAGGAGCTTAAAGAACAGTTAACTGCGGCTCAGTATGCTGTACGAGATATAGTCTTTCATGTTGAGGGACGAGAATAATATTATCATGCAAGTAAAAAAGGAATTAAGACGGAAGATTGTTGTTGATGGGTTAAAGTATAAGGTAGATTATAAGGTGTATAAGATTATGGAGCAGTTACAGAATCAATTGGCTAATCATACGCTTGCTTTATATAACTACATAGAAATATTTAACTCAACAGAAGAGCCATCTGAGATGGAGACTATTTTGTATAAGTACTGTATGCAGCTGCCACACGCAGAAACTATTGAAGAGGAGATTAAAAATCCGAAGGAGAAAGTTATTGAAGAGGCCCAGGTGGATAAATAATTTGCATATATAAGTAATTAGTTTATATATTTGCATAAATTAAATAATTAGATGAGCAAAGAAATAAACTTTACCCCGCAGGGGCAGTGGATATTATTAACAGATCCTTCCTCGCAGAGGAGAGAGTCAGGTATTATTTTAGATGATGCTACTGCAAAGAAACTTAGTACTAATATATTAAAGGTACTTAAAGCTGGAGCACATTGTCAGTTTTGTAAAGAAGGAGATACTGTTATGGTGGATCCTACTACAGAAGCTAGGCGAGTAACTTTATCTGATGTAACGTATCTTCTTGTAGGAGAGAGTCAAGTGTTAGGACTAGTAATGTGAAAGAAATAGTTGGGACAGTTACTATTTCTTTAGCGGATTATCAAGATATGGTATTAGCCGGAGAGAGGGCGGATGAATTGAACAGCAAAACAAAACATGCTGCTAAAGAATTATCTGTGTTCTTAACTTTTCTTGCTACCCGCTCAGATGTAACTCCGTATGTTACAGAGTTTAATCGTCAGTCAATGTCAGCTAAGATAGTTTTAGATGACGGTCGGGCGACCATAGAATTTTTAGATGGTAACAGCTAAGTTTAATACAGAAGATCTCGATGAGTTTATTTACAGTGTTAAAAATTTTGAAACTAAACTTATTATCTGGGGGACTCTTAATTTAGAAGCAGAATGGCAAATAAACACATATATAGGAGAATACAATTTTTTAATAGAAGTAATAGTAGACGATGGATCAGAATTTGATTATTAAGGTAAATAGTACATATAAGTACCTCCAGATTTGGAATGGTATTTTTGGCCTTACAGAAAAGGAGTTAAAAATTTTAGCTCTATTTATAGATGAAAACAAGGATCTAAAGGCTGCAAATCTTTGTACACCAAAATCTAAAAAACTAGTTGCAAAGAAATTAGGGTTTACAGATCATAATACTTTAAACAACTATGTAAAGAAGTTTAAGGATAAAGGCGTACTTTTAAAGCAGAAGCGTAAGTATAGACTTAATAAACTTTTAAATATTAATACTACAAGTGTTCGAATCAATTTACAGTGGAAAGATGGACGGTAATCCTAATTTAATATTTACACATTATATTGTGCAGGACTCGTGGGCTGTCATAGTTGTGCAGGATAAGCGCGGCGAGATAGTAAAATTACTCACAGAGCCTTTGTTTGAGGCCGGAGTGGAGTTTGAATTAGATATTACATGAGTAAAGATAAAATGCCTAGTACCTGGCAAATGGTAAAAAGTTTTACTAAAGAACTCTCTAACTATATTAGTCAAGGAGCTCCTAGTGTCTCAGTAAAAGATTATACTGATCGAGTAGAGGCATGCGAATCATGCGAGCATTATAATAAAGAAAAAGCTAGATGTACTCTATGTGGGTGTTTAGTGGAATACAAAGCACAGTGGAAAACTAGTAATTGTCCAGATGTACCCCCACGTTGGAAACCTCAAGTTATAAGTCATGGCAAAGCCCAAGAAGGAAATAGTACAGATTCTAGCGACTAAATATAATCTTCCTTTATCTGAAATAGAAGCAATAATAGAATATCAATTTTCTTATGTGGCAACGATTATGAAGGAAGGAAAATTTGAGTCTATTAGACTTCCTAGATTCGGGAAGTTCTCAGTTAACCCTGGGAGACTAAAATATATACAAAAGAAAACAAATGGATCTACTGACGATAAGCGGTAAAAAAGTTATACCAAGCGCATATACTTTAACTATAAAAGTCTTTAAAGGCTTACAGTTAAATGAACTTGCTGCTGTGTACTATTTTACTGACCATAGGTCTCCGTATGCAATATACCCCGTAGAAGAAAGGAAAGAAAAGATAATATCTGATTTAGGAGTTAAATGGTCGTCTACTCTTGAAGTAGCTATAGATAAATATAAAGAGCTTACTGAGACATCAGCTGTAAAACTACTTAAATCCGCAAGATCTTCAGTAGGAAAGCTTGAAAGATATTTTGAAGATATTGATTTAACTCTAGTTGATGATAATGGAAAACCTATTTTTGCCGCAAAAGATTTAGTCGCTAACTTAGCAAAAATGGGAGACGTTGTGCAAGGTCTAACTAAGCTTGAGGACATAGTCAAAAAGGATCAGCAAGCTGTTTCTTTAAATCGGGGGGGAGTAGTAGTTAATAAATATAGTCAATAACTAATGTTTAAAGATACAGATAAACTTAGACCCTCAGCGTTGTATTATTTATCGCATGGATTTTATACTAACGCGTTATCGGGGACAAAAGATTATTTTGATTTTTGGGACACCGAGAGGACTAGATGTTTGTACGGGTACGAAGTAGATGGTATGCAGATTACTGGATTTCATTACTTTTATTTAAACTACTGCCCAATAGATAGATCTGTAGATCAGATACTACCTGATGGCACAAAAATAGCACGGAGAGAAAGGACTTTTCCTGCATTTTATGATGGAGATTGGAAGTATTATAATGCCATTGATGAATGCCGAAAAACTAATAAGCATATGACTGTGCTAAAAGCTAGGCGTAAAGGATATTCATATAAAGCATCTTCTATGCTAGCTCGCAACTATTTCCATTTAAGGAATAGTAAGAATTATGTTTTTGCTGGCCAGAAAGAATTTATTATTGGGGACGGTTTGCTATCCAAGGCGTGGGAGATTCTTTCTTTTGTAGATGATAATACAGCTTGGACTCAACCTAGACTTAGGGATAGGGAAATGAATAAAATGTCTGGGTATAAGAAAAATGTAAACGGGGCAGATGTAGAACTTGGGATGAAGTCCCAAATAATGGGAGTGTCTTTAAAAGATGCCCCAGATAAAGTACGTGGTAAAGCTGGAGAGCTTATATTCTTTGAGGAAGCAGGTGCATTTCCTGGATTATTAAAAGCTTGGGAGGTAGCTATGCCTACTATGCGTCAAGGAGCAAATACTTTAGGCACTATGATAGCATTTGGTACTGGCGGTACAGAGGGAGCGGACTTTGAGGGTATGGAAGAGTTATTTTATAATCCTGAGTCATATGATTGTTTAGCGTTTGATAATATATGGGATGATGGGGCTATGGGAACTCAATGTGGGCACTTTGTTCCTATCTATGAGAATCTTGAGGGGTTTATTGATAGTAATGGTAACTCATTAAAAGATAAAGCTGTAGCATTTGAGGAAATAAATAGAAATAAGAAGAAGGGTACTAATGATCCTAAAGCATACGATCAATATATAGCTGAGCACCCAATGAATCCAAGGGAGGCGACGTTACAGGTCTCATCTAATTTGTTTGATATTTCATCTTTGCAAGAACAATATAATAAAGTAAAAGTTGGGGGACTACATACTATAGGAACTGGGGGTACGTTGTTTTACGGGAAAGGAAATAAAATAGAGTTTAAAGTAGATGGAGATGTTAAGCCTATCCTCAGATACCCGCACAGAAAAGAAGACAATTTAAATGGGTGTGTTATTATTTATGAGGGGCCGTATAAAAATATTGAGCGGCAAACTCCTCATAACTTATATATAGTATGTCATGACCCGTATGGACAAAATAAATCAGCAGATTCTTCATCGTTAGGGGCTGCATATGTAATTAAAAGAGTAAATAATATCAGTCAACCTGATGATTTAATTGTAGCTAGCTATGTTGGAAGACCCCACTCCCAAGACGAATATAATCGTAATCTTTTTATGCTTGCTGATTATTACAATGCTAAAATCGGTTTTGAGAACGATCGTGGAGCTGTAATACATTATGCAAAGCAACATAGGAAGTTACATAAGCTTCAAGAAGAGTTTGAGATGCTGGATAAGAAAGATCTTCGCTCTAAAAAAGTAAAACGTCAGTATGGTATGCATACTACTGAGGCAAGAAAGCGTCAAGGAGAATTATATATACGAGACTGGTTAAATACTGTACGCTCTGTTAATGAGGATGGTACTACTGTATTGAATATGCATAAGATTTATGACCCTGCATTTCTTCAAGAGTTAATTAAATTTAATCACAAAGGAAACTTTGACCGTGTTATGGCGTTTATGGTAGGTATGTATCACACTCGTGAATTATACAATGCAGAAGTAAAAGAAATTTTAGAAGATAGATCATCTGATGAATGGTTTAAAAATGTCTATCATTAATGATATATTACTAATATCCAGGTTAAAATACTAGTAAGTAAAAAGATTAAAAATAATTTAGTAACTTTGTAAGATATGCATCTAGGGGGAGACAAGATACCGCAGCAAAAACTGCCTTTATCCAAAAAGACAAAAAAATGGCGTGAATCCTGTGTGGAGGCATACATACATTTGTCTGATAATGGAGTTACAGAGCGAAAAGATTATTTGCGCTCATTATACGATTTTTACAATGGTGTAATTGATGAGATAGACTACAAATATGTGCTAAAGCCATATGGTAAGACTCGTAGTAACTTCCCATCTAGGATGCGCAACTATCCTATTATTAAACCTGTTATTGATTTACTGCTCGGTGAGAAGTCTAAACGACCTCTTAATTATACTGTTAGCGTATTGAATCATGATATAGTTTCTCAGAAAGAAGAATCTAAACATGCAATGCTGGTTCAGAATATGCAGGCACAGTTTGTGAATAAGATGAATAAGATGGGAATGGACACTGAGATGGAAAACCAGGAAGTTCAACTCCCACAATCTTTATCAGATATGTTTGAGAGAGATTATGTAGATAATAGAGCTATCTTAGGGCAGCATGCTATGACATACATTTTGCAATCACAAGAAATAAGTGATAAAATTCAAAAAGCATGGTTTCATTATGTAGTTTCTGGAGAAGTTTATACTCTGAGAGGGGTACGTAACGGAGAGCCTTACTATGAAGTTTTAAATCCAGTTGATATTGATTACGATATGGACCCCGATTTAGAGTACGTAGAAGATGGGGACTGGGCAGTTGTACGTAAGTATGTACATGCTTCTACAGTAATTGATCATTATCACGAATCTTTAACAGACCAGCAGATATTAGAGTTAGAAGAACCCAGACATATGGATGTAGATTCATTCTTACTTACTCGCAATACTACTAATGGCGATCCAAATGTACATAGAAGTAGACTGCTAGAAGTAGCAATTGTTTATTGGAAGAGCAGAAAAAGAATAGGGTTCTTAACTTATTTAGATCCTAATACAGGAGATATAGAAGAGCAAGAGGTTCAAGAAGGATTTAAACTTACTCCTGAAATGAAAGAGTCGGGAGCGGAAGTACAATGGTTGTGGGTAAATGAAGTATGGGAAGGCACTAGAATTGATGGTAGATTTTATATTGATATGGGGCCAGTTGTTAATCAGAGGAATTCTGTGAGTAACCCTTCTACTTGTAAGCTGCCTATTAATGGAAGACGCTATTCTAATATTAATTCTAAAAATATATCTTTAGTTAGTTTAGGGGTACCATACCAAGTTAATTATAATATTTATAAATACCGTTTAGAGTTAGCTATTGCGCGTAGTAAAGATATTATAGCTCAGTTTGATATTAATATGATCCCAAAGAAATGGGACATGGATAAGTTTATGTACTTTGTAGAAGGGACAGGTATTGCTTGGGTTGATTATAATAAGGAGGGTATACAACTATCACCGCAGCATCAGTCTGTACTTGATATGTCTATTAAGACTATTGAGCAATATATAATGCTCTTGAATTCTATACTTGAAGAGTGGGAGAAATTATCCGGAGTTAATCGCCAACGTCAGGGGCAGGTAAGCCAGTACGAAGGCAAAGGTGCTAGTCAACAAGCTATTGTACAATCTTCTCATATAACTGAAGATCTATTCCGTAAGTTTGAGTCTTTTGAGCAAAGAGATATGCAAGCTTTACTAGATTATTCTAAGGAGGCTTGGGCGACCGGGAAGCAGGGTATGTATGTTATGCCTGATGGTACAGTAGAATATTTAAGTGTAGATCCACTTTCATATATGGAATCTAACTATGGAATATTTGTAACTAACTCAGGTAAGGAGCAAGAGAAGATTCAAAATCTTAAACAATTAGCACAATCATTTGCACAGAATGGATTACCTGCATCCGCAATAGCAGAGATGTTTGATGCAGAAAGCTTCCCGCAATTAAAAGATAAATTAGAGAAAGCTGAAAAATATACTCAAGAACTGCAACAGGCTCAAGCTCAAGCAGAGCAAGAAGCAGCTCAGCAGGCTCAACAAATGCAAGTTCAGATGGAGCAGGCTAAGTTAGAGAACGAGAATACTAATAACGAATTAGACCGTAAGAATAGTATTGATATTGCAATGATTCAGCAGCAAGGTACAATGGCAGCTCAGGATACTGCAGTACAAAAACTAGGGGCGGACGCAGCTAATAAGCAATTAGATGCAAATATAAAGTCTATGGACGTATCTGAAAAAATACGTTCTAACAAAGCTGATGAGCAGATTGAAAAAACTAAACTTCGTCAAGATAATATAAATACAAAAGCAGAGCTAAAGATTAAGTCTAGACAAGCAAATAAGAGCACAAAACAATAAACCATGTGTAAACCTTGCCAAGCAGAATTAGCTAAGTATAAAAGTGGGGGAGCACTCAAACGAAAAAAGGGCTCATCTGTAAATCTTTATCAAGATACCGGCTTACTCGCTGAGACCGGCTTACTTGCTCCAACTAAGACTAGTGAAAGAACAATAACCACCGATAAGTTTAATACTTCAAATGTTCTTAGTGCTTTAGGTGATTTTGGGACTAATAGAGGCACTTGGGAGGCATATAGAAATAAATCAGCTGGACTAGATGCTTCTTTAATAGCAGAACAAAATAGAGTAGCTAGTGTTAGGAAAAATATTTTACCTAACGCTGAAGAGATGACAAGAGTAGCGAACTATATTGATAATCCAACTCCTGATCAGGAGAACCTTGCTACTGAGCAGTATCAGGAGATTATGGACATGACTTATAATCGTAATAATCTGACATTAGGAGAGCAGAATGAGAGAATGTTGGAGATGAATAAAAATATGCATCCTGATGTTAGAAAGTTATTTCCAAATGAAGGCAGAAGTAAAAATAACAATATTTTTACTTTTGCTTCTATTGATGAAAGCCCTGTGGATGGACCCCCAAATACAGTTAAAGGGTCATACTCAATGAATGACTCTTTAATGTGCATAGGTAGTGTATGTGGTGCGTTCCAAGAAGCTGGGGCGAATATACCAACATACACGGGTAATAAAAGTTTTCGTAAATCATCATTAGCAGGTAAATCAGGTTTTTCATCAATACCTTTTGATGAAGCCGAGCCTGGGGATATAATACAGCAGGCCGGGCGTGCAAGGGTGGATTACCGAGATGAGAGTAAAGGATACGAATATAGACCTCATCATGCGGGAATTATAAACGAAATAAGTGATGATGGGACTGTTTCTGCATATAATTCGAAAGATGGAAATCTTGGCAGATTTGGTCTGTCAGGTGATTTTTTAAGAGGTGAAGATCCTCTGACGTATAGATACACGGGAAAAGTTCCTGGGGTAGAACGAAGTATTTCTAATTTTCAAGGGGACTCCGAAGCATTAAACTTTCTTAAAAGAAACAGCAATTCAGAAATACCTTATATAACTCCTTTACCTGCTACAACTATTGATTATAATTCTCCTAAAGAGCTTGTGGTAAACCCAAATAGGAATCAGATACCTACATATACAGAGCCTTCTACATATACAGAGCCTTCTAATTTTTGGAAACGAAAGTCTAAAACCAAGAATAACAATGTTAAATAACCAACAACAGATGGACTTGTTAAAGCAAGCTGTCAAAGAAGATTATAAAGGAAGTATAGCAGATTTAATGGAAGGAATTTCACCAGAAGAGCAGCAGGAGAATGTTGAGGTTGCTGAGACTCCTCAACAACAAGAACAAGGTCTTAGTGGACGATCTTCTCAAGATATGCCCGACGCAATGGTATTCCCTGAATCACAAGGAGATTTTAATACTAGTAATATGCAGGCCCCAATTGATATAGATAAGTATGGTAAACAAGGTGAGTTGGTACAATCGTATAAGAGCGTACCTCCAGGGGTTGGTAATTTACCTATGGGAGATGATGTGGGTACTGTTATAGAAAGGCCTGCAGACTATAGAGATGGAGGGGTAAAAAAATATCAAGAGGTTGGAGTTAAACCATATAATGGGGGGTATGATGCAGTAACTGAAAATTCTGAAGATAATCTTGCTAATATAGAATGGAATAGGCAATGGATAAATTCTCCAATGCATAGAGAAATGCTAACTTCTGAAGATCCTGAAAATGTAGATGCTGTTACTCAAGGGAGATTGCAGAATTTAGAAGGTATAACTACTAGGACTCATACTCAGCCTTCTGGCACTGTACACGGTACAAATTATGGAAGTGGATCTAGTACCGGCATATTAGGCTCTTCAAGTTCACGTACTGGAGATATACATTTATATCCTTCTGATAATAAGGATCCCAATCTAACAAATATACATGAAGTTAGTCATAGCAGTGATAGACCTCGTAGGACTTCGAACACATATGATATATTGAGTGAATTCCAAAAAGGTACTATAACTAAAGAAGAAGCTGAGAAACAATTACCTGTATATAATACTATTGAGCAGGGAGAAGAAGGGTGGGATGGTAACCCATGGATAACAACTAAAGAAGGTCGACTAATTCCTTCCTCTTCACAAGAAATGATTAATTCAGCCGGATTAAGGAACTCAATGACTTATGGTGGAAACGGCTCGGCATTCCAACAGTATCTTTTAGGTTCTGAGGGCACAGAAGTTAGAGCTAGATTAAATTCTGTTAGATACAAGGCGCAAGAAGCAGGTATATATGATCCATTTACAGAGAAAATTACTAAAGAACAATACGAAAAATTAGTAAGTAAAGAAAATAAGAATTTGTTTGGGTGGTCAGTAAAAAAACTTCCTCCTGGTTTTAAGGGACTCGAGCCCGAATCAAAAGGAGGTTCTAATGAACTTGAGACGCTTAGGCAGTTTTTTGGAGATAAATCCCTTATGGAAATGTTGAATACTATTTCATTTAATCCTGAAGAAGATAATCAGAATTCTACACAGGATGAAATGCCTGGGGAAAGTACAATGGCTAAAACTGGCGGCTTTTTTAAAAATAGTAAGGTAAATACCCGTAAAAAAGGAGGATTTTTTAACTGCAAATGATATATAATAAAGCACTCTTTAAAAACACATTAAACCACGTATAATAAATAATTTTATTTAATTTTGTAATAATATATAGATAGATGGTAGATCCAAACGAAAAAATATCCCTAGACGACATTATGTTCGACGACATCCTAGATGGGGGAGTAGCTACAGAGCCAATAGACGCTGGCTTAGAAGTAGAAAATGATATTGCTGAAGAAGCAGCATCTGAAAAAGAAATTATAGATGAACTTGAAGAAAGTTCAACAGAGCACGAAGATGAGGCTGATGATGAAGTAGAATCTAAACCCCTAAAAAATAAAGAGGCAGAAGATGATACTGAAGATTCTAGTGAGCCTAATACTGTAGTAGGAGATATACTTGAAAAGCTTGGTTATGATACTGAGAATGAGTATGATGATACTACAGATGGATTAATTAAAATGACTCAAGATGTTGGGTCGCAGATAGCGGAAGATCAACTTGATCAACTGTTTGAAAAATTTCCATTAGTAAAGAACCATTTACAATATGTACTTTCTGGGGGAGATTCACAACAATTTATGAAGGCTTACGATCCTAATAACGACTATTCTAAAATGGACGTTTCAGAAGAGGACATTGCAAGCCAACGAGCTGTTCTTAGTGATTACTTTAAGGCTAAAGGCCACGAGGATGACTTTATTCAAGAAATCTTAGAGGATTATAAAGACAGTGGGAAATTATTTGATAAGGCTACACGAGCTCAAGAAGCTCTAGCTAAATCCCAAAGTGCAACTAGGGAAAAAATGCTAGCGGGTCAAAAAACTCAGCAAGTAGAAGATAATAAAAAACAAAAAGAATTTTGGAATGGGGTCTATGATACTATTGAAAACTCAACTGAGTTTGCAGGTCTCACAGTTCCAAAGAGAGAAAAGTCGAAATTTTTCAACTATATCTCTAGCCCTGTGACTCGCGAGGGTCAAACACAGAGAGACTTAGACCATGGAAATGCTGAAATGGAAGTGAAGTTAGCTATAGATTACCTTATGTTTAAGGGATTCAAATTAGATGACATCATTCAAACGAAAGCAAAAACTTCTAATGCTAAGTCACTCCGAGACAAGATCTCGAAAAACGAAGAGAAAATAAGAAGTGCAAAGAAAACTACACGACGCGCACGCGGGGGTGCAGTTGATTTGGATAACTTAGATCTCAACTTTTAACTCGGCAATAACACTGCATATAAAATATAAAATTTAGATAGAAAATGGCTAATCAAGGAACAAACATAAGCGTCCAAAAGACGTTTTACAACGATTCGCAGATGACTGATATGAACAGTCTAGCGAATGCGATGTTATCAAAGCCTACTGAACTGTCTCCAATCATTACGCATTTATCAGGAAAAGATGATAAGCGTTTTCCCTTATCATTCTTAACTGAAGGTGTGGGAAACGTGAAGTCTATCGACCGTCTGGAATATGAGTACCGTGTGGCAACACATAGATTGAGGACTCGTCCAGTAGCAGCAGCTGGCCCAACAGGGGGCAGCATAGGACTAGGGGGTGCATCATTTGAGCTGGAATTTCCAGACAAGCACTTCGTTTTCCCATATGTACTAGTATCTCAAGCAGGTACTCAGGCACGTATTATGAAAGAACCACAGCAAGTTGCTGGTGGATCTGCATGGAAGTATTCACTACAACTAGTTAACCCGGCAGCAACAGCAACTGTTGCGGCGGCTGACTGTGTTGCAGGCTCTCTTTGGGCACAGATGTACGCTCCTGTTGGAGTTGACTTCTCTCGTGGAAATGCTTCTAACTGGGAGACTCCAGGCTTAGTACGTAACAAACTAACAACAGTTCGTAAGTCTTACCACATGTCTGGTAATGCTAAGGATTTTGTTGCAGAATTCTCTCTTCCAACTAAAGGTGGTTCTACCACTAAGTTGTGGATGGATTACGAGGAGTACTTACACATGCTCGACTTCAAAGAAGAGTGTGAGATGTACTACTGGTATGGTCAGAAATCTTATGATTCAAACGGGCACACTCACATGAAAGATGAGAATGGTCAGCCTGTAATCGTAGGTCCTGGTCTCCTCGAGCAGATCGTGAATACTGATACTTACTCTACTATGACAGAGACTAAGTTGAAGAACATCATTGGCGATTTGTTTTACCAGATGACAGATGCCTCTAAGAAGCAAGTTACTCTGTACACAGGTACAGGTGGAGCTCGTGAATTTGATGAAGCTCTTAAAAATCACTTCTCAGGAGCAGGCTCTTGGAAAGTAGGTGGAGAGAATCGTTTCATCACTGGATCAGGACGTAACTTAGGACTTAGTGGGTACTTTACATCGTACGAGCATGTGGACGGCCATGTGGTTAATGTGGTAAAATTACCATTATTCGACCATGGTGCGGTAGCTCAAGCTCGTTCGAAGCACCCAGAAACAGGTTACTCTCTAGAGTCTTACCGTATGGTGTTCGTTGACCAATCAAACTATGATGGTCAGAACAACTTACAAATGATCAATAAAAAAGGTCGTGAGGCAATGAGATGGTGTGTAGCTGGTTCAGTTGTACCAAGAGGATTCGATTCTGGATCTTCTCGTGCGTCTGACGTAGACGGTGCATCTGTACATATGTTAAAGACTGCAGGTATTGCGCTTAAGCGTTTTGATACTTCTCTTGACATTACATGTACAGCATCATAAACACGGCGATTCTTCGCAAGTCTATATATTGGTTTATAATGGGGGTTGTGGGGAGCTTAGGCTCCTCACTCCTTTCCCATTATCATATAGGAGAGTTATTCTTTCCACCCTATAATTAAAATTAAAGAACTGAAATAATGAGTAAAAAAGTTTATCTCCGCAGACAGGAGTTATCAAACCACTTACCGAAAGCGGTAAGAGCAGACGCTACTATGAAACTTAGTAGTGTATTTGTCAACAGACAACCTCTAAAAGGATTTACTCCTACAGAGGAAAAAGAGTTTATGCAGGAACTACTAGATGTATCTCCCGAGCATAATGATTGGCCAAAACATTCCAAAGAATTCTGGGCAAATCTAACTATCCCTGTAAGTTTTACAGGTGTAGAGTTAGAGATTGGATTAGATGATGGTGGAGTGCCTTTGAGCATAATGGATTATATTAAATATCGCTTTGCAATTAAGCACCCGCATGTGGCGCTTACTGAGGCAGAAATGATAAGTAATTTTTCAAAACGCTTTTATATCCAAGATCTTACTAGAGACGATAAGGTTAAAAATAACCAGATCCAATTAAAGAAAGATGCGGACAGAGAATTTATTAAGTTATCTTCTTCTGATAAGAATATGGCACGAGTATTAAGACTTATGTCAAGTGTTAATCCTGATAGATTAACTAAAGAGCAAATTGAAAATAGTTTGTATGAATTAAAAGATTCTAAACCTAAAGAATTTTTAAGGATTACTAGAGATAAGAATTTAGAACTTAAAGCTGAGATAGATGAAATGATCACAGCAGGAGTTTTAAGAAAGATTGGAAACCAAGTAATTTTCATTGATGAAGTACTTGGGGACACTATGGATGATACTGTGGTTCACTTGAAAGACAAGAAGAACTCTGGAAAACTAACTATATTACGAGCTAAACTTAAAGAGCTCGCGTTGTAATAATGAATGTAACTGAGATGCATATAGCTGTACAGCAAGGAGTGGATAAAATCCATTCACTCCAAGCTGACAGTTTATTATCGGAAGAAATTGATATAGAGTTAAATAAAAATGTATCTCGATTTATTAATACTAAGTACGGTAAAAATAATCTTTATCGAAAAGGTTTTGAAGAATCTCAGAAACGTATAGATGATTTACGTACTCTAGTTACAGAGTATGAAGCGTCTGTAACATTTAAGGAGGAACTTAAACTTGGTAAAATATGGGTAGATACATTTCAATTACCTTCTGACTATATGTACCTAGTTAATCAATTTTCACGACTATGGATTAACAATTGTAAACATATAGGGTTTGGATTAGAAAATCCAATTGATGTATCATACATAGTACTAGGTTTAAACTCTTTTGTCTGCAATAATGCATCTGGTAGCTCTACATCATTTGTAGAAGATATTACAATGATGCAAGATGTAAATGATTTAACATTAGGACAAGCTCCTATTTGGAGTCCTACATTTGTAGATCCTTGGACACCTAGTGTGTATCCATCGGGTATAGAAGCAGTTAAAGAGGATATTTTAAACTCTGATAATTGGGGGCCAGGATTTTCTATATACTGGGAAGAATATGAAACCCTTAATTATCCTGGAAGTTTTATAGTAGTAGTAGATATAGAAATGCATGACTGGTTTAACTCTGATCCATCTATATCTGCACTGACTCAAGCAATGGGTAGAGGGTATGATGGTGCATCAGATGTTTACGCACCCGCACTTGTTATGGACTCAACTTATTCAGAGAAAAGAGTTCCTAATGATGCAACATCAGATAGAATAATGTCAGGGAATAAATTTTCTCAACAAGATGATATATTTAAACTTCTGACAGATCCATTTAATACTACAAAACACACTGCGCCCCTTACGACAATTAGGGGCCGAGCCATCGACGTGTACACAAGTGATATATTTATAATAGACACGGTAAAAATTACGTACATAAGAAGGCCCATGGAAATATCCCTATCTTTGGGGGTAGACTGCGAATTGCCAGACCACACTCATCAAGAGATTGTTTCTATGGCAGTTAGTAGCATTTTAGAAGAGATCTCCGATCCAAGGTACAAAACGGCGGTAGGAGAAGCCTCAAGAAATGAATAATGATTATTAATAGGGACTAAAAAGTTCCAAAAAATTTAGAAAAATGTCAAGACATTTATTAATAGGAAGTGATACAGTATTCGCTAGGACTACCAATGGGTTAGTCGATGATGGTGCAATTTCCGTACAAAAAATGAGCGCTTCGGGACCAACAGAGTTGGTTTTGGGAGACACACTAGCAAATGCTCCACAGATTAGAGTTGTGATGGGTGATGTAAACGGTAACGATACAGCTTCACCATGGATTTATGGTAAAGATGTAATTAACTGGAGTGGTAAAAGTTACGTAGCAGCAGCTGCGTGTACAGTTACTAATACAATTGCAGCGACATCTGCAGCGGCAGGAACTTTAGTATTAAAGTTCGTAAAACTATCAGGTCCTACAATTGAGTTCTTTAGTTTTAGTACAGCAATTGCAGCTTCAGTAGCACATACAGATGCAGATTTATTAGTAAAAGCAGCTTATGAGGCAGCAAGTTTACCTGATTGGCTAAATGTTGCGGCAAACGCTAGCGCAGGTGCAACAGTTGTATTCTCTGGATCTAAGCGAGGTGATGTAGCTCAAAGTGGTAACACTTGGGATTACGAACCAGCTCAAATTCAACTAATTGTAGAGAGCTACGATGGAGGTACGCAAACGCATACTGCATCAGCTACTACAGGAGGTAGTCCTGGTTATGGAGATGGACAAGCAGTAAAAGCTTTTGAGGATGCAAATATGGGTTCTCAATACGGTTATTACGAAAGACGTAATCTTCCAAACACCCCAGCTAACAACGCAGTTGTAGGTACATCTTACGATATGTATTCACTAGTAGCTACTAAAGACGGATCTTCTTCTTCTCAAATCAACGGTGTTGATAATTTGATTGAGATCAATATTGCACTGAGAGCAGGAAGCGCTGTTAGCTTAGTTGTTGAAAATAAACTTAACGCATATCTCGCTAGTTCATTTGCTAACGTTATACTGTAATTATTAATCTTTTTAAAATAAAATAAAATG
>TARA_R110000824_G_scaffold32156_8_pt1 | contig 16715 bp, 3 predicted proteins | sample TARA_R110000824 | Tara Oceans TARA_R110000824 (sample SAMEA4397747) | marine metagenome | biome: Polar Biome; feature: [MES] marine water layer (ENVO:01000295) within the mesopelagic zone...; material: water (ENVO:00002006), including particulate matter (ENVO:01000060) such as......
GGCAGTCTACGTGGAACTCAATATAGTACTGGTTCAATTAAACCAAAAACATTAAAAGGTGGGCAGACTGTAGCAAAACCAACTTATTATATGAATATCACCAACTTAAGAAATAAATATCGCGCCAACGAGACCGCACGCTTTAACTTGTATGCAAGGCAAAAGGATTGGACCCCAAACATATACACGGTCGCATCGCAGACGCCATTAAACACCTGTATAACGAGCGCATCTTATAGAGTTTATAGACTGTTGGACGCTTATCAAGCAGTGCCATATGGAACAGGAAGTGATCTTCATACTCGTCTTTCATACGATGTTTCCGGAAACTATTTTGATTTTGATATGAAGCTACTTCAGTCTGGATATGCATACGCCTTTAAATTCTCCTTTTATGACAGCGCCCTTAGAACTTGGGTAGAACAGTCAGAGACATTTAAATTTAGAGTAGAAGATTATGAGTATTAAAAAACTTTTTGAGTCTACAGACCAAGAAAAAAACTATCTTTCTGACACAACACTGCGTGATAATGTTAAAGATGCAGAATCAGAATCCAATATTAAAGAAATAGAACTTAAGCAAAAAACGTATTCACCACAAATCGATTTTTCTAAGCCAGAAAATTTTGCTTTTTATGGATCGGCATACCTTTACTATAAAGGCGCCATAGAACATATATCGGATTATTATCCATATGATGGTTCTGATGCTGAGATAAATAAATTTTATAATGGATTGTTAGATATAGAAAAATATATCTTTGATAATCTTTATCCGCGAACAACAGGATACATTACGCTAGCTCCATGGCCAACCGGCTGGGGTTCAAAGGGCGACACCGTCGGAAACTACACGGCGCCCACATCGCCAGAATATATTACCTTTTTTGGTGGTCCCACCACCTCATCGGCACAAACGGGACCAATTCCAACAAACGCCGCTTTTCAATATTCTAATGTTTATGATACTGATATCTACACGACTGCCGGTTTGCCAAGCAACTATGGCTCGGGATCCCGACAAAGCAACCTGAGAGCTGATTTTGACGCTGGTGTAACCGTAGAATTTTGGTTAAAACAGGATAACGCGTTAACTGCCGGAGATACAACCGCCACCCAAGTTGTGTTTGATATGTGGAATAGCCAAAGTGCTGGCACTCCGCATTATGGCAGATTAATGATCGAAATCGATTCGGCTGCCACGGGTAGTGCATTCATGATTTCAGCACAATCTGGAAATATTGTCGCGCCAACGGCGGTCGGGTACCCGGGCTTTGTTCGCCTCCCTGTTGGATCTCCGACGTTAAGTTCTTTGTCGTCTTGGAATCATTACGCTTTTGTTTTTGATACATCTTCTGATAATGCCGGCGGCGCCGCTAGAGATCAATTACGGTGCACCATGTATGTTAATGGTAACTACGACACAGCAGTCAGCAGTGCCGTCGGCGTGCCAGGCAACCTAAATCCAAAAAGCCTCATCGGTCGAATAGGTGGATTGTTAACAGGGTCGTCAGATTCTTCTACCTCTCGCGCCTCGAACCAGCATGCTCCAGCCGGCGCAGGTAAATTAAGCGCATCTATGGACGAATTTAGATATTGGAAAATAGCCAGAACTGGTAAAGAAATTAAAGAAAACTGGTTTGATCAAATTCGCGGCGGTGTAAACACTGATTTGTCAAACACCACTTTGGGAATTTATTATAAGTTTAACGAAGGGATAACGACCACTTCTAGTGTTGACGAAATTGTTTTGGACTATGCGGGTCGACTATCAAATGGCTGGTGGACCGGGTATTCAACAAATTCCAGGAACACAGGATCAGCTATTCTTTCTGCATCAGCAGCTAGAATAGAATATCGCGATCCGATTATAAGATCTGAACATGTAGAGGTTAAAGCTCTAAAAACGAGACTGCTGAGCACCGGTTCAAACCACGACACCCAGCAGGCGTCTTCGTTTGTAAGTCTTGTACCGGCATGGGTATTAGAAGAGCACGAAGACGAGACACAAGTAAACAACTTGAGCATTTTATCTCACATAATTGGTGCCTATTTTGATAAATTAAGACTTCAGATATCAGAAATTCCAAAATTTAAAGGAAGAAATTATACTAGTTCATCTTATAAGCCAGTGGCGTTCGCTCGTCACCTGCCGCAATCTCTTGGTTTATGGGCGCCAGATATCTTTGTTGATTCAAGCGTTTTAGAAAGATTTAAAAATAGAGATAAGACTCAATTTTTTGAAAATGACCTGATAGAAACAAAGAACTTAATTTATTTAAATCTTTATAATAACCTAGCGGGAATCTTTAAAGCCAAGGGAACAGAAAAAGCAATTAAAAATGTCTTTAGGTGTTTCAACATAGATGAGAGGCTTATTAGACTTAACACATATTCCAATAATAACACTTTTCCATTAAAGAGTAATCTAAAACAAACCCTCGTTAATAAAACTTCCCTGAACATGGATCAGCCTGGAAATTTTGGAGGGGTTGTTTATCAGAAAGCAATCTCGGGAGATAGCGATACAATAGGGTACCTATCTGGATCTTCTGTGTCTAACGGCACCGTCGACGCCGGCCCTTATGGATTTACGATGGAGGCGGATATTACCTTCCCGAGCTATAATACGGAAAAAGATAGGATCAACAATCGCCCAATCTCTGCTTCGCTTTTCGGTGTCCACACGGTAGCGACCGCTAGTTCAGACAGCCTCTCTGCGGAGAAAACCACATGGACAACAAATTATGGTGGCGCCCTTTGGACGAAAGATATATCAAACTTTCAAGTATATGCGATAAGAGAAACTTCCGGCTCAAAGAATGTTAAATTCTTACTTACTAGCTCTGGTCACTTTGGTGGCGGCAATAGCGATTACCCAGGGTTACATCTAACAAGCAGCAACTACTTTGATACGTATAGCAATAACAGGTGGAACTTCTCAGTTCGAATGATACCGAGCAATTATCCAATGACCGATATTGTAAGCGGAGCAGAAGGAAGCCACACCTACAATCTCCTTTTTAATGGATATAATTCGGAAGGCGGGACAGTATTCAGTGAATTTGCTGTATCTCAGTCTTTAACAAATGCATCTGGATCTGGTTTCTTGAGCGGTTCTAAGAGAATATACGCAGGAGCGTATAGAACAAACTTTACGGGCGCCCTCTTAAACCCATCAGACGTTAAGATCTCTGGTGTAAAATACTGGACAAAGCACATTAACGACGTAGACCTTATTCAACATGTTCACGACATTAACAATCAAGGCTCCTCCGGCTCGTTTAAAAATGTTTCCCCCAAGGATTCAAGCTTCAAGACGGTGGATGTGCTAAACTTAAACACATTAGCTTTAAATTGGAACTTCGATAACATAACAAGTTCTAACGTTGATGGAACTTTTACGGTAACTGACATCAGCTCTGGTTCTGCAACTTTGAGAAATAATTATGGATGGATGGGAAAAATTTCTGGATATCGTCATTCCGGATTCGGCTCACAATTTAGTGCTTCAAGTACAGATGTGGTGATGAGGCAGACTGTAAATGCGTTTAAGTTTGTAGATCCGGAATTGCCAGTATCGTCTGATATGGTTCAGATATTAAACGATGACGATAAAGTATATGGTGTTGTGGAAACGGTACCCAACTTTTACTATACATTAGAGAAGAGCATGTACAATGCAATTTCTGAGGAAATGCTGACATTCTTTGCAGGTGTCGTTGATTTTAACACTCTCATCGGTGCACCCGTTAATAGATATCGAGCAAGATATAAGTCTCTAGAAAATCTCCGAGAAATATTCTTTCGGAAAGTAACGTCGGTAAAACAAGTAGAAAAATATATTGAGTATTACAAATGGTTCGATGATTCAATCGCTGAAATCATATCTCAGCTATTACCAGCATCTGCAGATTTTAAAAGCGATATTTTAAATACTATTGAAAGCCATGTATTGGAGAGAAACAAATATCGAACATTATATCCAACACTTGAGGCTAAAGATGAGTCGATAGAAGCAGGAATGGAAGGGGTTTCCGCCGGACTGTACCCATATTATGCCGGCAGCCCAGTAATCCCAGAATCACCGCGTGATACATCAGTGCACCACGTTTGGTGGGATATGCGCGCAGAAAGATCGGCGGCTGAAATTTCTTCAGGTGATGCCACAGTGGATTCTGTTCGTGACACCATTAGGGACATTGTATATTCAACACCGACTCTGAGTTCGAGCGCCCCAACTTTATCTACACTTGGCGGAGCTTCGACCTATAGCCATGGCACGTTTTCTAGAAAAAGTCTTATAAGAAGCTTTAACTTTGATATGAGTCCGGCGATGGGTACAGGTAGTGTTATCAAAGGTGGTGTAAATTTTGAGCCAGCTAAAAATCTAGATTTTGCAAGACACGCAGTATACCCGGCAGGTCCCGTTAACACCGACAATGATGTATTTATACCCAGAAATGTCTTGGTTGCATTTGCAAAAGACATAGAAAAGTTGCCAGAATATTATAAAGAGCTTTCTGGGTCATATCGAGCCGGCAAATTAAAAAGATTTTTCAAAGTCAATCACGGTAGAGATTGGGAAGACGGAATAGGATATAAAAATGTTAAATCTTCAATAGCATTTCCTTTCAATGTGATAAGTTCCTCGGTTAATACCGGCTATAACAAAAAAGTCATTGACAGTGTGACGGGCTCGATAGAAATTACTAATTTACATAATGATACATACGGACCAAATGCGGAAGTGCCAATGCAGGGTCCATACACAGAACACAACGTTGGTGGTTTACAATATCGACATGTTCCGTTAAATGATGGAACATCTCAGATAGATACTTATTTAACTCGACCGGAAGGATGGAAGATTTTACTTGGTACCTGTGGTGGATCCGCAACAAACGCACTGGGTGGTGTTAGCGGAGCTATTGGTATTGCCGGAGTTGACTACCCATGGCCAGAAGCCAATGACCGCGGCGCCCTTGCTTATCCGATGACAGGATCAAAACAAGCAACATATTATCGCGATTTTGTAGCTAAGCGCCCGGTTAATATTAAGAACATTCTCATAACAACTGCATCTTTGTCTCAAAGCATCCCCGGCGTACAATACTTTGGGCGCTTAGGTAATTATAAACAACCAAACGAAGTCGTACACTCAGTAGGTGCACACTCAAATCCCAGAAGATTTATAGATAGACAGCCCTCCCTACCAACGGGTGCAGTGTTTTACTCATCAGGTAGCCAACAGGTTAGGAATTTTCTAGCATTACGCAGAACAGATAATGGACACTTTAATTATCATTTGGAATATGCGCCTACACAATTTACCGGCTCTCAGAATAAAACAATATTTATTAATCGCTTCAGTGCACCCGGCTCGCCCGAGTCGACTGCAAGAGGATTCCAAGACACGAGAGGTTCAGAGTACTCCGTATATAACACGATTAATTACAGATATTTATCAATTAAGAAAAACTCACAAATTTCAAATACAACCGGATCTGAAGCAACTGGAAGTGGATTAACAGGTCTTCGTATTGTCGATTTCGCCGGAAAAGACCACGGACTCCGTGCCAATTTGTCAAGGCACCTTGGCAGATTCGGTCGCGATTCTCTATGGGTGACTGGCACCTCGATATCTTCAGGTCCCGACAACGCGAACACTCCGGGTTCAAACTACAATCAAACCGGCGCCTTTCACAGAATTCACAGAAATAACCAAACAAATCTTAGAATTTGTAATGAAACGATAGTTGGAGTTGGAAATCAAAACACTGGCACCATCAATACTCGGGCAATACACTGGGGACCTTCCGGTTCCAGTGGAAATACTGCATATGGCAAGTTAAAGAGGCTTGGTCCCTTCAAGAATAGCGCCGGCGGTACAATGACAACCAAGACGTTTACGTTTTCTACTTGGATTAAATTGACCGAGGGTTACGGAAGCAGAGGAACGCTTTGGTCTGTTGGGGACGATGGAAGAACATCAAATGGTAGAATTGCTTTAGCGGTTAATATCGATGCTTCCGAAAGAGCAGAAGTGTGGATGTCGCACGGATATGGAGGCGCATCTGACAAAGGACAATGGCATGCCAACACAGCCTTTAGCTTAAACACATGGTATCACCTAGCAGTAACTTATGATGGAGGTGCGTCATCAAATCTCCCAACTTTTTATATAAATTCAGTTTCGCAATCGATGACCATCGACCAAGCACCCACGGGCGCAATGTTTGCGGTCAACGACATTGGTACTGGAAGCAGCTTTATCGCCGGCACAAATTTTGGCAATGCAACAAGTCACAAGTCACTACCCGGAACTGTTATGGACGAGGTTGGAATATATGATGCGATAATGTCTGCAGCCGAGATTAATCAACTGTACGCCACCGGATCTGTTTTAAATCTTACGTCAGCTTTTGCTCCAAAGACGTCTTCTTTGTGCTGTTGGTTGAGGATGGGAGATCACAAGAACGATCCACACACTAATTCAGTCTTAACAGCTTCGACTGGGGTACCCGGACCAACATTTTATGATGTTAAGGGTTATAATAATTACTTCATGAAGGCTGGCGGTGGTTCGTACGACCGTGTTGGAATAGTTTCCGATTCGGCCGGCAGCACCAACTTGGTGGCTACTGGAACCTTCCATACCCACTTCCAAGAACAACATTCATACTGCACCTCATCGCAATATGATAATGAATTTGTGGTGCACCCAATTCCTCGGTCGGAACGCCAATACTCATGGATTACCGCCTCAATGCTAAGTAAGAGCAATATCAACTCGTTTGGGTATCAAAGACCCCATGAAGGCGTTTATGGAGCATATTCAGAATTCGCACCATACTTCTCAAGTTCAACTGCTGGCTTTATTCCCTATTTTACATTTATGACGAGCAGTGATATCAGTATGAAGGCTGCGTCAGGAACGCAAGAAAAGTTTATACAGCCAACTGTTCGATTAAACACCATGATTGTTGATCCGGTATCTGAAAGTAACAACACATTAGGGTATCCAAACTCTGGATTGTCCGCAAATCGTTATTTAAACGCTGATCTAATGAAGAATATTGCGTTAGCACGTTATGGCGAAATCACAGCCAGCCAAGCTGATTATTTTAATCTTCTGATGACACGCAGACAAAACTCCTTCGGTTGGGGCTGGACATCTCTCAGACAACAAGATAATGCAGCCCTCACTGCGGGCCCCATCTCGCAGTCGCTTACTATTTGCGATGCGTCAAATACGTTTATCAAATATCGACTTACACCTGTTTCTTCAAAGGGACTCCCCACGTTAATAAATTTTGATGGTCCGACGCCCCCTTACGCCAAGAAAAGAATAACAGACAAGAGAAACAATATAACCATTGCAGCAACTCACTTAAATGAAAAGATCTTCTTTGACGATGCTGGACTGAAAAGGCGCTTCGACGCAAACAAAAGAGTGAAAACGCCCGCTGAACAATTACTAAAAATCGTCAGACATCCCCCCTATATTTTACGCTGGGTATCTCACGGAGAATGGGTGTATCCATCAGACTATAATGCTTGGAATTCGGGCGCATTAAACAGGGTTGATTTCGATAATAAATATTGGCGCAACGATCAATCGAATCGATTTATTGTCGGGAGCGCTTTAAGCAACTCTATCGGAGAAAAGGTTTCACAAAGTTGTTGGCCATTAGACGCTCCTACCGACTTTTTAACAAGAACAAAGGCGCCATATGTATCTTCTCACGGTCCCGATTATCAATTAACAGCCGCTAGCGCTTCCGCCGGAGAACTTCAGAACACATATACATATGCACATATTTCAGCATCCAACAAGCAAGTTGTTGGTTATGCCGCGGATCTTGCATCACTCTCTCCGAGTGCCATATATTCAAGAAAGCATTTTCTCTCTACACCACACTCAGTAGTAGCACCAAGCGGAATTCCAATAGCAGAGACAAGCTCTGCCAACGTTCCCGGCGCCGGCAAGCCCCACGCCGCAACAAAAGTTATGGGTAATTATGCAGGGTATCTTGCCACTGGCGAACACAGACAAGACTACGTTAGTGGCAACTGGAGTACGAAGGAACAAATTTCGTCCTTTGGTGGCGAAGCGCTGTGGGAAGCTGGCACCCAAGCTGGAATAATTCTTTCTGATGAAAGCAACGAGCCCGTTTTTGCGGCTTCGGCTTCAAACCCGTGGTGGAATAAATATTCAGAATTCCAACTGGATGTAAAATTAAAAGCCAAAGACTACTCAATTATTCCCGAATTTAGAATTAGTAAACACGTAGAAGATTATTTAAAATATGGCATAAACAACGGACACAAATTCGACACATTTGAAATACCTGGAACGTCGCTTAATAGCAACACCGCATCGTTTTATAAAGATTATTCAAACTCAGACTTTATGTGTGAATTCATGAATATTAAATCACTGAGCAAACTCAAAGCAAAACAAATTAGATTAGTGTGCAGCGCTGCAATTAGACTCAACCCCTACAAGGGGTTCTACCCCGCACAGAGAACATTGGATATGGTCTCGCAGTTCTCCCGCTCATATGGAGCCGGCGTGACAGCTAAGATAGGTTTGAGTTCTGGCGAAAAACTAGCATTTGGAAAGGATATTTGGATTGACAATGCTGGCGCAATTAGACCAATGATGCAAGCACTGTGGGCACCGGGACTTTTATATAACTCAATTAAAGCCGGCGTGGCTGTCGATTATCCAATCGTGCTGGATCAAAAGAAGCCATCTCGTGCTTGCTTTAGCTCTTCAGCAGACTTTGCCAGATCTGATAATAATTGGGCAATTTGTCCACAAACTGCAAGTAGCGGAAAGTTAATTAATGGTTATGACGGAGGAGAATTCTTCGACTTAAGGTTGCCGTTTGAGACACTTTTGAAACCAGAAAATCATTTAGATGGAGTAGAATTCATTGATATAGAACCACACCCATCTGCCGCCTTGGGTCTTCAAGGTATGAGTAATGCCGCACAACCTACAGCTTCTTGGAACGGAACAGTGAACGATCGGGTGTATTCTCTGATGGCAGAGAACTTCTTTGGAGAATCCATGAAATTCTTCTTGAAAAATTCTGGACCATCAAAAATTAAATCTGGATTAATTGACGCTTCCGGAATAACTTTCCCGTCTTCGTCTACTGGTGAACCAACTGTTTATGGATTTAGAATCAAGATGCGCCGCTCAATGCAAGGTCCGGCAGACTACAGCTTTGAGTCTGGCACTGCTGGAAATAATTCTGCATATATACCATTTGGCGCCCGCGCAGTAACAGGCGCTGCCGGCAACGCAGCAGCACAAACCTTCACAGAGTTCAAATCTGGCAATGTTGGACATGCGGTCCCGCAAGATCCATCATGTAATCCTTCATATTTTGAAAACTTTACTTTATACAGCCGCCCTAGCGCTTTCGGACCTCCGATATCCGGACGTGTTAATGCGAGAAAAGCGATAGAAAACTTAAACCTGAACCCAGGCAATGCCAGAAGCTGGCTTTCTTCTTCTATGTCTGGCACAAGAGATTGTTTTAACGGCTTTAACTGGGCTTATACTCCGCCATACTATCACGGCGAGTCGTGGTGCGACTGCACTTTCTGGCCCACAGTCGGTAAAGCATATACAATAGAAGATATCATTTCTGAACTTAGAGTTTCATATCGAAGAATCGATCCAGGACCAAAAATGACAATCTCGGGTACCACACAAACCTCTTTAATCAGAGGTAGATCTGATGCAGCATTTGTTGCTGGTACGAATACAAATCCAATATATGGAGGAAACAACGTTAACTTTAACGCAATGCAATTAAGCGCTAGCCTCAATTTGTTTGGTGTGGAAAATATATATGAAATCGAAAGGGATCCGTTTGGCGCCATAATAAAAACAAAGAGTACGATAGCTGGAAAGAAATGGGTTATACAACCTAAATGGGAAACACCGCACATGAACTTCAATCATGTGGGAGTGAGACCAATTAATAGCGCTAGCATGACGAAGACCGTCCCTGCATGGGCTTCCGCATCTGCACCCAATGGAATGTGGCATCAATTTGGGGTAACGCCACCAGACGCAAGTAAAGGGATTTTTTACGAGATTGGAGATATCCCTACCAATTGGCTAAAATATCACTACGACGTCATATATAACAGCCACAAGATCTATAATGACAACGACGCCGCGACAAATGGCGCGAACATGTATGTCAATATGAAATCGCTCGTAGATGTGGTCGGATTTAATCGCCAAGAATCTTCTGTAAGAATGGGACAATTAAAAGATAAGCAAACTCTTCGTGAAGCCATCGTGGCAGTGCCGTATGTCTTAAACGTAAGTTTAAATGAAAGCAATGAACCAACGCCGGCACTAGCGAAAGCAAAAAGATTTATTTCAATTCCTCCTGAGAGGATAACCGCAGCCTCTAAAGCCGCGGCTGGTAGTCCAGAGGGAGATAGTTTGAAAACAGCCGGTGCCTCAATAAGAAGATTGATGCAGAAAATGGATAGGTATATCTTGCCGCCCCAGTTTGATTGGATAAACAATCAAACAATCGATCCAATGGTTATGTATATGTTTGAATTTGAGTATGATTTGACCAAAGACGACCTTGCATATATATGGCAAAACCTTGCACCAAAGGATTATAAAGACTTGAACCTTACTTATCAATCAGTGTGTCATGAGCTGATGGATCTTGAGCTATTAAATGAACAACAGCTATTCAAAAACAACAATTTAAGATGGATGGTATTTAAAGTCAAGCAGAGGTCCCAGGGAAGTTACTACGATTTAGTTGTGCCGCAGGCAGGAGAAGTTTCGACCACTATTGATTTGCCAGATTCTACAGAATTTTCAGAAGGAAGCGCAAGATCAAAAGAAAAAGATTATAAACTTCAATTTAATTGGCCGTATGATTATATCTCTATAGTAGAATCTGCCAAAGTAAAGGCAGAGGTTTTGTATAAGAGCGAAAAGAAGATAATTACTCCGACAGGAAAAATTGTAGAGGATTTGGCAAAATCTTCTATGTACTCCCTTTCCGCTGCGACAGGTTCCTCGATGACAACAACAGATTATAGTGATTAATTTCAATATTAAAATATTTATAAGAGGGTTAAGTGATAAATGGCAAAATTTTTAAACAAAAAAGAACAGGTATTTGATTTTCAGTTTACTTCGTATGGGAAATATTTATTATCTATTGGGAGCTTTAAACCTTATAGTTATGCTTTTCTGGATGATAATGTTATATATGATAGCGAATATGCGGGCTATGTCGACAATACGATCTCCTATGTCAGTGAAAGTCAAAATAATATCCATTCGAGAATCAAAGAGAATACACCCTATTTAGAAGGGTTGGTCTTATTTCGCGATGTATCAAATTTGCCGGATACTTGGACCGAGTCTGATGACGGCAGAATATATAGCACTCTTGATGTTGTGCCGACCTTGGACGTTCCTTCTGAAGATTTTTTTAGAATTGATAAAATCATCGGGGATGCACGCCTAGACGGGCAAACACAAAAATCACCAGCCTGGAAAGCCGTAACATTGCAAAGTCAAATATCTGCGTCTAAAAGCGAAGACGAGTTTAACGAAATAAAAATACCACAGATCAGTATTACAGCAAAATATAAACTTATAACAATGGACGCGACTTATAATTTTAATCCAGAAGATATTAGAGAACTTCTATATGATACAGATTCTTTCATAGACGATAGAAAAATCGGGCTAATGTCAGAAGATCCGGTAATTTATATAGAAGAAGTAAATACTGAGCTTTTGACTGAGAATTTTGAAATTGAAGTATTTAATGTTGATATGGACCTAGCTGATATTACGTGCCTCGGCTATGATTGTGACCGTACTAAGACAGAACGCGCCGCCGAAGCAGGTCACGCCCTTGGCACACCCGAGTATGTTTGGACAAAAGACACACTTAATAGAAAATATTTTGAAAAAGACATCCCTCAAATAGTCGATGGACTTATGGTCTGGAGAAAAAAAAGAACAAATCCTACGCAACAATTCACGACTTCTAGTGTAGAATATTACTTTGATCTCTTAGTTGACAAAAATATTAAACAAGAGGTTGCGTGCCGAGGTCTCAACATGTACAACAAACAATCATATTATATTGATTTAGATTTTGATTGCCATGGCGAAAAAGGTGCTAAAGTATATTTCGATATTTATGGCTCAGAGTCACAACCTGAGATATGTTTGGACTAGCAAGAAGGAATTATTAAAACATGGCAAGACTGATAACGCGTGGCGACACACTGAAAAATTTTGGTGAATATTTACCAACTCCCGTAATAGAAAAAGTAATAATCAAAAGCGATATAGAAGCAGATTTTAAAATTGCTGTTTATATGAATGCTAGCGAAGATCCTGACGACGCCGCGGATGAGGAAATATTTAAACGTCTCAGAGATCTTAAATTCTATCTATACGGTATTGGGAAGAATATGCCCGCGACCGATTCAGAACGCGGCGATATGACAAATTTTGAAGATTTTGACTCATACTTGGAATTTTTATCAACCCCAGACACAGTACATGGTTATACTCCAGTTAGCCAACTCGTTAGAGCTTCATACTCAACCGCTACATCCGCCTATGGTGTACACGATGAACGATTTGCAGAACTGTACGGAGACGATGTAGAAGCCGACCTTACACTGAAGAATTATTTATCATTTAAATTTAGCGAGTTTGAGCCCGTCACCGAAGAACTCTTTACAGACGAAGGTTTTAGAATTATTAAATATAGTATTACAATAAACTCAAGAGATTATAATCTAGGGATCCCAGCCTCGTTGTCGACCGGCACCGGCGCCGTTGACTGGTATGCATATTTTACATTTTGTACAAACTATGAAGATATAAACAAGGCACTCTATACATCTGCTACGATAATGACAGAAATTCCGCCTATGCGAAGACTCTTGGATGACGATGTTAAGCCCGAAGCCAGGGTATCAGATCACCCCTACTATACAATGAAACAATCTGACATAAATGCCGGCGATATAACTTATTTAGTTTTTATAGAAAACGGCGCCGTTGGCGGCCGGCCGCGACCGGTCTGGGTAGATGCTATTACGGAAGCTCCATATAACGAAACCCCACTTCAAGAAATCGCCGGGGTTTATCATAGATCTTCGCCGACGACTCATCAAGATATAGTGACTGATTTTCAGACACTGGTAACCTTGTATAGAGAAGAAGAATCATATGCTGGACACATGAGGCTGCATAGACAACTAGACGGAATTTCACGCATATTGTCCATCCACCAAATGCGACCAGATTTAATACCCCAATTGAGATTTGCTATAAGGGCATTCCCAGACAAAAGCAGCGCCACCGAAATTGGTAGATTATATACGCGCCTTTCTCGAAAATTATACAATGCGAATAAAGCTGTAAGAGCCAACCGCCGCGTAATTAAAAAATTAATGTACGACACAGTGATAGTTGATGAGAGAACAACACAATTAATGGCAGAAGGTGGGGATACAATAATATCTTATACTGGAGCAGATTCAGCGATGAGTTCAGGCGCCTCTGTTTTGCGCCCTGGCGGGATCTTACATGCAGGGGTAAGCAGCCTGATGATGACAAGAAGAACTCTGATTGCCGCACGCGATCGATCCACCCTTGAAGACTTTTCGTTCAGGAGTTTTGGTAGCTTGTCATCGTGGGCGTATGACCACGGTGACTACGCCGAGACCTCACGGATGGCACCCGGGTTCGCTGGTACGATGGCGTGGGATGCACTGTGGTACGAATATTCAACCATGTCCGGCGATGATTATATCGACACTGAGTGGCTAGCCAGATTTAATGGAGTCGACGACGACAAGTGGGGTATGGCTGGAGTGTACAATGGATATTTCTTTGTTGATTTGGACTATTACCATCACTATCAATCTAATTTATCGCGGATATTTAACGTATCAAAAATTGAACTCTGGTTTGGACCATGGTTGATCAATGGAGGCGTCTTGATGACTCACGTTCATCAAGAACGCTATAATTCTCATCCTGGTCCGGACCTCGACGACCCCAGCGGCGGACCGATCGTTAGTTCTGCAGAAAGCTCCCACGGCACTCCTCCAACAAACAGGGCAGAAAACCACATAAGCACAAATGTTTTATATTTTGATCATTCCGGTGGGTTTCCCAAACCATCATGGGGAAAATACCACATGTGGAAATCTCAACAAGCATTCCCGTCTTTATATTTATTTCAAGCCCAAGGATCAATTGCAGCCGAAACTGGCGAAGAAGACCCGGCAGGCTGGTATTCCCAAAGAGCCGTCGAAGAAGGGCAAAGCTTCCTTGGTACCGCAGCCCCCGGCGACGGTTCAGAAATGTGGGGCGCCCAAGCCGACGATCACATTAGCAGCATCAAAACCAGTATTCGGCTGCGTAATTTTACTGGCGGATTTGATGTATCGGGAGAATATGGAAATTTCGAGACGCGAGATCCAGACGCATCACGGTGGGAACTCACCCCGCGCACAGGATTTAGAAACTATCGACTGGCAGCCTTTCAGTATACTGAACTTATGGGCGCCGGCGATGCTATGAATGATAATGCGTGGATGTGCACCCAGGTTGGACTATACGATAGAAGTTATGCCATCGGTCGAGTCTTGGTAGAAGAATTTCTGAAAGCACTTGAAGATTTCCGTGCTTACTATGAAGTGGCGCTCCAAGAGTGTAGCTACAATAATTTGGACGATAGATTTAATGATTTTTTCATTCGAGCTGTTATGGAAGAGTGGGGTGATCGAATGGAAGAAGCTCCCTGGGTGGTAGCTGCAACATTATATTATATTCATTTAGACATTCTATTTGACACATTTGAGGGAAATAAAGAACTTTTAGTTATGGCAGCAAAGGGTTTGGCCGATCAGCTCAGCCCAGCCGGCGCTAGCTTGTCTCAACTAGAGGCATTTATGGGGGTAATGCAAGGTCTTTATGATAGTCATTATGGATTTGGCAGCCCAATTGACTTGCATTTAAATTGGGATGAACACGTGGGAGATGGATTTTTAGTGAAAAGCCGAAAGAATCTAAGCGATGCCGGCGAGGGATATTACGGCGCTGTCGGCGAATTTGACTACGCAGGTGAAGCCACCGGTGGAATCTTTCCCCAACTCGATCCAAAGATGATTAAGTATAGAACATGCACGAACGCTGGAGATTTGGGAGAATGTATAAACCTCACAGGCTGGCAAGAAATGCCAGAGGCACACACCGAAGAGCCGTCCTCTGGCGGCGTCGACGCTACAGTGGAAGAGGCGCCCGGGATTATAACTGTTACAGCGACTGGAATTGACTGGGAAGCTGTCCAGCGAGGATTAGACGTCATTGAAAGCGAACCTCCAATAATTACAGACTCAAGGGATGCATTAGAGTGGCAGGATGATATACATGATGCCCTCACAGATATAATTGGCTCCACTGGTTATGATTGGCGCGACTGGATCCGACAGGACTGGGTCGGCGCCCTCCAAGATTGGTGGATGATGCGTACCGGTTCTACCTTCCCCCCTGATTGGATGGACAGTTGGATGGATACCGGCAGCGGCTCCGGAATGATAGATTGGGTGATGGATATCCATACTTGGATGTATGATTATGCTTCCAGCGGTTACATGTCGCATGCCGGCAATATGGAATCTATGGTTGATATGTTTGTTGGTGAATTTATGGATCCAAAATGCTCAGTGACACCTGCCTATGATTCTGCTTTGGGTGTCAACATTGATCGTTGGTCTGGGATGGTCGCGACCTTCGCGGTTACGCATTTCGACGTTAATGTGTGGTCTTATGCATCAGCATATTCGGCCGCCACATCGTATTATGCCTTGGACAACAAAACTTCAACCTCGGCGTACGCAACAGAGGTTTATAACTCTTGGGGATGCGCATCTGGATTCAGTACGCCGATTTCATCATACCTCTCATATATGGAAGATGCAACGGCAGTTAGCTATGCCAGCTACATGACAGATTTTCTAGGCTGATAATTTTTTAAAGATACAAATGGCTTTTTAAATAAAAAGATACTTACTAACAGGAAACACACAAAATGGCAAGATATTCGAAACCAATGCGCAAAACCGGCAAAAAAGCCGGCACCGGAAAAAATTCACCACCGGTGAATCCGCGGGGTTCTAAACAAAGAAAAACAAAATTTCTTAATTCAAAAACAGGCGCCGCATATTCAAAAAATCGCAGCACCTCTCATTTAAATGGGCGTATGATCGATACTAGCATATCCCCATCGATAACAAGAATAGAATTTGGTCTTCAATATTTTTCAAATGTAAAATATATTGCTAGTTCAAATGACACTTCTCGTCACATGAACCAGGGACTGGTAGACGATCGAGCCAGAAAGCTGCTGAATGTAATGGGATGTTCAGTTGAAAACTCTTACTCTCCATATTATGACTTTAGAGAAGATGTTGGTCCCACTCATGCCAAAAAAGGAATAGAACATATCGAAAACGTTAATATAGTAGATCCGGAATTCGGGAGACTTCAGCCGGAGACGGTTGGGTTAAACAACTCGTTTCCAAACAAAAATGATCCAATCTACCAAGTAGATGATCCGATTCCTGAGCAAAACTTAAGAGATATGGCTCGCACCCGCCGC
>TARA_R110000824_G_scaffold143979_2_pt1 | contig 16703 bp, 18 predicted proteins | sample TARA_R110000824 | Tara Oceans TARA_R110000824 (sample SAMEA4397747) | marine metagenome | biome: Polar Biome; feature: [MES] marine water layer (ENVO:01000295) within the mesopelagic zone...; material: water (ENVO:00002006), including particulate matter (ENVO:01000060) such...
ACGTCTTCAAAAGAAGGCTTAGCTACAATTACTTTATTTTTTATAGTTTTTTGGCTCTTACCCCTCTTTACTTTTCTTTTTACCTCAAAGTTATAAAGTTCTTTCATGTAATCTGATTATAAAAAAACGGGGAAGTTTATCAAAAAAAACTTAAGACAGTATACCTGTGACAGAAACCTCTAGTCTAGAGTCGTTATATTTTTCGAATTCTATGCAATTGATAGGCTTTAAACTTGTAATCGCCCCCATGTCATTTGATATAAGGTCGCCATCAAAATAATACTTAAATTTAGAATTATCATAATCAAAATGAGCTTGTATGTTTAAATAGCTCCCGCTTTTATAGCCTCCAAAAAAACTACCGCTTTGATCAAAAAGATATCCCTCATTGCCAGAAAAGCTAAATACATCATACCTAGTGCCATCCCCCGTCTCCATAGCAGTCAACTTGAAACCACTGTATGGATTGTCGATATAGACATCCATATCAATTATGGAATTTTTAAAGCCAGATAATGTGCCGCTTACTTTCATTTTTTTACACAGAAAACATAAGAGAAATTAATAGTATTATTTCCATCAAGGTCTACAGCCTCAGATACAGATTTTAGAGAACATTGTTTCATGGGATAACTCATTCTAGTTAATCCATCGTTATCTTTCAAGTCAATACTGATAGTTCCTGTATCCACAACCAATGGAGATAGATCAATCCCAGTTACAGAATTCTTTAAAAAGGAAACATTTAAAGAACCATCTACAGGCATTGTAGGATATCTAAACTCAGGAGTTCTGGAACCTAACTTGTTTCTGGATTCCCTTGAAATATCCACGGAGACATCAAAGCTTTGAATATTTAAAGTAGAAGTGCTTACTCCTTCGGTAGTTAAGCTTGAGGAACTTATAGAAATATTCCTTGGAATAAAGACATTAAAATTGTCGTCTGAGAGGTCGCTGAAAGAGATAGAATTAGAAGAGGTAAACGAAACTTGATCCGCCTCATAGGAAGAGGTCCCCTTTACCATTTCTCCGACAGCACCATTTAAAGAGTAAGAGGTTAAATAAGCTCCCGTTATTGTATTTTCTCCAGCGAAGTCCTTTATATTGAAGCCGTAGTTTTTTGTTGATAAGAAACCACTTTCCTGCTCCTGAAAGGTATAAAAAGGGTCCAGAGCACTGGACCCCGTTGTTATAAGAATAGAATAAGAAAAAGAAGTTGTTTGGTTGGAATTTAAAATTCTGTTTGAATAATTAAAATTTCCTAATTTTTGTAAATCCGTAGTTGCCTTTTCTGTAGAGAAATCCACGGACTGGACAGCGGGAACCCTCACTCCAGTATAGAATAACTGAGTTTCGCTAGAGAGTACTCTATCTAATGCCATACTTTATATTACACATAAAAAAGCCCCACCTGCGAAGGTGAGGCTTCTTTATTTAAGAATAAGTTTTTTTATGGTAGTGTATAACTGTTAGCAGGTATCCCTGTAGCATCTACAACACCATCAAATAAGCCAGAGTAGAATATGCCTTGGTTCGTGGTATCTGGAGCGCCTATTTGAGCCGAGAACGTCAAATCAACAGTCTCATTATCGTCAAGCCCTTGGCTAAATGATTGAGAATCGAGTTGAGCGCCGACAAGCTTAAATATATTAACGTGCGCTTTTTCTTCGTCTGCAATAGCAAGGGTTATGTCTGTTGTCTCGTCTCCTGCTGTTCCTGTAAGAACAAGATCAAGAGTTCCGTCGTCGAAGCTCTTCAAAAGAGAACTAAATGAGAATGTTACATCAATTGGAAAGTCGAGAGGCTTGGCAACTGGTCTAGCAGAACCTAGTGCTTCGATATTTGATCTCGACAAAGGGACTTCAACTGTAGCACTTTGAACGTGCATATCACTAAAGTTAGTTCCTCCCATCTCAAACGAGGGATTAGTAAATGTTAGTGTGATATCGTCTGGTTTAAGAACAGGGAATGTAGCGTCTCCAGTGCTTGGTCCCACAAATGCTCCTCCTACACCGCCCATTGCTGCAACAGCAACGGTTCCAGCTTGGGCTTCTCCAGCTTGGTTTATCGAAGGATTGTTAAATCCGCTGTAGGTTCCAGTAGTGAAAGTTATGTTTGAAGCCTCAGCTTCAATATCCACTCTCGGAATATCGCCAACAGCGAAACTAGCAGTATAACTATTCAAGGTTACATTACCAAATGAAACAACATCGGATAATACTCTAACAGCAGGAAGTATAAGTTGACCAGTGTTAAAGGCATCTTGGCCTTCTTTTGTAGTTAAAACATAAATGTTTTTTACTTTCTTGTCTCTATCTTCGCTTATAATACCTGAAACAAATTGTGATAATGGGCCTGTACCATCTATACCATCATCATTAAAACCAAGCCTTGCTTCGTTCTCGCCATTTAAAAGATAATAACCAAATGATAAACTTGGATTAATATCTGACATAGTGACACTAGCTATTCTTGCTAGCTGTCCGAATTCTCTAATATCTTGTCTTGCTCCAGCGATATCTATATCAAAGGAAAAAGTGTCAATACGGTGTAGTTGATCAGGGATATAACCTGTGTCTGCTGTTGGAAGCCCTGTTGGGCCTACAAATACAGCCTTACTTTGTGAAATTACTCGTGTTCTAGAAGTTGCCATAAAATTTAAGTGTAGAAATGTTTATCATCTTTACACTAATCTATAGCCTAGGGAAACGATAAGTACACAAATCAAAATCTATAAATCCTATAGAAATCCCTTTATTTAGGTTCTCTCGTAGCTGCTCTGATACGACTTTTGATGCTGTTACTTTTTGTATATGTGTCTTTTCTGGTGATGTGATGCCGTCAGATAAGGTACTATAATTATAAGGAAAATCCTTAATAGAGAAAAAAGGACCGTAAGGGAAACTTTCATAAGGTATATTATTAAATACTTCTCTTGCAGAATCTCTATATAAAGATATGGCAGCATCTAAAGCATAATTATCAGAACTTAAAATCATCACCCTCACCCTAGACTCAGTATTTTCTTCTCCTCCAAAAGAAAATTCCTTATTATCGGAAGATGCTAAAGATAAAAAACAAGCGGGTAAAAAATAAAATTGTTCGTCCAATTCGCTGGTTTTTTCATACTGGTAGGGAAGACTTGAGGAGGAATCCTTGAAATCTGAATGCAGAATGGTTTCTAAATCACCGTCATAAGATATGTAAGTGTTTATTTCTTTTATAGTGGAATTTGCCGTTAATGTTAATCCAGTCCCAGAGGCAGAGGGAAATATTAATCTTCCATTATCGTAATCTGTAAAAACACTTCCATTACTATCGTAATCTCCAGTTACAAAACCTCCGTCAGAGAAAAAACCAGAGTTCGGAGTACTTACACTATGCTCCGCTACAAGCTGTTTGAATTGTCCTTGATATCCATAATGACTACTAGGAACATCAGGAAAATCTATATATTTGAAAGTATTGCTGTTATCTGCTGAATAAGCTTGAGCTTTATCTTTTACTAAATAGTTCTCAAACCACAAGTAAAAACTTGATAATAGAGTCTGATCAAATTGTGCCTTCATTTAGTAAAATTAACTAGAGTTTTTTTGAAATTGGTCAAAAGCCTTGTTACATAAGATGTGTTTTTAAAACTTACACCAGAAGACTTGTTTTTGGCCTGTAAACCTGTCCCAGCTCTTGATGATCCAAATCCGCTAGAGCTATATAAAAAACTACCTACATTACTTATCCCCTTCTCTATACCATCTACCCAACTAGACCCAGAAGCCCAAGGCATCGGAGTCAAAGCGTAGATTTCTTCTATGCTTGGTATATAAAAAGTTATTTTATACTTTCCAGCTGCATTTATTCTCCTAACTTTAAAATCAAATTTTTGCTCAAATATTGTTTCTATTAAACTTGTCGGGTCAGAGCCTTGGTTAAAACCAATAAAAGAAAATAAGTTTCCGTATCCTCCAAGGGTCCCGCTAGTATTAGATGCGCTCGGCCCAGCCTTTAATTCTATAGTTATTAGATCGGTTTTGAAATTTTTAACTAACCTATCTTGTTTCCGCCTAAATTTAGGTTTTATATAGTTTCTCAAGGCGCGACCCATAGCCCTATCATTGTTTACGGTTAACTCTTTTAATAATTGTTTTGCGTTAACCTTGACTTTAAACTGACTTGCTGATATAAAGCCTTTTTTTGCCATTAGTTTTCACGTTTTAAATAAATAGAGTAAAATTGAGTGCCAAATGGCCCAAGAACTTTGGGATCTTCGTCTACAATATAAAGCTGGCTATCAACTTCTATCCTAGAACATATTTTAATCTTTTCGTAAGCTGCTGATGTGACCTTTATCCGTATTTTGCCGTCAGAGGCCAGTAAGTTCATTTGGGCGTTCCCGTCTATAATATCTTCAGGCTGCCTATTACTGTAGTATATTCGAGCAGCAAACGTATATTTTGTTAGAACGTCATCAGTAGAAGGTACACTAATTGAATTTTTTGCACGACCATACAAAGGATTATAGTTAAGTTCTGCTGGTACACTCGACGCTTCTTTTACAAAAATATAGATATCCCTAGCAAATGTATCATGCACATCCGATAAAGCACTATTTATGGCTGTTTTCTCCGCTGCTGTTAAAAGGGAGGACATTAATTATCCTCGGCAATTAATATTGAAGAAGCCCCATCTGCTCCAGCGACCTGTAAAGGTGAAGATTTTGTCGAATTATATTGAAATATAAGGTTATCTAATCTTTCCACGGCAACCGCTTCAAGCTCTCGATAAGTTTTAGCAACAGAATTTTTATTTTGCCTTTGTAGGGTTGTATCCCCTTCTTTTATTGTTATCCAATCTACAGAAGAATCATAAGTAAAACCTCTTAGAGATTCTCTTGCGGATTTCTGATAGTAATGAAGTTCGTATAGAGTCCTGAATATTTTTTCTTCTACAGGCATTAAACCCGATCCAGAAGCATATTCTATAGCCCCACTTGAATTTCCTGAAAATTCTTCATGGGTTAACCCGTTTAACTCTCCAAGATTGGTTTCAAGCCAGCCCGATACGTAACCAGTATTGTAAGAACCAGTATCGTTCGGAAAATCATATGTTATTATACCGCTAGCTAATCTACCAAAATCATTCATAAAATTATAAATCTCTAAATAACTTTACAGTTTTTTCGTAATCTGGGGAACTTGGGTCTATAATTGGTTTAGCATTGCCTTGCACTGTTACATTATGTTTTTGTGCATAAAAGTCAAAAGACTGGAGGAGATTTTTCCTTAAAACATTCATGTTTCTTTCTCTAGGGATTCCCACTCTAGCCGCCAAATCTGTCAGTTCAGAGGCGGAGCATGAATCTAGCCTTTGTTGAAAGACTCCCCTATGCAAAGTTCCATATGGGTTCATTTGAGGCATGCCTAACAATTCCTCAAGCTCTTTCACTTTATCAATTTCCTCTTGTTTCGCATCTCTTTCTTTCCCGTCAGTAATATCAAATTCTTCTAAATGCTTCTTTTGTATACCTTTAGGGGCCGACGTTTTCTTTGTAAACTTCTTCTTGCTCATATATATATAATATCAATTTTAATTAAAATATCAAAAAAAAGAGCCGCCCCTTTCGAGGCAGCTCTTAATATTTTTATTGCTTGCGCGTTAATTATACTGCAAGTCCGATAAGAGCGCGATCATCTATACAGATGCGTCCCTCTTCGAGTTTGCCGTAGTACCCGATCTTGTTCTGGCGAACAGAGAACTGGTCATCAACGAGTATTTGCATCTCAGAGGATGTTCCTTCACCAATAACAACAGGCCGAATAAGAGCGTCCTTAGAACGGTCAACACCGATAAGGATCTCGTCAACAGTCTGACTAAAGGTTCCAGTATTACCTCCACCGACAACAGTAGTACCCTCAGCAGTAACGACTGCTGCGAAAAGCTTGTTGAAGCTTTGGTTAATACCCAACTGATTGATCTCCATGATATTAATACCATAGAAAGATGGAAGTCCAGCAGCACCATAAAGCTCCATACGGAGTTGATCAGGGGCTACTTGACCGTCTGCACCAGCAGGTGGTGCAGTACCATCAGCATCAATCGTGTTGATTGGGTTGTAGGCCATAGAGCGAAGTTGCTCAACCATTTCTGGGGAGACCAGAAGGTCCGTAATCCCAGATTTAGGTCCACCAATAGGAGTTCCTCCATTCCATGAACTATTAATACGCTTACTCTTAGTGATCAAGCGGTTAAAGTCGTCAAGGACGAAACGGTTTTCAGTTGTGGAACCAATAATTTGGCTACCAGCAGTCGCGGTATTTCCTTGTCCCTTAACCAATGCGGTTGCGAGAACGTTGAATGCCGTTTTTGTCTGCTTAATTAAAACTTCTTGAGCCATCCTAGTGAAAGTCTTGCTAACAACGTCAAGACGAGCTTGTTTGACATACTTACGGTCAAACGCAAGAGCGCTATCAAGAGTGTATGTGCTAAACTTAAGCTCGTTATGAGCAGGAAAGACTTGGCTATATGGAAGGCCGCCAGCTACTTGTTGAGAATACACCTGAATGTAGTTCTCATCAGTTATGTCGTGGAAAAGATCCAAAGGCAAAGAAGGATTATCGTCTTCACCATACGCGAGTGTGGAGTAGAGATTCCCAATTGTAGGAGCATTGTTGATTACTTCAGAGACCACTGGTCCTAGAAGTTCAGCTACTGCTGCCTGTGCCTCATAAGCTTCCTCACGATTATTTGAACCCATTGCTCTCACAAGGGCTAATTGATCTTCGGTTCTTTTGATTGTAATTTTCATGATTGTTTATTTCTCCTGATTACAGTTCAATTTTAAGGATTGCATATGAACCAGCGAAAGCGTCAGTCGTAATAGTAGACTCTCTCTGTCCAGTTGCGATGAATTTACCAACCGAAACGTGTTTCTGGTTAGCATGTGCGGAATCATGAGCAACACCAGTAAGCATTCCGTTCGTGGAAGGGATTGCTAGTGAGTTGATTGCTGGTGGAAGTCCTCCAGCAAGTGCTCTTGTGTTAACCGTTACAAGTCCTCTTGTAAGAACAGGTACAGCTTCACCAGAAACAACGCATTGTAATTCTTCCTTCTTTCGTGGATAGTAAAGAAGGTTTTCTCCATTTTCATCTTTTGCACGGACATCCCGTAACATGATTCCCAAGGCTCTCTGAGTTGCCCCAGTTCCTGTACATTTAGTTACTTTGTAGGTAACCTCTGGATACAAGGAGAGCGCGTTGCCCAACGTAGCGTCCCAAGAATTGCTATCAGTTCTTTCGACGTACTTGATGGGTTCATTGTCTAAGTTAGCAGAGCTGACTCTAACAACAGAACCCGCTTCGCCCGTTTCAGCGTCAAGAGAATAGAAATTGATAACATCATTTTCATCGTATTGACGGAAGGGCAATAAACGTGTAATTTCGTTTGCCATTTTATATTAATAGTTAATTGTTAATTTTTTTTGTTAATTGTTAATTTATGTGACTTCTACAGAGAAGCCCTTCTTGAGTCTTTCGACCAAAGAAATTTTTTCACTTGCCTCGGCGTTGTTATTTGGAATTGATGCTTCTGACTCGTCATCTTCTTCAACTTCCAACTCGCCCTCAGGCTCTTCTGAAGTTTCTTCTGAATGTTCTTCAGTAGTTTCTTCTTCAGTTACCTCGGCTTGCCCTTCTTTAAGGGTTATAGTACCTTCAGTTTTGCTGGCGACAGCTTCCTGAATTCTAGCCTGAATCTCTTCTTCTTTAGCCTCAATACTAGCTTTAAGCTTATGAGCAAAGATTACTTGCATCTTACCTTTATAAGCTTCAAAAGCCTCTTTAGTAGATTCAACATCCTTGACTTCAGCAGTAACTAGCTCAAGCTCTTGCTCGCTAAGATCATAATCATTGTCGATGAAATTCATTCGATCATTGAAAAGATCAGCGGTAGCTTTCGCTTCAGCCTCGGCTTTAAGAGTTTGTAATTCCTCTTTCGTAGAATCAAGGGTATCCTTGACTTCAGAAAGATCAGCTTCAGCCTTGGCTTTAGCCTCCCGCTCAAGCTCGACCTTGGATTTCCAAGACTCGCCGTGGTCCGTGAGTGCGTCACGCATAATTTCGCCAATAGTAGAAGCTTCAGATTGTTGCTTCACAACGGAAGCTACACTTTCACCTACCTTGGCCATTAGTTCATCGAATTGTTCTTTGTCCATATCATTAAAAATAAATTTAAATTTGCCTGACTTTACATTTTTATTACTGTTTAGGGAAATTTTTTCTGGGGTAACGTTTTTTTCAGTATCCTCTTCAGGGTATATTCCCTTGACATCAGCAGCAGGATTTCTTGTTAAAGCTGCTCCTAATGGGTAGGTTTCTCCGACAATAAGCCTATTCACTGGTATTCCTTCTTCGTCTTCCCCTTTTCCACCAAACCCCTTTATATACTGTTTTTTGTCCTTTTTTTCGCTTCCAGTTAATACTTTAGATCCCTTTAAGGTGTTTGAGCCATAAGCAACTTCATATTCCCTGAAGGCTAATTCCCAGCTCGCTGATATAGATTGATATGTTTCGTCATTATTATTAGATGCTTCTATAATAGCATCTGCTAGCTGTGGATAGATTTGTCTATAAATTAAACCTGCTGCATTTATATAATAAGGCTCTGTTTTGTCGGCATAGGACTCGATGTCGTTATTTTTAAAGTCAAACTCTCGTGTCGAGAAGGACGCATTAATCATATGTCCGACTATTTTATCTTTTTTATGTTCAATGTTTATAGGCTTGTTGATAAATCTTTTTACAGCGGCAGCTGCCGTTTTAGAATCAATACCATCTCCATTTTTATTGAATTCGTTAACTTTAGCTAAATTGAATACAACTGGAAGGACGTCTATGTTCTCTTCTGGGTTGAAGTCATCAGGGAGTAAAGATTGAGCAGCCTCAGCTATAGAGCCTTTGGATAAACCAAAGAACTCAAACTCTTCTTCTTTAATCTCTCTTATCTTGCCTTCAAATTGACAAACACTAAAATCATCCATTTGCATAAACTCCTTTACACGGAAATCTGCGTAGAGTGATATAAAATTGCAGAAGACAAGTCGTCTAATTGGTGTTCAGCTCCTAGTTTAAGGATATTATCATGGACTCCTAAAGAAGCTAAAGAATCTAAATTATTAACAACATCCTCAAGAGTCTCGTCCCATTGAGAGTGATCCTTTGCTACTATAATAGACTCACACGCACGAGAAACTAATTCTTTTTTGTTTTTAGACATTCTTTTTAGTCCAAACTTCGAAGCAAATTCTCTAAATGCTCTGAGTTCAAATTCATTAACTTGTCTGGTTGCGGCAACTATATTTTTCTTTGAAAATACTTTCGAGTTAGATACCCCTATTGGTCTTCCTCCTGATGGGGATACGGGCTTTTGTAAATTTTTCGGCTCAGGGTCTCCCCCTTTTTCTTCTCCTGCTTCCTCCCCTTGGTCGAATAAATTTATAGAATTTACTAAAGGCACATAATGACCCTTTTCCCTTTCTTCTTTAAATCTATCTTGAGCTGGCGTCATTTCTTTTGGATCTGGAAATTCTCCAGTTGCCACTATTTTCATTCCTTGCTCTGGAGTTATGACTCCAAGCTCCATTAGCCTTGTAGTCAATTTTGTTAAGTTTTCATCGTCGACAGTGTCATTTTTAACAAATTTCATCTCAGGCCAAGAACGCAATCCAGCATTCTTACAAATTCTTCTTATCTCAGGATTAATAAATTCATTTAAAAATAAATTCCTAGACTCTTCTAGCCTCTGGAAAAATACCTTCATTTTAATTTTTCCTTCAGAATATTTACTATCTCCTATAAGTATATTTTGAAGTCCTTCTTCTATATCCTTGTTTAAAACTTCATATTTCTCAGGGCCGATAACTTTTCTAAGGTCAGGTATAATAAAATCAGCTTTTGTTGTATAATCAGATACAAGTACTCTACCAACACTTTGGTTTCTGAATATTTGTTGCATAGCAGCTAAGTTCTTCTGGTTAACTCCACCCTTATCTGGTTCAGCGCCCATAGTTACAAGTAAAACAACATTCTCAATAGAGCGGCTAATAGCTTGATCTATTTTCTTTAATTCTATTTTCTTGTTAAGATCATCTAGTACAGCAAAACCAGAAGGAACAGCCATTGGTTCGTAATCTTGCTTCTTCGCAAATATAGGATGAAGTAAATCTGGATTTAATTCTATATAAACTCTTTCGCTGGTAGCTGACGCTCCAACCTTGATTCTTGTTTGAACTTCTTCAGGCAATGAATCAAATAATTCTTTCTCGTGTTCAGTTTGTGGGTTTTTAAGTCTGGCTATTTCAAAAGGAGTTAAAACTTTAAAATAACTATAATCAGTAAAAGAGACAGAACCTTTAGTCGCTATATCTGTAGGATTTATAACCAAATATTTGATAGGAACCTTAGATCTAGAACTTGCTCCATACGCTTCTAATACTTTTTGACTATTTTTTAATGGTAATATCCCATCGATTCTATAGAAGAACACATTTCCTGATCTGTAATATTCCCTAAAGTACTGAGCCTTAAGGTCATGCATTTTAATTCTTTTAAACCAAGCATTGATAAAGTTTTTCGATTTTCGAGTTCCTCCCTCAAGATAGACATCAGAATCTGCGAACTCTGATAATAAATCAATAGTGCTTCTAAATGTTGCTATATTAAAATAAGCCTTCTGACATAATTCTATAGCTTCCCTAACGCTAACGCAATCTTTTGAGTATTCAAAAGGAAGAAGACCATCTTGAATATTTTGAAACCTGTTCGCTGCGGGATTTGCAGAAATCCTGTTGTTTCTTGTCGCTGTCCTTCGTGTGGGTTCGGTAAGCCTAGAAGCAGCCTCGACGGATTCATAAATACTATCACCTATAAGTTCTGGAGCGTAACCCTCTTCTTCTGAATTGAGTAGGTTTTCTATTGGGTGTTCTGTTTTTCTAAACTTCTCCCAGTACTCTGATCGTTTGGTATATCTTCTTGCCATATGAAAGTTTACACTAAAGTTATAAAAGTTACTTTTAAACTTTTCAAATCGCAAAAGGAACAAAAGTACTTTCCACTTGTTTTTCTGCGGTAGCATTCTCTGAATCAAAAAATACTTTTGCGAACCAATTCCCTAAAACTAAAGCAGAATAAGAGTCTTTTCTGGCCCTATGTGGCCCTTTTTGCCTTCTAAGGTTTTGAGGTAAATTAAAAGACTGAGAGCCTTGAGGGTTAGCTATGACTTCAATATTTGCACATTCAGCTTTAGTAAGTTCAACAATTGACTTTTGGTGATCAATAAAATCAATCATCAAAGCTCCCTTAGACGAACCGAGCATCTTCATATCCCATTTAAGCTTATCAATAGGTATATTTTTCTTTCTTTGTTCATCGAAGTGTGAGTCTATAGCTCTAGAAGCAAATAAAATTCTTTTATGGTCAATTGCCGCCTGTAACATTTCGTTGGCGTTTCTATTCCAGTTTGCTGTGGGTTTTCTTAGGATACAATATTTTTTTGCCTTTATATTATATTGACGTTTAAAGGACAATATGTCTGAATGCCAATTTTCAGGCTTTTCTAAATCAACATCTACAACTCCAATTTCTATATTTTCATTTTTAAATATAGCACTCTCATTACAAGAGTTTATAAACTGAACACCTCCATTATAGTCACCACACATGCCGATGATATTAAAATGTTGTATTAAGTATAATAAATACTGCATATGTTGTTTTAAGGAGACTCCTGCTATAGCATAGCTATGTACTAAACAAACCTTTTGTGAATCTCTGTCTACCTTGAACACATGCATAGCAAAATGGTCAGCGTTTGTGTTTCCTGCCCAGTTCGGGTCAAAGGATAAGAGATATTCATCGCTAGGGTTGCCCACAATCTCGACAGCAGGACTTTCCCCGTCTGGTATGGTACAAGCCGCCATTTTTGATAATCTAAAATACCCATCACTCTCATCTATAAATTGTGCGCCGAACTCTCTCTTAAACTGCATCTCACTCATTGTGGCTTTTGCTTGCTTAAGCAGATTTTGATCATACAACCTTGGAGGAGCACAATCATAGCTCAATTGCATTATAAGCCTATAAGCATCATCTTTAAAATCATCTTCGTCGTCGCCCTCTTTTATTGTTAACCCTTGAATCAAATCTTCATATTTTTTATAGAGCTTATACATATACTCAAATTTAAATGATGGAGATGAAAGAATTATTAATTTGTTATTAGGCCAGACATATCGATCTTTTTCCTTCATCTCGTCTTTGTCGATTAATTTAGATTCTAGGTTGTATATTTCCTCCCGTTCAATTGGATTATCTACCACTCCCAGAAATGGGATAATAACTTCGTTAAAGATTTTTTCTGGGATGGTTAAAAACTCATCCAACACTATCCTATTAAATCGAAATCCACGAAGCCTCTCTCCGTTAGCTAATGGTAACGCTATTGCTCTGCCACCTCCTAATTTCAATGTCCACTGGTCAGTACCTTTAGTTATTTTAAATCCGCATTCTTTTAGTAGGCTAGCCTCTGGTTTACAAAGAATGTCTTCCATCTTTTGAAATATTTGTTTAGACTGTCTGAAACTACCCGCTATAACGCCTATATTTGCCTGAGGATTGAGTAGACACTCCAATAGCACATATATTGCTGTAGAGAAGGTCTTAGACATTCCTCGTGAGAATACGAACATGGAGTAATCAGACACCATCATGCCTTTTATTGCCATAGCTTGAAATGGAAATAATTTAACTCCAAGAAACATCTCTGAGGTAAATGAGATGTTGTTTCTTAGAAATTTATATAAGTAATATCGAGCATCTTCTTCTTTGATGCCCCCCTCAAAAGATTTTAACTTTTCGTTCAGCTCGCTTGCTGAATGCTCAAACCGATACCTTTGTTTTCCTTTGCTCCATGCCATACACTTTTTCGTCTATAAAATATTGTAAATCTACATTCCACAAGCTTTCGCCGTGGTAAAGTATTTTGGGTATAATCTTTTTAGCCCCCGCTCTATTATGGGAAAATATAATTTGTAAATTTTGTGGATACTCCACCATTAATGCTCTTATATTGTGCCACAGATAACTTAAATTAGATTTGAATTTTGATTTTTTATTGTGGTCCTCTAATTTGTCTATATTTGTTTCTGCGACGACAAACATGTAAGAGTCGAATTTGACACACCTATCCATCTCTCTTCTAAATCTATCTATATCTTTCCCGAAAGTTTGTCTAAAATCGTCTTGAGCTTTTCTGTCTACAAATGTTTTAGAGTAAAGTTCTCCGCCAACTGTGTAATCGCCGAAATCTAGTTTGTTGATTATAGTGTTTTTAAATTTAAGTGGTATTTTTTCCCTAGTATCTACAAATATCTCTATATCGTCATAAGGGTCTTTCCAAAAGTTTTCGGGCAAAGACTTTGTATAGAAGTTCTCTATATCAAGTTCTTTTAGAAATTTAGAATAACATCCCCATAATTTTTTATATATTTTAATATTAGCCATCTCAGCTAAATCATAATACAAATTAGGAGGAGAAATTCCTATGCCCTTAAATAAAAATTTATCTTGTGCTTTTTCTCTCAATAAACTCTTTACCTCGTGACTAGGAGCCGAGTTTACCCATTCAATAAAATTACCATAACTAGTGAAGTTATCATTGAAATATTGGTCATAATTTTTAAATGGAATTCTCTCATTTGTGTATAAGTCTCTTCTATCAAAATGTTTTACATAGTAATCTCCAATAGCAAGAGCATGGGCTTTCAAGTGAAGATGGAAACCTCTTCGCTTGTCGAACCCCTTGTCACACTCTTTGCATTTAAATTCCATTATAGTAATTCTTTTTTAGATATGCCTAATATACGAGCCTTGTACTCATCCATCGTTTCAAGTCTGTCGGCTTCGTCTGAAACCAACTTGTTTTGCATCTCTGCCATCAAAATCATACGGTCGCGCTCTTCTTTATCTTGAAACGCCTCGACAAGAGCGGCTATACTTCCGTTCTCCTCTCCACGGGCTTTCAGCCTAGCTTGCCTACTACCATTTAGATCTTTCGTGAGAGATTCGATTCTTTTTTCACACTGATTAAGTTCTTCACTAGTGGCTTTGATTATTTCTGTTAATCTCATAGTAATGTCTTGTTCGTTTTCAGAATCATTCAACATTGCCCCTAGCTTATCTATCCTCTGTTGGATATGTTTCTGTCGCACATAGTTAGTACATACAGTAATATACAAATTTAATTCATCATTAGTTAAATCGGGCTTGTCCCACACAGTTCTAACATATTCACTCTCAAATAAGTCTCTATCTCCTATTGTGGAATATTGGTTTATAAAATGCACGAATCTGGGACTCTTAAGATATAACAAGAGCTTTTCGCACATTCTCTTTTGTTTCGTCTGTAATGTTAATTCGTCAAGGGTCATCCCTGCCCAGTCATTTATTTTTTTGATAGCTCTGGATAATGATTTTGGCGGAGACCACTTATCATTAGTTAGCATGTCATTATCATCAACTATCTCTGGACGGTACTTTCTCAAGAAGTCCATCGTAACCCGATGCTGCTGGCTCAATGGTTGTATCTCTCTATTCTTAAAAGTTAATCGGGCTACTTCTAGCGCATTCATACCTCTTTCCACATTATTGCTTATTAGGAATTGCTTTTGTTCCTGTGTTAAATCGATTTCTTCCGCTCTATCTATTAATGTTGTTTTATAGGTTAAGTCGCTTTTAATCAGGAATGATCTGACCGCTCTCCCCTGCTTAGATCTCCCATCCAAAGACTCATCCTCAAAGACTTTTTGAGTAATCTCTCTTAAATCGGGGTTCTTTTTAAATAGTTTTTCTATTTGAGTTTTTTGCTCTTCTGTTAATTTTATTTCACTCATAATATATCGTTCTCTTGCATAATCTTAATCGCAATCTTGTAAAATTTCTTTTTTAAATTTGATATTTGTTTATATCGTATTGTTTTTCTTTTTGTAGAATCTCCCTTAAACCCAAACCTCTCCGCAACGTCTTGCTCATCTTTGTGTTCTATATATAGCATTATATATATTGCCTTATGCCTTTCACTTAATTTCTTTATAACTAGATTATGCAGCTTGATAGAAGACTTCGCATAGTCTATCCGAATTGTTGACATTGTCCCACTTGCAATATTTTCGTCCAAAGACAACGGGAGCTTGATATTGTAAGCTATCTCTTTCTTTTTCTTCCACTTGTCAAAAAGAGGACAAGTCCTATCTTGCTCATTGCTTTTTGTCCAATCACATAAAACGCCACCCATGTTATGGGGACAGCGTAAACAAGGCTTGGCGAAACTTGTATAATTATTTCTTATCAGATTTTTTATCTGATTCGATATAATCATCGAAGCCCAAGGATTAAACGGACGTGACTGATCCCAAAGATGCCACTTGTTATATATATGTAGACGAATTATTTGACAAACATCATCATAGTCCAACCATGCTAATGCACTTAATTGCCACTTAGGTCTATATTTTAATAAAAGTTGATCTAGATCTTCACGCTTATCTTCATAAGCTTCATTCATCTACATCTCTAGATCTTGAGGTTGCACACTCCTCTCTTATCTGTTTAATTATTTCATCACCCTCTGCCGAACTTGAGGCGGGACGAGGGCTGTACTCTGGATTATCACTCGCAGCAGAGGAGGTTCCCAATAAATCCTTTAAAGTGGTTTTACTGGAGTTATACTCAACAGAAATATCTTTTTTAAGTTTATCTACATCAATATCCTCGATTGACGATTCTTCTTCTCCGACCTTCTTAGTCTTCGATTTACTTACACCTGCAAAATCATAACCACAACTTGAGCAGAACTTAGGTTTACTAATTTCATAGTGGACTTTGAATCCACACGATACACAAAACATCTTATTCATGGCTAATTTTATTAATTTAAATTGCTTTTTTCAATTTTTTCTACTAAATAACGAATAATCTTATCTCTTATTATATCTTCTTTGCCAAATTCTAGATGATAAATACCATTAGTCCTACTTTCTTCATCATTAAATGTTTTACAAAATCTCTCAAACCCAGTCGACTTTATATCACTCTGCATTGTATCTCCGCAAATAAACAAAGTACTATTTGTACTTATTCTAGTCACTATTGTAGTAAGTTCTTTTATAGTCATATTTTGAGCTTCATCCACAATCACCGCTTTATTGCGCCATGTAGCCCCACGCATAAAATTAATCGGGGCTGCTTGTATTACTTGTTTTAGTTCCATATGTTTTTTTTCTGCTGGAATCAGCAGTTCTTCCAACTTATCTTCTAGCGGCCCCATATATGGCCCAAATTTATCTTCTATTGTTCCTTTCAGAAAACCCATCCCCTTATCGGCACTCTCAGCTAAACTTCTTAGATACAGGATATTAATCGAAGAATTTTCATAATATTTATACAGCCCCGTATAAACGGATAAAAATGTTTTCGCTGTTCCTGCTGGTCCACTAATGAAAACGATCCTTGTTTTAGGATCTCTCATTACCTTGTGGAACTCTGCCTGTTTTTCTGTTAATTCAATATGGCCTAAAGACCTATTATGCTTTTGTGACATCTATGCTGTATTTTACACATATTCTACTTTTAAAGGCAAGAAGTTTATTGAATACACC
>TARA_R110000824_G_scaffold103432_2_pt1 | contig 16654 bp, 17 predicted proteins | sample TARA_R110000824 | Tara Oceans TARA_R110000824 (sample SAMEA4397747) | marine metagenome | biome: Polar Biome; feature: [MES] marine water layer (ENVO:01000295) within the mesopelagic zone...; material: water (ENVO:00002006), including particulate matter (ENVO:01000060) such...
GAGGAGGGGAGAGCCGTGGCGCCCCATGATAGATGCGGCCTCGGACGAGGAGGAATTTTCCGACCCCTACACCTACCTGTGGCTGGACATCAATCATGACCATGAGGATGACCTGCCAGCCGAGCTTGAATACCGAGACGAGAGGAGAATATGAGAGACGCGCAGAAGGGCCGAGTCCACAAAGCGGAGCGGGAGGCATTCCCGCTGTCGTGGGACGCCCCCCAATACGCCAGGAGCAAGATCCTCATGGACATCACCACAGACCTGTATCGCATACCGAGTATCGATCTCGCGCTATGCCATGAGGACTTTGACCTCGAGCGGAGCATCGTCGAGGAGTACAACCTCGATGAAGAGCGGCTCGAACCCAATTTTGTTTTGGACGGACGCGCCCGTGGGTTCGATCAGCAGGATGTGGATCGTATTCGGCTCCGTCAGTCTTATCTCGGGGCTCAATACGGGGATGTGCGCGGAAAGACATTGGCTTTCAGGCATAGGTACTACGCCACAATGGCCCTCAGGGTTCTATTCCCGCCTCGAGCCTGGACAAAGCTCCGCTTTAAATATCGCACGTCCGGCGTATGGCTCAATAGCCACCCGCAATACCTCCCCCCTGGAACCCAGCCCGTAAAAGTGGTGGGGAGGTCATGCCGAACGCACCCAGAAGACAAGCTCGAAATAACCCTGCCGCTACGGCACATCACCCGCCCCGGCATGCTGCACGAGCTTGCACATTCGCTCGTGTCCGGCAACACCGAGGATGAGATCGCGGTCCAATACAGTGCCAACCCAGGGGCACTCCAGCATGGGTGGATGTTCTGCCGCGCCTACCTCGATCTCGTCAAGCTTGTCCACTCAGACGACGCCCACAATCGGCTGCGACAGGCGTTCCGTGACAACAAAGTGCGCTACAACCCTAAGCGTAAGCGCCCTATGTCCGACGCACAAAAGGACGCAAGCGCCCAACGCCTGAAGGCGTGGCGGGAGGCGCAGCCATGAAGCGCGACCATAACTATTTGAACTGGGTCGTATACATCTGCGGCCTATACCTCGCCATCCAGATCATCATAGGACTCGTCAACCAGGGGATACTATGAAAAAATTAGACCTCGACACCATCGCAACAATCCGCAACGGACTCGAAACGCTGTTAGCCATCCTCGATAATGACTATGGGCTGAATGTGGCCCAGTTTGAAGCGGCAGTTATAAGGTTGTTATCCCGATTGGACAGGGCTCTTGATCAGCAGAGAATTTCCGAGGAGGAAAAGGATCTCAACGAGGAACTCGCCGGCAAGTATGCCGACTTCACCCACGCACAAGAGGAGTAAGGCATGACCACACAGAGGCATCGCATACCAGAGCACAACCTGCCCTACCTGGAGAAGGAGATCGACAAGTTCAATCGCCGTGCCGCCAAGCTGTCAGCCGAGCCGATCACCTACCGCGTCGAGGAGGCAGACGTAGGCCCCCTCATGGACCTGTTCCTCGACCGCGTGACCGTGGCCGTGATGCACGTCTGGGTCGTGATCGAACAGGCCCTGTCGCAGGCCGAGGGGGAGTGGGGGCTTGTCGCTCGCCTGTCCCAGGCCAAGGGGGACCAGAAAAATAACGGGCACCGGGGCGTGGTCGTCCGGCACCTCACCCGGTGGGAGGATGGCACCGTGCCCGCCGAGTTCCACGACGTTGACCGGGTCCATGAGTGTGACTACTGCGAGCAGAACCGCCGCCGCAAGGGCACCTACGTCGTCCACAACAGAGTGACAGGCCAGTATCGGCGCGTCGGCTCGACCTGCATGGACAAGTTCTTCGAGGACGACAATGCCCTGGCACTGGCGCAGTTGGCCGAGCTATTCAAGGAGGTCGAGGAGAAGGTCAAACAGGCAGCGCGGGGAGAGTTGGCGAAGAAGGAGGAGTATGGCATCATCAGACCGCACTACCCCCTGACAGACTTCGTTAGGGCCGCATGCTCCCATGCCTACTCCAGCGCAGGGGAGGTGGCCGAGAAGGCTAAAAGAGATGTTGAGGACGGGCTTGATACGACAGCGCACGAATCGGAAGCCGCCGAGATCATCGACTGGGCGCGGAACATACACGGCAACACCGACTACGAAAACAACCTGCGCACCGCATATGGATTTGAGTATATCGACTCAAGCCTCGCCGGTATCGTAGCCTCCGGCGTCCTGCAACATCGTAAGGCCCAGCGCCTCAGCCAACAGGCCAGCGCGAACGAATTCACAGGCGACCCCGGGGTAGAGCTTGAGGCCGTGGCCCAGGTGGAGTCGGTGAAGACATTCGCCAGCAAATATCCACCCTACGGCAAGGCGGCTATGCATGCCTTGAAGCTGCCAGACGGCAGACAACTCGTGTGGTTCGCGTCGCCACGTGAACAGTGGATGCAGGAGGGACAGATCGTGCAACTCCAGGGCCGCATCCACCGGCATACCACATACAAAGGCCTCAAGCAGACGCAGGTCAATAAGCTCACGTGGACCATAGCCGGAGGGATTGCATTTGCGCCTATGGTGAATGCCCTGGTCAATGACGAGGCAAGATAGAATATTTTCTTGTTGACATTGCTCGACTAAGTCCGTATGTTATATGCCACAACCACCGCTGCCGGGTCGGCAGCACTAACCGGAGTAAGACATTATGGAATCATTACACATCGCAGCGCAGATCGGACTGCCCACCCTCATCTGGGGGCCTCCGGGCGTAGGGAAAACCGCACACATACAGGCCATGGCCGAGGCACTGGACCTCCACCTGGAGGTAGTCCTCGCCTCGATACGTGAGCCGTCAGACTTCTCCGGCCTACCCGTGATACATGAGGGCATGGTCAATATGGCCCCGCCGCAATGGGCACAACGGCTGATCAAGGCCGGCAAGGCTATGCTGTTCCTCGACGAGATCTCCACGGCCCCACCCGCCGTGCAGGCAGCACTGCTGCGCGTGATCCTTGACCGCACCGTGGGCGACGTCGCCCTGCCCGACAGGGTCGCCATCGTGGCCGCAGCCAACCCGCCCGAGCAAGCCGCAGGGGGATGGGAACTGTCGCCCCCGCTCGCCAATCGCTTTGTCCACCTCCAGTGGGATTCCCCGCCAGCAGAGTGGATCGCGGGCTTCCTCGCCGGATGGCCGACGCCCACTATCCAACGGGTGCCGAGGGATTGGGAGAGCCACATACCGGAGATGAAGGCCGTCGTGACCGCCTTCATTCACCGCCGGCCAAACCTCCTGCTCGCCATCCCAGAGTCGGAAGCAGAGGCCGGAAAAGCGTGGCCATCGCCCCGGACATGGGAGTATGCGACCAAGGCACTGGCCGCAGCCAAGGCTTGTGGGGCCGACAGGGAGGTCGAGCTTGACCTCCTCTCAGGATGCGTAGGCGAAGCCGTGGCTATCGAGTTCCACGCCTACCTCGCAGAGTTAGACCTGCCCGACCCCGAAGAGATCCTCGCCAACGCAGAGACCTTTAAGCTGGAGGACTACGGCGAGCGCGGCGACATCCACTTCGCCATCCTCGGGTCCATGGTCGCCGCCTTCATCGGCAACCCCACCCAGGAGAGGTATCTCCAGGCGTGGGAGGTCATGGCCGCTGCCGCCCAACAGAACTACGCAGACCTGGCCCTGCCATCGGTGAAGCTGCTGGTGCAGGAGGGACATGCCCGAGCCTACAAGTGTGACGGCTCGCTGATGCTGGCCTTTCAGGACTCGCTGTCCATGGCCGGGCTGCTGAGATGAAACTTCCCATCGAACTGCGAGCCGCACGCCTGAGCTTCTCCCACCGGTGGCCCTACCTGACCACGGCACTGTGGTCCATGCACCCGGTGGCGGTGTCCGAAGAGGAGGTTGAGGGAGAGGACTGGCCCATGGCCGTCGACAAATACTGGCGGTTATACTATCGCCCTGACATCATCTCGAACTACACCCCCGAGCAGATCGCAGCCGTCCTCTGTCACGAGGTCAACCATCTGCTGCGCGGCCATGCCGAGAGAGCGGAGGCCCTCGATGCGCAGAGCCTGCCGTGGAACTATGCCGCAGACGCAGAGATCAACGACAACCTCCGCGCAGAGGGCGCGGACCTGCCCGGGAACTACGTGACCCCCTACTCCATCGGCCAACCGGAAGGAGAACTGGCCGAGACCTACTACCACAACATGGACAAGACCGAGGACGACCACTGCAAGCACAACTGCGGGTCGGCAGCACACGGCAAGGATGAGTGCTGGGAGTTGGGTGAGCCAGACAACGCCACCCAGCCCGGCATCGACGCCTTCAACGCCAAGGTCATCCGGCGACAGACGGCCGTAGCAACCATCAAGCACAACCTCACAAAGGGGAACGTGCCGCAGGAACTCGTGCGCTGGGCCGATGACACCGTCAGCCCGAAGGTGCGGTGGACGCGGGAACTGTCCGCAGCCCTGCGCAACTCGATAGCCAACCAGGCGGGGCTCGTGGACTACACCTACCGCAGGCCGTCGCGCAGGCAGTCGGCATTCCCCAACGTCATACAGCCGGCGCTGCGGGCACCCACCCCCAACCTCGCGGTCGTGATCGACACCAGCGGATCGATGTCCGAGGACATGCTTGGGCAGGCGCTGGCCGAGACCAAGAGCGTGCTGCAAAGGTCCGGCCTGCCGTATGTGCCGGTGCTGCCGTGCGACACCCAGGTGTCGGCCGTGCAGAAGGTCTTCCACCCCCGGCAGATCCAGCTTAATGGGGGAGGAGGGACAGACATGGGTCAGGGCATGGCGGCAGCGGCACGCCTCAAGCCCAAGCCGGACGTGGTCATCATTATGACCGACATGGCCACCGACTGGCCCAAAGAGCCGCCGCCCTACAAGCTCATCTGCGTGGCGTTCGAGGACAGCAACAGCTACCCGCCGCCCGCCTACGCAAAAGTCATCACCGTCGAAGTTTAACCAAGGAGAACTAACATGCCAAAGCACACCAGAGATTCCGAGCTATCCCCCGCGCAAGTGCAAGCCATTCGCGATGCGTCCGACAACGGACTGCATGCATCGGAGATAGCACGCCGCTTTCAACTCTCACCACATAGGATATATAAGATCGTGCGGGGACTCACCTATACAAACCATCCCTTGTGCAAAGAGCCCCACAAGGTAAACCGTCCCGGGAGGAAGAAGGACGTCGTCTTCTGGGGCTTGCGCACCTTCTCCAAGGAGGATGTCCTTGAGTTGGCCAGACAATACTACCAGGGAGGAAAAACCTACGCAGATCTCGCCGAGACTCACGACGTGCACCCGGCCACCATCATGCGCTACATCAAGATGGCGTCAACGGTGATGGAGTAACCCGCACCTTCAACTCGAGGTTCACGTGACGACCATCATCCAGCACATAAGATTCGCCCCACGTCCCCGAGGCATTACCATCGGCCCACAACTCTACGAATTGCTTGGGCAGGTTGCGAACGCAATCCCAAAGCTCGTCAGGGACAGGGCGATCCTTATGCTGCACCTTGCCGGCGGCACGCAGGCGCGACAGCTCGTGCACCGACAGGTCCTCGGCCTCGCAGCGATCGAGCCAGCGGTCCTGGTCCTCCGAGCCAAGATCGGCGAGCAGCCGATGATGAGAAAAGGAGAGGGGTGCCGAACGCCGGCGCTCCGGCTCAAACTTGGACGCCACATATCTGGCACGTGTAAGCGTCTTGGGCGCAAGGCCCGTAGAATCGAGCAACTGGGAGAATTGCTCGCCATACCTGAGTTCGCTGAACAGCAGCAGATCACCGATCCACCAGTGTATCGACCCATCGATATACTGAAACAACTTCAACTCGCGCTGGGCCTGATCAAAGGTAAGGCCCTCATCCGGCGTGTAACTAACGGGCGTCGTGACGCCTGAGATAGACCCGGACATGCCTGTCTCGCGTGTCGCTATTTCTGTCATGTCCTAAATAACAAACCAAAACAGGAGCTATGCAATGGCAATCCGTTTTAATGTCGACGAGCCGATGACCCTGAGCTTCCCGTATGGCGATTTTCAGGAGATCGAAAGCAGCTATCCCAACGACGACGGCTCTCCAAAGATGCAATACAAATACACCGTAGAGGACAACGGCACCAGGGACACCCTCTTCGCCACCGCAAGTTTGCACAAGAAGCTCCAGACAGCCGGCATGGGAGCGGAGGCCACGATGGTCGTGGTCAAGGTGATAGACAACAACCGACAGGTCTTCAAGGTCACGTCCACAGGAGCTGCGGTGGCCCCCGCGCCACAGCAGAGGCAAGAAGGAGGTGGCACCACATCCTTCAAGCCCGTGCAGATGCCCACCGGCAGCGTAGAGGCGACCATGGCCACCCTCCAGTGCACGATGGAGGACCACTTCAGCTTCTGTGCCGCCCTCTTCGCAGCGTGGAGCAAGAATACCGGCATCCAACACACGGCCGACAACGTGCAGTCACTGGCGCAGACGCTGTTCAAGACCTCCGACGTCAAGAGGATATGGACAGTCGCCGAGGGCGAAGAGGAGGTATTTATATCGCCCGGCGCTATCGAGGTCCCTCCCCCAGCGGAGGAAAATGAGGACGACGACCTCCCCTTTTAACATGAACTTGTCCAAGACAAGACAGTGGACCGTCCCCTCGTCTACCAAAGACGAGACCTACGCCGTGCGGCGGTGGCCGGAGGCTGTTCCTGGGGAGGACATCTGGACATGCGAGTGTATCGGCTACCGCATCCGTAGCGCAGACCAGCACAACTACACGTGCCGCCACATACAACACATCCAGGAGGAGGTCTTGGAGGAGTTCAAATCCATATTGCTATACAACACAAAGGCTTGACTGGCCTCGCGGCGCGGACATCCTGTGGGAGAGTCCCTCCTCCAGGCCGGGCCAGCGTCGTAACGGGTGACGCTGGTCCGGTTATTTTTTTCTTGACATGTGTCAATCCCTTGCCCATCCTTAACCATACCGGAGGCATTCAATGCCCGCAGGACAAAGCATTACAAAAAACAGTATCACTCGAGCAGCCCGAATCTATAACACCAACACCGCTGCCGCCAAAGCCCTCGGCATATCCACCTCGGGTTTTCGGAAAGCATGCCTCAAGCATAGCATCGACAGTCCCTCGAACAGGATGAATCATGGCCAAGAAAAAATCCTCACGCCTGCCCACTAAAGGCGAGACCGGGGTCTCGAAGGAGACCAAGGAGAAATTTCTGGAGTGGCTGCCCAAGGTCGGCATGAACATCACGGCAGCCGCACGCAACTCCGGCTTGACCAGCCCACATGCCCTATACCAGCAGCGCCAGCACGACAAACCCTTCGCCCAGGCATGGGCGAACATAGAGGGAGAGGTGCTTGACGCCCTCGAATCCGACCAGTTTGAAGCCGCCAAGAGCCGGGGCGAAGACAGGCGCTGGGTGCTGGCACGCCTGCGTCGCAATAGGTGGGGAGACCAGAAGCAGGTGCAGATTACAGGCGAGATAGAGCATCGCCACGTGCGAGAGCTAACCGACAAAGAACTTTCCGAGATCGCCGGACAAGATGCGATAGAGGCCGACTACGAGGTGCGAGATGAATGACATCCTGATATACTGGACGTGCCCAAAGTGCGGCAGCGAACACAAGGCGCACCGAAACATTGACGAGAACTTGATGTGCCAGGAGATCGACTGCTGGTGGAGGGGGCCGCTGGATGACAGCGTCGTTTACGAATCCCACCCCGGCGGCCTGAAGTCTTTAGCAAAGATAAGGCTGGACAGAATAATCGGAGCAGCCGTGTAGGGGCCGGGACTAACCGGCCATTAACCTACATATAAGAGCGTTACGCCTGCCGGGTCGTGTCTTCCGTCTGGGAATAAAACCAGAAGACTCTCCGTCGCGCTCTTGGAATCCCTCGTTAGTAAGCGGGCGTGAAAGGGAGTCCGGCTGCCTCATATTCTGTTAGAAAATCTTGTATACAGCACAAGGGCCCCGCTCCCGAGGGTCAGCCCGATACACCGCGCAAGCGGTGCTGGCGAAATCGGAGATTGAAGTATCCAGGTGCCGGCGGGAAACCGTCGGCAATGGGCGGGGTCACGAAATCAAGTAGCCGGGGATCACTAGCGACCCACACTGGCCGGCGATGCATGCTTGAGAGTAGCCTCCCGTAACGCGACAGGACCGTCTGAAGCGGCTAAGGGAGAGGGCTTTAAGTAGCCCTCTTTATGCTCGGGAGCCGAACTGATCGGCTAAATTTACACACCCCCCTAACAAGAGGGAGTTGATAGATGAAACATCTCACCATTAAACGAAAGCACCGAGACAATGGAGTCCTGTCGGAGATCGTACTATCCCAGGCGCTGGATCGGCTCGAGGTGCTGCATGAGTTCCACGGCATCGAACGACCGTGGAGAGACAATGCCCCCAGCGTATCATGCATCCCATCGGGACTGTATGTCCTAATCCCCTACAACAGCCCTAAATACCCCGACGTCTGGGCCTTTTACGGAGGCACCGTCGGCGTAGAAAGGGGGGAGAGGACAAGGTGTCTGATACACTCGGCCAACTATGCCCATCAGGTAGAGGGCTGTCTCGGTCTGGGGATGCAGGCTGGGGCAACAGACAAGGGCGAACCGGCCGTATGGAAGAGCAGGGATGCCGTCAACAAACTGCGCGACATCGTAGGAGCAGACCGATACATGACCTGTAACATCACATGGGATTAATGCGGGGGCAGATACTGAAAGAGATCTTCGGCCCCGCACCCAACGGGCTCGTCGACATTTGGTCCGAAGATCTGGTATCCAACGAGTGCGCAGCCTGCCATAACGACAACTGGATAGTAGGAGAGTGTGGTGAGCGCATCTGTGCTACATGCCGACCAAGGAGGAAACCGTGACCCAGATTAGCGGGAACGACATCGCCGGAAACAAACAACGCCATGACGAGTATGGGAGTAAGGTAGTCCTAAGCCGAAAGGTCTTTGACAACGGACTGAGAATGCTGCAAGACCTCTACGTCAAGCAGTTGACCGAGGATGTGAGGAGGCAGTGGTGGTTCTCAATGAGGCGCCTGACCGATGATCAATTCCGCAGTGCGGTGCAGAGCATAATCAACGATCCCGAGAGCGGGACCTACATGCCCAAGCCCAACGATGTCCTGCGTCGGATCATACAGGCCCAGAAGACCGAGGATGCTCCCTCATTTACGGACGTCGCCTACCAATCCGACCCCTGCCCGCGCTGCACCTTTCGCGGTCTACTCACCGTCCTGATAGCCGGAGGCAGGGAGACCGCCAGGGTATGGATACCCGACGAGCAAGGCAACTACCCCCACTACTTCCAGGATGTGGGCATGGAAGAGTCCGAAGACCACCTGCTGCCGACCCCACGTCCTCCGTGGGAGGGCTGGAACATCCGCGAGGTGCCCTGCAAGTGCGTATGTCACCATGGGGAAATGCGAGAGCGTATGTATCCGAAGAGGTATCCACCCATTGACCACTTCCGGCGGTGGACAGACGAGCATATGATCACGGACGAGGAGGTGGAGAATGCAGCCTGGGAGGAGCACGATGCACAGCTTCGAGATACCCGGCGAACCCGTTCCTAAAGGCCGTGCCCGTGTTACGCGGAGCGGCTTCGCCTATACCCCCAAACGCACCAAGGAGTGGGAGGTGGCCGTGTTCGCAGCGGCCAAGCAGGCCCGCATCCCTAAGTTATCAGGCGAGCTTACTGTCATAGTAGAGTTTTATCGTAAGTCCCGCAGGCGAGCAGACCTCGACAACCTGATAAAGGGAGTCATGGATGCACTGAATCGCGTCGCCTGGGACGATGACAGCCAGGTAGTGAAACTCATGGCGACTAAGCTGGCCGTCGAAGAGAATCCCCACACGGTTGTGGTTGTGTCAGAGATGGCGGACAACCCGGACAAGGCAGGACCGGAGTAGCCCCCTTCTATCCTGCTTAGGTGGGGGAGTGGGGTTCCCCAGCCTTCGGCACAGCGCCGGCCCTAAAAACGTGACAGCCTCCCCTTAAGGCATCACAAGTCGACGCCCACCCACTAAGATTGGGCGCCGAAAAACCACCCACTCCCCCGAAGTCACACACATTACGATGACCCACGCCCGCGCCGCCCACTCCTACCTCGCCGTCCGCGCCGGCGACGCTTAGTGCTGGGCAAATCGACACCCACATCCCGAGCCTTCTTTCGCGCTCGTGTGAGCGCCTCCCGCAAGGCATAAGTCTGACCGCGCATAGTTCGGCGCACATCATTCTGCATGCCTCGAATGCCGAGGACCTCAGAGATCATTTGCAGCGACATCTTCCCCGTCTGCACCTCTTCCCCCTCCACGCCACCCAAGAATTCCGGGAGCACCTTCCTGCCACCCGCCGCCTTTAAGGCGCGAGCAGCCTTACCGACTGGAGGAAGAAGGGATTGTAAGAGGTGTTCAGCCCGCTTCTCCATCCCAGGGACAAGGTCTGAAGGCTCACCCCGATAGCGTTCTATCGGCCGATCTGTGAAGTAAGACTGTGCATTCGTCGGGAAATACTCCCCCAAAAGCTTCACAAACGGCGTCATGCTGGCCAAGATCTCTTGATGGTTCATCCGGTTTAGATCCTGGAAAGGCAGGTTGGGGTTGAGATAAATGGGCTTGCCCTCCATAAGGGCGGGCATCCTGACCGCATGAAGCTCTTTGAAATAGTCAGGCGTGCTTATGTCCGACCACTCCGGCGTGATCGACTCTATGTTTTGAATCGTCTTTGGGATCTTCGCATACTTGCCAGGATCTTCTACCATCGCAGTGATCTGCAAGGGGATATTCTTCCTCGTCCACGTGTAGAAGGGAAGGATGTTCCGCATCCACTTGCGCTCGAAGTCTGTTAGCTCGCCATAATCAAATAAATATTTCCGCGTCGACTTGCTGGCTACGTCCCATGACCCCGAACGCTCGGCCACCGCCGCCAGGTGGGCAATCTTTGAGTTGTTCTCGATGGCCCCGCCGACATACCTATTCAAGCGCAAAAGGGGAGAGCTTGTGCCCACCGCCCTCTCGACCTTAGATCCGGCCATGGCCAGAAGCTCTCCGGCATTAGCCGCGCCCGTATGGGCGTTGACGAGATCCTCTACGTATTTAACCTCATCTTCCGACAGGTCGAAGACACCCTTGCCTAACACCCTGTCAAACACATCGCGGACCCCATCGTTAATCGTCACGTTCATCCTGGTGCCGACGATGCTTCCGTATATGGATTGCATCCAGTCGCGGATCTTTCCAAACGCACTATCCAAGACCTTGGCCTTAGACTTGCCCTCGTAAAAATGCTTCTCCCACGCCGACGCAAACTTCTCCTCGGCGACCTCATCCCAGATACCATTCTCGACTTTGAAATGCTTTTCCATCAGGACGAGGTCGTCGCCGTCAATAAGCTGGCGGCGGGCGATATGCCCCATCTCATGGATGACAGTAGACACGTCCGATTTCTCAAGCAGATCTACTATAGCCTTGCCGTCTTCTTGGAATTGTACCATGCCCTTGGCGCGGGCGGTTAACTTCTCCGTGCTCTGATATAAGGGCACCGACTTATCGGCCGGCTTAATCTCCAGAGCCCGCTCTATTATTCCGGCTCGGCCTCCGGCCTCTCCAGGCTCTTCGGCGAGGCGCTGCCAGCCGTATCTTTCCTGGAACTCTCCGTGGGTTTCTTCAAATTGTTTATGAAGTGAATCGTATATCCTTCCTGAAAGATCGGATGGTCCGGCCGGTCCCCGAGATACTCCCAGCCGAAGCTGGCTGACAGCTTTCTCATATCCTCTTTCGGCTCGCTCATGGTAACCTCCTACATGATGATAGGTTTCGCCCGTCAGTGGGCCCGTAATATCCTGTGACTCTTTCTGAATATCATTGACCTTGGAGAAGAAGTCTCTGGGTGTATCGTCAGTAAAGTTGGCGATGCGAACGCCCTGATTCTGGGGCTCCAGCACCAGATCTAAACCCCGCTTGCCGGCTATCTCCGACAGGGAGGTGAACTCCTCCCTATTCATCGCCTTGCCATTCTTCTTCACAAAACGCACGGCCTCCTTGGGAGCGACGCCGGCCAAGGCAATTTCCTGCCCCTGCATCAAATCCCGCACTTCTTTTTTAGTTGCCTTTCGGCCCGCCTCTTTAAGGAAGCTGTCAGCCACAGACTTCTTGGCCAGCCGTGGCTTCATCCCAGCCAACTCTTCTGCATTGAGACCGAGGTCCGATATTCGCATGCGCCCCTCAAGGGCAGCTAACTCAACATCCGTATAACGGCGTGCTGCCGTCCACCTTGCCGAGTCTTGCTTGAGGCCGTCAGCCAGCAATGCTGCGATTCCATCAGCCACCTCGGGGTCGCGGGTATTAATGTGGATGGCATAGTTGGGCTCGAGCTTACCGTCGTAGGAGGAGGCGGCATCCTTAACCACGGAATGCGTGAAGCCAAGCTCTTCCTCTAACGACATCCCGGTATCTGCATGCTTCTCTGTTAGTACCTTCAGCTTCCCGGCGCCGTCATCCAGCTTACTAAACAGCTTCTCGTTAAACTCCTCCAGTTGATTCCACGACACCCCCGGCTCTACCGCCAGCCCCGAGTGCGATGGATTCCACAGTGCACTATCTCCAGCCCTGGTAGCCAAAGGAATAATACGCTCTTCGTCAAACAAGACCTGGCGGATAGACTTGGCGAATGTCTCACTGAGGGGCGAAAGGTCTTGCGTGTCCATGGCCCTTTGGAGCCTGTTGAATCCCGGCAAGCCCGTGGTCTTATCGATGACCCCCTCAAGCTCTTTCTTTGTATGCTGTGCATACCTCTCGGCAGACTTCCAACTGCCACTCCGCCCCACCATATCAACCCATGCAGTCCCACCCAGATGAGAATAATCCGCACCGAAGCTGCGTGGAGACTGGTGCTTACGCGTAAAAAACCAAATAGCAGCTTGGGCCTCATCAACGCTAATGCCCCTCTTGCGTGCGGCATTAGCTACCATGTATTGGTCTACGCGGTAATCATACCGGCCCTTATTCCTTCCATATTGCGAGACCAAAAACTTATCGCCCTCTTCAGCAAGAATATCCACCGAACCATCTTCGTTTTTACGTCTTTTCCCCCCTTTCTTTACTGTCTTATACTTGCCCCTGCCGAAAAATCGTGCCATATGCACATCCAAAACCCCAAAAGGATTAAACGGATTCGATCCCCTGTGCGAAATCTGCATGGCATAGTTCAGGGTCTTCATGTCACCGGTAAAGGTGGCATCCTTATATAGCTTCACTAAGGAGTTAACGTCGTACTTATTTATCACCATCTGTTTAAGCTGGGGACCATCCACCTTTTGGACGAGCTTGCCCGGGTTCATCTCCCTACGCAACGCCAGCGGCACCCGTCCCACCGGCCCCGACCTTTTCACTGTCAGCGCCGTCAATGCTGTGCGGAATGAAGATTCGTCGAGAGACATCTTCCCCTCAGAGGTCTCACTAATATAACGTCTGGCAATGTCCATTATGCTGTAGGTGTCTGCGAGATTATCCTCCGGGTTGTTCTGTTTTGACATTATAGCAAACACCGACGACGCCTCATTCATATTGGGCCGCCCCACCGCCGCCTCTATCCCCTGAGAGAAGTCCTCATACCACGTGGCTGAACCACGCTTCAACCCCCAGTCCATGGCCTCCAAAATCGTCGCCTCGTCCATGGGGGCTATATTCCCCGCCTCATCTTTGGGCAGACCGTCCCGATCCAGGCCCGCCTTTTTAAGGGCGATGGCGATCTCAGCTCCGGTCACATCCCGGCCCTCAATCCTTGCCTTTTTGTATACCGGCGACAAGACTTCTTCCACATCTCCATGAGGGATCAACACCTCGTCAAAGTTTGGCGCCCTATATTTAATGTCCTCAAGTTGGAACATTATGTCGTCGCCAGACTCTACATCCCCCGCCTTTTTTTCGTAGCGCCAATGCTGGCCGCGCCAGTACTCGGCGATAGTGCTCTTGTTGTGATAGGCCCAGGTATGGCCCATGATGTCATTGACACGAGCTAAATTGGTGGCCTCCTCCGGCGTCCGGCCGCTGTCAATAAGAAGACGCTCAAACCCCTTGCCCCCCACAGACAATGAACTCATCATGGAGCGTCGGCCGACCTTATCAAAATTAGTAAGAATCTCTCGCTCTAAATTCTCCGGCATGTCGCGGGTAAACATGCCCGAGTTGTATACGTCGTGCTTCTTGGACATCTCCTCTAACATGTGCCCGGTGACCTGCGTTGCATTCTTGTCTTTCATAGTAAAAAAGACATCGTCCATAGTCTTCTTTCCTATGAGCCCCTCTACTATCCCACGCCGCACGATGTCCAGCTTCTCCGTGCCGCCGGCCTGCACAGCCATCGCCCGAGCATACCACCGGGGATCTACCACGTCCGCCAGCCAGTTCTGCTGGAGGTTAGAATATAAATTGCGCATGTGATAGCCGCCCGAGAATAAAGCCCACCCCTTCCACGCGCCCTGAGCCTCCTGCATAAACTTCCACATCTTATCAGAGACCCCCCCATCCGACATGGACTGGTTGAGCTTAAACATATCGTCGGCCAAAGGCTTGGGCATCATATACAACCCATGCTTGTCCGTCGAGAGCGTCGTAATGACGTCCGCGCCGTCTATCTCTGAAGCGCCCATCTCTTTAAACTTCTTGGCGTCAAAGAGGACGTATCCCTTATTCTCCCATTCCCGGCGGTTTGCTTGGGCTACTTTGGAGTTGCCAAGCCAACTCTTCGCCGCCTCCTTCTTGTCGATCCTCCGCACCAAATTACTATCGTCCATTACCGTGCGCATGAACCTCTTGCTGGCAACGGCCCGCTCATGCTCCATGCCACGGCGGAGCATGTTTAAGTCGAACTCCAACTCCGTAGGCTCACCCGCCTGCAACCGCTGCTGTAGTGTCTTGTAGTTTCTATGATGTGAGAAGGTCGCATCATAGTTGCCCTCCAACGCCCCCCGGGGACCAACCCTTACGACGTCGCCCTCCACAGGCTTGGTGCGCTGTAGAACACCACGGTCCTCGGCGAAGTTTCTCCACCCCCGCCAGGATCTCTTCGTCTGTGGAGCCCGCAGAGGCATGTAGTGCTCGTCAAACATATTCTTATCTACCAGGCCCTCCTTCGCCTCTATATCCCACCAATTCTTAAAGGTCTGCCGCATCTCTTCGACCTTGCCCATGGATACGGCGATCCGCTTATCGGCCTGGGGGACCCCCATCTCTGTGAAATACTTGGCCAGACCAGCCTCTATCTTGTCATCCCCCTGCTCGAAAAAGAGCTGGATAATCCTCTTTTCCTCTGGCTTCATATCGTAGGATATACCCTTAATAGCTTCGGAGACTTTAATAAGCCCCTCTCTCTCCTCCGAAGCAGACTGCCGGCGCAAAGATAATAATGCCTCGACATCATCCTGCTTTTTATTATCTATCCCAAACTGCTTGAGACGATAATTAGGGAGGAAAGCCTCGCCTGCCTTGCCCGCCCATGGAAACACATCCTCGATCGCACTGACAGCCTTTATCGACCCACCCGCCTCTCGTCCCGCACGTATAGCCTTGGCCAAACCAAAACCCGTATAGGTGAGGGGGTCGAGAGCGACATCCAAAATGAATCCCAGCCCCGCACGACCCCATCGTCCCGCCGTCTCATCGCCAAAAAGGTTTTGATCCTTTAATACATCGGCCCACCCAGGACGCGTTGCCTCCTTATGCTCAAAGCCCGGCAGAGCATTATACAGTTCGACGGCCGCCTGCTTAAAAGCCTTTGATGTATCGCCGCTATCGAGCATCTCCTGAATAAAGCCGACTGTGGTGAATTGCCCTATCTGCAACATATCAAAAAGAGGCGTCGTCAGCGTCTCAAACGTCGTCGGCTCGTCACGCTCTATCTCTTCTTGGAAGAGACTTGCAAAATCTGGCGACTGGCGAGCTTGTTCTATGCCCCTGCCGATGTCTGTCTGCGCCCCCCGCAAATTGCTGCGCTGCGGCCGCGTCAGCGCCTCCGTCGCAAGGTCTGCCGGGTGCTTATTGACATCTAAAGACAGAAAGGGAAGATCCGGGTTGGACTGAATAAGCCCCGGGGTTCCCCGTTGCCTGCTCTCGGCTTCTAATATTTCCCTGTAGTCAGCCATTATTTTACAGCGACCGCAGGTTGGGCACCTTGGAGCATGGCCGTAAAAGCTTCTGACCCAGGTCGTGACGCTCGAGGAGTCAGGGTCCTCCTCCCCCCTACATCCGGGGACTTGGCTTTCCCACCCTGAGCTTGAGCTATAGCATCTATGGCCTTATCTATGAATTCTATTAGCTTGCTCGCGCCATACTCCTCTTTCCCTGACAGACTTGATCCCAGCGCAACCGCCTCATTTCTTAGCTCCTTAAGCCTATCTAAATCACCCTCTCCATCTATAGCGGCTTTAACCGCATTGTATACCCCCTTAAATCTCTCCACCCTCTCCGCGTCCGCGCTTTCCATGTCCACATATCTTTCGTTGCCCACCGCATCCGGTTTCACGGACCGCCTTACTTTCTCCCAAAGATCGTCCGACAAAAACCTCTCAAATGCATCATCTGCGGTCAAATCCTGAGCCAGAAAACCTTGCCACCCCTCAGAAGCCCATCGCCTAACACCAGCCGGGAAATCCTCCCCCGTGACGTTGACG
>TARA_R110000824_G_scaffold31867_18_pt1 | contig 16640 bp, 21 predicted proteins | sample TARA_R110000824 | Tara Oceans TARA_R110000824 (sample SAMEA4397747) | marine metagenome | biome: Polar Biome; feature: [MES] marine water layer (ENVO:01000295) within the mesopelagic zone...; material: water (ENVO:00002006), including particulate matter (ENVO:01000060) such...
ATATAACGACTTCAAATCGAGCAGCGACTCTAAAAATATTATACCTAAAATAATACATCAAGTCTGGATCGGACCGAAAATGCCTGACCTCGAAACTAAACTTACTGCAGATGTACGTTCTATTATAACTCCTGATTGGCAGTATGTAATGTGGGGTAACGATAATATTGATGAGTTAAAATATCTAGATCACGATCTATATGATAGATTAGGGAAGACAAGAAATGGAATAGCTAAACAAGCAGATCTTATTAGATACGCTGTTCTCTTTGAATTTGGAGGTGTATACATAGATACTGACTTTATTATGCATACCAACTTTAACAAGTTTTTAAGTCTGGATTCATTCATAGGCATTGCATATGATAAAGAACCCACTCTATTTAACGGCTTGATTGGATGTATTCCAAGGTCTAAGTTTATAGAATCTCTCTTAGTTTTAGACAGTTGTATTGAAGGAGATGTTCTTGATGTTACCGGTCCGTGGTTTGCTACCCGAAGACTATTTCAAAATATAGACATCGAAAATGTAGTAGCTTTTCCTTGCTCTTTCTTCTACCCCTTTCCTAATTTTCAACGATCTAGATCGTTAGGTAATGATTATACAGCATATATTCAAGATGAGAGCGTTTGTACTCACATGTGGTCTAGCTCATGGATGTAAATACAAAATATATATCAGGTGAAAGGTTACAGGAATTAGTAGATCTTACAGTTATATTTGATGATCAGCGACATCCTGATCTTTGGCAAGCTCAACTTCCAAATACTGACTGTAATTATGTTGTATTAAAAAGTAATGAAGCTATTCCGGATATAGTATTACAATCAAAATCTATATTTGTTTATACACATGCATTAGATTTATTTTTTACTAGAGTTTTTCCTCATATTATACACCCTATTATATTAATGTCTCATAATTCAGATTGGGGAATTAATAACGCTAAATATGACTGCTATTTAAACAGCGATAAAATTTTAAAATGGTATGCTCAGAATGTAAACCATGATCATCCTAAATTGGTACCGCTACCGATTGGTATAGCCAACTCGCAGTGGGAGCATGGTAATTTTCAAAATATACTAGAAGTTTTAAGCGAGAAAAATATTAAGTCTGAGTTAGTATATAATAATTTTAACTGCTCTACATCGCCAGAAAATAGAGTACATATAGAGAAAGCATTAGCGGTAAATAATATACTGCGTAACCCTCCTACGGATAGTAAGACATTTCTACGTGAGGTGTCTAAGTCGACATTTTGTATATGCCCCTTTGGATCAGGTTACGATTCGCATAGAATATGGGAAGCATTATATTTAAATACTATACCTGTTGTACCGCGATGCATAGGTTTTAGTAAATTTAAAGACTTGCCGATATTAACAGTTAATGACTGGTCGTCTGTGGATATTAATTTTTTAAATAATGCAGCTAAAAGAATTCAACTACCAGACTACAGTATGGAGTCTTTGAGTATAGAGTACTGGCGGCATAATATTGATAATAATATTTAATATGGTAAATATGATATATGATAGGAATTATAGCAACTGATGATCTGAGTATTGTAGGTCATAGTTTATTTAAAAATTTTAGATTAGGTCTACAAAATTACCTTAAGCAAGAGCTCGTTAATGTTAAATCTATAAATGAATTAGAAAACATTAGTTCATTAATTATTGTAGATGAACACTTCGCCCCTAACGTCATGATATGGAAAGATGACATGTTTATTAATAAGCTTAACGAGAGGAATATTAGAACTACTGTTTTTAATTTCGAGAAGATATTTAGTAGCAAGTTTCCATGGAATGAAGATCATCAGCGGAAGCTAGAGCAGATACAGAACCTTAATCAGATAGTATCAGATGTAAACGACGCAGATATACTAGGGAAGACATTTGTTAACAAGCAGTTTCTATCACGCGATACAGAGCTAGATTTTGATGTAACAGTAAAGAAAAACAGAGTACTCTTTATAGGTCAGTCTGATAAGATGTATAACCCCTCTTACGCATATTCCAGAAGGTATCAATTACTCAAAAAAATATCAGAAAATACATCACTACCAGTCGATATAGTGGTAACAGATAGAAAATTTACATATAAAGAATACTTAACTAAATTAGCTAGTTATAAATTTATATTAAACCCTCTAGGTACAGGCGATTTTTTAAATTTAAGATTTTATGAAGCTTTGGAGCTAGGCTGTATACCTATACAGCAAATAACTTCTGATATGAAATGTAAGTATGATGAATTAAATTTTTGTCATACATTTACAGATGCCGATGACTTTACTATACCGGAAATTGAATATAAGCAATTGGATTATTACCTCGAAGATTACTTTAATACTATAAACCTTTCAACTATAATATAAAAATATGAACAGTATTATAATACTATCATATACGAAGGATATAGCATATTATAATATGCTCAAGGAGTGTATAGATTCAATCGATACAAAATGTAATATTATTGTGGTTGAAACGAACTCAAAACTCAAAGATAAAGACATTAAACTACCCGCTCAATTTATTTTTCCTGACGAAGAATTTAATTATAATAAATTTTTAAATATCGGATTCTCCCATATCGGAGATAGTAAAAAAGTTATTATATCCAATAATGATGTAGTTTACGAAAAGGGATGTATTGATAAATTATTTAAAGCTCTAGATACATACGATTCAGTTAGCCCGTCAGAAATTAAAACTGATAGTAATACTGAAGGTACCGAAGTAGGTAAACATGTAAAAGGTTGGTGTATTGGTCTTAACGTAGAATTATTCGAGAGAATGGGTGAATGGGATGAAAGCTTTTCATTCTGGTACCAGGATAATGATTACTGCAATTTTCTTAATAAAGAGAATTTTAAACATTGCTTATTAGGCGATGCGATTGCTAAACACAAAGTATCGGCTAGCCATAGTTTAGTTAGTAATATACATGAAATGACCCACGGTTTAGAGGGTGTACTACACACAAAGTGGGGCTAAATTTAGATTATACAGTTGATACTTAACCTTTATATACTATAATTAGTGTATGATTATTAAAGATATTAAGGTTTATGACGGTCCGTTAATTCATAAGAGATTTGCCTACGATTATTTTCGTAATAAGACATTACCAATCGGTAATATTATCGCTTTTCGATGCCCGATGGATGTGAGTATCGATGGTATGATCGACCAGGAAGATGTACTTCAAGGTGACTATATCTATAGTGATGATGCTATTAACTTCTGCTGGGAGATTCCTAATCTAGATAAGCTAGGTGCTGTAGCGTTTCAGCGATTGCTTAATACTCAAATTGCTAATGTACTTTCTTCTAAATATATTAAGAAGCCTATTGAAGTAGACGGTGATGATTTGATGGTACATGCTGAGTTTGAAGGTAGCGACGGTACGTTACAAAAGGTCGGTAAGTGTAGTGTAAGTATTACATATTCGAAAGATAGTGTAGCTATCGGCCATACTGGTATTAATGTTAATGCCGGCCGTAAAGCTCCTAACTTTGCATATAGTACAGGTTTAACTGACGATCAAACTACTGAATTTATGCAAGATATTATTGATCTTTTTTATGCGATGGTAGATGATATGTTTATTGCTACTACTAAGATCAATCTATAAATGAATCTATTTCAATATTTAAACGGTCTCTTATTCAGTAAGAAAAAAGCTGACATGAATTGTGATGATGAGTCGCAATTTAATCTATTTATGGTTAATAGATGGACGAGTATGTACTCGAAGGAGCTAAATGATTATGTGAATGAGACGACCAATAAATATTGGAATCTTTTTAGTGATAAACCATCTCAGTATAACTACATCTATTCAGTATTTCCAAAACTAAAATTTAAGAGACTTAATTATATCAAGAAGACTAAAAAGGAAAAAAAGAAAGAAGAAGAAAAATTAATAATACCAGAATTTTATAGTGAAAGAGAATATAAAAACAATAAAGTATTATTAAGTATGCTTTGATGGATATTATATTTTACCTTTGCATTTTAATCCCCGGCTCGATAGCCTTTGTATATGATGTACTTTTTCTTAATAAAAAATTAAGGTAAAAATAATCTCCCTGTTGATTACTAATTTATAAGGTTTAAATAACTTTATATGGCACAAGCAAGTATTGATAGTTTAGCTACTAAAAGAAGTCTAATAGACCTTGAGGGTCACAGTGATGGAGATTTCGGTCTCGGGGATGAGTTCTTACTCTCTTTTGTATTTGATGATATTATTTTAGTAGAATTTATTGACGAATCTTCAGAGGAGGGCGCTGGTGATGTAATTAACAGAGGTGGTATATTTATACCTACCAACTCTTTAAATAAAACGTGGAGAAAGGCTAAAGTTATACTAGCAGGTCCTGAAGCTAAATACGCTAAGAAGGGTGATATAGTAATGTTTCCAAATGATAAAGGTGCTCCAGTATCTAATATGGAGATTGAAGGGTATGGTAAGATTAAAAAAGGTATGTTTTTAAACGAACAACGTTTATTTGGGATTTGCAAATCAAAAACATAGTATATGCCAAAAATTGGATTAACGAGTTTAAAGCAAATACTACAAAATAGTGTATGTGAAATTAGGTTTACAAAGAGACGACCTGAACTGACCGGTCAAGCGGTTAGAACTATGCTATGTACTTTAGACAGCAGCATACTTAACAGCGTTAATGGTAGAACATCTCTCAATTTTAAACCAACTTCAAACCCACCAAAATATAATCCCGAATCGAAGAATCTTCTTTTGGTTTGGGATATTTTTATGCAAGATTGGAGAATGGTAAGTATGGATAATTGCGATCTTATTACGAGTATACCTAATGACGAATTCTGGGAGTATTTTAACGATACTATACGCCCTATGACTATACAAGAGAAGAACCAGTTTATGGGCAGATAATTGAATGAGCTATATAGAGAACATAGAGACTGAACTAAATAATTTTCTTTTAAGAGATATTGTTTTTATATTAAGTAATGGTAAGATTCTTAGGAAAGGTAAGTTAATCTTATTTAGATTTAAAGAATTCCACTTTAACTTTACATTAAAGAATGATAAGGGTGATCATAAAATATATGAAATTCCGTATCCTTTTAACTATAAAGCAGGTCAGGATAGTATTGAATTTTCGTATGAATTCGATGACTTCACGCTTATAGATAGCGATTTATTTTATAAAGTTAAGACAGCAAATAATGAGACTGCTAATAAACTTTATAACTCTGTAGTTGTTTTATCAGGAACATAGTTATAATGGCTATATATGATAAGCCATTTTTTAGCTAACTTTCCAGAGAATTATAAACCTAACGATCAGCAGGTTAATATTATACAGCAAATCGAGAAGGCTTTTAAAGGTGGTAGTAAATTTGTTATATGTAGCGCGCCTACCGGGTCTGGTAAGAGTTTTGTATCGAAAACATTAGCGAACGTATCTAACGATACAACAGCAACGTTTAAGGATTACGTTAATACCTATGAAGCTTTTAAAATGGATCAAACAGGTTCATTTGTATATGAGCAGGAATGTAAAGACGAGCTACCAGCAGGAGCTTTTGCATTAACAATTACAAAGACGCTGCAAGATCAGTATAAGAGTATTTTTGATGATACCGCTGTACTTAAAGGTAAGTCAAACTACCAATGTGAGGTAGATCCGAACTACGATGTCGATACGGCTCCTTGCATACACACGAAGCATATACGAGATGATTGCTGGCGGAAGAATATCTGTCCGTATTATAACGCTCGTAATAATTCCTTAACCAGTAAATTTAGTGCATTAAACTATAATATGTTTCTTGCGCTACCTAATCACGTTAAGTATAGAGATTATATTATCTGCGATGAAGCATCGGAGCTAGAAGATGAAATCGTCAAGCAATTCTCAGCAATTATTGATATTAAGAAGCTTCGAGCTCTAAAGGTTAAAATCTTCCCATTATCAAACACATCACCAACGACTGTTAGAACTTGGATTAATACCATTCGGTCTGATGTGGCAGAGCATACGAATGAACTTCATAATAATATGAAAAAGAAAGCAGGTCTTACTTCAAGTGAGAAAGGCAAATTGCAGTATTTAAAAAATATGCATAGAACGTTGACTCTAATCGACGAGACATGGCAAACCTGTGAGTATGTAGTTCAAGTAGTAGATAGAGATAATGTAAAGCTTACACCTCTAAAGGTCGATACCTTAACCAAATACATCTTTCAGTATGCTGATAAAGTATTGTTAATGTCGGCTACTATTATTGATCATAAGAACCTAGCTAAGACATTAGGTATTACTGATTATGAATATATTGAATCTGGTAGTGGTTTTGATCCTAAGAAAGCGCCTATTTATGTATCACAAACAAACAAGTTGAATCACGCTAACCTTCAAAAAGCTTTACCGTCGATTGTGAAGCAGATTGATGCTATTTGTGAAAAGCATAAAGATGAAAAGGGTATTATACATACCCATACTAATAGCATAACAAGCTTTATTAAAAATAATACTAACACCGGGAATAATAGGTTTTTATATAGAGATCAAATGTATAAAAATGAGGATATTCTCGATATTCACGAGAATTCTGAAGATCCGACAGTTCTCGTTAGCCCATCTCTCGGGCTAGGCGTCGATCTTAAAGGAGATTTAGCTCGGTTCCAGATTATTGTAAAAGCTGCTTATTTACCTCTCGGGGATGATAGAATTAAGAAGATGTTCAATCAGGATAAGCAGTGGTATGCTAATAAGATGCTTTCAAACTTTATACAGCAATGTGGTCGAGGTATTAGAAGTAAAGACGATCACTGTGTAACATATGTATTAGATGCAAATATTTTTAACGCGGTACTACGTAATAAAAGCAAGCTACCAAAGTACTTTCTCGATAGATTTGTATAAATAATATTATGCAGACGTTTAAGGAATATCATATTGAAGAAGGTAAGATCGGTAAAGCCTTAGCAATGGGAGCGCTAGCAACTTCATCTCTATTCGGTAATTTCGTCCAAGACTGGTCTTCATATTACCAAACAAGTGATGATCCTCAAAAAGAAGCTCGCGCAACAGCTGTATTACAGTCTGCTATAACAGCCCCTTCAGACGCTAAAATGGCGATTCGTATAGCTGCAAGAATATTTGCTGGCGATGAAGGTCATTCGGAGCGAGAATTTATTGATGTATTAGAAAAAACAGGAGCTGTAGAATCTGGTTACCGTACTAAAGTTCAAGATGGAGGAGGTCCTGCTAGAAGTTATTGGCAGGTAGAGCCTAAAACCGCTATGAGTTTAGTTAAAAACTCTCATCAATATTTCGGATCTAAATTTCATAAGGCATTCGGTAAAGATGCATTAAAGATTTTGCAGAGTTACGATGAAGAAGCCTGGTCTAATATCTTAGAGAAAAACGATGCGTTAGGAGCTACAATAGCGGCCGCCAAATGGTTATCTACCCCATGGTAGATTTCCTCTTCTTTAAACGTCTCTTTACCGCTCTAACGGGTAATTTAAATAATATAGTACTTGCTTTGCCCCCGGACTGACCTTTAAATCCACTAGTAGACATAGTGCTATGAGGTTCATTTAGCTGTGGGTTAGCTGTACCGAACTTACCACGTGGTCTTACCTTGACTGGTCTCTTCGTATCTGTAGGAGCTCTAAAATCTTCTAGTATATTTTCGACCATTGAGTTGAATTTCATATAAATATTTATTATAATTATGTTAATGTCAAAGACAAAAAAAATAACATGTGTAGTTACCGGTAAGAAAACAATATACTCTGGCGATTTCCTGCAGAAGAAAATCGATGAGTATGGTTCTATAGAAAAACTAAACGAACTGTATATATGCAGAGAAGTAAAAAGCTTCTTAAAGAAGGGGTATAAAATACTAGATATTCGAAAAATTTTAAATGTCGATGATAGTACTGCAGTCCCCGATGATAATATCGTTACAATAATTGAAGATACTTTCTGCAAAACTAGTATACTAAAAGAGCATCCAACATTTAACGAAACATTAACCAGCTTTACTTATAATAAGTCTGACTCTGACGTTGAACAATTTATAAATGAGTATATAATTACCGTATGATCGCATTAACAGCCAGAATTAATAATAGTATTAAAGCGTTAGAGATTTTTGACGCAGTCGGAGGTGGTATACTTCGCTCACACTCATTACCTCCAGGTACTTACTCCAACTTAGCTATCTCCGGAGATGTAGTATCAGTTACTATAGCGACTCCTTATTCAGGAGATAAAATTAGGACAATCAATATGAAAACTGGTGCTTTAATTAGTGAGATTAGTTTTTAATATGATTGATATTACACTAACTGAATGTGCAGTAAACACTAAGGAATTTAAAGCATTTGACCAAAAGCTACCTACTTTATTTTTAGGATTTGCTATAAAAAATGAATATGATAACCAGCGTTTAGAGATTTGCGAAAAATATAAACCTAAGAAGCGTCTTTTTATATTTGAAAAGAATAAAAAAGATCCAGAAGAATTTAGCGTATTACCGTTATATGGTTTATTTCTAGAACTTAGTCAGCAAGGCAAGACTATAGCAAAAACTCTATTGACTGAGGAATTAGCAGGTAATATGCATATCGATAGGTATGAAAAGATTCTTGCTGAATATAACCTATCATGTAATGATAGTTATTCATACCTAAATAAGCGAATCTATCCAATAGATTTTACACACTTTAAGGAACTAACTGATAATAGTTTAAGAGATGATAATAAAATATTACAGCATCTTTTAAACCTAAATGAACATAAATTTGATTTTCAAAAATTCGGTAGCTTTAAGCTATTAATTTTAGTATAACTTTGTAAATAATGAATATGAATATTGTAAAGAGAAACGGAGAAACTGCGCCATATGATGTGGAGAAGATTCATAAAGTCGTTAATTGGGCAGTTGAAGATATCAAAGGCGTAACTGCTTCTGATATTGAAATTAACGCAAAAGTCCAGATGAAAGATGGTATTACAGCAGATGAAATACATAATGTATTAATTGAGTCTGCCGTTAATTTAATTACTTTAAATGCACCTAACTATCAGTACGTTGCTTCCCGCTTATTATCCTACCAGCTACGTAAAGATGTATGGGGAGGTAAGAATCCACCTAAGCTATTAGATTTTATTAATAAGAATGTACATGAAAATGACGTATATGATGAAGACATCTTAATGCTATATACAGACAAAGAGATTAATAAGCTAGATGAATATATTGATCATGATCGTGACAACCTCTTTACATATGCAGGTATACGTCAATTATGTGATAAATATCTGATTCAAGATAGATCTAATACAAAAATTTACGAGACTCCTCAATTTGCTTATATGATTATCGCGATGGTATGCTTCGGTCAATATACTGGATCGGCGCGCGTACAGTATGTAAAGAAAGCATATGATTATTTCTCTAAGTTTAAGATCAATCTACCAACACCATTAATGGCAGGCGTACGTAGTAAGATTAGACAATACGCATCTTGCTGCTTAATCGATATCGATGATACATTACCATCTATCTTCTCATCATCTACCGCCGCAGGTTATGCAACTGGTTCTCGATATGGTATTGGGTTGAATATTGGCCGTCTTCGCCCTATTAACTCACCAATTCGTAACGGCGAAGTTATGCATACAGGAGTTATTCCATTCTTAAAGTTAATGGAATCTACAGTTAAGTCATGTCATCAGAATGGCATTAGAGGTGGTTCTGCTACTGTTAACTTTCCTTTCTGGCATTATGAGGCAGAAGATATGCTTGTACTTAAGAATAATTCCGGTACAGATGATAACCGAGTTCGTAAGCTAGATTATTGTATTCAATTTAGTGAGCTCTTTTATAAGAGATTCTTAAAGAATGAAAATATTACATTGTTTTCGCCTTACGAAGCTAAAGATCTTTATGATGCATTTGGTCATGAGAATTTTGACGAGCTTTATGAGCAGTATGAACGTAAGACGAGTCTTAAATTTAAGAAGACTATTAAAGCCAGAGAAATGATGTCTCTTTTTGTTAAAGAGCGTGTTGAAACTGGTCGTATATACTTCATGAATATCGATCACTGTAATCAACGCTCTGCATGGAATGACGATATTAAGATGACTAATCTTTGTGTTGAAGTATTACACCCTACAAAGCCATTGCAACATACTGATGATAAGGATGCTGAAATCGGTATTTGTATTTTATCTGCAATTAATGTTTTAGAGATTCAATCTGATGCAGAGATGGAAAAGGTATGCGATATTATCGTACGTATCTTAGATCAATTAATTGATTATCAAGATTACTTCTTACCTGCCGCTGAAAACTTTACCAAGAATAGAAGATCTTTAGGTATTGGTATTACAAACTTTGCAGCATATCTTGCAAAAGCTGGTGTTAAGTATACTGACGAAGAGGCTCCTAACGTAGCTGATGAGCTAATGGAAAAGGTACAATATTATCTTCTCAGTTCTTCATGCAATATTGCTAGTGAAAAGGGTAAATGCCCGAAATATCATAAGACTAAATACAGTCAAGGTTGGTTACCAATTGATACTTATAAGAAGGAAATCGACGAATTTGTTACTCGTAAGAATTCAATGGACTGGGAAGGCTTAAGAGAGAGAATTAAAGAGCATGGCTTACGTCATAGTACTGTATCAGCTATCATGCCGTGTGAGAGCTCTTCAGTAATACAGTGCTCGACAAATGGCATAGAACCTATTAGATCTTATATTACCTATAAGAAATCTAAAGCTCGTACATTACCAGTTATCGTACCTAATTATAGCTCTCTTAAGAATAAATATACTCTAGCGTATGAAATGGAAGATAATGTCGGGCTTATTAAGATTGTCGGAGCATTACAGAAATGGGTAGATATGAGTATCAGTGCTAATATGTATTATAATTACGCTCACTATGAAAATGGAGCTTTACCTGATTCTAAGGTCATTAAAGAGATTCTTCTTGCTTATAAATTAGGCTGGAGAACGGGTTATTATAATAATACAGATGATGGTGATAAACAAAGTTCTGGCGGTGAGGAACAATCGGATAATGGTTGTGAATCTGGAGCATGCGCATTATAAATAAAGATATATAAATATGGAAACTGTACTAAACTTAAAGAATATTGACACAACAAAACAACCGATGTTTCTTGGAGAGGATCTAGCTCTTCAACGTTACGATAGGTTTAAATATCCGAAGTTCTTCGACCTATGGAGAAAGCAAGAAGAGTTTCACTGGCTACCAGAAGAAGTCTCTCTTACAAAGGATCGTAGTGATTATGAAAACCTAACAGATACTGAAAAGTTTATTTTTAATAGTAATCTTAGATGGCAAACTATGACTGATAGTATGTTATCTAGAAGTATTCATAATATTAAAAATTATGTTTCTAATCCTGAATTAGAAATCTGTATGACTACTTGGGCTAGATTTGAAACTATTCATAGCTATTCATATACGTATACTCTGCAAAATATTACTAAAGATGCTACGGGATTTTTTGATTCTATTCTCGAGGATAAGGAAATTGTTAAACGTGCTGCCGAAGCTAGTTCTGCATATAATCAATTACTTGGTGATGATTCAGGAGATATTAAGCAGAAGATCTTTAATGCTATTCTATCGACTCAAATTACTGAAGGTTTATCATTCTATACATCATTTGCATGCTCGTTCTTCTTCGGTTATAGAGGTAAGATGGAAGGTAATGCTAAGATTATCGGATTGATTGCTCGTGATGAAAATTTACATGCTGCAATTACTCAAAATATTATGAAGTATTGGAAGGAAGACAAGAGTGAAGGCTTCCAACAAATAATGAAAGATAATAAGCAGAAGATTTACGATATGTATGGCTTAGCTGCAGAGAACGAGAAGAAGTGGGGCGAATATCTATTCTCTCAAGGTTCGCTATTAGGATTGAATGCTGAAATGCTTAGCGGTTATATTGAATGGTTAACTAATACAAGACTACGTTCTCTTGGTTACGATAAGATCTTTGATCAGCCTACTAACCCAATTGGTGGTTGGTTAAATAGCTTTTCAGATAGCTCTAAGGTTCAAGTAGCTCCGCAAGAGACTGAAATTAGCTCCTATAAAATCGGAGCTCGAGATACAGAGATTGGAGAAGAAGAGTTTAATGACTTTGATCTTTAATGCTTACCTTCTGATTTAATATAAATAACTTCTAGCGTTTATCTATAGTAGCGTAACCACCGGGTATTCAGTGGTTACGCTTTTTTTTCTTGATTTTATACGTAGTATATATTATAATATATGTATGAGTAAACAGATTCTATTTGATGAAGCAGGTCGTAAGAAGATTTTAACAGGCGTTGAAACGCTAGCTAAAGCTGTTAAGGTTACATTAGGACCAAAAGGTAGGAATGTATTAATAGGTAAATCATTCGGATTACCAGTTATTACTAAGGATGGGGTTACAGTAGCTAAAGAAATCTCATTAGAAGACCCTTTTGAGAATATGGGAGCTCAGATGGTACACGAAGTAGCGTCTCGCACGGCTAACTCTGCAGGTGACGGTACTACAACTGCTACCGTATTAGCTGAAGCAATTTATAAAGTAGGTATTAGAAACGTAGCAGCAGGAGCCAATCCAGTTTATCTTAAAAGAGGTATCGATAAGGGTGTTGCTGCAGCTGTTGATGCCATTAAAGCAATTAGTAAACCAGTTCAAGGTATGGACGATATTCGTCAGATTGCGACAGTATCTGCTAACTGGGATGAATCAGTCGGTAATATTATTGCTGATGCGATGGTGAAGGTAGGCAGCGACGGGACTATTACAGTAGAAGAAGGTTCTGGGCTAGAGACTACTCTTAATGTTGTCGAAGGTATGCAATTTGATAGAGGTTATCTTAGCCCATTTTTTGTGACTAATGAGGCGAGTACAGAGGCAGTATTTGATAATGCGTTGATTCTATTATGTGATAAAAAGATTACTAACCTGAATGAACTGCTACCATTACTACAGATTGTAGCAAAGAAAAGTAAGCCTTTAATTATTATCGCCGAAGATGTAGAGGGTGAAGCTCTATCAGCTCTTGTTGTTAATAAGTTACGCGGGACTCTTAACGTTGCTGCAGTCAAGTCTCCTGGATTTGGTGATCGCCGACGTGAAATGTTAAAGGATATTGCAGTATTGACTGGCGGTTCTATAGTAACTGGTGATGATGCTCTAAAGCTTGAAAATGTTAAGCTTGAAAATCTTGGACAAGCTAAGAAAGTTACAGTTACGAAAGAAGCTACTACAATTGTTGAAGGTAAAGGTTCAACAGCTGAAATTGCTGCGAGAGTTGAGTTACTAAGAAGCCTTATTTCTGAAAGTGGTTCTGACTTTGATCGGGATCAACAGCAGCAACGTTTAGCTAAACTATCAGGCGGTATCGGGGTTATTAATGTAGGTGCCCAGACAGAGCCTGAAATGAAAGAAAAGAAAGATAGAGTTGACGATGCATTAGCAGCCACGAGAGCAGCAGTTGAAGAAGGTATTGTACCGGGTGGTGGTACCGCGTTACTACAAGCAAAACACGCGATTGCTAATGTTGTTAGTTCTCTCGAAGGTGATGAATCTATCGGGGCTCGTCTAGTTGAAAAATCAATTGAAGCACCAATTCGTCAGCTATGTGAAAATGCTGGTGTTGATGCATCGCAAGTTATATTAAAGATCTATGAGAATAAATTAGGTTATAATGTAGCTACTGATGAGTATGTAGACTTACTCGAAGCTGGGGTTATTGATCCAACTAAAGTAACGCGTTGCGCATTGCAGAATGCAGGCTCTGTTGCGGGAATGTTATTAACGACAGAGTGTCTAATCGTTGATAACCCTTCAGATAAACAAGAAGCTCCAGCGGCAATGAACCCTATGGGTATGATGTAGAAAATAGATATACGGCTTAAATAAAGATAGGCCGGAGCATAACTAAACGCTAAATAGGGGATGGATGGTGGGTTTTAGCGTTTTTTGAAATTGATATTTTCCATATATTAACTAAATATTGATATATGGAAATTATTAAATTCTCAGCAGAATGGTGCGGGCCATGCAAAGCTTACAAAAATATCTTTGATAAGGTTGTATCAAAATATTCTGATATAACTGTAATAGAAGCAGATGTAGATAAAGACGCCGGTATTACAGTAAAATATGGTATTATATCTGTACCAACAACAATTATTGCTAAAAACGACGTTGAGTTAGATAGGATAACAGGCTTAATCCTTGAGAGAGATCTAAAGTCAACTATAGATAAGTACATTAATATATAAATATAATATATGACGATAAGTTTAACATCGCCCGAAGCAATACAAAAAATAACAAATGTCGATAGCATCGAAACGACGCAAGATAAATGGTGGATGTTATATAATGAATCCACAAAGATTGTTTTTGAAGGCCCGCTTCAGTGCAGTGGTAGTACTACATCTCCTCATATTATGGTTATTGCTGATAGCGAAGCAGAATTATTAGCATACATTGAAGAGACCGGTTTGATAATTCCACTAGAAGATCCCGAATTAACGTAGATGGAACTTATAGGTTGGGTATATACTATATGCTTTGCTATCTGTTATATTCCGCAGATAGTTAAGTCAATACGAACAAAACGAGTAGATGATATAAGTATATCTCTCTTTATACTATCTTTAGCTGGATATATTTGTGCCTGTATATATACTATAGATACAATAGGCATTAATGTTATATTATTAACAAATTATATACTTGGTGCTACATGCAGTTTAACCATGATGATTGTATATTTTATGTATCGAAATAGATTAAATACTAATGTAATGTCTAATATCAATTTTAGCAATTCAAGCTATTACCGTTTCCTCAAGCAAGAACAGCAAGAGATCGAAAAATTGAAATGGATTGAATCAGAGAAAGTAGGCCGCGATATTGGAGAGAATAAAGCGGTTTTTTTGTGGACGAAAAACTACAGATCGAAATGGGTTAGTAGTTTACCTAAAAAATAATACTAATTACTACCGTTAAACCAAGCAATCCCACTGACTATAGCCGCCGTTACAGCTGTAACTATAGTCCATATAAATGCTGTAATTGATTTAAGTTTTGATTCTGATTCAGCTGCTTTCTGTTCAACTTCTCTCATACGGGATTCATACTCAACAAACCGTTTTAATATAGCGTGGGTTGTTGTATTAAGACCGACAATTTTTTCTTCAGCGCGCGCTAAAGATACAACAGCTTCTGCCATTTTATCAATCTTCTCTTCAATCCTATCTAGACGGGTTTTTTCGCGTGAGTCCATATGTATATGTTTATATTTATTAGATTTATTAGATAATCTAATAAAAATCACTACATTAATCTAATTAAATCCATTACATTAAACATATGTAACTTATCCCTTATATTCATTATGTTGAGCTTCAGCAATACCTCTATTTACACCTGCATTTAACTCTGTTGCAGCTTGTCGTACATTCTCATTAGTATCTTTTAATGTTAATGGTAAATTAGCAAAAGCGTGCGAATGAGGATATAATTCAATCACCATTTCTGTTAAATTTGACGAAACAGATGCGCCAGCGCCTTGATCATTTCCACCACTCCCTACAGTACCTATATTAAAGCCTGCTAGTATTTTACCGAAAACCGTCGTACCTTCTGTTAATTGAAATTCTCTCGGGGCAGTTACATGCTGTAAGAACGCTTCACCTTCAACATGCAGACCCCCTCCAATTATAACATTCTTATTAACTCCTAGATTATCTTCGATAAGAATTTGTCTCTGCCTTTTATTTCTTAATCTTAATATTTCCGCGCTTATATTAATAGTTTTAGCGTCAATATTAACCTCATTCTCAGAGGCTATATTAACCTGCTCGCCAGCTATATTTGTTATAGTACCTGTTAAATTTACAGCGCCATAAGATTTTAAATTTAATCCTCCAGCCCCTACCATAACATTATACCTATTACACACATTTAAGGTATAGTTACCGCCAGGTAAATCTTGAACATGTACATATTCTAACAAAGGGCTATCAACTTTATTAACATATACCCCATTATCGTCAACTAACACCTCGTTACTTAGAAGCTTGCCGATATTATCCATGCGTATACTACCAAAGTCATTCATCAGCATACCGATAGTCTCTATCTTATGCTTTGTTATCTGAATAATTTCACTACCCCCTATACCTAATTCATTTTCAATTTCAGTTAATTCAGGTAAACTAGCTTCAATTAACTCTTTAAGCTTATCTTTTTGATCGTCTATATCCCAACTACCGCTTTGGGTTGACAAACTTTTACCGCTACCGTTCGAAAATGGTAATCCGCTCTCGTTCGACCATCTACCTACAGTCGGAGCTTGAGTTGTACTACTCGCAACCGCTTTTGGATCATTCATACCAGTCGGACCATCATCAGTTTGATTTGCGATTGAAGTATATCCAGTACCTGGTGCTGTGACGCTATTAGCTAAAGCTTTATAAGATGTTGAACCGTCTGTTACAGGGTATGATGCAAATGTACCATCTCTTTCCTGCAATAAGCTATTTCTTTT
>TARA_R110000824_G_scaffold5670_6_pt1 | contig 16639 bp, 10 predicted proteins | sample TARA_R110000824 | Tara Oceans TARA_R110000824 (sample SAMEA4397747) | marine metagenome | biome: Polar Biome; feature: [MES] marine water layer (ENVO:01000295) within the mesopelagic zone...; material: water (ENVO:00002006), including particulate matter (ENVO:01000060) such as......
TGTTGGCCCAGACCCACGAGATATAGATCATCCTAATGCTTTGTTCCCGTATATGCCAAGGAAGTTTCTTGATTTAATGGGGCATGTCGCTTTAAATGCGCAAGCTGATTTATGGATGGATCAAATTGCTAAAGATTTAGGATTCCGAATATTAGACAATGATTTGTGCCTACAGCATATAAGAACAAGAGATAATACCGAAAAATATGAATGTGGCAAAAGGATATTTAATGAAGATAAACATCTTTGGGAAGAAGATAAGCGCAAAGTAAAAGAATATTTAGATAGTTTTAAAAAAGGTGAAACATGGCGATATTAATAACTGGCGGCACAGGTATGATTGGGACAGCTTTTCGAGAGTATCTTCCACAAGCTTATTATCTCTCTTCTAAAGAATGCGATCTTAAAAATTTAGAGCAAGCATGCGATATAATAAATAAATATAAGCCAGAAAGAGTGATTCATTTAGCCGCCAGAGTTGGCGGCGTCAGCGCAAATAGTAGTTTTTTAGGGGAATTTTATTTTGAAAATTGTCTGATAAATACGAATACCCTAGAGTCCTGCAGAAAAAACAATGTCAAGAAAGTTTTATCTTTATTGAGTACATGTATATTCCCAGACAAAGTAGTTTATCCAATAACTGAAGATCAGTTACACAATGGTGAACCGCATGCTAGTAATTTTGCATATGCATATGCTAAAAGAATGTTGGATGTGCAGTCTAGAGCTTATAGAAAACAGTATGGATGCAATTACATTACTGCTGTTCCGAACAATTTATACGGTGAGCATGATAATTTCGATCTTGAGCAAAGCCATGTGATTCCAGCTATAATTAGAAAAGTATATGAAGCTAAAAAACACAATCAAAAAGTAGTTTTATGGGGTGATGGCTCTCCTTTACGTGAATTTACCTATTCTAAAGATTTAGCTAAGGTCTTGTTATTTTTAATGGACAACTACAGTGGAGAAAACCCTATAAACGTTGGCACATTAGAAGAGATAAACATTAAACAAATTGCTAGTATTATTGCCGATGAACTTCGATACGATGGAGAAATTGTCTGGGATACGACGAAGCCTGCAGGTCAATTTAAAAAACCGTCAGATAAAAAACAAATTCAATCTTTAGGTTGGACTCAAGATAGATACTTATCTTTTGCAGAGGGCATCAAAAAAACGTGCGAATGGTTTAAAGAAAATTATCCGAATGTTAGGGGTGTTTAAAACATGAATATACTAGTAACCGGAGGGTGTGGATTCATTGGATCAAGCTTAGTTGATCATTTGGCAGACCAGGGAGATCACAGGATCACTGTAATGGACAGTTTGGTTTCTGAAAGCTCCTCTGCAGATTATATTCGCAAAGACGTTCGTTATTGGATAGATGATATTAGAAATTTAAATGATCCAATTTATAAAAATGAAACGTTTGACGTTATTTACCATTTAGCCGCAGATGCTAGAATACAGCCAAGTTTTGAGAAGCCAGTAAAATACTTTTCATCAGATGCTATGGGAACTGTTGAAACTTTAGAATATGCTAGAAGGTGTAATGCACGCTTTATTTATGCAGGTTCTAGCACAGCATTTGCTGGAGAATATTTAAATCCCTATGCTTTCGCAAAAAGAACTGGTGAGCGAGCATGCGAAATGTATAATAAAGTCTATGGCTTGAGTACAGTGATCGCAAGGTTTTTTAATGTTTATGGACCCAGACAACCCATAACAGGTCCTTGGGCAACGGTAGTCGGTATTTTTGAAGAACTTATGAAAGAAGGGAAACCACTCACGGTGGTTGGCACTGGCCAGCAAAGACGAGACTTCACTCATGTTGAAGATATTATTAACGGATTGATTAAGCTGATGTATAATAAGTGGACATGTGAAATATTTAGTTTTGGAACTGGTAAAAATTATTCAATTCTAGAATTAGTTGAATTATTTGGAGGAGAAAAAATTCATCTTCCTTCACGGCCAGGTGAAGCAAAAAGCACTTTGGCTGATATAAACATGACTAAAAAGATGTTGGATTGGACGCCAACTATTGATTTTAAACAATATATTAAAAGGAGTATAAAATGTTAAAATTATCCAATGAGGCCCTCGGCGCAGTAATGATGGCTTTACAAAAATCTTTATTAGAACAAAGCGATATTGTTCCTATATTAAAAGGATTTAATTTCAAGGCTAGCGAAAGCGGAGAACTATTCGTAATGAATCCTCCGATTGTTAAGATTCCAGAAGAGGAAACAGAGACCACAGGAAGCGATTAGTGCCTAGATATTCTTATAAATGTATAGAGTGTGGGTATAAACTCAACACAATGCACTCTTATAAGATAAAGCTAGAGGATTGTCCTGAGTGTGGGCATGAAAAAACCTTAGAAAAAATAATAAATAACTTTTCAACTACGATACAAAACCATGACGGCAATGAAGAAGTTGGATCCGTCGTAAAAGAAAAGATTGAAGATTTTAAGAATGACTTAAAACAAGAAAAGAAAAGACTTTCGAGACAAGAGTATGAAAATGATTAGATATGCACTAATAGCGTCAATGGTAATTAACGGAATTTTGTTAGCTTCTGTTATAGGAATAATGCCATTCTTGCTTTATTTATCATTAATAATACACGGCACCAGTTTCTGGTACTTACGCGTGTTATTAAAAGAATTGAATGATTATAATCGCGATGTAATAGAAATAGCAACTACATGCCAACAATTACAAAGCCACATAGCTTCAGTTCATGAAATGGAGATGTTTTATGGAGAGCCTGTTCTTCAAGAATTGATCGATCACACTCGACAAGTCAACGATGATATTGATTTTTATGCTAAAAAATATATGTTAGATGAAGAATTAGACGACGAAGAGGAGCCAGACATTGACAATACCGAAGAAGAAGATATTGAAGAGGAAGAAAAAGAGTAAAAATCAATATTTTACTCACGAGCACGAAAAGGCAATCGTACAGTATGCCAATACTGAAGATCTAAAAATTCGAACCGAACTGTATATACATTTTATTCAACCGGTGTTTGATGAAATGGTTGACAAAATTGTATATACGTATAAATTTACTACGTTGCCAAATATTGATCCTTTGAAAGAAGAATGCAAGATTTGGCTTACTACAATATTAGATAAATTCAATCCAGATTCAGGATCGAAAGCTTTTTCTTATTTTAGCGTGGTAACAAAAAATTGGTTTATACATAAAGTAAAAAAGAATTCTCGTAGAACAAGAACAGAGATACAATATGATAACATTCCTTTAGAGATGGAACAGGAATATCTCGCTACTGAAAACGAGTATCTTGATAAGAGAGAACAATTTGAATTTTGGCAACATCTTTTTAAAGAGATAGGAGAATGGGATAAACTTAAGCTTAAAGATAATGAGCGAAAGGTTTTGAAAGCTATACAAATCTTGTTTGAAAATGCCGATGATATAGAAATTTTTAATAAAAAAGCTATTTATTTATACATAAGAGAAATTACTGGCCTCAATACAAAGCAAGTTGTTAATAATTTGAATAAAATTCGAATTAAGTACCGTAGTTTCAAATATAAATGGGATGAAGAAAAATGAAAAATGTTGAAGATTTTTTAGAAGAAGCGATTAACAATATACGCGACGACCGCGCAATTGCTTCGGATCTTCTTATCGACATAATGAAACACCTTAAGACCTCTGACGAAAAACATATTAGAGGCGGCCCAGTTGCAGCTAAATATCTAGAAACTTTACAGAGATCAAATGAGCAGCTTGTTAAAATAACTTCAATGGCATATAAAAAACAAGTTTCCACCAAGTTAACAGAAGTTGACAAAGAAGAAATCTATGATTTAATCAAGGGGGAAGAATGATATGCCTAAATTTGATTTTGGTAGCGGTGTTTTAAACAACATCAAACTGCCGGTAATAAGCAGATCTATAGATTTAAATCGTACTGATATAAATCAAACAATTAGAATTGCTGCAGAAAAATCATATACTCCGGATGCTATTAAAAGCACTGGCCCCTATAAAGCTGTTGTTTTAAGAGTTGAAAAAAGCAACGATGGTAAAGTAGAACCTGAAGGTTTTCTTGACTTCGTATACAGTTTATTTAAAGGAGATGACAAGCCTGCCAATTCTGGTATCAAGCAGATGACACAGATCAAGGCCAGGATTCCAGAACTTCACGCACACTTACCGCTACCAACCGGAGATCAGGATGTTAAAGCAGCTGGCTATCCGGACCACTATATTATTGACATGTATCCTACATTCACTTCAGAAAGTGATCGAGAGGAATTCACCAAAGTCCAACCCGGCGATATTGTAGTTGTTGATTTTGGCGATAAGAAAAACATGACAGATCCAATTTTTGTTACTCCCCTCGCCGTACAACAACATATACCTTCTCCTGCTTCCGGTCAGGGCTCTTTTCCTGCAGGATGCGCCCCTCCAACCGGAATGATGCCAGGAAACGCAATGGCCGGCACCACATCCGCCGGCGCCCATGCAGGAGTTAGCAGCGATGCTTTACGAGCCAGAAGTACTAATGCGACTGCGATTTTGTTTGGTGACAGTCAAATGCAAGGCGCCCTTGGAAAGGCTTTGTCCGAGTATGCCAAATCTCTTGGATATACAGCTAAAGGAACATCTGGAATTGGTTCTGAAGGCAGAATGTATCGAAGCGGATCTCCAGTGTCTGCATGGGTAAAAAGCGGAAAATCCAAAGACCCATCCGGTGACGGAAAGTGGGGCTTTGTTGATTCTGCCTTAAAATCTCACAAACCAGAATTAATTATTATATGTCTGGGCGGCAATGGCGTTGGCGCCGGTAATCCAACTAAACTAATAAAAAAGATTCGTGGGGTATCAGCAAATTCTAAGATCTTATGGATTGGACCCCCGCCGGCATCTGTAGCTACTAATGAAAAAAGAGCAAAAGCTAGCTTCCCAAAAGCCTTCAGAGAAAATGGAAAAAATTGGGCTGTTGCAACCCGCGCGCCTGGAAGAATCAAAAAAGCAAATTTAATTGAATCAGAAATTGGCAATATGCCAAATGTTTCTTATGTAAACACTCCTAAAGTTTTACCAAATTATCCAAATAATCCTGGCCCTGGCACAGATGGTATTCATATGTCTGCGAATGGTGCTATCCAACTGCTCAACAAAATTAAAACAACCGCGTCACCAGCAGCCGCCGGCTCTGCCACCCCAGACAAAGCACAGCAAAAACCAAAACATTCAAACAAAGCAGCCCCCCCAGGATCCGGCGCCAGCGACCCAAACAATCCCATGTCTAAAGTATGGCAAGATAGCAACAAAGAATTATTATTAAAGATTTTTGAGAAAGAAAATCAAAAATGGAATAATTTACAGGCTGCCACAAATTATATAAAAGATAAATCAAAAGCATGGGGAGAAGAAGAAGGAAAGACAGAAGTATACGATAGTTATAATAATCGCGATTGGATTAGCGGCTATTTAATGGAAGACGGTCATGTAAAAGCTATGTCAGTCGACGTCTCTGTATGGCAACCTGTTCGAACTGAAGAATTAATTGCTTGGATGAATTTTACCACAAAGCCCAGCACTAAAATTCCTAAAGATCCATATGGGCCAGAAGTGTTCCTCGCGAGTTATGTTCCCGCGAATCAAAATCAAAGCACAGATACCACATTAAATCCCATGGGAGACTGGCCAGAGACCCAAGCAATAATTAAAGCAGAAAGTTATTCAATGGCCGCAGCGGCATATATGGTTGCAACAGGGGGGGAACAACAGCCTAATCCTGCAACCGCTGCTCCTGTGGCCGCAGGTCAAGATCCTCCGTGTCCGCAGCCTATGGGAAATGCAGGAGGAGGTGGGACGTTTGATCCATCTGGTCCGATTCAATTACCTCCTGACGGAATACACACGTTTATACCACTTATAGAAGATGCTATTAACAATGCAGTATCCCTGGTCGCTCCTTTAAATATTGGTATCCCGGCCGATCAACTTAAGCTTTATTTAAGAGCCTCCTGCATGGTTGAGTCAGGGGGAAAAATTAATGCTATTAATAAATTTGGGTATAGTGGTTTATGGCAATGGGGCGGTACAGCCTGGAAAGAAGGTTCTAGAAAGGGCACTGGGCGCTTATATAAGCAGGCAACCGGGAAATCACCGCCTCCATTTATAAGAGATTATAACTATGCTCTGAGTCCATATATACAAGCGCTCATGACTGCTTGCGCTGTTGCTAGTAAAGTCAAAACTTTGAAAAAAGTTGGTGCCCCCGTAATCGCTCAACATATTTATATGATTCATAATCAAGGCGCCGGCGGCTTCAGTAACATTTGGAGAAGAATGAAAACTAGTAACCAATGGGGAGGTACTCTTGCCAAGGGAGGAGATGGTGATTTTCGAAGAGCATGGGCGAATGGCTGCGGCCATCACGGCTTGAAAAAACGCCATGCCGCGGGCCAGGCACCGACGCCATGGCTTGATTGCAGACCAGGAACCTTTTATAAAACATGGACAGGTATATGGAACAGCAAGGTTAAAAAAGTCTCGAAGCCAGGCAAGCAAGGCGGCGCAAGCCCCAATAAGGGATACGTGTCTAGAATGGCACACAATACAAATGTAGGGCAATCAGGCTTTAAAGCTAGTCTTCCCGAAGCCGATCGCCAGCGTAAAGGTCAGAGAGACGCCCGGGCCGATTCCCCCGGGGGGCCACAAAATGGTGGTCCTTCCCTCGCCGGCGCCAATATTCCTGCGGGTGGCCAATGGAGAAAATCATAGATGCCTAAATTTGATTTCGGATATGGTACATTAAATAATATTAAATTACCAGTAGTTGGCGGCGCTTATGGTTTGGAAGAAAGGCCAAACCGTTATAAATCTGGAATTAGAGCCGTTGAAAAAGCTTTTGAGCCAGATATATTAGAAGATACTGGCCCCTATAAAGCTGTTGTTTTAAGAGTTGAAAAAAGCAATGACGGTAAAGTAGAACCTGAAGGATTTTTGGATTTTGTTTATAACTTATTTAAGGGCGACGATAAGCCGGCCAATTCTGGTATTAAACAAATGACTCAAATTAAAGCGAGGGTTCCAGAGCTTCATGGTCATTTACCACTTCCTTCGGGCGACACAGACCCCAGCGCCGCTGATTATCCGGATCATTACATTATCGATATGTATCCCACCTATACTTCAGAAAGTGATAGGGCTGAATTTACAAAGCTTAAGCCTGGCGATATTGTAATTGTTGATTACGGTGATAAAGAAAACATGACGGATCCTGTTATTATTACCCCAATCGCTGTACAACAACATATACCACCTATGACTGGCCCCGGCAGCGCCGGCTCTTTTTCGAATTTACCTTGTTCAGACCCATCTGGTCAGATAGTTGGAAATGCCATGGCCGGTTCAACTTCGGCCGCCACGCATGCTGGTGTAAGTGATGATGCTACACGCGCAAGAAGTACTAACGCAATGGCGGTAATGTTTGGCGACAGCCAGATGTCAGGAAAGTTAGGAAAAGCTTTGTCTGATTATGCCAAGTCTCTTGGATATACAGTTAAGGGCTCTTCCGGAATTGGTTCAGGGGGTAGAATGCATAGAGGATCATCTGCTGTATCTGCTTGGGTGAAAAGCGGAAAAGAAAAGGATCCTTCAGGCGGAGGAAAATGGGGTTTTGTGGAGGCTGCTTTAAAATCTCACAATCCAGAATTAATTATTATATGCTTGGGTGGTAATGGAGTTGGCAAAGGTAACCCAACTAAACTAATAAAAAAGATACGCGGAGTATCAGCAAATTCTAAGATTTTGTGGGTTGGACCACCTCCAGCTTCTATAGCAACTGATGAAAAAGCTGCAGCAGCGAAATTTCCAAAAGCTTTTAGAGAAAATGGAAAAAACTGGGCCGTCGCGACCCGTGCCGCAGGTAGAGTCAGCAGGGCAAACTTAATTGAGGCAGAAATTGGCAATATGCCAAATGTTTCTTATATCAACACTCCTAAAATTTTACCAAATTATCCAAACAGCCCTGGTCCTGGTACCGATGGTGTTCATATGTCTGCGAATGGCGCCGTGCAATTAATTAATAAAATTAAAAAAACCGCCTCGCCTGCAGCTGCTGGATCTGCTACTCCTGATAAAGCGCAACAAAAGCCAAAACATTCGAATAAGGCCTCAGCCCCTGGATCTGGCCCAGGTGATCCAAACAATCCTCTATCTACTACGTGGCAAGAAAGCAATAAAGAGATGTTGAAAAAAATATATGAAAAAGAACTACAAAAGTATGAATCTGAAGAAGCAGCTAAAAATTTCCTTCAAGACCGTGCTAAAATGTTTTATAGTGATGTTGATATCACTCCTTATTTGCAAAGAGATTGGATTAGTGGTTATTTAATGGAAGATGGACATGTCAAAGCAATGTCAGTTGATACTTCTGTATGGCAGCCTGCTCGAACTGAAGAATTAATTGCCTGGATGAATTTTACTACAAAACCAAGTACTAAAATTCCTAAAGATCCATATGGACCAGAAGTGTTCCTTGCGAGTTACGTCCCCGCCAATCAAAATGAAAGTACTGACACTACATTAAATCCCATGGGAGATTGGAATGAAACTCAAGCAATGATTAAAGCGGAAAGCTATTCTATGTCTGCTGCAGTTTATATGTATACAACTGGTGGCGAACAAAAGCCAAATCCTGCGACAGCTACACCACAGCACCCGCCCTGCCGGCCTATGCAAACTTATTCAGATTCCGGCGCCTCCTCGGGAGGCAGCATGGCCCCAATTGGTCAAGAGGTCGATGCAGGCGGCTCAGGCCGGCCCTTCCAGCAAGAGCCTCCTCGAAACTTAGGTGATGTTGATTTTTCTAAATATCCACAATGGATGATAGACAAGTGGGGAAGGGGAAGGGGATTCTCCGGCCGATGGAACAAATCAAGTGATGAAATTAAAAAGAAATCTATGTTATCATTTGCAATTGCAGAAGTGATGGAGCGATATTGGAAACAAGCTTTTCCAGATGCACAAGTATTCATTAAATCACATTTAAGACAGGGAAGCGGAAATCATGGCAAAGGCGCAGCCATGGACTGGGAAGTGAGATATAACGGGGGTTCATTATATTTGCCAAATTTATACACATGGGCTAGCTCACATTATCTTATAAATGCAAGAAGAATTCCAGGCGGCGGCGGCGGAACTTATTTAAATATGAACATCCCACAATCAAATAAATATAATCGCAATCGCCCCCCCGGTATAACTGGAATTGCCTTATCAGAACAAGGAAGAGCAGCCGCGGGAGGGTGCCCCGCCCCCGGGTCTTCGACAAACACACATTATGATTATCGCGGTCATGCCAGCCATAAGTTAGGAAAAGGGAAGACTGCTTGGATTCACCTAGATACTGATGGCGACGGACATGATGATCACAAAGGGTCACATAAATATAAAGCTTGGCTAAAGACATATCATCCAAAGGGCCAATTAATAGTTGATTTTATATCTTCTTGGCTAGGTGGCAAAAATATGCAGCCGCCAGATTTTAAGTTTCCGCAAATGAGTAATGCTGTTCCAAACTGGAATCAAGTTTCTGGTCAGGAGCCTTTTGGTGCAGGGAACGTTTCTTAGGAGTAAACAATGGCAGATAAATTTTCAGATATAAAAGCTAAAATCGCCCTCGCCGAAAAAAAAGCGGTCGACCGCAATAAAGCGTATGGCAAACAAAAAAAAGCAAATTTTGACCGAGGAGAATTAGAAGAAAGTCAAGCAACCGCTTTAAAGAGAATATCTTCAAGAGACGCAACGACGTCCATCTCTGGCGTGGGCGGTGATACGCTAATTGAAGCAAAACCAACGTATGTTAAAGCCAAGGGCGAAAGAGTTTTTGCAACTCCAAATAATGCCTACTTAATTCTTGGTCGAGATCGCCCTGGCAACAAAAAAAGCGGGTATAGTGGCAAAGGACATACACAATGCGGATCTGTCGACATTGTTGTAGGTAGAAAAATTGAAGGCAAGAGAAGATTGGTTGATCCGGATTTCGACACTGATTCAGCTAGAATTCATATATGCCAGAAAACAGATGTAGATAAAAACTTTGATTTAAAATCCGGCCCAGGTACACCGAAATCAGAAGCTAGAGGGTCTATCGCTTTAAAGTCTGATACAATTAGGATTGTTGCAAGAGAAAATATTCGTCTCGTTACAATGGGTGAAGGCAAAAATTCACAAGGTGGTCAAGTTGTTAGCACTGGCGGTATTGATTTGATGGCCGGAAATACTAATTCCGGCGATGATAAATTACAGCCTCTCGTAAAGGGGGATAATATGAGAGAGGCGATAGAGGAATTTGTAAAGCTAGTTGACAGTTTGAGCGGAATTGTAAGTGGATTTTTACAAGAACAAATAATATTTAATATTGCTGCCAATACTCACTTTCATCATTCTCCATTTTTTGGCATGCCGACGACACCCTCACCAGGATTAATGCCGGTTGGAAATAATGTAGTTATGAACCTATTTAGTAAGACAAAGCTTGATTTGGTTCAATATAAAATTAATTTGGTTGATTACAAATTTAAGTACTTAAGTTCTGTTAATCCAAGTACTTATATTAATAGCAAATATAACAGTACGAATTAGTCAATAGGTTTAAAGATGGCAATAAATGTAAGTGGGTTAGAAGATTTTGTAATAGAAGTTGAAGGTGAAGGCGCCACTGTCGGTGACGCCTATACAGATCTTGTTCAAAAGGTTTGTAAGGAAGTCTGGACTGAATACGAAGACAAATGGCTTCCGACTGGTCACTATATTAATCGTGACTGGATCGATGGAGAACCATCAACGCCCGGGCTACCTGCCGGCTGGGGCTTTACTGAAAGATTGTTAGAAGGAATTATTCCTCAAGAATTATTTGATGAAGCCTTCATAAGCGGCCAACAAATTGGTGACTCAGAGCCCAAAGGTGGTCATGTCGGAAACGAGACCGGCAGCGGCGGCTGGACAATGGAATACGAATTCACTGTCATCCCTGATAAGTGGGTCAATGTAATATTAGTACATTTGCTCGGCGGTGATGGTGAAATTGAAAATTTAATTGCTCATGATCCCACTACAGCTGCAGCAACAACAGCAATACAGGAGGCCACGAAAACTCAAGCTAGTGAAGCTGATTTGACCGATCCTGTAGATGAGGATGTTCAAGACGATCGCCCAGTAACAGAAGCGGAAATTCCAGGTCTTCCTGAAAATGTAAAAGCAATAATTGCAAAAGCGTCTGCAGATGCTAATACTGTTAAAGAAACCTATAAAGATGAGGATCAACCTTCTACCGATTCTGACGCCCCCGGTGGCGCTTCGGCGCCGCCAAAAACAACAGTTCGTTTAAATCCTGATAATTATGAAGAGGGAACACATATTGTTTATCGTGACCCCAATGTTTATATAGGGCCACGAGTCGACGCGACCAAGCTACGCTCTAATCCCTCAAGAAAGAAGGGCAAGAAGCCATGGGTTAGCTTAAAAAATAAGACTCTAGTAAAAGTAACCAAACAAAATATAGGTAAAAGAGGTGCATTTCATGAAGTTGAAGTAAAGTCTGGAGAATTCTCTTCTGTATGGTTCGATGGAGCAGCCGCAAACAAATGGCCTTTAACCACGGAAGTGAATAAAGGATATATAGCGACTAAATTTTTGCGACCACTAGGGGAAGGCATATTAGCACCCGTAAAGGAAGTTGCTTCGAATACTGATTTAAGACTAGGACAATCAGATAAAGTGCCAACGGATTGGCGCAAAAGAAAACCAGATGTTCCGCTTCTTATCACAAACCATGAATCTCCGTGGGATAGTACATACGAAATTGTATTGAGAACCAAAGAAAAGAATTTTGGAAGCTTAGATGAAGAATCTTTCTTGAAGAAATATGCGATGGTTGGAGCATTGGCGATCCTTCGTTATTATAATAAAGACTTTAAAGAGACGGCGCCCTCTGAAGAGAAGATGGCTGAGCTTCTTGTTGAAACAGGATTGTGTGAGAAGATTGAATGGCATCTAGATTCTACTACAAAAAATTCAAAAATCCTTGTAAATGTGGTGATATTTGCGAAAAAGATCGACCATTACCCTAAAAAGTTAGAAAATTTTGATTTTGATAAAGTTAGAGAAGGAGATGATCCAAGAGTATCATCTGCCGGTATAGATGGAACACAAGAACAAATCGATGCTGTTAGTGCTGGCCTCTCTGTTAATTTACCGTCAGTAAGCGTCCCTGGCATTGAAAAAATTACAGATTTAGTACCAGCGTATTCGCTGGCATGTAAGTATGGAGATCTCAAAAGTAATCTAGAAACACTAAAAGAGATTTTACAATATTATAAAGATCTGATGAACAAGGACAAAGAGAATCGTATTGCTACTTTTCCACACGGTCCAGTTCGCGGCCCTTTAAAATTTGATAAAGAAATAAAAAATCTTGATACTTGGCTCGGAGCCGTACGAAATTTCTTGGCCAACAATGAATATGATTATCATGGAGAGCCTTGCGCGCAAGGGCAAACAGCCTCAACACCAAAAAACGCTGCTGATGAAGATATATTAGAATTTGGATGGAACAGCGGCTATCAATTAGTTTATGTTTTATTTAATGGCTTTCCACTAAAAATTGGAATTAAGTATTTCGCTGAAAGAAGCGGTTTTAAATTCAGAAGAACTAATCATTTTATTCACAATTCTTTTGATGTCGAAGGCGATAATACAGCAAAGCAAATTGCTGCTCAAGGCGGCGAAGGACAGCTTCTGGAGATCGTCGGCACCGACGAGGGCACCTTCAAGGAAGTCGGGCCGACCACTACCTATAGCAATGCAGAGGACAATACTGCTCCGTCAGATGAAGTTTCTATTTTAAAACGAGGTACAATTTCAGAATATAAAGATCCGCCAGATAAAAGAAAGCCATGGACAGAATGGATTTTAACTCATGTTTATAAAGACGGAATTATTCGGCCATCTGAATCAAAAGAAGAAACACCCAACAAGACCCTTACAGAAACTAAAGAACAAGAATATGGTGAAGGTCCTTATACAGAAGAAGAAGCCACGAACCAGGAAGAAAAGGACAAAAATGTAGAAGATAAAGTCAAAGCCAACCAAGAAGCCGAGAAAACGACGTTTGAAACAATGGATTCTTTTGTGAAAGATGCTGAAGCCATTGTTAATCAGATTGAAGAACTAGAACAAACTTTTCATTTCTTTATTAATAAAGTTGGTTTGGGGCCCCTGCTAGATGCTCTAATGGCATGTCTAATGAAACAGATACCAAGTGTTGAAGAAATGCTAGCTAAAATTGGTCTAGAGGCAATTTTCAAAGATACTAAAAAAGCAATTCAGTTAATTGGTGATATATTAGATTCCGCGCCCATGGAATGTACTTTAGCTGTTTTAAATGCAGCATTGGAATTGGTTTACGAAGAACATCCGCAACAAGAAATTCCAGGCATATCTGATTTTGAGCAAGCTACAGAGAAGGTAGCAGAAGAAGCACTCGTCGCCGGCACCACAGATGACCAACCGTTAACCGACGACAACGCCGAGCCTATTGAAGAACCGGATATAGATGTTAAAGAGAATCATAGAATTGTTGCTATTAGAAAAAGCTCCCTTAAGGGTCTTTTTCCGAGTAAAGAGGAATTAAAGACTCATTGGAGTATCGATTATAAATTTAAGAATGATTCTAGTATTGTAAAAAAGTGGCAAGAAGTACTTGTTACCGAAAGCAAGTATGCAGATGCTGGCTTCACCAATGATCAAACTCAAGTTGATGGAATTTATGGACCAAAAACCGAAGCCGCGACTAACCTTCTTTTAGCATGCTCCCCGGGGACCTGCGTCGCGGATCCTTATCCGGCTGCGATAGGCGAAGATGGTTATGATACCGGCGGTGGTCATAAGTGGGTTGTAAAAGAGACTTATGATTTTTGGATGGCTGAGATGGCCTTACTCGCACCAGCTACCGCAGCAGATACCGATGATAGTACTGAAGGCGCCGACGGATCAGAAGCTTCAGCTCCTGGCAGCGATCTCAAAGCTGTAATAATGACAAAGGGCAGCAAAGATAAAAGAAAAGGCCTTAAAAATCATGTAACTATATGGCAAAAATTCTTGGTTGCAGAAGGGTTCATTCTTCTTACAGAAGATAGTGAAAATTACGTAACTGGCCCCCGAAGATGGACAGGTACCGACGCGAGCCAGGCTGATGATAGTCATAACATGGTACCCGGCCCCGCCGCCACTGACACTGATAATGATGTTCTTAATAATGGCCGCTTGGGGATTAAAGAAGTCAAGTCCGGTAAATATCGCTATTACTACGAAAAAGATGGCGAAGACAAGAACACCAAATTTGGAATTGATGGAATCTTTGGTTGGAGAACAGAAGCCGCAACAATTAACTGGCTAACATGGGCAACATATATCGCAGGTGCAGCCGCGCCATGGGATGGCGCCGATTCCGCCGCTGGCCAGGTCACCCAAGGCATGTATAATATGGCAAAGGCTTTCTTGGAGCACAAGTCTCAAAGCAAGGAGGCAAGTTCTGAAATTGATGGCATGGCAGGAGTTGATATTGCCAACCGCGTCAAATTCTTGGGCCCCAGACCACCAGCCGGATATTACTGTCGAATTGGTGAGCCAGGCCCATGTGACGAAATTTATTCTGAAGTCGTAAAAATAAGTCGTAAAATTGCAATTGCAGAGATGTCGCCAACGCCAACAGATCTTGGCGATCTGCTGAAGAAGCAGAGCGATCTTAAGATTGAATATGTAAATTGTATGAAATCTGCCGAAGACGAGCCTGTTATTGGCGAGGGCATAGATCACTTTGCAGGCAAAGAACAAACAGAAAACGATCAAGAGAAAGAATTAGCAACGGCGATTGTTGTTGCCGAAGGTACATGTGACCCCAAAAGAGAAGCTTTGATTAATAAATTGTTGGAGTATGACCCCACAAAACCCACCACGTGGCCTGGTACCGATGCAATTGATATATTAAAGAATACGAATGAAGAGCTGGCGTTAGGTATAGAAAAAGCCTTGCAGGAATACCTTGAATGTACCAATAAAGAAATTACAGATAAGAGACAAAAATTAGTTGAATCTGGCGGCGTCGCTTTAGCTAGCGTAACACAAATTCATCCTTTCCCAAAAAGTATCAAAGAAGCTTGGATGCAATTTAGAAAAGCTGGTAGATTCCCAACAAACGTACAGATAAAGGAAGGATTTGAGGGCGGCGATCTTTGGGATGTTATTTACATGACCGATGCATGTCAAGAATTAATTGATAGTTTAATTGATTATCTCTTACAACATGTTCCGCCTCCAACAAGAACTGTTTTAGAGAGACTTATTCAAGCGGCTTTATCAGGCAATTTTGCTGGTCTACTGCCAGCAGGACCTGATGTCCCTGCCGTCCCAGATACAAGTACTTTAAGCAACATGGTTAAAGATACTTACGATCCTGAAGGTCTTCTTCGCCAGATGCTTGAAGATATGTTGATGAAGATCTTGACAGAAATTATTACTGGACTTGTCAAAATATTAGTAGAAATGATCGACGAGGCTTGCGCAGATAATGAAGCAGCTGCCGAAGATTTTGGCGGCCTGTCTGCATCTGATATATTTGCTGGAGCGGGAGATGAATCAATTAATATTCCTGACTTCGAAGATCTACAAAATCGCTTAAACAAATTACAAGATGCGATTAATGATTGGGGATTACCATTTGATGTTCAGCCAGGCGGCAGTTCATCTCCCGGTGAATCGATATCTTATTGGGATGTTTTAGACGAACTTTCAAAGATTTTAAAGCCATCTCAACTTTGTGCTTTATTCAATGGTGAAGCTAGCGTTATTATTCTTGCAGCTGTGCGAGAATTCTTAGATGAAAGATTCCCAGAGGTATCAGCGTTGTTCCCAACACAAGATATGTTGGTTGAATTCCTTATGTTATTAGGAAAGTATGCAGATCCTAAATTATGTCAAGAAGTTAAAGAAGGAAAATATGCAAGAGCGCTTGATACTGCTGGAGCGAAGGTTTGTATACCTGATCTCGTACGCGATAGAAAGCTTGCCGCCTGCATTGATGCCGGCTTGACACAAGAACAATGCGAAGATATGATCGATCGCAGAGAAGATGACGACATCGCAAACATGGTTAAGCTTGCCAACTGGCCACCAGAAATGCCCGATATGTGTCTAGAATTGGCCGAAATGAAGACAAATTTACCCTCTGTGCAAGCAGCCCTTAGAGACATACTAAAAGGTTTGGTAGATCAAGCGGTTATGATATTTAACGGAGAAACTGGATACTTTATACCTGCTTTAATACATGCCGGCAACTTGTTTGATTTGGATAGTTTGCCAGATGCTATCAAAGACATAGATCTTCTTACCGATGATGCCGATCAAACATCGGCAGCAGTTGCTTCACTTTGTTTGGGCATTGCCGAAGCCCTTGTTGATAAGAGTCCCGAAGAAATGGGAGATATGGCAGCTGCCATGAACAGCGATTTTAATAAACAATCTAAATCGACTGGTAAAGCCTTAAATGACGATGATTTTTATGATAGTGATA
>TARA_R110000824_G_scaffold27618_1_pt1 | contig 16633 bp, 22 predicted proteins | sample TARA_R110000824 | Tara Oceans TARA_R110000824 (sample SAMEA4397747) | marine metagenome | biome: Polar Biome; feature: [MES] marine water layer (ENVO:01000295) within the mesopelagic zone...; material: water (ENVO:00002006), including particulate matter (ENVO:01000060) such as......
CTTGGTTTGCTCCTATACCACCTACGCTGCCAGCAGCATGTATAACAGCGTCGGGCTCACATTTAGATATCAGCCTTTCGCATATGTCTTGTCTTCTTAAATCCCATTCAGACCCAACTCCTACCAACTCATGCGATAATGATAGACTCTTTTTTAAATTCTTTCCTAAGAAGCCTGTGGCTCCTGTTAGTAAAACCTTCATTCAAAAAACCTTTCAGCATTTATATTTTTATCATCAACAAAAAGGTCATATTCTGGTTTCCCAAACTTTAGATCATGAAACTTAACGCCCCATTCTTTAAATTGGTCTTCAGTTACTTGTCTCCAGTCTATGCCTGTCCCTGTTCCACGAGCCGTCCAATATATTATTGTAAGGCCCTTCTCGTATAGAGAGTTTATTTTTTTTATCCTATCAACCATTGGTTCGGATTTTGAATAGTCTCTATCTTCCGGAGTGTTGCATATAGTCTCATCTATATCTACATATATGACCATTGGTCTACCTTTTACCACGAAGTTCTTCCCCCGTCAATGATTAAATTAGACCCTGTCATATAAGAACTAGCATCCGAGCATAGGAAAACAATCGCTCCCTTGTAGTCGTCAACCTCAGCCATACGACCCATTGGGATAAGGTTGGTTAGTTTTGCTACAAATTCATCTGGCTGACCTGTATATACTCCAGATGGACATAAAGAGTTTACGCGAATATTTCTATCGGCAAAATACGTTGCAAGATATTTTGTCATGCCTATCATGCCCCATTTTGAGGCAGAATATGTTATTGGTTTCGGTGAGTCTGGACTATATATTCTTTGATCGGGGGCAATAATCCCTAAGTCGGAAACAATATTTAAAATAACACCCCCTCCAGTTTCTAGCATTTTATTAGATAATGCCTGCGAGCATATGAATGTGCCATTGAGAGCAACGTCTATTCCCTCTAGCCAATATTCTAGGGTCATGGTTTCAAATTTAGTCTGACCTGTAAGGCTGTCTACGGTTGGGTTTTTTGCAGCATTGTTAATAAGAATATCTATCTTAGGAAACTGTTCAATAGTATCTTCTACCATTTTTTTGTTTGTAATATCAACACATACTGGAATTGCTTTTTCTCCCAGCTCTGTTGCTACTTTGAGTACAGATTGTTCGTTGCAATCTGCTAGAATGACAGTTCCACCAAATTCGATGATTGCTTCGGCGTGTTTTCTCCCAAGTAAACCACCGCCTCCCGTGATGAACGCAACCTTATTAGTTAAGTCAAACATAATATAGCTCTTCAAATAGTTTTTTGTGTTCTGTAATGTTGATTGTCTCTAATCCCGCCTTCGCTCTGGCTGTTTGAATTACATAAGTTCCATCATAGTCAATAGATTTAAGAAGCTTAAAAATTTTGGAAAAATCTGTGTCGCCTGTTGAAGGGTAAACTGTCTTGGCATCAAAAGTTCTATCTTTTAAGTGAACATTGTTAATCTTATGTTTGAAGTGATTAATGTATTCTTCATGGTCTATTCCAAACGATGTAATATTTCCAGTGTCGTAAGTCACCTTGAAGTTGTCACGCATACAAACTATATCATCTAGCTTGTCTATCTCTAGCTCTGCTTCAAATGAAAATATAGCATCATGAAAATCATCGCCCAATTCTTTTATGCGATCACAGAACAATTGTCTGCGACTATCTTCGCCCATGTCGCTTTCTTCTAAAAGCGGAACGGTAAATTTTCTGACTCCAGAATTATAACACGAAGAAATTATATTCGCAAGGAAATTATCACTATCAATCCTCTTATCAATGACAATATCTAGGCAGACAGAAATTATTGGGTACTTTAAGAATGTTCCTTTTTTCAAAATTGGATTAGACGAAAACGATTTTTTGGTCACAAGCCACTCAACACCACATAAGCCAAGCCGTTTAATATGGTCAACTTCGCTTCTCCAGTGCTCGTGCGGAAATTCTTGAATATGCCCATCAACCGGAGGGGATAGTCTACCTTGCATTACCCCAATCTTCATTGTATAAACATCCTATTCAGTCTTATTTCTTCGCTCACCATATTGCCATCTAGGGCGGTGTTGTAAACAATATAGTCTGCGACCTCATCTGGTTCCATAAAAGTATCGTATGTTTGCCCTAATTTTTCTACCTCCTTGCCCATGTCTGTCTTAATTGTTCCGGGAGATACACATATAACACGAACACCTTTGGTTTTTAACTCGCAGAATAGTGATCGTGACAATCCAAGCAAGCCATGCTTAGATGCGCAGTATAAAGATGTCTTAGCAGATCCGCCATAAGCAGAAGATGAGCAGATATTTACAATTCTTCCCCAACCCCTGTCGGCCATACCTTTCGACAGTTCCTGAGACAAGATAAAAGGTGCTGTTAGGTTAATTTGGATACATTCGTTGTATTGTTCCAAGCTCATGTCGTGAAAATTTCCGACATGGAAAATACCGGCACAGTTCACAAGTACGTCAATTTCTCCCACCTCTTTGATAAAAGAGTAAATTTCGTCTGGTTTAGATAGGTCGCAGTCTTTTCTGGTTAGTCCAATAACACTTGCCCCCTCTTTCTCGTAGGACTTGACTAAAGACTTGCCAAGTCCGCGACTTGATCCAGTAATTAAAACCTTTTTATTTTGTAGTGTCATTTTTTTTTCTCAACTTCTGTGCAATGGGTATCTCTGAATCAAAAACTTTTTTTACACCATTCCCTAACATCTTTTCTGTCTTTTTAATTGCGTCCACAAGAATTTTTGCACTATCAATAGAGGCTGCTTGGTCTGACCCGTAAGCAGTTCTGTTGTGTGTAATGTGAAACTCAATACATTCTGCACCTATAGCGGCAGCGGAAACACAGGCGTCATGGCCGTTATAGTGATTAGAAAAACCTACCTTACACGTATACATATCTGAAAGAGTGTTAATGTGTCTAAGGTTCAGTTCGTCTACCTTTGTAGGGTATGTGCTAGTGCAAGCAAGGACATATTCTACATTGTCTAAAATATTCATTGCCGCGTCTACCTCTTCCTGAGTGCACATACCTGTTGAAAGAATGACTGGTTTCCCTGTTTGGTTTAGCTTTTGCAAAAACTCTTTATCTGTTGCTAGAGCAGACGCTACTTTGTGATATTTTACATCAAGACATTCAACATCATCAATACTCTGCATGTCCCAACAGGAAATAATGAAGTCCATACCTAAAGATTCTGCGTAAAGCTTTAGGTTTTTGTATTGCTCAATGGAGAATTCTAGCCCCTCTTTTTGTTCTCTATTGGTGGCCCCCCAAGGAGATTCTCTAGGCTTGTCTAGTTCTTCTTTAGTATATACAATGTCCACCTTTCTCTTCTGAAATTTTACAGCGTTAGCTCCTGCTTTGTATGATTTTTCAATCAGCTCTCGTGCCAAGCTTTCTTTTCCATTGTGGTTAATGCCAATTTCGGCAATAATATATATCATTTTAATAACTTTCTAAAGTATCCTTCAAATTTCCTGTCATACCCAGAACAGGGTATCCATTCATATCTATCATTATTTTTTATTTCATTTATAAATCTTGAAATCGTCGAATAGTCTTGGTCATCAAGCAATAGATATCCCCCCTGTGCCAGAAGAGGCTCATATGCATGAAAGTCGGACTTGACCCCTTCGTAAGAATGGTCTCCATCAATAAACATGATATCAAATTCTTTACACACCGACTGGACTGTTGATTGTATTTTTGGTAATTGAGAATTTCCCTGAATGAATGTTACCGGATGTTCATGTATATTGCATTGATCAACCAAGTCTGCCGTTTTGTCACGATGGAGACCTCGACTTTCGGTATCAGAGGTATAATCATTGACCGCCGAACCACTAATAGATATCCGTCCGCTTTCTTGAAAGAGATCGACCCCCACAAATACCCCAGATGTTTCACTGAGGAGAGCGTGGATCATACTAAAACCAAACAGGGACCCTATCTCCAGATAGTTGCAGTTGTCTGAAAATTGTTCTCTGAGTTGGTATATTATGGCGAGGTGTGAATTGTATGGGTCGGCTTGACAAAACCTTCCCTGCTTTACGTATAATTCTACCGCTGGCCTTAACATTTCTTTTGTTGGCTTTTGCATCTATTTTTCCTTATTGAAATAAGTAATGGTTCTTTTGAGGGCGTGCGATTTTTTCTTAGCGACATTGATGTCTCTGTAGTTGGTTTTAAACTGCATTATTTTTGACTGTAATGACTCCGCTATTGGACACAGCCCCTCTTTGTAATAAACATCTTTGTAAATCTCAGGACACCTTCTTACATACTTTCTATCAGAAACCACTGGCTCAAGATAGGGAATACTCCAAGCAGCATAAAAACTGTCTCCACCAAATTCTATGTACTTATCCCTAAACTCCTGCCAAGTATGTCCTCCGTTTTTGTCTTTTTCATATATTAGTCCAAGTGTATAGTACGAATGAACGCGGTCACTTGGTTCTTTTTGAGGTGTCAAGAAGTCGCATCCAATAACCTCGTCTAAAAACAGAGAGGCAACCCCTTTTCTTCTCTCCACTTTTTCTTCCATTTGCTCAACCTGACCAAGGGCTATGGCTGCGCCAAATTCGCTCAGTCGATAGTTTATTCCAAACTCGTCGTGTCTTTTATAAGACGGGTCTTGCACCACCGTTTTATTATTGAATTTTATGCGTCCTCCATCGGCAGTCAGGTTTCTATATCCGTGACCAGCAACTTTTCTTGCAAGCTCAGCATACTTCTCGTTGTTTGTTAGTAGTATCCCTCCCTCTCCCGAGCTAAGGTGTTTTGTGTTTTCAAAGCTCCAGCTGGAAAAAGCATTAGAGACACCAACAACCTCTCCATTATACCGCCCCAGAAAGCATTGGGCGTGATCCTCTATCACGGGTATATTATATTTGTTTGAAATTTCGTTGATTCTATCCATGTCACACGGTAGACCATAGAGAGAAACCACAACAATGGCCTTTGTTTTGTCAGTTATTTTTCTTTCTATGTCTTCGGGATCAATAAGAAGCGTTTCTGGGTCGATGTCTGCGTAAACTGGTATCGCATTGCATTGCCAAACAGTGGTGGTATTCATAATTACTGTTATCGCTGGACATATAACCTCGTCTCCAAAGCTAACCCCAACAGCCTCAAGTGCTGCGTGTAAGGTCGCTGTGCCGGAATTCATTGCTATGGCGTACTTAGCATTAAAGGCATCTGCGAACTCTTGTTCTAGGCTGCGACACCAAGTCTCCTTTGGAGCAGGTTGCGAATTAAGTGCCATCTGTAAGTATTTTAATTCATTTCCAGAATACTTATCGGTTTTCATTTTTGATTCTCCTTCCACTCGTCCTCTAGGTAAAGATTTATTTCTGGTATCTCGGGATTTGTATCAAGTAAATTTAAAATGTTTTCAAACTGTAGATCATTCCCCAGCGTTTCTACTATTGTCCTAAAAAATAGCAGGTCTATATCATAATCTAGTGTCATTCTGTATTTCTTTTTGAATTTATCTGGTATGTCTTCTAGCTTTTGATATATGCAGCCAAGATCTTTTATGTATTTTGATATATGGTGAGTCTCTAGTATTTTACCACTCTTTTCATTGCACAACTTATTTAAAAAGGCTGATGTCATGCCGTAAACATCATTATATAAATCTTGACCATCAATGAAGTCGGGTCTATGATAATTATACTGGCTAAAAACCATATCAATGAGTTCGTAGTCACAAAATATATCGTCTCCACCACATTCAGTAAACATTTCCACGCCAAATTTTTTGCAAGCCCCTAGCCATCTAATTAGTTTGTCCTCCTCGCTACCTCTAAAAAAATCAATCTTATTTTTAGTGGCTATATCGCACAACTCATCGTCTCCTCTAGACTCTGTAGTGCATAAAATTATTGTGTCGGCTTGTTTTGAATTTTTCAGATTGTCTATCAAATACTCTATAGACGGTTTTCCATAAATGTCTGCCGTCGCTTTGTTTGGCAACCTTGTTGAATTCGATCTTACTGATATAAATATACTTTTCATAATAAAATAAGGTGGAGAAAGAAGGACTCGAACCTTCATCTTTCAAATGCGAATTAAATGTTCTTCCAGTTAAACTACGAAAGCGGATTTGAACCACCACCTTTTAATTCATGGCATGTTGAATGTTTTCCCGTTAAACTATCTCCCCTTATGGCTGCACCTTGATTTTCATTGGCTTGAATAGCATTCTATTTTTCCACGCTGGATATTGTCCAGCTCCGGAATAGACAAGGTATTTGATGTCTTCGTTTTTTATCAGTCTCTTTATAATTGATGTTATTAGATTGAACATTAGACCGTATTTTAAATGTTTTGCATGAGCGAAAATAAGACCTACAGAAGCCATCTCTCCATCCACTAAAACTTTGCAATATGCATATAATTTTTCATTAGTTTCTATATCGCCTTGTCTATAGTGCTTCAAATATCTGAATAGACCGTACCACTCACCATAGTGTCTATTGTCTTCCCATTCGTGTTTACATCCTGAGTGTGATCCTGTAAAAAAATCAACACCATTTAAATACCAAGGATTAATGTTTCCCTTAAACTCTTTTTGAGAGTAATTAATTTCAGAGAAGTCCTGTACAAAAGAATTAAAATCGTACTGTTTAAATATAAACCCTTTTTTACCGCACTGTGAAATATCTCTACGAACATTTGTTGATAGGGCTTTTTCATATTTTTCATATTGCCTATCGTATTCAGAAAAATCTACAACCATGAGGTTTTCATTCCAAGGCCTTTGATTCCCTGAGATAACTTTATCAATTAGTTCAACGTATCCTTTACTTTGAAAAGACTCTGCACAATGGTTCAGGTCCCAAAAATTATAACAATCTACATAGTATGGAATACCTTGAAGCTTGATTGAAGTGTCGTAAAATAGTCTTGGACATATCATTGTAGTTTTAAAAGTTTCTTCATCGTTTTGTCTATCTTAATTACTGTGGGGTTTTCCTTTGCAAGCATTTTGAAAAAATCAATTTGAACTTTATTCGCATGACTTCCGTGACCACTCCCATATCTTCCATTGTATATTTTTTTATCTGCCTCTGATAAGAATCCCTCGTAGTATGTTGTGTTGTGCGTGCTTCCTTGAAGGTAGAAACTAAAGCCGCTTACAAAAATTTCTTTAACGGGATAGCAAAGCATGACAGCCGCCGTCATGAGTCCTGTATTGGGTTCAACCCCTATTCTTTCATATAAAGTTCTATAATCTTTATTGCCTATCCAGTAGAAAGGCAGACTATATTTGTTTATTTCATTAAAGTTTCTAACAACATTGCTAACATAATCTTCCGGCCAATTTAGAAAGTTTGTTTCTGAGTGGTCTGATTTTGTTGCGAGACATCCGACCATTTTAAGATTTTTAAATGAGTCTTCATCGTTTTTGATTTGTTCTTTTAACCCCTCTTGCCAAGGTGTTCCTAGGTTGTGAAACATTATGTCGGTTCTAGAGCCATAGTCTTTTTGTATATTAGTGGGAATTACAAACGCGTTAGGGCGTGCTATTGTGTCGTAACCATCTATCTCCTCGCCCATATAGGAATCGACGAGATAGGGAGCTGGGCCAACAACAGCAACCCGTTTCCCCTTAACTAAAGACAAAATGTTTTCGTTGAGGGAAATGTCAAACATCTATTACTTTGTCCGATTTCTTTCTTAAAATAGTCATTCCATGACACCTTGGAATTGTTACATATTCCCAAACTGTGAGGTCTAAATTTGCAACAGGCCTATAAGGGCCTCCATTGTCCCACTGTTTGTCCTGAGGGGAATCCACAGACCTGTAGTGCGGCTGAGAGTTACCATACATTAGATCGTGTAATAATATAATGTCATTTGGTTTGATACAGTCTTTAACTAGGTCTAATTCTTTTTGTACGTGATCCCCTGAGTGCCAGTCATCTATATAGAGTATATTACCGGAGGCTTCGGGCCATTCACTTTCAAAGCTGTCTTCTAGAAAGCGTAGAGCATCACTCCTTAAGAAAGTCCATCTTTCCTTCATTGAATCTGATATAGGTAAAGAGGGAACTGGGTTCTGTATATCTACTGAGAGTAGTTTTGCGTCGATTAGCTGAGAGGCTAATAAAAACGCATAGGTGCTGCGAGCAGACCTAACTCCTAACTCTATGATTTTTTGAGGCTTCATTGATACTGTCAGCGAGAACAGTGTAAGCAAATGCTCATCAATATCTTCTCTGTTTGCAATCGTTAGGTTAATTAAATTGTGAAAATCGCTGCCTATCATGTGTTTTAATTCCTAACTGAAATTTTTATAAAGTCTTCTTCTGGCCTTTCTGACACTATCATCATATAGCCATATCCTCCTGCCCCCATCAACTTAACGCCTAGATGAGAGTCTTTGACTTTATTAATTATACCTTCAATTTCTTCACTTTCGTATCCGGGAATCATATTTTTTTGAGAATCATGAACATTGTTTGTAATTTGTCCCAAGCTTTTAATGTCCATATTTTTTATAGCCTCCAGACAGTCCAGACCTAATCTGCTATGGTTTTTTACTTTTTCGAGACCAAAGGACTCTCTTCCGTCGAACACATTGTAACCTAAAGGTCTGGGTTGTGTCTGCTTGAGAAATAGTACTGAACTAAGCCAGTTGCAAATCTCTTCGTCTAAGATAGACTCTATCTTATAAGGCCAGTAATCGTTATCAAACGTTAGAGCATTTATTCCCGGCAACGATAATCCTAACTGATCTACTACACCTGAAATATATTTGTGTCCCGGTGGATTTTCTAATGCGAATACTATTTTTGCCAAATCTTTTGTGTCTATATGTGGTGGTAGTCGATTGCCAAAAACTTTTCTTATAACGTTTCTAGTTGACGATGCCATTCCTGACCTATCATCTACAGATAAAGTTTCTATGTTCGCTAAAACAACAGATCCCGGAAAGGCCCCATTGAGTAGTGTTTGATCATAAAAGCCTACGATGTCAAGCCTGTGGGGTATCTGGTCTATTTCTGATATGTCGGTGCTATTCCTTACTGGAAGTCCTTCTTTAGGGATTCTTTTTAGCTCTATATACTTTATACCATTCTCTTCACAAATCTGCTTCTTTCTCTCAAGGATTGAACCATCCTCGTTAGTTACAAAAATATCTATGTCTTGCTTAAGCATATATGGAATGAACGACTCAGAGCCGAGTTCTCCAGCAGATATTTTAGCCTCTTTAACACAAGATAAGCCGTTTAGTATGTATTCTCTTTCTTTTTCTGAATAGATTGGATTTTTGTTCTTCATACTCATAAGGTTTTCATCGGTACCTACGGAAACATAAAGATCTCCAAAGGACGCAGCCTCATTCAAGAAAGCAAGGTGTCCTGAGTGAAAGGTATCAAAAAAGCCCGCTACTAAAACTTTCATATTCATGCCTCATTAAATGAATCGTGTTGTTTGCCATTCCTAATTCTTGAGAATCTAACATTGTGGTGTTTAACATCTAGTCCTTCATGGGCTAGGTGGTATTTCAGGGTGTTTTCTGCTTGTAGTAAATGCCCTTGCTCAACATAAAGGGACAAGTTTTCATATAAGGATAAATATTTAGACATTCCTGCTTGCGTAGATACCGCAAACCTGTCATTAATTCCACCCAACCAGTTATGAAAATTAGGAGCATATATAGTGTCGTCATCTAAGTCTAGGCTTCCTATGCTTATTGATAGAGGTTCTTGATATACTACATCTATTCTAGAAAAAACAACCCTGTCATAACTTCCTTGATTTAACATTAGATCTCTAAGCTTAAGTCTAGACTTTAACATTTGAACAAAGATCTGTCTCCCCTTTTGTAGATTGTTAGGTATAGAGGGAGGCCAGTTATTGAAGAACTGCATATTCGATATATCTATAGGCTCTTCTTTTTCTATATGTACATGTATGTTATCAATATGTGAAAAGTATTTTAAAACACTATCCACTATATCAGATTCTGTAAGATATAGGATTACGTCACAGCTATTGAAACAGGTGAGTACGTTGTCTGTTAAATTTTCTATGGTGTGCTCGATACATCTACCAGTTCCAGATAGGCAAATAGCGGTTTTCATTTATTCAACAGCCTTCGTTGAATCATGGTGAACAACCTTCATCTCTGTTAGATCTGATTCATATCCCTCATATACATTTTCTTTTTGATATGCTGATGGCCCAGTTCCGAAAACCTCGGGAATTACATCGTTTATGTATATGAATTTTGCATTATTGATTTTATATGGCTTATTTAGATCTATCGTTCCAGTAAAAGCGAATCCTTGTGGCCATGTTGTGCGAGGGCCAGCCTTTATAACATGTTCAAACCCACACATTTCAAGCAACATCTCATGCAACGTGAAAGGCCCTGTTATATCAATAGTTCCGGTAGATGACTTGTTTTCTATACAGTCTTCGATCTTATGGTTAATAGAGTCTTCTAGCATGGAAAAAAGAGCATTCCCCTTTGAAGCTCCTATAAAAGTATAGCGTGGATTATCACATCTCCTATTACGAACGAGAACAACTTGGTTGTCTTTTATTAGTTGCTGAAAATTATGCTGCTGCTCATTGATATCAAATGCTGGAAGATCTGTATCAACCCATACCCCTCCTTCGGCGTGTAAGTGACAAATACGAAACATATCTGCTCTTCCTGCCCCTGTGTTTAGCCTGCTAAATAGAGTGAAGGTTTTTTTACTAAGGTTATCTTTCATCCACAGATTCATATCTTCGTCATTGTAGTATTTAAAACCATAAGATGGATTAAGAGAATCCCAGCCATTAAGATTCGCTTGCAGGTTTTTGGGACATTCGTTGAGTGAGAGCTTATGGGAAGTAAATATTGTTGTCATAGTGAGCTCTCTATTTTTTGTATATTCTCCGGTGTTGCCTTGAGGAGTAGCTGGTTTCCGGGATGACCTCCCACTACAATCTCATAGTCAGCACCGATATCTTGCAAAAATTTATTTACTTCAACAGCCTTCTTTGGGGCATATACCCCATTGTCTTCGAAAGGTATTTTGTCCAGACCAACACCAGCATCGTCTATCATTAGAGCACCACCAGAGTGTATTCTTTTAGCTACTAGCTTAAATTCCTCAAGTATATGGTTTGCGTCGTTAACACTATCGAGAAGTACGAAGTGGTATTTATCGTTGTCTTTTTTAAGATACTCAATGGAATCGCTTAGAATCCATTCTACGTTTGCGGCATTTTTACAAATATCCTTTGAGATGTCAAGAGATTTCTGTTCTATATCAACTGACTTGAGATTACCCTTTTCACCTACCAGTTCAGATATATGTCGGGTGCTCTCATGTTTTTCAGTATAGGTTCTTATTGTACCGGTTTCTATACAATTTATAAAATCAAACTTATTGACAAGTTTTGCTAGCTCTTCTTTAACTCTAATCATTTTTGTAATTATCCCTATAAAAATTATACAGTTCCAAACACAACTCTCTTCTTCTTGTCTCTTCCTTTTCACCTATACCTCTTAGTATGTCTGGTATAGACTGAATATCGCACTCTTTCATTCTAAGTATGGATCTTTCCCAAAGTTCATTTTTAGGAAGTTGTAGGGTGTCTGCTAAAAGAACGGGTATAGACCCAGCTCCTAGGCTTTCCCAGAGCCTGATAGAATTTGGCCCTGAACCTGATGGACATAAAGAAAACCTAGATCTTATTAACAGTTGATTATATGTTTCTGTGTTCGACCTTCTACCTTCAGATTCGTTTAGTTCACCCATATTGTTTTGTAGAGGATTATAAACGGACTCATTAAAGTGCCAATCACCCGTGTTTTTAACTATATAATCGTTGGAGCTTGGTAGTTGAAATATCTTAGGTCTTATGTCTGTTAGATAGCCTCCCTGATAACCCCCATAAAAACTAAACAGTAGATCTCTTTTGTTGCTTGACAGATTTATATTTTTAAATGCCGAGTTTCTATGGTCGTCTTCTATGTTTACGGCGTAAAGAGGACATGGCAATAAGTCTATGTCTCCCAACTTGTCTTCATTTATAATCTTATGTGGAGAATATACTAGATTTATTGATAATGCTTCAAATATGTTTTTCAAAGATCTAAAGAAGATGTGTTGACAAGATGTGTAATATTTTTTTTCCAAATCAATGTTAGTGGATATAAAATCATATATTTCATTCAAGTTAATCTTTTTGTCTATTACAGTAGCCCAAGGAAACCCTATGAAATTTTCATCTAAATTGTTTTGTTTACAAAACTGTTTCTCTGTACATACTGGGTACTGCCAGAAAAAAGAGGATTCTTCTATAAGTGATAACCAGTTCATAGTCTTCCTAAAAAAAACTCGCGTGCTCTTGTGGAGATTCAAACAGAGGGGGCACGTCCAGCGTGCCAATAAGCGTCGTCTGAATCATCGTGGTGACTTTTCCAATTCGACAAACGTTCTTCTAAGCTCCGCACCTTTAGTTTCGCGATAGCACCCTCATAATACATCGAATAGTACTTCTTAGATATAACCTCAAACTCTTTCATGTTCCTGACGAGATTTGCCTCTTTGGTTGAAACACCTTCTGGATTATCGTAATATATACCGAGTATTTCTGGTATAAGAACAAATTTCTTATCAAATTCAAGAGAAGTCCTTAGCCAAAAATCATAGTCACTTCCAGATACATAGTTTTCAGTGTCAAACATTCCACAGTCATTATGAATAGACCTTCTCCAAACCGGATGATTATGAGGTAGATTGGTATATAACATATTTCTCTTAGAAAAGGCAGCTGTAGGAAAAACTTTCTGGTTCTTAGAGTTTACCAGTCTTGCATGTGTCTCTTCAGAATTTGCTTTCACTGCCCATGACGTTGACTCTGGAGTATCAGAAGAGCTGTTGGAGACGGCATTTAGACAATAAGAAACATCAAATATTGAAAACCGATCTAGTATATCAACATGCTTTTGGATGGAATTGTGAAACAGTTTATCATCTACATTCGCATTTGTTATATACTTGCTGTCGGAATTCTCAATCATATAGTTCCAACAGGCATAGATTCCCGGATCGTCTTCCAGTCTTTCATATCTTATATTGTCATAAGATAAAAATGGCTTGATTATTTCACGCTCATTTTCTGGACTGTTGGCATCTAATAGAAATAGTTCACAATCATCAAAGATTGTTTGTTTAACTATATTTTCTAGAAATCCTTTTAAATACTTCTCAGCCTTATAGAGAGAAGTTATAATGCTTACCTTTTTCATTGACTTCCTACTTCTATCCTTATTGAATCCTCATCAAAATGTTGAGTTGAGAACTCAAACATCTCCACGTCTGTTAGTCCTGTCATTTGGTGTCTCAATCCTACTGGTACGTGAAAGGTGTCTCCAGCTTTAAGTACTGTAACTTGAGTGTTCAATCCATTCTTATCGTCTGTCCACCCATGTCTTACCTCAAGCTCTCCCTTATGAACATAGAATGTTTCATCTTTGAGTTTGTGATAGTGCCAACTACATCTCTTACCCTTCTTAAAGAAGAGGAGCTTTCCACAATACTCTTTTTTATTAACAATCCAATCCTCATATCCCCATCCTTTAGGGACAAAAACCCTCTCATCCATTATCCGGTAACTCCTACTGCGATTATATCAACAGAAATTGCCCCAGTTCCGCCATTTACTATTTGAAAATTTTTGTTCGAGCTGTCAACGTCGGCTCCAGTGTATGGGTCTGAATACATATAAGTAGACGACGGTTTTATATTAAGATTTCCCGACTCTCCATTAAATACCTCTGTTAAGGCGTTCGATCCAGTGGCTCTTACTAGAATATCCTCTCCGGTTGTAGTACTAGAGTTGTGAACAACTATACTTTTTAGATTGCTCATTGTAACCGTCATGGAGCTGCCCATAATAGATTGAGAGAGGTTTGTAAAGTCTAGGGATAGACCAGAACCCACTCCAATAGAGTGTGAAAATGATGAATATACAGCATTTATATTGAGAGAACCTGTTCCCGATGTCAGGCCTTGACTATAGGTTAGGGATCCCTGCCTATTGTCTAAAGAGGTAGACTCTGTATCCTGCTGCTGGAACACTATGTCCGAGGATAAGGTAGACGTTGTGTTTAATGCCATTACTTTGACTCCAATGTTACTATTTTATATTGATATAATATATTATACCCCTATTTTCTTTTTCTTGTCCTCAGCTTTACAATTCTATGAGGGGCTTTTATGATTCCAGTAGATGGGGATATTTTTCTTTCACCCATATAGACAAACTCTATACCTGTATTTTTTTTCCCAATACCACAGCAAAGTATTCCGTTAGGCCTAATTTCTCTAACTTCATACTTACCTTTACAACCCATGTATACCTTCTCACCAGAAGAATGATCTTCTGAATCAGTAGAGCAGACAAAATACGGGCCAGAACCCTGTATGATTTTTATTTGTTGTCCTGTTTCTAGGGATTTCCAGTCTTTGATCTCATTTTTAACAGGAGTATTCTTGTTTATAAAGGTCTTATTGCAATGTTTACATTTACTACTCCTTGCAGCATTTACACCATTGCACGACTTGCATAATTTTTGTCCTCTTTTTAATTTTTCCATAGTCATCCTATAACTCGCGTGCCCCATAAAATTGTAAACAGATATATGTATTATACCATACTTATCGGACAATTACAAATAAAACTTTATTTTTTTTAAATTATTTGATCGCATTATCCTACCGAACCCTCCATTTGTAGCTCAATTAGTTTATTAAGTTCAACGCTATATTCCATTGGAAGAATTTTAGTGAGTGGCTCAATAAATCCACTGACAATCATGGTAGCCGCTTCAGCTTCGGTCATGCCTCTCGACATCAAATAGAACAATTGGGACTCTCCTAATCTACTTACAGAGGCTTCATGCTCTACGGTTACATCTTGTGCTTCTACTTCAATGTAAGGGTAAGTGTCGGATTCGCTTTCAGGGTCAAGTATCAACGCATCGCACACTACGCTGGACTTACATCTTTTTACGTCTTTATTCATCTTACAAAGACCTCTATAGGAGGAACGTCCTCCGTCTTTGGAAATAGACTTAGAGACTATGCGACTGGAAGTATCTGATGCGCAATGAATAATTTTCGCTCCAGCGTCTTGGTGCTGTCCTTTCGCTGCAAAAGCAATACTAAGAACTTCTCCTCTGGCTCTTGGTTCCATTAAATAAATAGCAGGGTATTTCATGGTTAATTTAGAACCAAGATTACCGTCAATCCATTCCATTAGGCTATTCTCATAAGCCATAGCCCTTTTAGTCACGAGGTTATATACATTATTAGACCAGTTTTGTATGGTTGTATATCTACATCTGGCATCTTTTTTAACGACTATCTCTACAACGGCAGAGTGTAAAGAGTCGCTTGTCCAGACTGGTGCTGTGCAGCCCTCAACGTAGTGCATCTCTGATCCCTCATCACAAATTATAAGAGTTCTTTCAAACTGACCCATGTTTTCTGAGTTGATTCGGAAGTATGCTTGTAGCGGAAATTCTATTTTTACCCCTTTGGGTATATAGATAAAGCTACCACCAGACCAGACCGCTGTGTTCAGGGCGGCAAATTTATTATCAGCAGAAGGTATTATGGTTCCGAAATACTCTTTTACTAGGTCGGGATACTGTTTCAGAGCCTCATCAGTGCTAAGAAAAATAACCCCCTGTTTAGCTAAGTCTTCCTCAAGACTTCCATAGATTACTTCGGACTCATATTGAGCTTTCACGCCAGCTAGATATTTCTTTTCAGCTTCGGGGATACCTAGCTTATCATATGTTTTTCGGATTTCATCAGGAACATCATCCCAGTCGTTTTCTTGTCTGTCTGATGGCTTTACATAATAAATAATATTATTAAAGTCTATACCACTCAGATCACCACCCCATGTTGGCAACGGCTTTTGGTAGAATATATCAAGGGCTTCTAGTCGATACTTCAGCATCCATTCTGGTTCGTTTTTTATTTCAGAAATTCGGCAAACAACATCCTTGCTCAATCCCTTGTCAAATGTCTCTACATTCACATTGTCATCATGGAAGCCATACTTGTATGCGTTTTCGTTGTTCATAACGGTAGCCTGTTAATTAGGAGGAACCTGTTGCTGAATAGGATTAAACTTTTCTTCAAGGTTATTCTTTTCTTCTACAATTTCTTCATGTGTTGGTTTTTCTGGGAGGGTAAATCCACCCATACTGTTGTCTAAAAACTTACTAATCTCGTTAAATCTTTCGTTGTTTTTATCATGGTCTGCCTTTAATTCCGCAAGTTGTTCTATTGACTCTTCCCTGATTACCTTGAGTTGCACTTTGATTTCTTTAATATCTTCGGTTGCCGTAGTAGCCTGACTGTATACGTAGAAAGCAACACCTCCAACAATAGAAGCTATTAGTGATGTTAAGGATGAGATCACTACAGTGTCGATAATCTTTTTAGTTGTTGTTTTGTTTTCTTCTTTCACTTTACCCTTCTCCACCTATGTCTAAATTAAAGGGATTGTTTGGGTCGTTGTGAGCGTTAAGTTCTGACCTTCTACCCTTTTTAGCTGATATAGATTCATTGATAA
>TARA_R110000824_G_scaffold20891_2_pt1 | contig 16630 bp, 14 predicted proteins | sample TARA_R110000824 | Tara Oceans TARA_R110000824 (sample SAMEA4397747) | marine metagenome | biome: Polar Biome; feature: [MES] marine water layer (ENVO:01000295) within the mesopelagic zone...; material: water (ENVO:00002006), including particulate matter (ENVO:01000060) such as......
TTATAAATGCTCGCAAGCGCGAACGACAGATTGCTCAATTAGCGGCTGGCCGCGAGAGCAATATAGGAACTACATCGCAGGGCTTGACTAGTGAAGCGACGAGTGCTAAAAAGACCGCTCTGGGAGCTTAATATGTGCATGGGTAATAACAGTGGCAGTTCATGGATTATCAATCCTGCTCGTGCGATCTTTGGTGAGAAGCTCGGAACAATACTTTCTCCCGAAGCCATTACTGCTAACGTTTTAGCACCGAATAATGTTCCGCTTGCCAAGTTTCTTGACCCTGCTGGTTCTGACACGCGCCAGAAGGCTGCGGATGATAAGGCGTTTGCTGCGCGAGTAGCTGCGCGTGATGCCGCCCTTGACCGTACGCCCAGAGGCGGTGCTGAAATCAAAACTGGGCCGAATAAAAATCGTCGCAAGACTAAGTTAGGAAATTGATATGTGCTTTGGTAATAATAATCCTCCGCAACAAGTTTATTTGCCTCACCCCCCGCAGCCAGTGCAAATGGCGTCGGTGAGACTTACCGATCAAGACCGCAAGGAGACGGACCCTCAGACACGCGAACGGTTCGCTAAGATACAGGCTGCTAGTGAGATGGCTGACGCCGACAAGAATGTTCTGGGAACACCTACGGATAAGTTAGGAAAAGCCTGATATGGTAGACCAGACAAGGCGTGATAGACTAGATCGCCATCTGGCACAGTTGAAGATTGAGCGAGAGAGTTTCATCTCGCACTATAAAGACCTGTCTACCTTCGTAAAGCCCCGTCGTGGTCGATTTGAGATTAGAGGTAAGGTAAACGACGGGACTAAGGTCCATAATTCGATCATCAATTCCGCCGGAACACAGGCACATAATACGGCACAGGCGGGTATGTTCGCTGGCGTGATGGCCCCGACGCGCCCATGGTTTGCCTTCGGTCCTCCTGATCGCGAGATGCGTAAGTTCAAGCCGGTGCAGAACTGGCTACACGATACAGCCGCACGTATGCGATCTGTGTTCAATCGATCCAATCTATATACTATGGCTCCTACGATGATCGGAGAGCTCTTGCTGTTCGGTACGGGTGCCATGGCGCAGATGGATGATAATGAAACTGTCACGCGCTTTGCCACGCACACAGTTGGCAGCTACATGATCGGACAGAACGATAAGGCTGAAATCAATACCTTTGCCCACGAATACCAGATGACCGCGGAGCAGATGGCGATGAAGTTTGGCGTGGAAAACATCAGCGTCGAGGTGAAGGAAGCGCTGCGTACCGGCAAGCACTCATGGTTCCCGGTTGTGCAGATGATTGAAGAGAATCAAGATTTCATCCCCGGCGGTATGTTCGCTAAGAATAAGCAGTTTTGCTCAGTACGGTATGAACCGCATAGCCGAGCAGCAGATCGAAACAAGTATCTGAGTATCTCCGGCTTTGATGACTTCCCGATCTACGTTCCGCGCTGGGGTCTTACCGGTGAGGATGTGTACGGCACAGACTGCCCCGGCATGGTAGCTCTTGGTGATATACGTGGCCTTCAGGTTTCGGAGAAGCAAAAAGCCATGGGCATTCAGAAAATGGTTAACCCGCCATTGACTGGGCCACCCTCACTCAAGAATGTCAATGTATCTACCCTACCCGGTAGCCTCAATATATACAGTGGTGACCCGACAAGAAATAAGCTGGAACCTGTTTATCAGGTGAACTTACCACTGCATGAATTGAAAGAGGACATCGCTGCGACTGAAAGACGTATCAATAATGCCTTCTTCGTAGACCTGTTCTTGGCCATCTCAAATATGGAAGGTGTCCAACCCCGGAATGAGTTGGAGCTTAGTGAGCGAAATGCTGAGCGTCTTCTCCAGCTTGGCCCTGTGCTAGAACGGATGCAGATTGACTTTGCTGACAGAATGATCAGCAATACCTTTAAGCGCATGATGAAAGAAGAACTTCTTACCCCGGCTCCCCCTGAGTTGGAAGATCAGGAATTGGAGATCGAATATATCTCCAGTCTGGCACAGGCGCAACGAGCAGTGGATACCAAGTCCATCGACCGCCTGTCTCAGTTTGTCGGAGGGCTCATGCAAGCGGGCATGTCCGATGGGAAGAAGTTTGATGCAGATAAGGCTATCGAAGAATATGCCACTCTCATAGGCACACCGCCAAACCTGATCTCCGGAGATGAGGCCATAGCAGCAGAGAGACAGCAAGAGCAGCAACAGGCTCAGCAAGCGCAGATGGCAGAGATGGCGTCCAAGATGGCACCGGTTGTGCAAGCGGCTGGTCAAGCGGCTGGCGCGGCTGGCCAAATTGCTGATCTCGATCTTGGTGGAGATACTATAGCGGCTCGTCTGGCCGGTGGTGGTGGTGGGGGCGAACCTCCGCCAGAGAGTGAAGCATGATGGTTCTCCACAGTGAGCTCTTCACGCAATTAAGATAGAGGATATAGGGGATGGATAAGGAAGTATACGATACGAGCGATGAGAAACAGGTCAAGAAGCGCAAGAAGCAACGTGATCTGCGAAGAGAGACTGAACTCTATGAGTTAGAAAAGATACTCTCGACCTACGAAGGGCGATCTTTCCTCTGGCGTTTGATTGCGTTTTGTGGTATATACGAAGCAGGAGTGACGCACGAACTTGAAACTTTTCGGCAATTGGGAAAGAGGGATATTGGATTGTGGCTCCTTGCAGAAATTGATCAGGCTAACCCAAAGGCTATCCCGGTCATGACACAAGAAGAGGTTACACGTGTAACCAAGGAGAAGAACTAATGGCGGAAGAAATTCTCGACGGGGCAGATGAGACGGAAGAAGCCCAGAATATATCAGTGCTTGGCGGTGCTGATGACCAAGATGCCGGTAAAACGGCAGACGAAGCCATCGCGCAAGCGACGGTGGAAGACAAGGCCAAAGACGCAGATGCGGACAGCAAAGCTGACGCACAGGATGCGGCCCCTTCAGAATACACTGACTTCACACTGCCTGACGGTGTGGCCTTGGATAAGGATGCCCTCGCGGAATTCCTACCCAGAGCAAAGGAGATGAACTTGTCGCAATCGCAAGCTCAGCAACTTGTAGATATGCGAGTGAAAGAGCAAGAAAGTGCGTATCAGAGCTCCTTGGATCAGTGGGAACAGACGCAAGAGACTTGGCGTAAAGCTGGTGTAGCCGACGAAGAATTCGGCAAAGGCAAATACGACGAGAGCATCAATACCGCAAGGTTTGCTGTCCGTGAAATAGGCGGCAATGATTTGATGGATGCGTTGAACGAGACGGGGGTGGGAAACCATCCTGAGATTATCCGTGCTTTCTATCGCATGGGTAGCGCAATGAAAGAGGATAACGTAGCTGTCGGCAAGGCTCGCGGTTCTACACCGAAGACCGCTGCCGAAACAATGTACCCCGATCAGGGGGCGTAATCCTAATATCCACAGCCACAAGAAGGAATAATCCCCATGGCTACTTTGAGTGTACAGAACCCCACTCTGCTTGATCTGGCAAACGTCAGTGATCCGGATGGGAAAATCTCAACGGTTGTCGAAATCCTCAATGAAACAAACGAGGTGCTCGCTGACATGAGTTGGATGGAAGGCAATTTGCCGACCGGCCACAAGACCACAATCCGTTCGGGCATTCCTGCTCCCACATGGCGCAAGTTGTATGGTGGCGTGCAGCCCAACAAGTCCACTACCGTCCAAGTCACGGACAATACTGGTATGCTGGAAGCGTATGCTGAAGTTGATAAGGCGCTTGCCGATCTCAACGGAAACACCGCTGCCTTCCGACTTCAGGAAGACAAGCCACATATCGAGGGCATGAACCAAGAAATCGTTGATACCCTGTTCTTCGGAGATGAAAGCACGGAGCCCGAAGCCTTCACCGGCCTCGCACCCCGCTTCGCCAATCTCTCCTCTGACGAGAACAGTGATAATATCATCAACGGTGCTGGCTCGGGCTCGGATAACGCCAGCATCTGGCTTGTTGTCTGGGGTCCAAATACTTGCCACGGTATCATCCCCAAAGGCTCTACTGCCGGTCTTCAGATGACCGACAAGGGTCAAGTGACGCTGGAAGACGCCTCTGACGGTTCGAATACCGGTCGTATGGAAGCGTATCGGACGCACTATCGCTGGGACGCTGGCCTCACGGTTCGCGACTGGCGCTATATCGTTCGCATCGCCAACATCGATAGGTCTCTCCTGTCGGCTACCTATAGCTCAGGTGCCTTCTCTAGTGGCGCTCATATCCCCGATCTCATGTTCCAATCTATGCGCTTGGTGCCGAACTTGAGTATGGGACGACCGGCGTTCTACATGTCCCGTGACATACTGACGTGGGTTGGTCGTCAGACCGCTGCGGCAGTGCAGGGCTCCACGCTAACGACTGATATGGTCGGTGGCAAATTGGTCGAGAGCTTCCACGGTATCCCGATGCGTCGTGTTGACGCTCTCGCGGGTGACGAAGCTGCCCTGACCTAATCGGAAAGAAAGGAAATAATCCGATGATCTTGGACGAACGCGCTGAATTCTGCGATGCCACGGCTCTCAATACTGGCGGCGCAGGAACCTATCTGGTTGGTGATGTGATGGACCTAACGGTCGCACGCGATATCGGCCAGTCTAAACAGATGTATATGGTCATTCAGATATCCACTACCGCCACGTCTGGCGGCTCGGCTACTGTACAGTTCCAGTTGGCTTCTGATAGCGTAGCCGCTATCGCTGCCGATGGTTCTGAAACCATCCATCTTATCACCGACGCAATTGCGGTGGCCACTTTGGTTCAGGGATTTCAGATGATTATCCCCGTGCCGATGCAAGCCGGTGTGCCGTATGAGCGTTATATTGGTGTCGAACAGGTCACTGCCGTCGCGGCTCTTACTGCGGGAGCGATTAATGCGTTCCTGACGTATGATCCCCCGGCATCTTGGACCTCTTACGCTGACGCAACCAACTGATTGAGCTAGGGTGGGTACACGTGTACCCACTCTTCTCGACGGAGAAAGAAAACATGATTGTAGACTTCAAAGAGACTTTTCGTGTGCCGGGGTTTGGACGTAAGCGTTTCCAACAAGGCGTGTGTTATGATGTACCGGAGGGTTTACGTAAGCACCTTCCGTCCAACAGTGTGATCCTCCCTGACGGGTGGACAGCCGCAACTGCCGCGGAACATGACGAGCTTCTTGCTGGTGATGTCTTTCGGTCGAATGCGGACAGTATGGAACTGGCCAACGAAAAGGCTCGTGCCGATCTGGCTGAACAGCGCATTGTCAATCTGGAAGCTCTTATCGCCAAGTCTCCGGACGAAGCTGTCGAAGTATTACCAAAATCTCTCGGCGGCGGTTGGTATGAAAACGAAGATGGAACTAAATTCCAAAAACGAAAGGATAATGCAGATGCTGCATAAAATGAGCTATGCGTTAGCTCTCTTGCTGGGTATGGCGATAACAACTCCGGCATACGCTGAGCTTGAGGGCGGTACATTCACCGCTGTCGGTAATGCGTCTTCAGCCGTCAGTACGACTGCCGAAGGACAGGTCGTTGATATCTTTATCAACGGCGTGTACAACATGGTGATCGCGATGCAAGTTGAAACCGGCTCGCCGGGTTCAGGTGCTTGGACTACCGTACCGGGCTTCAGTGATGTTGCCCCCGCGGCCAATACCTTGTACCGTGTGCGCCATCGCTCCACTGGTATCAATCAACGCTTCCGTCTAACGGTTACGACTGATACCTCTGGGACGGCTTACTATACGATTGTCTCGAACCGGTCCACTCCCACGGATATGGCCAGTCGCAGTCGTACTAACTACAACCATTTCGATGACTTCACCCATGGCGCTCTGCCAATCACCACTACGCACAACGGTAATACACCGTCGTATATCGTGCATATTGGTTCTGGCAATGCTGCTGTTCTGAGCGTTATCGAAGGCCAGCCGGAAGGTGTAATGACCTTCTCTAATGGTGATGCTGGCACTGACGCTGATCTGTCTACCGGGTCTATGGGCCTTCTGACTAACGGAGCGCTGGTATCTACCGGCACCACAGTCATGGAAGTTCGCGCCCATATGAGTCAGATCACTGACACCAACGTCGGCTTTGGCCTCGTAGATTTGATCTCTGCTGCAACTGAGATTGCGCCTTTCGAAGTCAATTCCAACGTAGTAGCGGAGGGTGCGGTCACGTCCGTGGCCAATGCTGCTGCGCTGTACTTCGATACCGACGCGGATGTTGACCAGTGGCAGATCGTTGCCAACAAGGCCAACTCTATCCAGAACAATGCGGATGAATATGAAACTGGTGTAGCTCCGGCTGCGACAACCTACCAGATTCTACGCATTGAGATCGACAGTTCAGGCGACTGTCTGTTCTACGTGGACGGAGACCTGAAAGGCGCGTTAGATGCGTGTGTTGCGACCACCGCGGTCCTGATCCCCTATTGGTGGGCTGGGTCTGCGCAGGATGCGACCGGTACGGTCAACAAGGTTAATGTTGATTATATCGACTTCTACGCGGCTCGCCCGGCGAGCTAAGACTTAGGAACTTGGGTACACGTGTACCCAAGTTCCCCCTTTATCCCTTTAGGAGACGGACGTGAGCCATACATTATCCGTAGTCAAAATATGCAACATGGCCCTGTCCCATATCGGTGCCAACTCTAGTATAGAAAGTCTATCTGAGGCCAGCGCTGAAGCTCAAGCCTGTGATATCTGGTACGACTTCAGTCGCACTCAGACCCTTGAAGCAAATAACTGGAACTTCGCTCGCAAGCGCCTGACGCTGGTTACACACGCGGATGACCCACCTTCGGGCGTCTGGGCGTACAGGTATCAGTATCCGTCTGACTGTGTGGTGATCCGACGCCTCCAGAATCCATCCGGAGATGTGGCCGACATCACACCATTCGAAATCGAGATGGATGATAGCAACACAGGCAAGACCATCCTTACGGACCTTGACGAAGCAGTTGCGGTATATACATTTGATCAGGAAGATACCAATGTGTTCAGCCCTTTCTTTGTCGAGATGCTCTCACTTGCACTGGCCACCCACATAGTCTTCACTCTTACTGGCAAGGGTGATCTGAAGGAGAACTTGACTAAGAACTTCATAAGTATGTCACAGGTCGCTCCGTCACTCAACGCAAATGAGGAGAAGTCACCAGCGCCACGCGATGCGCCTTGGATTAGGGGTCGTCAATGACCACTTTTATCCAGCCGTCATTCGCGAAGGGTGAACTCGGCCCGGCGCTGTATGGTCGTGTGGATACGGCTGCGTACACCATTGGAGTTCGCTCCGCTCGGAACATGTATGTGCATAATCATGGTGGCATGAGTAACCGCCCCGGTCTTCAGTTTATCTGTCCTGTCAAGGATCATACGATCCAGCCTGTCCTGATGGACTTTCAGTTCAAGAGCACGGACACGTATATCCTTGAGTTGGGCAACCAGTCTATGCGGTTTATCCGTAACGATGCACAGGTGCTTGAGGCAGTCGATACTATTACCGCCGCGACCAAGGCTAACCCCTGTGTTATCACGGCTGGAACGCATGGCTGGTCTAACGGGGATCATATCTATATAGAGGGCGTCGTGGGGATGACGGAACTCAATGGTCGCTGGTTTAAGGTGGCCAATAAGACTTCCACAACGGCTCAACTCACCAGCGTGTACGATGGTGGTGCGACCGGGATCAACAGCAGCGCGTATACCACGTACTCCAGCGCCGGTACTGCCGGCAAGGTCTACGAGATCGCCACACCATGGGAGACGGCTGACCTTAAAGAGCTCAAGTGGACCCAAAGCGCTGATACTCTAACGGTTACGCACAACGGCTACTCTGTTCGTGAGATCACGCGGACGGACCATAACGCATGGACGATAACTGAGCCCACCTTCGCGCCTTCCCTAGCTGATCCGACAGCGGTTGCAGCTTCCGTCAACGGAGCCAACAATGGGGAGTATTGGAAGTACAAGGTAACGGCCATCAGGGAAGAGACGTTCGAGGAAAGCCTCGCTGGTGTTAATAATACTGGTCTAACTATCGCGAGTACGGACAATACCAGCCCGGTCGCAGTCACTATCTCGGGCCATGGCCTAACCGATGGAGACGAAGTGGAGATCACCGGCCTGACAGAGATGACAGAGCTCAACAATCGGCGCTTTCAGATAACAAAGGTAAGCACGAACAGCTTTACGCTAAATGGAGAAGACGGGACCAGCTACACGGATGAGAGCACCGGAGGGTCTAACACCTGCCGTGCTTTATTCGACGGCACCGGAACATTAGCCTCACCTATCGGCACTACAATTCCAGATAACACGATCACGTGGGCGGCGGTGGTGGGCGCGGTCAAGTATACGATCTACCGGGCTAAGGGCGGCTCCGGTCGCTATGGGTTCCTCGACGAGACTTCTGAACTGGTATACAACGATAACACCGCTGCCTTGAAGGAGACTGATCTTGGCGTCTCACCCCCTACAGCTAGAACTCCCTTTCTTTTCGCAAACGATTACCCCGGTGCAGTTGGATACTATCAGCAGAGACGGGTGTTCGGCGGCTCCATCAATAACCCAGACACTAGCGAGTACAGTCAAACAGGCAACCAGTCCAATTTCACCCGTGCCTTGCCAAGCAAGGCGTCAGACGCAATAGCGGCTACTCTTTCATCTAGGCAAGTTAACGAGATCAGGCACTTCGTAGGCGGCACCGATCTGATGATCTTCACGGACGTATCAGAGTGGCGTGTGAACTCTGGCGATAACCAAGGCTTCGCTGCGGAAACGATCAGGCAGGAACCCCAGACAGAGTGGGGTAGTTCTCATCTGAAGCCTGTCACTATTGGTGGGGATATCCTGTTCGTGCAGGAGAACCTTACACATGTGCGCACCATGTCGTTTGATCTGGTCAAAGATAAGTTCACCGGAATAGACATGACGCTGCTCGCGCCCCATATCTTCGAGACGTATACCATCTCCAGTTGGGCGTTTGCCAAGACGCCTGATCCTGTCATGTACTTCGTACGCTCTGATGGCAACGCAGCAACCATGACGTTCGAGACTGATCAAGAGGTATTGGCGTGGGCGCAGTGGGATACAGATGGTGAGTTCGAGTGGACCGCGGCGATACGCCCATCCTCTACCGCTATTGATGTCCGTCCTTACTTTGTGGTCAAACGTATTATCAACGGCAATACGGTGCGCTTTATTGAGAAGTTGCAAGACCGGCGCTTCACTGACGTACGCGATGCGTTCTTCGTAGATAGTGGCCTGACGTATGACGTGCCGCTGACTATATCCGGCTCTACTGCGGCTGATCCTGTCGTGGTCACGGCCACATCCCACGGCTTCTCTGATGGAGACGAGATAGATATCTCCAATATACAGTGGACGCCAGCATTTGATAGTCTAGATAATGAAACAAATCCTGATCAACTTAACGGTCGGCGGTACTTTATCGCTGACAAAACAGCTAATACTTTTACTCTATTCTCAAATGAAAGTGGAAAGCCGATTACGGCTATTACAAGGGCTACTCCGGGGGTGGTTACTGCTCCTGCTCACGGTTTTGCTAATGGGGATATTATTTGTATCAACGGCATAAGTGGCATGACAGAGGCAAATAATAATGTCTATAAGGTGGCGAATAAGACCACCAACACATTCCAACTGAATACTGCGGCTGGCGCTTCGGTGAATACATCAGGATTCACCGCGTATACCAACGGAGGGAACATATTTCACGCTACTGACGGCTCTGCTTTCGCGGCGTATGTATCTGGAGGGAAGGCCCGTAAGGCCGTAAGCACCATCTCCGGTCTCAATCACCTTGAGGGCGAGAGTGTGGTCATGCTTGTGGACGGGGCAGTGGACGCCAGTAAGACGGTGAGCGGGGGCAGTATCACGCTGACGAGGAAGGCCAGTCGGGTACACGTGGGTCTGAAGTATATCAGTGATGTAGAGACGCTGGATGTCGAGTCCCCGGATAGCGGTACGGTCCAAGGCCAGCCTAAGAAGATCGCGAAGGTTGTCGTGCGGCTGGAGAAAAGTAGGGGGTTGCTAATTGGGCCAACTTCTGATCTACTTATAGAGTGGAAGCAGCGAAATGCAAGCGAGAATATTGGAGAACCTACAGCGATGTTAACGGGGGACGCGGAGATTGTATTGAAGCCGGCTTGGAACTCGAACGGGCGGCTTTTTATGAGACAGAAAAATCCACTTCCCTTCACGTTGTTGGCGGTTATTCCCAACATTGAAGTGGGTAGTCGATGACCAAGTATGAGATCGTAAAGGGTAAAAAGAAGCACGCATATGAACTACAGCGTACCATGCGTGAGGCCGATAAGATGGAGATCATGGCCAGTAACTTAAAGACTCCGAAGGAAGCTCTTCGCGGCGTGCTGGAATCCCGTGGAGAAGTGTGGGCTGGGCTGGCTGATAAGAAGGTGGTGTGCATGTACGGAGTTATCCAACTAAGCGTGCTGGGAGATGCGGGGGTACCGTGGTTGCTGGCGTCGGATTTGATCACCGTCCATGCCCGGCGTTTCTTGCGTGAGAACAAGAAGTTCATCGCGGCCATGCGAAAGGAATTTGGACAGCTTGTTAATTATGTAGACGAGCGAAACATAGAGGCCAAGCGCTGGTTACAGTGGCTGGGCTTCGAACTTGAGGAAGCAGCGCCGTACGGAATACTCCAGAGGCCGTTCCACAAGTTTACAATGGAGTGTAGAGATGTGTAGCCCGACAGCAGCGATAATGGCGGTCAGCGCGGTGGTAGGCATCATCGGCCAGATGTCCGCGGCCAAGGCGCAGCGGCGACAAGCAGCAGTTCGGCAGCAGCAGATGCGGTTGCAGCAGCAGCAGATGCAGAACGCTCAGATAGCGCTGGATCAGACGGCACAGGCTGAAAAAGATAACGAACGAGTACGCCAAGCATTAATAGGAGACGAGGGAGCAAGGGCGTTAGGCGAGCATACGGTGCTGATGGCAGCGCACGGACTGATTACAACGGAGGGTAGCCCCCTCGACCTGTCGAAAAAAATTGCGGGGGATGTCGCCTATGACAAGCTATGGTCTAGGTACAGAAGCGATAACGAACTAAGGAATATTGCTATCAATCGGGCAAATATAGGAGCAAACATAGACACGCTCGGACTGGAAAGTCGAGAGCTTGGTATAGCGACAGCAGCTAAGACTCAAGCTGCCACACTCGGGTCGTTTAACATAGCGCTGGCTGCGGGAGCCGGTGCGGTGAAGGGCAAGAGTTGGGGCGATCTTACCTCAGGTTTCTCAACATCGACCCCGCCCGGCGGAACCGGTACACCAGCAACCGGTGAAGCTTATATATTTACAGGTTAACGGATAATTAGATGGCAATCAAAGTACAGAAATCTACTTTCAGCAGGTTACAGGCCGGTAATATAGGCGTGATCACTAGCGCTGACCCTAGCAAAACCGAGAGGTTTGATCCCAGTGTGATGACGGGGCAGGATGCTGGTGGCCGTGCGCTTATGTCGGTATCGCAAACGATAGGGGAGTTCGGTGATAATATTCGCATAGCTCGTCAAAAGCAAGAGCTTCAGGACTTAGACACAGAGATGAAGACGGCTAGTGCTGCGTATCGTGAGTTTCAGACTGAAGCCGGGAACGAGGAGAATGGTTTTAACTCCCTTAAAGGTAGAAACGCCAGAAATGGCTATGATGCCCATTTGTCTGCGGACGAAAATAAGAGATTGAGTATACTTTATGGATTGAGCCCGAAGGCTCGAAAGATATGGGAGGCGGATAGTTTAAGGCTTCGCGAAGACAATCGGTTTCGAGCTAGTGCGTACTCGCTGCGCCAAGATGAGGTGGCAAACCTAGAGGCACATAAGAACTTGAAGCAATCCATAGGAGTTAGTATCAGTGAGCTTCCTATGGCGACAGCTACTCCGGAGATATTTCAGGAATACGAAACACGTGTTAAAGATTATATGGCGTTGGTATTTGAGGAGATGGAGCGACTGGGGGTAAATGTCGCCAACGATCCTGATGGCAGTATTCGAAAATCAATCGTCCAGAAACATGTAAGTGCTTTAAACGAACCCATCTTGCAGAGAATGATCAACGCAAAAGACCCGGTTTCGGCTCTACAGCACCTTGAGTATGCTACAAGTCTGGGTCACATCGATACGAATACGAGGAATAAGTTCCTGCCGAAAATCCAAGCTGCTTCAATAGAGAAGGCGGTGTTCGAAGGCATCGATTACCTGAATTCATCATTTCCTGATTCCTCAGAGTCTGAGCTGCGAGAACTTACGAGACAGTACACGGAGAATAATAATCTGGACCCGGCAGTGCGCTCCGGAATGAATACTGAAATCAAACTTCAAAAAGCGGCTAAAGTGCGGGATAAGCGTACGTTTAACACAAATATGGGCAATGAGATTAATAGACTTGCCACGGACACAGACCCGAATATGAGGGTTAAAAAGCTTGGTGATCTTTCCGATACTCAGAAAACTTGGTTGCGCGAGAGACCCGCTTCTATGAAGGCATTTATGGAGCAGTTACAACGCACCGCAAATGGCACCATTCAGGTTACCGGGGGTCACCGATATATGTCATATCTAGTCAATGTAACACGCTCTTGGATAAATAGTGATGATGGGCGCAAAGCTAGGAAGGAATTCTTGGCTATAAAATTCTATTTGCCCGAGAACACATTGAACCTTGGACCCGGCGAGGCCATCAAACTTCAAGCATTCCAACTAGCTATGCAGCAATATGATAGCAAAGCCGAGTGGTCAGCCGAGATTAAGACTGCCGCCCAGCGCAAGAAAGAGCTCAAGGAGCAGACAGAGATGACGCGTATCGAACGCGCGGTCAAGTCGTCGCTTGTTGGCGCAGAGCTCGACGCTCCGGTCGTGGCTGTAGTTTTGAACCGTGTGTTACGAGTTGCCGCAGAAGCTGCGAAAAAAGGTGAAATCCTTAGTGACGAACAATTGCTGGAGATATCTCGCGGCGCACGTAGAGCGGGTGAGTTCTATGAAGACATTGAGCGCTTGACTGGAGACGGGACGATATCTGGGGACGCACTAAAAGGCGACACCAATGTCCTACTCATGAACTTTCATGCTATGCAATCACGGAAAAAAGACATGACTTCCTTCTTCTCATCGCGGAATATGCTAGGTAGTGGCGCAGATGCTAGAAGAAATAGACAACTCAACGAGTACATTTACGGTGGCACGAAGAACGCACTGTCGCGTGTCATTCCGGAGCACGAGTTCACTCGCGAACAAATCCTTAATCACATAACTAAAGTCGAGGGTGCTGGTAAGATACCGACAAGGCGTACGGTCCTGCAAAATATAGTGAAGGAATTTAAGGCGCAAAAGGAGACTGCTAGGATAGCTAGGGCTAAGCGTGCTCATGCTGAAATGCAGGTAGAACAGATGGATACAGAAGAAATGATATTAGGTGGGGACTTTGCTGCGGCGGCTGCTACGGATGCTGATGTAGCTGATATGGTCGAAGAGGTGATGAAGCGCACTAGTTTCCCCGGAGTTGATCCAGTTAGTGTTGTTCCAAGTACCGCGGATGCTGATAGGGCTGCGACAGAAAAGTTAGTGACGGATATTTTGCGACCTGTACAGGAGAAAGCAAAAGAGATGGGAAAAGCCAAGAAACTTATAGATGATCTTCTGGGTACTCCCGATGAGATTCCCGTACCGGAAGTTACTGAAAAAATAGATGATCTAATCGCTATAGCTACACAAATTGAGAAAGAGGTAACGGCTGCTGCTGCTAAGGTTGAAAAGGAGGTAACGGCTGCTGCTGCTAAGGTTGAAAAGGAGGGGGTAAGTGATAGAGGTGGGCATTCTGTATTTGTTCACGATTTCATGACTCAGCGTCTCAAGACGCCCCTGTGGGCGAGGAAGAAGAGGGAAGCCGCCCGCAAACTGAAGAAGGAGCTAGAAAAGGTAAATGAAGCTATCGATCCTAGTATCCCTATGGAGGGACAGAAAAAGAAAAAGTTGGGAGAGATGATTCAGAGTATATTAAAAGAGTACGCCTCCAGTAAGGATACGGCTCCGGCTGTTGATGTACCTGAGATCGCGGCAATGCCGGAACCCGGTGATACGGCTCCTGCTCCTGCTCCTGCTCCTGCTCCTGCTCCTGCTCCTGAGGCTGCTCCTGAGGCTGTGGCTCCTGCTCCTGCTCCTGAGGCTGTGGCTCCTGCTCCTGCTCCTGAGGCTCCTGCTCCTGCTCCTGAGGCTGTGACTACGGCTGAGGCTGTGACTACGGCTGATGCACGGTATCTATCTCCTGATCTATCTCCGGAGCAAAGAGCGCGACAGGTAGCGATTAACCGAAAATTTCTGATAGGGAGTAAAGAGGACTGGAAGCTATTTAGGCCAGAAAAGATGGACCCTACAGACAAGCGCTTTGCGGACACACCCACGGCAGAAGCTCAAGTGATAAAGGACATGTCTACGTTACAGCGTAGTATATTCCAAGACCTGAGTATTCCCCCTGAATTAAGAGGGATGGCCTCGCTCATCGCTGACTTCGAAGGCGTGAGCCAAGAGAACCTGACCAAAGATAATAAGCACAAGGTATACAGAGACGGCAAAGACAAGAAGGGCCGGCAACTATGGAGCCAAGGATATGGCGTTCGGGCTAAGAAGAACTCCCAGCCAATATCGGAAGAAGAAGCACGTAAGCAGCTTGTAGATGCCATGTCAGTGGCGGCTAAGGATGTTCTGGACTCTCTGCCACTTTTCTCCATGAACTCTATGCAGCTTCGGGCGCTAACATCACTGGTCTACAATGTGGGTGGAACCGCGTGGCGGAATAGTGATGCGCTGAAGGCTCTAAAGGGGAACCCGCCTGACTTCACGCCTGACTTCAAGACGTTTCGGTTCGAGGTGGAAGACAGTAAGGAGGGCTTCGTCAAGTTTGAGGGCAAGTTTAATCAGGGTCTTTTCAATCGTAGAAAGCGTGAGATGCAAATATTCTTTGGGGAAAAATGATGGCAGATAGTACAGATGCGCTGGCTAGATATTCACCTGTAAGCGTGACTAGATAATGGTTATATCTAGGAGAATGATGGATGCGCTGCTTGACGCTGAGGAGAAAGAGGATGAGGCTCTTGATCCTACACCGGCTCTTGATACACCGGCTCTGGCTCCTGCACCGCCACCGCCTGTTCTGGCTCCGCTACCGCCGGAACTGGAGGACAAAGATGCCTTTGAGAGCAATTTGCTACAGTCTCAAGATAAAGACACTGCTAAGCGACTGAAAGACTATCAGTTTGAGCGTGCGGCTGGGCTCCCTATAGGTACGACCACGAATGACAACCGGCAGATCACACAGGATCAAGCCGCGATCAACAAGGCGCATCAGGATATTGAGGGTGCTCCGACTACCAAAAGTCTCGTTATAGAAGACCCAAGGATAGCCCTGTTGACGGGGGGCGATCTCAGTGGGCTGTCCAAGGTAGAGCGAGCCGCTGACAATATTACACTCTGGGGCTCCGTGACAAAAGCCGGTATAATGATGTTGCAGCATGGCTACGCTTTCGTGGAAACTGCGGGGGAACTGACGGGCATAAAAAGCCTTGACGAATTCGGGGAAAAAGGCAGACTTGAATTAGGGAAAGCCAAGAAAGATATAAAGGGGAAAGAGACCGATCTGTTCGAAATCGATAGCGCTTCGGACTTCGCCAACTGGATGACGAGCACTCTAGCTCAGGGTGCTGTCCAGTTCGCACCTCAAATTGCGGGAGCGGCTGCTGGTGCCAAGGCAGGAGCATGGATCGGCGCGATTCCCCCCATAGCGTTCGCTACCGCTGGCACATCAGTGCCGCTTGGGGCGTTTCTGGGGTCTCTCATTGGCGTAGTGCTGCCCTCGTTTATCATGTCCACTGGTGAGGCTCAGGTTGAACTGAAGGAAGCGGGAAAGAAAGCCGGGATGGGGGAGGATGTTGAAGCGCCGGGTACGGTGTTCACTGCCGGGCTATTCATGGCTGGTCTTGATAGCGCTCTTCCCTTTAAGCTATGGTCAAAGATGTCAGGTAAAGGCATCAAAGCAAAAGTTGGAAAAGAGATCATCAGACACTCTCTCGCTCAGATCATGAAGCGTTCCGCGAAGGCGGGTGTCAAGGGTATGGGCCTTGAAGCGCTAACAGAGACAGTGCAGGACGTGGTGAAGAAAGTCCTGATCCGCAACGAGTTGGACTTGGATATTATTGGTGATCCCAAGGAGTTCGCCAAGGATATGCTGCGCTCTATGGCGGGTGGCGCGGTGGTGGGCAAGTTCATGTCGGCTGGCGTGAGTGTCGCTACAGACGTGATGGCCAACTCTCGCAATACCAAAGCGGCGCTGGACGCCATGAATGACGCCACGACCGGGGAGCCATTGAGAGAGGGAGCACCTGAGCTCGCGGCTGAGCATATTAGAGCCGTCTTGGAGGAGAAGGGCGTCGAGAGCATATTCATCAATGCAGATGTCTTGATGGACTACGTTCAGAGGACGGATGATCCAGAAGGTACGCTGATAAATCTGGGTATCGATGAGACTATTGCTGACAGTATGACAAACGGTACGGATGTGGAGATAGACATCGCGACGTTCTCTGAGCATATCATGGG
>TARA_R110000824_G_scaffold41286_1_pt1 | contig 16561 bp, 9 predicted proteins | sample TARA_R110000824 | Tara Oceans TARA_R110000824 (sample SAMEA4397747) | marine metagenome | biome: Polar Biome; feature: [MES] marine water layer (ENVO:01000295) within the mesopelagic zone...; material: water (ENVO:00002006), including particulate matter (ENVO:01000060) such as......
TTAAATTAATCTAACTGTAGAGCGGTCGCCCTACGGGGCGATCGTAACTACAAATTAATTATATGGAAAAGAATATATCAAAAGGATTAGGCGATTCAATAGAAAAATTTACAACCTCAACTGGGATAAAATCTTTTGCTGAAATTTTAACTAAAAATGGAGTTTTTGGAAAAAATAAAGATTGCGGTTGTAATAAAAGAAAAGAAACTTTAAATAAAGTTTTTCCTTATAAAAATAAAAAATAAATGGCAGTAAATATAGATACAGTTTATCAAAAAGTTTTAGCAATAGCTAATAAAGAACAAAGAGGCTATATAACACCTCAACAATTTAACTTGTTTGCTGACAAGGCACAAAAAGAAATAATAGATCAATATTTTTATGATATAAATCAATTTAGTCGATTACACGGTAATGATACAGAATATTCTGACATGCTAGAATTGCTTGATGAAAAGTTAGGTGCGCTTAAGTCTAGTAGTACACAAACTCTTAGTAATGGTAGTTTTTCATTAAGCTCTGATGTTTATAGAATTGGATCAATAATTGTCAAGGATAGTAATGTAGAAGTAGAACCTATAAATTATAATGAACATAAATTAAGAAATTTATCTCCACTTACTAAACCAATATTAAAAAGACCTGTATATATAAATAAAGGTAATAAAATTAATATATACCCTAATACTATTACTGATGTTTTTTTATCATATATAAAAGTCCCAGATAAACCAACGTGGGGTTATGTAGTTGTTGGAGACAAACCTCTTTACAACCCAGATACATCAGAAAATTTTAAACTACACCCAATAGAAGAATCTGAATTAGTATATAGAATACTAATATTTAGCGGTGTTTCAATTGAAAAACCAGGTTTAACGCAAATTGCTGCTTCTTTAGAAACAGCTAAGGTTCAACAAGAAAAAATATAAATAAATGGGATTACTAGACGATACTACACAAACTCAATACTATGCAGGGAATGATTACGGTAATTATCAATTTACTTCTTTAGACAATATTATTACTCAATTCCAAATAGCTTATGTTGGAGAAGATAAAATAATATCTAAAATAAAAAGAACTGATATAGCTTTTTATGCTCAAAGAGCATTACAAGAGTTATCATTTGATACTTTTAAATCTATTAAATCTCAAGAAATAGAGGTACCTGCAAGTTTACAAATGATACTTCCACAAGATTACGTTAATTACACTAAGATTAGTTGGGCAGATTCTGCTGGTATAAAACATTTACTATATCCAACAAGTAAAACCTCAAACCCGCCAAACCCTTTGCAAAACTCTGATGGTGATTTTGAATTAACCGCGGTTGGTGAGTTAGACAGTTCTACAAATACTATTGTATTAGACGCGGAATATAAGGATATTAAAGTTGGCATGATAGTTAGCGGACCACGACATTATATTCCGCTTAATACTATTGTAGCGTCTACACTTAATTCTAATAGTATTACCACTATAACATTATCAGATATTAGTGGTGCGGTAGTTGTACCAAATTACGATAACTCAGGAACAACTTTATCATTTAAAAAGAGAGATGGATCTTTAATTTTAGAAAAACAATCTTCTCATGTAGTAGAAAACTTATCTTGGAATATGACTGATTATAAAATAACAGGAACTGCCTCTGAATTGACGGATATAAAAGTTGGTATGTTAGTATCTCATGATAATTTCCCAATAGGAACCGTTGTAACAAATGTCTATACTACCACAATAGTTGTAGATCAATTACCAGATGCAATTGTAGCTTCTGGTGGTGAAGTAACTTTTATATCTCCGGATTCCGAATCTGATACTTGGTCAAATTATAAATCCGGAACACCATCTGAAAATCAAGATGATTATCAAGATGGTACTTATTGGCCGATAGATGGGGAAAGATATGGGTTAGATCCGCAACACGCGCAAGCTAATGGTTCGTTTTACATAGATGACAATACTGGAAAAATACATTTTAGCTCTAATATATCTGGAAAAACAGTAATATTAGATTATATAAGCGATGGATTAGGAACGGATGCTGAAATGCAAGTACATAAATTTGCAGAAGAAGCTTTGTACAAGCATATTGCATATGCGGTTTTATCAACTAGAGCTAATACCCCAGAATATATTGTAGCAAGATTTAAAAAAGAAAGATTTGCAGAAACTAGAAAAGCAAAATTAAGATTATCAAACATTAAATTAGAAGAATTAACTCAAATATTGCGAGGTAAATCGAAACACATAAAACACTAGTACATGTCAGAGATTAAGCATAATTTTACCGGTGGTAAAATGAATAAGGATTTCGATGAAAGACTTATTCCAAATGGACAATATAGAGATGCTATGAATATACAAGTGTCTACCTCAGAAGGATCTGATGTTGGTACTATTCAAAACATATTAGGAAATCAATTAATTCCAATTGATATAGGTGGTTTTGGATTTCACGACGATTCTAAATGTGTAGGATCTGTAAGTGATGAAAAAAACAATACGTTATACTGGTTAGTTAGTGGACCTGTTTTAGCCGGAGACTTTTTTGATTTACCAGATCTTAGTAAAACTCATAACTATATATTAAGTTATGATGGTCAAATTACAAAATTTGTTTTTGTAGATGAAAAAAACTTAATAGTTAATATGACCTCTGGTGTATCTCCAAATCCAAATACTGGTACAATTCCAGTTTCACAACAAGCTTCTTTCTTTGTAAAACCCGGTGATAAAGTAAGTTATCTTTTAGATAATAATGGCAATCAATATGACGGTGGTATTATCACGGCGGTAAGTAGAATAGCTCCTTACAGCGTAACATTAGATGTCTTTCAACCCGGCTCGCAACTAGCCAATACAACTCCCTTCCCCCAACATCTTCTTCTTGTTTTTGAAAATAGTGTATTAAAATTTTCAGAAAATAATTTAATAACAGGTATAAATGTTATTGATGGCATGTTATTTTGGACAGATAATTTTTCTGAACCAAAAAAAATAAATATATCTAGAAGTATACAAGGGACTAATCAGAGTGGAATGGAACGCACTGTGTTAATAAATGAAGATAGAAATATTAATCAAGCAGTTAATGTTACTCCTGTAAAAGAAGAACATATTACTGTTATTAGAAAATCTCCTAAAACTGCATTACAATTAGAGTTTAATACTGGAAGAGATCCTGATTTAAATTATAGTGGAATTACTGAAGTTGCGGTAGACCCTACTTTAAGTTCGAATATTAATTTCAGTGATATTATAAGTTCTTCAAATCCTACGGTTTTATATGATTTTTCTAGTTTACAAATAGGAGACACTTTAAGATTTCAAATACCTACAGACATAAACTCTAATAATAATTTTAACTTAGAGTGGAAATCAGATGATATTATAGCGTTAAAAGAGTTTAGCACAGGTGGATCTGCGCCGGGAATACCACTAATAAATTATACTATTAGAGGAGCTATAACAGATTGGCAAGATAATAAATTTTCTGGAACAGCTGGATTTCCAGCTAAAGTAGAAATAGAAATAGTTGCTTTAGATGGAACGCCAATTCAACCAAACCCTACAAATATAACCCATCAATATGCTGTTGATCTTCAAGATCCAGTAGAAAAATTATTTAAACTAAAATTACCTAGATTTTCTTATAGATATAAGTATGAGGATAACGAATATTCTACATTTGCTCCTTGGACTGAGATTGCTTTTTCTCCAGGAGCATTTGATTACCATCCAAAAAAAGGATTTAATTTAGGTATGGTAAATGGATTAGAATCATTAAAATTAAAAAGTTTTGTTACAGAAGACATGCCTGATGATGTTGTTGAGGTTGATATTTTATATAAAGAAGATATTTCTCCAAACGTATATATTGTTGACACTATTAGTCCAATAGATGAAATGAAAGAATATGTTGTAAATGGAAGTCCAGTTTCTTCTAATGATTGGAATAGAAATGAATATCTTTTAACTAATGATACTATTAAAGGGACTATACCATCAAATCAATTACCTAGACACTGGGATAATGTTCCTAGAAAAGCTTTAGCACAAGATGTTATTGGAAATAGAATTGTATATGCTAATTATATTCAAAACTATGATTTAAGTTCTTCTGGATCTAAATTTAAACCTTCGTTTAAAAACGCTTTAAAAACATGGGAAGAAACACCAGTTATAACCAATAAATCTATAAAATCTTTAAGAGAATATCAACTCGGCGTTGTTTTTACAGACGAATATGGAAGAGAAACGCCAGTTTTAACTAGTAATTCAGGTAGTTTTAAAATAGAGAAAAAAGATTCTATAAAAAGTAATAGATTGCAAGTTGGATTGAAAGGTAAAAGACCAGATAATTTTGAATATCTTAAATTTTTTATAAAAGAAACTTCTACCGAATATTATAATTTAACAATGGATCGTTGGTATAATGCTGAAGATGGAAATATTTGGTTAGCATTTCCTTCTACTGAAAGAAATAAAGTTGATATTGATACTCAATTAATACTTAAACAAGGTATTGATACTGATTCTATACTTGAAAGTAACGAGGTTTATAATATTTTAGCTATTGAAAATGAAGCTCCAGAATTTATTAAAACAAATAAACTACAACTAGGTTCTAGAATACATGATTTAACTATTCCACAAAGAGTTTTTGGAGCTGATAATGCAGAGGATGAAAATATACCAAGTGTTGGAGGTGTTTCTTTTACTATTGATTTTACAGACGGAAATTTTGCAGATAGTAGTTTATCGAAATTAGACGAGATAAAAGATAGTACATTAGGAATTAAATTTGTATCTCCATATGATTCTTCTGCAGAATATAAGATAACAGAAATAACATCAAATAGAGACGCGGGGCAATTACCTACTAAATATTTTATAACTATTGAAGATCCTTTTGAAAATGATATAGATTTTATATTTGACAATGCTTTATCGCCCTCTAATATAAGAGATGAAGTAAAAATACAGTTTATTAAATATAAAGTAACAAACTCTCCTAAGTTTGATGGAAGATTTTTTGTAAAAATCATTAATGATGGTAGTATAAAGGAAGATATAACAGATGAAACTTTTTCTTTTCTTTATCACGAGCAAGAATCAAAGATGGTGTACTTAATGGAACATGATGGTAGACTAAGAACTACTCATCAAAGTGCTGCTATTAGTAGTAGTGGGCTCAATTGGATAACCGGCACTGGGACCTCTTATCCACAGACCCATAGTAATTGGAAAGCTCTTTGGGCTAGATCAGCGTATTTTGGTGAATTTACCCATCAGGATAATTTAGAACTAGCAACTTTACAAAATACATTTTCTCACGTTACGACTTATGGCCCAATACCAGTAGATGTTGTAAAATATGATACTGAAGGTGTTTGGTTTATAGATAGGTCAACAAGAAAATACGTAAATAAACATGGAACTTCTTTTAAGTGGGAAAAATGTGATCCTATGGATCGATTTAATCATAGTCCAGGTATTCAATCTGGTATAATAAATGATCAACAAGTTAACTCTTTGAATAATGCAGAAGAATTTACGCAAATAACATTAGGTTTTGGTGGTATTGAATATCCAGGTGGTCTTAACAGTAGGGCTAAAAGAATGTATTGTTCTGCTATTGGTGTAAGCGAAGGAAAATTTCATTGGACAGGGTCTAGTGGGAGTGGGTGTGAAGAGTATACATATCACATGGCTAAGTATAATGACTTTTTTTCAATTGGTAAAGTCGGTGGAAACGCAAATTATGATGATGATAATACCGTAGGATTTGTTGATCGCATAAATTCTGGATTTAAATTTAAGTGGGAAGACGATCCAACACAAACTGTTTATAGAATATTTGATGGATATTCTGTAAAACAACACGCTAGATGGGATGACAATGATAGTCTTGTATCTCAAGGTAGTAGTTATGGTGCAACTGGGCAATCTGATTTACTTTTTGTTGCTAATCCTTCTTCTTATCATAAATCGTGGGATTTTAATGTTAGTCCTTCTATGAGCGTATGGGATCCAACAGCAAACTTTGGAGGACCGATAGCAAATGGTTTAGAGATTGGCGCAACAAAATATGACCAATCTTGTACTACGACAAGCGGTGCAAGCACTATAAGTCCTGCAGCTTTTAATTCTAATATAAAAGTAGGTATGACAGTTTACGGAAGCGGTATACCTCATGCTCCTAGAACAATTGTTACTGATATTCTTTCCAGCGGTGATATTGAAATATCTGCTAACGCATCCGCTTCAGCCACTGTTACTTTAGAATTTGGTTATACTATAAGAGCATGGGCAGCTAAAACAATAGCGATAGCTGATGTTTCTATAAAGGTAGATAGTATAATAGCTGAATGTGCTATTTATGGTTCTAGATTTACTTTAACAAAAGGTATGCTATTATTTAAATATGATGATGGTAATGATGTACCAAATAGTGGTGTTAATAGCAATTCAAACATAATTATAAAAGATATAGAAGCAAATACCGATGGTAGTTGGAATATAGTTTTTACTGGTTTTGTTGATGAATTGGAGGCGGCTGATTTTCCCGGTGCTTTTGCTGCTGGAGGAAAAATGATTTTCAAACAAGCTAGCATGAACGGTTTGAGCAACAAATCAGAATATAATATTAATGAGATTTCTAAACCTGGATGGGCTGCTAATCAAGCAGGTATGGGCGCTGTAGGATATAAATTAATAATGTTAGATCAAACAGACGAGTGGAAAACTGGATCTAAAATACCTGTAAATCCATTTGTATGGGAAACAGAACCAAAAGATGAAAATGATTTAGATATTTATTACGAAATTAGTGGAAATAATCCTTTAGAATTAAATCATAATACTATTGATACGGCTATACCTGTAAATTCTATTATTACGGCAAATAGTTCTAATTACACTGGTGTTGTAATAAGTAATTTAAGTTCTACAGGGGATATAATTACTTCAGATACATCTTGGAGTGAACTTGATGCTAATGGTTTACCCATTTACACCCTTCCTTCACCTGGAGAGGTTATAGGAATTCACAGACCAGATGGTACAGAAATTAAAGTATCTATAGTAAGCGTAGATGAAAAGGAAATTAGAATAGATAAAGATCTTTATAATGGTTGGTATTTATTAAATTGGCATAATTGTTATTCTTTTGGTAATGGAGTAGAGTCAAATAGAATTAGAGATTCTTTTAATAAACCGTTTATTCAAAATGGAGTAAAAGCGTCTTCTGTATTAAAAGATAGTGACTATAAAGAGGAACGTAGAAAATATGGTTTAATTTATTCTGGAGTATATAATTCAATTTCAGGATTAAATAATCTAAATCAATTTACAATTGGGGAAAAAATAACAAAAGATATAAACCCTACTTATGGTAGTATACAAAAAATACATGCTAGAGATACTGATTTAATAACTTTATGTGAAGATAAAGTGTTAAAAATATTAGCAGATAAAGACGCTGTATTCAACGCTGATGGTAAAAAACAATTAACAGCAACTGATATAGTGTTGGGACAAGCAGTTCCATTTTCTGGAGAATTTGGTATATCAAGAAATCCAGAATCTTTTGCGTCAGAATCTTATAGAACATATTTTACAGATAAAGCTAGAGGATGTGTAATGAGATTATCTAGAGATGGTTTAACACCAATATCTAATCATGGTATGAAAGATTGGTTTAGAGATAATTTAAAACTGGGTGATAAACTTATTGGTAGTTATGACGATAGAAATGATGAGTACAACATAACTATTGGTAGTCAAACAACAGTGTCATTTAGAGAAGATGTTACTGGTTGGGTAAGCTTTAAATCATTTGTTCCAGAAAACGCTGTTAGTTGTAATAATAATTATTACACATTTAAAGATGGTAACGCGTGGCTTCATGATTCTAACACAACTAGAAATACTTTTTACGGAATACATACAGACTCAAGTTTTAATGTTATATTAAACGATCTTCCTAGTGTTGTAAAATCATATAACACTTTAGAGTACGAAGGTAGTCAATCTAAAGTAGATTTATATACTATTGATCCTGTTACAGGTTTAAGTACAGCCGATCATTATAATTTAGAATCTAAACTAGGTTGGCATGTTTTATCTATAAAAACAGATAAGGAAGAAGGTAGTTTAAATGAATTTATAGAAAAAGAAGGTAAATGGTTTAACTATATAAGAGGTAAAAATGTAGAAAATCATATAAACACTATGGTAATACCTGAAACTTTTGATACTTCTAGTTTTGCAATACAAGGATTAGGGGTTGGTGGTAATCCTACTATTTTAGGTACTGGAGGATGTATGCGTTCTGATGCTTGGAATTACGATCCAGCAGCTACTTTTGATGATGGTTCTTGTTATGATGCCGTGCATGGATGCTTAGCGACGTCAGCTGATAACTATCAATGGGTTCCTAATTTACTTATTGAAGATGGTTCCTGTAAATGGGGTGGTTGTGATACTGTTGGTGATTTATGTCAAACTACATTTCCACAAGAAGCAATTAACTATAACGCTATTTATCCTGGCGCTATTTATGATGATGGTTCTTGTTGTGGACTAGCTGTTTACGGTTGCACAGATCCTCAAGCTACGAATTATTTTAACGCTGCCAATGTTGACAATGGTTCATGTGTTTACGCTGGGTGTACTGATCCAGCTGCTACTAACACTTCTTATTTTATTCATCCAAATCCCGGTACTATTTACACAAATCCAATAATAGCAACTATTGATGATGGATCTTGTACTTACATAGCACCACCACCACCTAGTGATGTTTATGGGTGTATGGATTCAGATGCTAATAACTATAATCCTGCCGCAACAATAAATGCGGTAAGTTCAACAAATAGCGGGAACCCTTGTACTTACACTTATACTCCACCAGTATCATAAATAAAATAATATGCCAATACAAATAATACAAATAGAGTTCGATGATTTAAACTTTTCGCTTCAAGTGGGTGATATAGTATACTATTCTCCCGCGACAGCATCTTCAAGCGGGTTTACTACCGCGTCACACCATAACAGTAGAATGCTTGGACCTGTAGAGGGAATTGATAATAATAGAATAACGTTTAGATATGATGATCAAAATGGTTCACTTCCTTTACTAGATAATGGTTTTTATTCATTTTCAAAAGATAAAATAGTTAACACATCTAATTTAGTAGGTTATTATGCAGATGTTAATTTTGTAAATAATTCTACTGAAAAAGCTGAATTATTCTCGGTTAGTTCGGAGATTAACGAAAGTAGTAAATAAAATAATAATAATGGAAAATACTATAAAAAGTTTTAATTTAGATTTGTCAGATGTAGCTGCGGCAGGAGAAACTAGAAATTTTAGTGTTATTGGTGATAAAGGTGCGGTTTTTAGTTTAGAAATTAAAAATGAAGATAATTATTATTATAATTTTGTAACTGGTCTTTTTCAAGCTGCAAAAGCTAGATTGAGTCAAATAACGATTACTGATAATGTATATAACGGATCTGTAAACATTCCTAAAATTACTGATGATGATCAATATGACATCTACTTGTGGGCTGAACCTGGAACGAAACATACTACTTATAACGAAGTAAGGTTTGGTGATGGTAGTATAGATATAAACTCCTCTAGTGGATCTGGATCTTTATTGTTACAAAAAGTTATATATCAATACACAGATTTAACAATATCTATTACTAGTTATTCACCTAATGGTACTATTGAAACAAACAATGTATCAGCAACTTCTATTACAGCTTCTAGAGGTAAAAATATTGGTAAAATTCCTTTCAGAACATCTTTTGATGTGTCTACAGCTACAAAAGCATATCAAATTTTAAAACAACCGGTTTTTGATGACATTTTGTCATTTATATCAGTAACGATTGGTTCCGCTCCTGTAAATATAACTGGAGAAGATATATATCCAGCGGTTAGTAATACAGACACTGTTAATGGTGCGGTTTCAGATAGCAATGAAATAACAATGGATACTGCTGTTGCTACAAAAATGGTTGTAGGTGATAAAGTAACTGGTTTTACTTTAGAAGAAGATTATGCGCAACCTGTAACAGTAACTTCTCTTGCTAGTACATATGTATTTAACACTTCAGAAAACATTAGTGCTAGTGATGGTGTAACTTTAAGTTTTAGAGGTAGAAAAAATCATCAATGGCCGATTACAGATGTTAGTAAGATTACATCGGGAATGATAGTGGTACCAAGTACAAATATATCGTCTGGAACTATAACATCGCCATACCAAAGTACTATTACTTTAAATACGGATACTGATAAAGAAGAAACTATAGTATTAGAAGAAGTTGGGGTTACAACAACAACAGCTAATCCAACTATAACTAATGGAGTTATAACATCACAAGCAGGTAATGTTGTTTTTAATAATCAACAAGTTTTAGCTTTAGCTAGTGATACTGGTATAAAGATTGGAGGATATGGAGAGATTCATGCTAAAAGTGTATTTGGATATGATTTTAAGTTTACAGATTTAAAGGTAGAACTATCACCTATTAGAACAACTACAACTTCTGCTGTTAGTGCTAACGCTAGTGTTCCTATTACTTCTAGAAATGGTATATTAGATAATGTTAGTTCTGTTAGTGGTATTGGAATTGATACTAGTTCAACTAATCCAATAGTTGCTAGTGGCGCGGGATCTGTTAGTGGTAGTGGTACAATAGTTTTAAACACCGCTCAAACATTAGAGAGTGGAATAGTATTAACTTTTACAGGTGCTGGACAAACCGCAATAATAACTGGTAATGTAGAGGTTGTTAAAGTAGGTACTGCAAATTGTACTTTAAGATTTGACGTAGAAAAGTTAGTATCTATAACCTAACGGTAAAAAAACAGCAAAAAGTGTGATTATATTACTTATAATTAAATAAAATATTATGAGTAATAAATTAACAGCGCGCCTTCTTAAAGAAGAAGATTATGACTTTATAGTAAAGTGGTGGAAATGGTGGAGATGGAAAGTCATACCAAAACATCTTTTACCAGATAATGGATTAAGTGGGTTTATAGTAGAAAAAAATGGTATTAGAATAGTATCTGGATTTATTTTAATGACAAATTCAAAAGTAGCGTTATTAGAATGGATAGTATCTAATCCAGATTATAAAGAAAAAGATAGAAAAGAAGCAATAGAACTTCTTATATTAACAGTAGAAGAATATTGCAAGCGTTTAGGATTTACTCATGTGTTTAGTATTGGTAGAAACAAACATTTAATACAAACTCATGAACGTTTAGGATGGTCAATTGATAAAAAACCATCTTATGAAATAATAAAAAAAATAAATTAATATGGGATTTGCAACAATAGCAACATTAGCAACTACAGCTTACAGTATATATAAAGGAGAAAAAACCCGAACTAATGCTGAAGACGCTGCTGATAAAGCAGTGAAAGAAAGAGAAAGACAACAAAGATCATTAGACAAAGAAATTCAAGAGTATCAAAGTATAAAGTTTACAAATCCATACGCTGGTATGGAAAATCCTTTTGAAGATTTAACTGTAGCTACTGATGCGGCGCGATTTCAAGCCGAGCAAGGTGCTCAACAAAGAACTAATATATTAGAAAAACTACGTAGCACTGCTGGTTCGTCAGGTATTGGTGCGTTAGCACAATCTTTAGCTAATCAAGGTGTTTTGCAAGCTAGACAAATCTCTGCTGATTTACAGAAACAAGAAGTTGCAAACGAACAGGCAAAAGCAAAAGGCGCTATGTTAGTTGATAAACAAATAAGAGCTGGAGAGGCGATGCTTCAAGAAGCTGAATCTGGAAGACAAGCTACTATTTTAGGCATGCAATATGGTCAAGCTGCCGGTGCAAACAGGGCGGAACAACAAACGTTATTAAACCAAGCAAATGCTAATTTAAGTGCAGATCAAATGTGGATGGAAGGAATATCAGGCTTAAGTAGTGCAGATTGGGATTTTTCTTTAAATAAAAAAAAGAAAAAGAAAAATAACAACGGAAAAGATAATAATGGCAATCCTTTAGATGATGATGGGGAGATTGGTGATGATACTCGTTCAGACGAGGTGTATGGATAAAATTAAAAGCAAATAAATAATATAAATGATATGGCAAAAGGAAGTTTATTAGGTAAAGCAGATTCAACGTTGGCAGCAATGTCTTATAAAGAATCAATGGCAGGTGTACCACCTGATCTTAAAAACGTATATGATCGTCAACTTGAAAATATTAAAGATATTCAAACAAATGTACAAACATTTTTTGATAACATGCATGCTGATCATAGTGCTTTAAAAGATGAATTAAAAGAAGTTACTTCTAAGGCGTTAGAAAATTTATCTATGGGACCAGATCCAGATGATGCTGGAATAGAGTTATATAATAACTACCTTGTTGACGTAAAACAAAGATTGAAAAAGATTCCTAAAGGGAAAAAAGGTGATTTGGCAAGAGCAAAAATTAGAGCTGAAGTAAGTAGATTAGAAGCTTCAACTAATAAAATGGATGAAACGCAATTAACATTGGGAAAGATGATTGATAATGACCAATTTGATGCTAATGCTACTGGTGCTAATAATATGATTATGCTTACCGCTATAGCTAAAGGAGAAGCTGAAAGAAACATCGTTAATGGTAATTTAGTTTATTCTGTAAAAAATCCAGCAAAACCAGGGGAAAATATCACCTTAACACAAGCTGATTTAAAAGAAATGTTAGTTCAAACAAATCCTAATTTTGATTCTAGTTTTAATAAAATCCATCAAGGTTATAATGCTGTAGGAAAACAAAAAGGAACTACATGGACAAAAGAACGAACAGGAGCGATAAATAATTATATTAACTCACTCACAGATAAAAAAGATTATGCAAGAACTATAGGTAAACCTCAAGGTAATATGGAATATTCTCTTATAGATTCTTTGATAGGTAAGGATGGAAATACTACTATATTTAATACGTTAAACGGAATGAGTGATGCTGTAAAGAGCAAATATGATGCTGATGGATCTGGCAAAGTCGATGCGGCAGATTTTACAACAGCAGAAAACGCAATAGAGTTAGTTAAATCTTTAACAGATATAAATAGTGATAATTTTGATTTTCCAACTGCAAAAAGAGTTGCAGCAGAGTTTTATGCTGATGGTAATGCAAAAAAAGAATTTCAAGACGGTGTAAATATGCGTCCAAAAGAAGCGGGTACAAGTACGGATAATGAGCAACGATTTGGTATTGACAAATGGTTATTTGATAATGAAAAAAGCGGAGGTAAAATTCAATTTGGACCTCAAGAAGGAAACGCAAAACCGTGGATAACTCAATCAAGAATAAGAGGAGTATATAACGCCATGATAGATGGAAAACTTAAATTTTATAATGTGTTTTATGAATATGATACACCAAGAGAAATGTGGACGGCTATGGACTTAAACAAAGAGAATAATCCTGAACAAGAGACTGTAGATGTAGGTAATCAAGAAACTTTTGCAAGAAATATACTTGATCAAAGAGATGATATTTGGACAGACGCAGATATTAAAGCTGAAGAGATTGATATAGAAACTGGAAAACCACCAAAAAAAGAAAAAGAAAAAATAAAATTTAGTAAGAAAGAGTTTGATCCCCAAAGTAATCTGACTATCGATACAATAGATGATGCGGATGAGACTGTGATGGAAACCTTAAATAATCAATTACCGACAGGTCCTTCTAATCCAAAAGCTTATAGTTTTTCTGAGATGGGTAGTTGGAAAGATAAATTGTTTTTAACAGATTTAAATGGAAATAAAATCAAATGGACAGATTTTAGAAAAGATAATAATCTTAATATAAGATCAACAGAGGGTGAATACGTAAGTTTTAGAACTAGGTCAAAAGATAGAGTCGATCAACGTAAAAATTTAGAAATTTTACTGTATATTCTAAAAGGAACAAAATATGAAACTGAGGACGGTACAGCAACTACTCTTTACGAACAATTTACACCACTAAAGGATTGGAGAAAAGAAACTGAAGAAGGTAATGCAGGAGCGGACGATCTTTAATATAAAATAATAATATGAGTGAAAAACTACATAAATATTTAGTAGATAAAGGAGATTATTCAAAGTCTTATGATAATTTTCAAATGCAGTTTGGTAATCCAGATTCGCAAAAAAGACTTTATAATTTTATGAGTGATGGCGGTGATTATACCAAATCTCTTACTGAGTTTACTAATCAATTTTTTGCTGCTGGTGGAATTTCTCCTGGATTCCAAGAAGATGACGGTCAAGAAAACTGGTTTAATCAAACATGGTTTGGTAGAGGTATGGCGGCCGCTAGTACAACAGGTGAAGCTACAGATTTATTAATGGAAGGTGGTATAGATGGTAATTTCTCTAATGTAGATATGAAAACTATTAAAGAATTTATAGAAGCTAAAGAAGGAGAAGCTAGAGCCCATGTTCCATCCGAAAGGATGAGTAAGTTTTCAAAACAATATGAAAAAGAAGGTAAAACGTGGTCTGCGTTTTTCAGAGGATTAAAAAAGGATCCAGCTCTTATGGCTGAATTATTTGTACAATCTTTAGGTACTCAAATAGGTACTTTTGTAGATTCTGATGAAGCTAAAGCAGCTACAGCGGTAGGAGCTGGTACTGGTGCAGCCGCTGGATCTTGGTTAGGTTGGGGAGCTGTTGGTACAGGTATAGCCGGTGCTATGGGTGGTTTAGCAACATCAATGGAATCAGCTTTAACATTTGGAGAGCTAATAGAAGAAGAATTAAAAAAAGAAGGAAAAGAGTTTACTGATAAAAATATAAAAGCACTTTTAGAAGGACCTAAAGGTAAATCAATAAGAAATAGGTCTATAGGTAGAGGTTTAACTATCGGTGCAGTAGAAGGATTTACTGCTGGTATGGCTGGTAAAGCAACAACCGCTGTTATGAGAACAGGTAAAACAGTTGGTAGAACTAAAAAGGTTATGGCTGGTGCCGCTGGTATTGGTGTTGAGGCTGTTGGTGGTGGTACAGGTGAGGTTCTTGGTAGAGTTGCCGCTAGTCAAGAAATGGATCCAGCAGAAATTGGTTTTGAAGCGATAACAGGTACAACTACAGCACCGTTAACAGTTGGTAACGCTTTATTGTCTTATAAAAAACCAACATATAGACTTAATGGAGAAGAAGTTTCTTATAATGAAATGAAAACGTTTGTTAATGAGGCCGATGAATTAGATGTTGCAAAAGCTAATATCAAAATGGAAAATGATATTACTGGTTTAGAAGCCAAAGCTTATAAGAAACAACAAGCTGCTATAATAAATTCTCAAATTGATAGTAAAATAACAGACAAAAAAGATAGACAAAAACTAATTGATTTAGATATTAAAAGAAGAAATGCAATAATTGATACTAAAAAAGAAGGTACTCAAGCAGTTCCAGATGCAGAGAAAATCTTAGAAGATATTGAAAGTGAAATTAGTGAAATTATTGGTAAGTATGAAGGTGCTATAGATAAAGCCACAACACAAGAAGCGGGCGATGTTCGTACAGCGTTAAGGGATGCAACACTAGCGGAAACAATTGACTTTCTTCAAAAAAATAAAAAATACGTAGGAAAAGAAGTTATAATCGCAAATGATGATATTGATACTAAAATTGCATATGACAAAGCAGTTGCAGAATATAATGCTAAAATTGAAAGTGGTGAAATAAAAGGTAATAAAATTACTCAAGAATATTCTTCTAGTGATGGGTTTGTTGTAGGAGATGTTATTGTTATAAATAAAGATATAGCTGGTAGATCAGGACAGATAAACGTTGGAGCACATGAACTGTTACATGCTGTTATTGGTAAGCATATGAAGAGTTTAGTGGAAACTGACGCTGATGGTAATATTATAGATGATTCTAATTTAAGGAATTTTATTAGTGATTTCCAAAAAGCTTTAACTAAAGAGCAGTTTGATTATATAAAAACAGAAATAGATCGTAGAAATACTGCTGGAGAAAACTTACCTTTAGATACTACTGAAGAATGGTTAACAATATTTTCAGATGGAATTACTAAAAAAGAAATTAGTTTTGGTAACGAAAGTATTAAAACTAAACTTAAAAATTTCTTACAAAATATATTTAGAAAATTTGGTTATAAAAAAGAATTTGGAAGTGGCGCGGCTACTTACAATTTTATGAAAGATTACCAAAAAAGTATTGTAGCTGGAGGTGAAATTAGTGCTAGAGCTAAAAGAGTTGCTGGTGGAGGTGTTGCTGCTGAAACTACAAAAGCATCAAAATCTATAATTAGTGATGTTGTTGGTTACAGGGGACGTGGAACAAGCACAAGGGGCGAACTTGTTGATGATATAAATGACTTGCAACAAGGAACAACTACTAAGGCTGATTTCCAAAAACCTGAAGTATTCAATCCGGTATTTGAATCATTAAAAACTGGAGGTGCTGTAAACAACTATATAAGAAGTTTAAATATGAGTCGTGAAAAAACTCAAGAAACTATTGAAGCTGTAACTGATCGTTTAATTA
>TARA_R110000824_G_scaffold113687_3_pt1 | contig 16544 bp, 11 predicted proteins | sample TARA_R110000824 | Tara Oceans TARA_R110000824 (sample SAMEA4397747) | marine metagenome | biome: Polar Biome; feature: [MES] marine water layer (ENVO:01000295) within the mesopelagic zone...; material: water (ENVO:00002006), including particulate matter (ENVO:01000060) such...
ACATACTATGCTTTTTTTGATGATGAGATTTTATATGATGGCGCCTATGCAGGTATTGATATGGAGCCCCAAAACGATATTAAAGATAGAATTAAAGAAGTTCCAAGATTAAAAACTCAGTATATGTTTCAGAACACAGATCTTCCTACTTTAATTCCTCTTGCAGAAAAAGAAGATATGACCCCTGCAGAACGCCAAGCCGTGCTCGATGCATTGAAAGAAAAAAACGGCGCCCAAGACATGACAAATCTTATGACCTCTCCCCAATATATAAAGCTTTATAGTTTGCCTTTACCAATTGGAAATTGTAGTCTTGATAGTGAATATGCGCCTGCTTGGGATGTTAAATTATTATATAACAGTTTGACTGGCTCAAGTGGGGTACAATACTTAACAGCTAGTATGCACCCGTATTTGCAGATACCTCAGTTAGAAGTTGCAATCAAGTATAAGACTTCCGTAAAATCACTAAATCAAAAACCAGAAACTTCTGCGAGCAATAGGAACAAAAAAACAGATCTTAGATTGAAAGAACTTGACGAATTACACGAAAATCCTCCTGTGTATTCAGATGGGTATTATGATTTTCAAGAAGACTTTATTATGCTAGAGATTGAAGAACATAACGTATCATATTTGAAAGAAAATTTTGATATCGAGGTTTTTGAATATAAAAAAGATGACACAAACCGAACTTTAGACGATGTTGGTGGAGATCTGGAGCCGTTGGTCTTTACTAAACAACCATCAAATATTAATGATAAAGGTCTTTTAAAATCTGAAGAGGAAAATATAAAGTCTATTCAGGGAGACTTAGAAACAAAATTAGTTCCTTTGAGTCAAAAATATGTAGAACATTTTTTTAACATATATGTTGATTATGAAATTGACAAAGATATAATATGCAAATTAAAGCCCGCGCCGAAACAAAAAGGACATTTTGTATTAGACCCATTAGATTGTGAAGATCAAGAGGCGAATATTTTCCCATCAGATATTTATAAAGGAGCCACAGAAACAGCTCCGGAGTGTGATTAATGGAATATTTAGGAACAAGCATAACACAGCCGTACATTTCTAATATAAAAATAGAACCAGCGGATGATAAAAGAGAAATAAAAGTTACTGTTGCAGTTTCTATGAACAATGGAGGTATGAGTCCTAAATTGCTTAACACAATGCAAACAAGCATTGTTAAAATATCTGAAGGAAAAGCAATTGAAAAATTTAAATCAAATAATAAAAAAGTAATTCACGAGTTAGTAGAAAATTCACAAAATGCTGGAAATTTCGGAAAAATGGATATGAAAACTGCGGAAGTGAGGGTGTCGGAAGGTAACAGAAAAGAAATCTTACAGGAATTTATTGTCAATAAAAACACTTCAGATTTGTCATTTTATGTTATATGTCAATATAATTTAAATCACCCATATCATGCAAAAAAAGCTTCTTCTAATCCATCTTATAGAAAGAAAATAACTCAAATGTCTGCAATTGCTTCGGAGGATGTGATTAGAAATGGTGATAAAGTAACGGAAGCTAATGTTTTTGTTCTTAAAAGTCCAACAGTGCCTTTGCCTCGAAAACAAAAAAATCATATGGTTGAACAAGGCGGGCAAAAAATATGGACAGGACCCGTCCAATTGCTTGACCCCGCCAATCCGTCTCCAGGTGGGGTTACTGGATACGCCGCCGAAACAGGCCCTGGTGGTCAAACAGTCGCTTTAAAGCCTGTGCGAGTTCCAAATAAAACAATACACGATTATGAAATATTTGAACAAATATCAAAAATAAGATTTAATTGTAATTTATTAGAAAATAAGCCTTTAAATAATAGAAAAAACGCTCAATTTTCAAATTTATATATAACGAATGACAAAAATGGTTTTGTTAGGCTCTTTTTTGCGGTCGACCTAGGAGAAATTATTAAAAATAATTCTAAAATACCTAGATTGATTACTAACGAAACTGATTATTCTTTAGCATTAGATACATCAAAACCCGGTTTTAAGGAAATAATGGGATCTAGCGTTATTACAAATATTGTATTAATTAGAGAAAAAGTTGACGAGTTTGGAAATATATCACCAGACACAGAAAATTATAATGATGCCCGACAAATCATTGCCAAAGGCGCGCAAGTCGGATCCGAAATACCGGCTTCAAAATATAGCGTAAAAGAAGACACAAGTATACCAGCCGAACTCGATAATAAAAGAAAAGTAATTGGACTTTTTACTGAGGTTAAGGGATTGAACTTAGAAGCTTCAAATGATGCTTATGGTAATTTAAATTTGCTTGAAAATTATAGACATTTTGCAGCGACGGATGTTTCAATGAAAGATATTAAAGGCGGCCAATACAAATATAGTGTAAAATTAGAAATTGAAGATGGCCCAATGAGTTATTTAAAGCGACTCTTGACTTCTTTAAAAGAGGGCCAACGAGCAATGGAATTATATTATAAAGATTTTAAAGCTGGAAGTCTAAAAATAGATTATATGAAAAAAGACAGAGGCCCTTGGGTTTGGGCAATAACTGATTTAATCAAAACAATACATATGTTTGCTGATTTAAGCAATGATATTAATTTAGGCAACATTAGACAACAAATATACATTTTATCTTCTCCTAAAACTGCATCTGCAGAAAGTTTATCAAAAGTGGTTGATACCTATAATAATGTTGTTTCCCACCTCCAGGATATAATAAATGAATTCCCGTCTAGAAGTAAAAGAGGTGAAGAAAGTTCGAACAAAGATACAGTTATCTCTGGCAAAAAGACAATTACACAATCCATTTCTATAGATCATATTTTTTCTGAGATTTTCAACGCAGAAGATAACGGGGAAGTAGGATATGATTATAATGATGTTGCCTTCGGTTCCAAGACATCTGAAGCAGGTATGATGAGCTTTGATGCTAATGTTTTTAGTAAGAGATGTGAGTATGAGAATTATCGTTTCTTTAATCCAGGTTGGGCAGCAGGCCTGCTAACCGATAACACAACATATAAAAGTGAGTTGGAAACAACTGGATTTTCTTATTTGACGCCTGCCATGATTAGATTGCCCGGCCGAATTTTTAGAACCTATAATACTGACAATAAGTCTGTTGGTTTCGTGAAAAATGCTAATGAGTTTGATCATTTTGGTGCATTGTTGGATGTATATTCTTATAACACTAGAGGCTATATAACCAAACAAAGTAAAATCTTGGCCCATAAAACAAAGAAAAATACCACCGCGCCTTCTATTTTTTCTCCAAAATTGTCACCCCCGGCTAACCATGTGAAAAATGGATTAATTCAAAATATGGCGCACTCCAATACCTCTGTGTTAAAAAAATATGAGTCTTCGTGCGAAATAAAGTCTGACAAAGAAGAAAACACGGTTGACAAAATAATGCCTTCCAAAACCTCTATCAACTACAAAAAAGAAATTGATTTGAAATCAACGCCGGAACTTCTCAATCACGAAGAAGAAGGAGACGCAATTAATCCGACAGGCATATTCGCTCCTTTGTTTTATATGAGCAAGTTAAATATAGAAAAAGAGATTTCCTGTTTAAGCAAAATGCTAAATTTTAATGAGTATAAGTTATCTGCCGCGGAAGTGAGATTGTTACCAAATCAGCTAAAGGCTCTTTTTGTTAGCAGCGCAGGCACTGCCCCGAGCGCCGCCAAAATGGTTAGGCATAATTGGTATGTGAATAATGAAATTTCACTTAAAAACCTAAACAATGCGGCTTTTTATTATCTAAATATTAAAAATATAGTCTTGATTGAAGTGTTAGAAACTTTTGAAAGCGGAATTTTAGTTTCTCCTAGGTGGGTTAGAATAACACAAGACCACTTAAGGCGCGCAGCAGGCGCCCCAAATAAAAAATTATTGTGTCGGTACCGCCCCTATGATTCATCTAAAATCTGTTTTCATAAAAATGAAACATTAGAATTAAATGTCTTTAATGAATACTTTATAATTGATACGAAAAACTATATATCAAAAGAAGATATCACAATTGCTACAAAAAGAACAATAAAACCAATAGAAGGTACTACCTTGCTAGATAATAATGAATTATTAGAAATAGATAGTAAGCACATAAAAACTAATATGGTTTTTGGTGACATTGCTAAACCCCAAAGCAAACCTCAAGGTAAGCCTCAAGGCAGACCTGCCCCCGCTGCATCTACCGGCGGCACTACAGGGCCCGCAATTTCCGGCCCGTCCACAGGGATGAGCACTCCTGGAACCGGAGGGTCATATTAATGGTAGATTGGTTTAAACTATTGGGCAGCAATGTCACACAGCCACTCGCAGAGTCTGTTGTAGAACTTAATGAAAAATTTTATGGCCCCATTGCTCCTTTTTATATTCATAAATTAAATACCTATAAAGGGACTACCCCTTGGAATTCTGAGGCTGAAGCTGTGGACCCACTTAGGCCATTTTTTGGTTATTGGCTCTCCACCGGTCTTGATTCTTCTCTGACTATATGGTCACCAGAAACAAAGGATATGTACCTGCGTCCTGCTCAAATTTGGAACCCAACGAAATCTCTAAGTTATGCTGGAAATTTCCGTTTCCGAGGTTTGGCAACAACAAAAGTAAGAACAGTCTCTACCAAGCCATCCAACTTCTGGTTAGCACTCAAAGAAAAGTTCGATGCCACGGCATATGCCGGAAATTCGTATGAGCACTGGTTCAAGGAAGACTGGAGCGTCGGCGGACAACTCATCGGCGGCGCCACGGACATCCCATATGTCGGCCAGTGGTTTACTGACAATGATGGTATTGAAGGCGCGTATAACCACCCACTGCCACACTATCATGAAGGATATATAGATGAACATGGGAATGGATTTACAACTGGAGTGTTTATAGATGAAGATTGGAAAGAGATGGCCAGCTTTTTACAGTCTAAGGAGCCGGAGGCAAGCCTGAAGCTCCTAGGTTGGCGCCCACCACACCACACTCATGTAATTAGTCCGCTCCTACTCCAGGACATCGGCGGAACAACAGAAGTCGGATTAGTAATACATGATTCAAACCACAAAGGTTTAGATGGATTCCCGTTCGACCCCAAGAACTCTTTCCCAGAAAATGGCACTATGAACACTGACCACGATCCCAAGACCGGCATCGAGCTTATAGAAGATGTAGAAGAAGCTATGTTCTTAGAAGTCATGAATATGTTTTACAGTAACGAAGGCCTAGAAGTTGCAATTGGCACTAGCACTGACGTAACCCAATACTTCTCGTCTGGCACCTCCACCGGCCAGGTGGATGAGGGGTCGACAAAATACCAGTTGCAGAAAACGAAAACAAAGTTTAGACAACATGTCACATCTGATTATAAAAAAGTCGTGCAAGGTCATGCGAAGCCTACGGATCTTACCGGTCCGTTAGAACAACCATGGTTGAATGTTGATTACCAATACTACGATAATCTATTTCATTTAAATCTTCCGGAATTGCTTGGGACCGCCCACACCAACGTAAACTTTTCAAAAATACAATATGAAAGCTCCGTAAACAAACTAGGCAACCAGCAGCATATTCTTATTCCAAGTCCATATTTGTTTGGTCAGTTTGCAGAGAACCCGGAAAGATTTTATGCACAGGGGAACCCAGTAGCCAATACACCATATGGTGATTTATTGTCATTGGCCGGAGAAACATATAAAGTGCACGGCACAATGTTTCTTGACGCCCAGGTGCAGAATTTAGATGTATATACACAACTGTGGGCAAAAGCGATAAACAATTTAGCCACGGGCGAAGACGGTGCAATAAATTTTCCTGGGTATGACAGTAGTAAGATTCTTGGTTTTCCAAAAAATAAATTTTTACAAAAACACCACCCAGATCCAGAATGGATATATCCATGGTCCGCCCATATAAAAATCAACACCCCAGAATATATTGGCCCATCTCTTGATGAATTTACTTTGGGGTATGCCCCGTTTATAAAAAACATATTTGTTGGAGATTGGGAAGATGAAGATGAAACTCCCGATGGATTAATGTTATATTTAATGACACACGCAGCAAATAACTGGTCAGATGACACCCTCCATACTGCGGGTACACGACTTCCGCCAGTTGAAAAAACCTATTGGAAAAGAAATGTACTCTCTCAGGAAGAGATAACGGTTGTATCGTGGGATTTATCGTGGCTAGTACAAAACCCTGACGCTAATTTAAAATATGATGTAGACACAAAAAATCTTATTTCTTTTGACCTTGGCAAGTTAGAAAACTATACTAATGACCCCTTTGGAGAAGATGCAAAATTATCTGATTGGGAGATATCAGAAGCGCTTTCCTCACTTAGAAATAAACTTAAACACGTTGAAAACTTGAGGTCTTGCTATGAAATCCATAATCCGCCCTTTGGGATAGATTATAAATACGCCGCCGCAACTTATGATTACAATATGAGCCCCTTTGCACACACTGAAATAGTGTTTTATGAAATTGAAAAAAAGAAGGATGGTGAAATAGTACAAAGATTTTTTATTGCGCGCCCTTCAAAAAATGCTGTACCAATTGAATTCTTTGATAGCCAGATTAAACTTAATGAAGGATATGAATATGCAATTTATGCATATGTGATATCAATTGGCAATGAATATCAATATCAAGATATACAAGCTAATGATTTACCGGCTTCAGTACTGCCCGCTGACGCGCCAGCACATGAACAAACAACGACCATAGATGTTGAGTCCAACGGCGCCACCCCCACACCGGTTGCAAAGGTATATGTTATTAACAAACCAAGAGTTGAATTGCTAAAAGTGCCATATGCAAAATTTGCAACATTATATGCTAGAGATTACCCACCACTATTTCCCAATATAGAAATATTGCCATATCAAAATGTTAATGATAAATTGTTATTTTTATTTAGTCAATATGTTGGAGAGCATTATGACTATCCAATTCCAATAACTGATGGCGACGAAGAAATATTTAATAAAGTGGCAAAGTCTCAGATAGAAGATCCAGCGACAGACGCCAAGATTAAATTTAAATCAGATGAGCCTGATTATAGATACCAAGTTTTTAGAATAGAAAAGCCACCAACTAGCTGGTCAGACTTTAGCACAGCTTTAAGAAAAGAGCTGACACCGAACCAAAAAGATTTTATTGAAAACGTTGTGCCAAATAAAAAATATTATTACATGTTTAGGTCAACAGACAGACACAACCATATATCAAACCCAAGTCCAGTTTTTGAAGTAGAGTTGATAGACGACAGCGGCGCCATTTATTTAAAAAACAAAATTTACGCCCGAACACAAAAAGACTTTGCATTGAAGGTTCCAGAAGAAGAAACCAAGAGCATGAGAAAATATGTGCATATATTCCCCACATTAAAACAAAGTAATTTAAGCACACCCGAAGCCGATAGCATATACGACGCAGAGGGACAATCACACGATGTGGCTTTAGGTTCTGTTTTCGGAACTGAAGAAAAACCAAGAAAATTCAAAGTAAGGTTTACTAGTAAATCTTCTGGGAAAATGTTTGATTTGAATTTAAATCTTATTCACGAACACAAGACTAGTGAACAAGGCTCTGATATCCCAGGTCAAGAAAAACCAGAAGATTCAGATCCTGAAGTGAATGTCAAGCCGATTACAATTGATGAAATGGTAGCAGAAGGGATTAAACAGGAGATAAAAAAAGTTATAACAGATCAAAAACAGGAAACCATGTCCCAAGAAGATCCTATAGGCTCCGGAGGCCTGGGGAACAACATGAAGGGGAGCACCCTGCAAGATAAATTGTCCGGTGGATTAGGTAAGACCACAAAAGGCACTTCTGAAACCCAAGGCGGCCAGAAAAAACTCCCACCTGCATGGGATGATTCTAAAGATCCGCGTACTACAACAGAGGAAGAAAAGGAAGCGGCCGATGCCTCCGGAGAAACAGCCGCAAGAGACTTCGCCGCCGAAGCGAAGAAGTTTGTACAAGATACAAAGAAGAAGACGATGAACAAGTCGGGCCCGACCAAAAAAGGAAAAGGCTGGCAGAAGAAAGATATGTTTTAGATAATGATAAATGTAGAAGAAAAAGATTTTATTTGTAGTGGGAACTATTTATAAGTACGTATAATAAGGAGTATAAAATGGCTTTTCAAGATAATAGCGGAGATATTATTTTAGATGCAGTATTAACAGATGCAGGACGCCGTGCACTCGCACGCGGTGACGGCTCATTCAAAGTATCTTACTTTAGATTAGGTGACGATGAAATAAATTATGGAAATTTTAATCTAGAACACACCGGAGGCACCCCTTATTATGATTTGGAAATTCTTCAAACACCAGTTCTTGAAGCCTTTACTAATAGTGAAGGCACTTTGAATAGTGCATTAATATCTTATACAAATCCCAACCTTCTTTTCTTGCCGGAGTTTCTTTTAAACACGGATATAAATAAAAATTATGGAAAAGATGTTGGTTTTTTTCAGTACACACCAGCACAAAATACATTTATTGTAGCAGCGACAGAAGGAACAGTCCGGGCGTTTGGTAATCAAACTGGTGTTTTAAACGGCGTCAACCCTGGTAGAAAAGAATCTCGAATACGTGTGGAGTTTGGTCTAAACGCCGAAGGAAAAACTCCCGGCTCTTTAAGAGACCAAGACCCAGAGTTATATGATGATCAATTTGCTATTGAATATGATAGTAGATTTTGTTCAATTACAGATTTAGCAGGGCGCCCCCTGTCTAAAAATTTTACTGATGAAAACATGATTGCAACTTCTGTTGTAACTTCACAAAGCTCAATCGTTTCACAAATAACTCAGTATGGGTCTCATGAATTACCAGATCAACCAAAACTAAAATGGCTTCGCGGACCAATGCTTGAATTTAAAGTTTTGGCCTCTAATCTGCTCCAAACGGGAGATCCAGTTTCAACAAAAAGCCTTTGGCGAAAGCACGGCACTGCGGATTCTAGCACGGATTGGGATACCACAGCAACAACTATTGGAAATTCTAGCACGTGCGGAACGGCGGGAGCCTCTAATGATTTAGACACACGTGCCACAGCAGGAGATCTATATCGTGTTAATTCAAATATTCGCATAGTGGCTATGAACACCGGCGCAAAGATAGATATTCCTATCAGATTTTACAAATCGAAGAACTTTGTTACTAGCTGCTAACTAGTTAAGCAAGAAGAGGTATAATAATGGCAACTGATAAAAAACAACTAAGTAGAAATGATATAGTATATAGAAAAACATTACTTCACGAACATATTCCAATTACAGGATCGCTGGTTTCGGGTACATATCAAAGTGCCAAAACAGATGTGAATATTAAAAATTATTCACATGGAATGTTTCAAAGTATCTATGATTATCCATATTTAAGTTCTTCCTCAAATCATCTTTTTGATATCACCTGTGGGTATTCCTCAAAATCTTCATTATCTTCTTCTACAAATTCACAGAATGCCAAAAAAATTAATATTTATAACCAAATGGCTCAAGTTTTAGCTGGTTATGACAGGACGGGTTCCATCCTTCGCTTTGTTAAGTCTGCAGAAAATATCGATAGTAGCTCTTCTACTGAAATGGGTGAAGCATTTTTCTTAACCTTTTCTAGATTGCTTACAAAAGATGAAATTAAAAAAGGATCATTTGCACTAGAGCTTGGTGTTTGGCACACTTTTGAACATGCAAATGGTGATGGTAATAATGGCGGCCAAACATTTAATCAAAGAATAAAAATAACAGATGCTAGCGGCTCAAACTCCTATAAGGTAGATTCCCCCGCGGGCGAATATGGCGTGCTTTATGCCACAGGAAGTACTCATGGCACAGGTAGCGTAATTGAAGGCCAAGGAAATACTGGAGAATATACTCCAGTTGGTTTGATTTATTATCAAGCAGGCGTTGCGGTTATTAGTGGTTCTGTTTTCGGGGCTCATAGCAGTTCGGCTGGCTCACACAACACAGGAATTTTATCTGGAAACTTCCCTGCTGAGTTGGCCTACGGCATTTCGGGTTCTGGTTACAATGCAATAACCGGCTCTACTATTCAAACGATTTCGGATGGCGTAAGAAATAGAGTTTATAATGTACAATTCAACAACACAACAGAATTAAATTCTTCAATTTATTTCTGCAGAGTTAATCATAATGAATTTAATTATAGTTCTAACCCAACATTTACTTCAGGGAGTCAGGTCGTGGTTAAAGACAATAAGAATGATTCAACAAGCACGTATATTACAACTGTTGGTTTATATAATGCGCAAAATGAAATGTTAGCCACAGCTAAACTTTCAGAACCTCTTAAGAAGACTCCAGAAGATGAATTAACACTTCGCGTAAGGTTAGATTATTAGACTAATGGAATAAATTTTATGCCACATTATAAATTCAGTGAAGATGATGTCTTCTTCAATCGCATAAAAACACATCCAAGTTGTCACTTTTTTAGCTGGAAAGGCTGCACATATTATAACAACCAATATATTATAAGTGGAGCACTTAACAGCCCAGTTGGACATGTTGGATACGGTGTTAGTTCAATTACCAGTTCTTGTAAATCTGGCTATATTAATGTATATGAATTAAATATTGATAGAGCGGAAGCAGCCCACACTCTTCATGCCGGAAATGGAAAAAATCAAAATCCAAACAATTGGTCTTACACCTCTCCGAGTTATTCCGTTAGCGCGATCCATGACCGATCCCTGAGCAAGGGAACAAGTTTAATTTTTCCTTTTACAACAAAAGATGGTTCTAGAAATTCTTTAAGAAGCGTAACCTCTGATTCATATGTAGATGACTATACTAAAGGAGATGTAATTACAGGAAGTTACCCATTAACCGCTTCTATTACGAGGGTCTTTTTTGAAGAAGGATCTCCAGAAAACGGGAACCAGCCTGATCCAAGCCCACATGAACCTGGTACTACCTTTTATTATCAAAACAAAGAACAGACTACAATGAAGAGACCCAACCCGGCCGACCCGGGAAAAGAAAAAACCTTTTCTGATGTACCAAAGCTGAAAAAAACATATATTCAAGCATTAAAAAATACAATCGAACACTATAAAAAGTGGAGCCCACATTTTATTTATTCATCGTCTTTTGATCCGTTAACGGGAATAAGTGCGCCCGGCCGCACATGGGATAAAAGTTATCAAGCTGTAAACATTATTGACATTCCTTCAATTGTTTATGGAAGTTCGATTAAAAAGGGCACTATAAGTTTAAAATATTATATAACTGGAACTTTGGTTGGAGAATTAAATGATTTAAAAAGAAATGGGGAATTAATTCAAACAGGCCCTTCCGGTAGTTTTAAATCTGGCTCTGTCGCTGGGATCGTGCTCTATAACGAAGGTGCAATCGTTTTAACAGGTAGTTGGGATTTAACAACAGGACACGACACAACCTTTTCAAGCCCCGAGGGAGATTCAAGGGGAGAATTTGGACCGGCAAAAAAACAAGATTATCGATATTATACCTCTGACGACAGTCCCTCTTGGGTTTATTTTGGAACAGGCATGAATGATGGGTATCCTACGAATTGGATTTCGCACGCGGGGGCATATAGCCAAGATGAGGGAACCAGCCATGTGAGTTTAGATTCAGATGCTTTTCATAGTTCTTCTTTCGAATTGGAGTTTTCCGGAACCAACTACATTCCCACGATTACAATGATGGCGCATGCTAAAAAAGGATATTTAAATTGGTCAAATAATCCAACATATTTAAAACACAATCAAGCATCTGGATCTGTGTCCGGATCCTCTTTTTATAGAGAAAATAACATTAAAAACATTAAAAATACAATTAGCAGTTCTTATGACTGTGGGTTTACTGGTAGCTTTAAAAAACAAACATTTATTGATAAAATTGGTATATACGATAAAAATAAAAATCTTATAGCAATTGCAAAAGTTGCTACGCCTGTTAGAAAACTAGAAACGGATGAATATACATTCAAACTTAAATTAGATATATAAAAAAATGATTTTAGGACTGGACATAAGCACTTCGACAACTGGAGTTTCCATTGTTGATCGAAATAATGAGTTAATATATTGTGAAGCTTGGAGAACTGACAAGCCTAGGCTATCAGTTTATGATAAGTTTGATCTTATTAAAGATAAAATCTGTTATTTAAAATCGCAATTTCCAATTGAAAAAATTTATGTGGAAGAGCCCTTGAATATGTTTGCAGCCGGAAGAAGCTCTGCTCAAGTTATTTCAAAAATTCAAAGGTTCAACGGAGTTGTCTGTTGGATACTGAGAGAAGTCTTTGAGTTAGAACCAGAATATATAAATGCCTCGACAGCAAGAAAATTGTGTGGTATAAAGATAAGAAGAGGCCAGAAGGCTAAAGAAATTGTATTAGAGCATGTCCTTAAAAATGAAAAGATATTTAAAGCCGAATATACTAAAAAAGGTAACCCTGTAAAGGGTGTCTATGACAAGGCTGATTCTTTGGTAATTGCTAAAGCTGGATACTATTTAAATAAGAATGAGGACAACAAATATGGAAATAACTAAAAATCAATTAAGACAGTTAATTACAGAAGAACTTAACGAAGTACTTCAAGCAACAGATCTTATTCCCGATTGGCCAGAAGACACAGACCATGAAGCTTCCGAAGTAGAATTGCAAATGGACGCACTGGCTAAGTTGTTTGACGATCTGTTTTTTCCGGAAGGCATGCCTCAAGAATATAAAGACCAACTATTGCTCACAGGAACGGGTCGAGGCCAGGAGAACGATGATCTCATTGCCACCCTAGCTAATGCAATTGCTAGCAATCCAGACAATCCAGATGCGCAAGCGTTACAAAGAGAAATTGAAAGAGTTTTAACAGCCGCCAACGCTGAGTTAACTCTAGAATTATCTAATTTTGGCAGAACAAAACCTCACGACAAAGGGATGATAAATCTTGTATTAAATTCTGTAGGCTCAAGCGTTGCACAACAGTTAACGGACCTAAAACAACAGTTTGGCGTCATGGACTATAATGAAAATCCGGATTATGCACAGCGGCAACCACCGGAATTATCTCCTGAAATGCTGGCCCAGGGGCAAGAAATATTTGGAGCTGGAGATCTTAAGGAAATCATCCAGAGGATGGAAGAAGGATGACCAGATTTAGCTCATGAGGATCATGAGGAAGACTCGGAGGAAGAAAGTGCAACTTACAAAATCACAATTAAGAAATCTAGTTGAAAGCCTTGTAGATGAAAGCCTACATCCTCCCGATCCAACTGGAGAAGAAGTAGTTCAGTTTTTCGTTTCTCAAGGTTTAAACCCTGAAGTTGCAGATGCTGTTACGCGCGCTTTGCGCGTTACCGATGCTAAAGAAATTATAAGACGATTCAGCCAATAATAATTCTTGACATTAAGCTTCTCGCTTGATAAGATTACAACATGTATTCTGAAAAACTTCAAATTCTAGAAGAAATATTAGGTGCCTTTTATTTTTCAAATGATGAATGTTTATTTATGTGCCCCTATTGTAAACATCATAAAAGAAAATTATCTGTAAACATTTCTAAAAATACATTTAAGTGTTGGGTATGTGATAGCCGCGGCCGCAACATCTATAGTTTAGTTAGAAAATGTGGAAACCATTCACAAAAACAACATTGGCGAAGCTTTGAAGAAGTGGTAGAAATATCAGAATTTGATAATATTTTTGAAGAGAAAAAGATAGAAGAAGTAACACAAAGAGTTAATTTACCTAGTGAATATACTTGTTTAGCAAATAAGAATTTACCTCTCACAGCTAAGACTGCTTTAAAGTACCTCAAAAAACGTGGCTTAAATGACTATGATATATTAAAATGGAAGATAGGTTATTGTGAAAATGGAGAATATAGGAATAGAGTTATTATACCATCTTTTAATTTGGATGGATATTGTGACTATTTTATTGCTAGAACTTATACAGAGGATTGGTTAAAATATAAAAACCCTCCTGCGTCTAAAAATGTTGTTTTTAATGAATTGATGATTAATTGGAATAAGTCTATTACTTTAGTTGAGGGTGTTTTTGATGCCATTAATGCCGACAACTCAGTGCCGATTCTAGGCTCAACATTAAATACGTACTCTAAGCTCTTTAGAGCCATTCTGACGCACTCTAAGCGAGTCTACGTGGCTCTTGATCAAGATGCAGAAAAGAAGGCTTTAAACATCATTAACGCGCTTATTTCACATGGCGTTGAAGTTTGCAAAATAGATACATCTGGTTATGAAGATATTGGAGAAATGACAAAAGAAAAATTTGAGAAAAGAAAACAGACTTCTGTGCTACTTGATGAAACTACACTTTTAATGCAAAAAATATTACAAATTTAGATGAAAAACCTAGTTATAATAAGATGAATATTACAGCAAAAGCAATTGCAAAAGTACAAGAAATGGCTATTAAACAAAATTTAATAAATCATAGCCTGCGGATTGCGGTGGTAGGCGGTGGATGTTCTGGTTTCACCTACGACATGGACTTTGACAACTGCGACGAGGTCGGTGACTTTGTACTCGAAGAAAACGGCCTCAAGATCTTCGTCGACCCCATGAGCCAACAGTATTTGACCGGCACCACAATCGACTACATCGAGTCATTTAAGTTTTCCGGGTTTCACTTCGAGAACCCCAACGCCACTCGAACCTGCGGCTGCGGTTCATCCTTCGCGACATAAGCAGTTCTTAACAGGTTAAAAGTTAAAATTAGTTAATTTTTTTGTTGACACCTGATAAAATGGGTGTTAAGATAATACTCGACTAGTGCTTTTTTGCGCGCAAGGCGAGGTTTATAATATGAATATTTTTGCAATAGAAGGTGACAATAACAGTGTTGACTGGGTTAAATCTGCTCAATCTCAAGATAATTATCGTGTAGTCAAGATGATACTTGAGTCTTGTCAAATGCTTTGCACAACACTTAACGAACAGGCAGGGAAACAAATCGCTCCCTATCGTTCTACACACAAAAACCATCCATCAACCAAATGGGTACGCATATCATCTGCCAATTTCAAGTTTTTAACTGAACACACGATGGCGATGCTTGAAGAATATACAGCGCGCTTTGGCAAAGTCCATAAGTGCACCAGTGTTTTGGGAAAATGTGTTGAACTTTATGATGCATCACTATTTCCCCAGCAAGATCCAACGCCACTACCCTTGGCGATGCCTAGTGAATTTCACTCTGACAGCATAGTTGAGTCATATCGTAGATTTTATGCATCTAAGCCAAAAATACGCTACCCAAAAAATAAAATTCCTAGTTGGTTTAAAAAACACCGTGGGGATAAGGAATATCAGGCAATTTAATGAAATTCGCACACATCGCAGATACACACATCAAAAATCTCAAATATCATTACGAATATAGAATTGTTTTCGAAAAACTATATGAGAAACTAAAAGAAGAAAGTGTCGACTATATTATTCATTGCGGAGATATAGCACATACTAAAACCCAGATCTCCCCAGAATTTGTAGAAATGTGCACTGATCTTTTTAGGAGTTTAGCAGATATAGCACCTACATATATAATCTTAGGGAACCACGATGGCAATCTAAAGAATTCAAGTAGGCAGGACGCCTTAACCCCCATTGTTAATGCATTGGGTCATCCGTCGCTTTTTTTATTGAAGGAGTCAGGGGAGATACAATTAGACAATGGGCTTTCTCTTAATACACTTTCTGTATTTGATCGCGATAATTGGATTAGTCCTAGCGATCCCAATCGGGTTAATATTGCACTTTATCACGGGGCTATATCGAACAGCGAAACTGACCTTGGATGGGTTATGGAGCACGGCGAAGACGATATATCGATTTTCAAAGGGCACGATTTTGCTTTTCTTGGGGATATTCACAAGACAAACCAAGTTCTAGATAAAGAAAAAAGAATACGATATGCTGGTTCAACAGTACAACAAAATCACGGAGAAACTAACGATAAAGGATTTTTGGTTTGGGATATTAAAAGTAAAGATTCTTTTACCTGCAAACATATTATTCTTGAAAACCCAAAGCCGTTCATTACCATCGAATTAACTCCCAAGGGTCGACTGCCTAATAAGTTTAAAGCTCCAAAAGGCGCCAGATTACGATTGGTGTCTAATAACAACCTTCCATTAAGCACAATGAAAAAGGCAGTCGAAGTAGCTAAACACAGACACAAACCAGAGTCTATTACGTTTTTAAATCGCGCCGCCGGAGAAAGAGGAAACGTTGATGATTTAACTGAAGGGTTAGAAAATGACAATTTAAGAGACATTGCAGTCCAAGAAGAATTAATACAAGAATATTTGAAAGACTTTCAACCTGATGATGAGCTTATGCAAAGAGTGCTTAAGCTAAATTCAAAATATAATTCTTCGTTGGAGCAAAATGAAGAGGTTGGCCGCAATATTAACTGGAAATTAGAGTCGTTTGAATGGGATAACCTATTTAATTACGGAGAGGGAAATAAAATTGATTTCAATAAACTTTCTGGAATTGTGGGAATATTTGGGAA
>TARA_R110000824_G_scaffold158276_6_pt1 | contig 16527 bp, 6 predicted proteins | sample TARA_R110000824 | Tara Oceans TARA_R110000824 (sample SAMEA4397747) | marine metagenome | biome: Polar Biome; feature: [MES] marine water layer (ENVO:01000295) within the mesopelagic zone...; material: water (ENVO:00002006), including particulate matter (ENVO:01000060) such as......
GTTTATCGTGATAATGATTTACCTGACTCTTTTATATTAAAGCATCCCGCAGGGCATAGTATTTCTTTAACAGATAAAAAGAGCCCTGAAAGACAGATAAATGAGATTAAACTAAAAAGTGCTGGAAACAAAAGGCTCATCTTAAGTGACGCTCCTGCAGCCGCTGGAGGCGAAAACATACTTCTTATTGATGAGAATGAAAACCAGATAAAAATTACAAGTACAGCAGAAACAGCCGACAAGAATGATTCTATTATTACCGAGTCTAAAGGTAATATAGAAACAACGTCAAAGGAAGGTAACTCGATACATACCATTGGAGCTGACAGTGCGGGAGATTATAGTATAACAAATATAGGTACTGGAAATATAGACATCTCATCCAATCAGGGTCATATCACTTTATTAGCCGCGACAAGTATTACATTGACATGTGGGGACAGTACTATCACCATGACCCCCGAGGGCATAAACATTACAGCCCCAGAAGTTAACATTGACGGGGTAGAAGCAGGTGATGTTCTTGTGCAAGGAATTTCCTTACGTCAACATAAACACCTTGGTAACCTTGGTGCCCCAACCTCAATAGGTGGAATGTAATGGTTACAGTCATAGAACAAGAAATATACGCAAGCTCTCTTTGTTTTTATGGGACAACTAGACCCACCGATACGGGTACTGCCATCTCTCTTGGAGAGTCATTTGCTCTGGACGTATCCTCCCTGTTTCTATACAGAAACAGAGAACCAAACCCAGCTGGAGGGGTGACCCCCACCCCAAAGATAGTTAACAGGATAAGCATAGAACCTCTCTGGGATGTTAGTTATATAACTCCAAGCTCTATCGTGGTTGGGGCGTCTACCTTTACAGCTTACTTTGCGGATGTTCTCGCCCAACCGTTTATTGCATCTCAACGTCTAAACAACTTAACTCAAAATTTCTTTGGGTTCTCCGCTACGGCTGATTTGGAATGGAAAACAAACCAGTATGGTCCGGGAGGTTCTATGATATCCCCCGTTGTACATCAATATGAAAATGATGTTCATTATTCTGATAAATTTGTACTTCATCCCTGGGAAGACCTAAAATTTAAACTGCAGGGCGCTACTCTGGTTGATGACTTCCCAGGAAGCACCTCCCCCGTCCTGGCTGCCCGTAAAGCTGTCTGGGAGCAGCAATGGGTTAGCAACCCTAACCCGGTACTTAAAGTCCGTGTTGAGTTAGAGGAATTCAACCCCTCATCCCAATATTATAAGAGAGTTTCCCTTAATGATGTTACCCCTAAATCGGGCGGGTATGAACTCTACTCTGACGAAAATATAATGCTACTAGATTTAAGGACATCATCCCCCACTCTCCTAGAAAAACCTTTTGACAGATTATCTTCCCTTAACAATTTTCAACTTGACAATCTAGATTTTAGAAGCGCGTTCCCTTGGGGAGGCAAAACCCCAAGCAAATTTATGTACTCTATTATCCTTCATACTGAGGGTGCCCCCACCGCTACGAGATATATCAGAAAGTACATAAAGTTTGACGCAGGAACAACTTCTAATTTGGAGATAAATGGGTTACTTAAAGACATAGGACCCCTCACCATTGAGGTGGGGCAGTACCTCACAGCAGTAATTTACGAGTTTGAATCCCGAATAGTTGTCAGCACTGAAGCTCTCACAGCACGCCAAATGCCAGCATTTTGGTTAAATGGCTCCATAACCTAAATACAATAGACGAATGACTTTATTTACAGAAAAATCCCTCAACCTAATGCCTTCACAGGCACTAACGGGGTTGAGCAATGCTCTAATTGTGGACAAGAGCTCCAAAGAAGTTAAGCTTGCAACAGCTAACTCCAAGATAGCAAAATTAGACGGCACTGCTACCTTAAGAACACCCGTGTCGGGAAGAGTTAGTGTTGGTGGAGGAGGTACACCCTCGGCAGCAAAGCAACAGGAATCCATGGCAGCCCCCGCAAAATCAACCGCGAACAGCGCATCACTGCTAAATGATTCTACGGCAAACCCTGGAGGCGCTCCTGTATTTGTACCTGGTACTGTACCTGCAGCCACAACATCCCAAGACGTCGATGACATGTCCGCAGAGGTAAACTCTTATTATGAATCTACAGGTTCAACTCCAAGCCCAATAACGGCGACACAAATAGCTAACGCACAAATCACAGTAGCTGCCTTACTGATTGAGGTTAAGGAGTTAACTGATACTATTAATCTTATCGCTGATATCTTAGCTATGAGAGCTCAGGGCGAGTTACCTAACCCCCGGTTAAATTTTTCCGCGCTTGACGTTGGTTCCCTCCCCCCTTCCACCCTGGAAAAAATTACGACCGCCATGGATAATAATGAACGTTTTATCCAGAAGCAAATTATTGCCCCTTTCGTAGAGAACCAAAGAGTTCTAGCTTCCTTACAGGCACAGGCTTCAGGGTCCTTGGCTGGCGTAGAACCTATCTTTGACTTGGATTTTGGTCCTCCAATCTCGACCGACAGTCGATTTGTATTATCAAGAGACGGGTTATATTATAACTCGCGTGGAGGCACTGTCCCTACCGTGACACCTCATCCTGTTTCGTCTACTATGTGGGACCTTCAATACCCTTCCAACCGAGGCGGTAGAGGGTTGTCATTTACTACCCAAGACGCCGAGAATACAACTGACTCTATTTTTGACTTGGACGAAAATTTGGCAAGGGAAAATCCCTACGTAGAAACCTTTATTAAATATGATGATGTAACTCAACAGTTTAAGGATGACAAAATGTCACACATGACGGAGGTGTCCGGGTACATAACGGAAATCTTAGCAAATGGCTATACCCATGATGACTCCTTAGTCCTATCATATATGTCCCAACTGGGCGCTGTTGCATCAGTCTATGACAATAAAATTAGAAAGAGGGAGCGCCAGATGACCATAGCAGCGATATACGGAAGGGAATCTTTCATGGTAACAGACAGACAACATCCTTTGGGGGAAGGGCTGTTTTTTAAGTATGAACCACCCACAGGAAAAGCATTTGAGTATATGCTGCAGTATAAAGATTTGCCTGATGCGTTAAAATCTTCAACCTTCTTTACTTTAGAGGGAGGTCAAACCGTACTGTACAACACCAAGACTCGTAAAGTGGTACATTCGGAAATACCTTCTAATGTTTTGGCTAAGGTAGGTAAGTGGGTAGAAATCCCTAGAATCCCTCTTAATGATTTTTCTTATCTAAAACAAAGTGACGTCCCTCTGCACGCACAAAAAAATATCACTCTATTCTCTGAGGACTTAGATACCGTTATAGCCCCGTACCAAGCCCATTACGTGGTTGCTCCTACCGATGTACCTAACATGGCGACAGACAGTCTAGCTGTCGACCCTATAGGTTTAGGTGATTGGGTCCATAGACAAACCTCTGGTAGCCTGAGTGCCACCACCCCTTTATACAAATCCCTTACAGATGATATTGTGACCGACGGCTTATTAATCTGTTATAATTTCCTTGACCCCGACGCTGTAACACAACCCTCGGGCACCTTATACGCACTTAATAATGCTGCGGAAGGTTCCAATCGATTGGATGGGAAGCTAGTAGCTTTCGACAAGTTTATGGTGTTCCCCTCCGGAGTAGGTCAGATGTTTTGTGGTGGCACGCTATTCAACACACACGCCTCCCAAAGCCCTTTATGGGAGGAAGTTATAGGTTCTTATGTACGATTACCTAATACAACTAAGGATTACGCAACCCTGAGTCCTAACCTCCCTTTCAGGGGGTCTAAACCTTTAGACAACTTATTCTATAGCCAGGAAGGAGTCTCCTTAGATTTCTGGGCTTATGTCCCTCGTATACACAGTGATATGACCGATGAGCACAGGTATCGACTAGTATTTGCAAATGAGAACAGTGGTCCTGTGCCTAGTAACTATATCGCGGCGACTACCCAATCCAACAGTAGTCGAGGTAATGGTCTTGGGGCTGGCGGAACGAATCTGAATCGCACCATAGGTATGATAATGGGATGGAGAGATAGAGGGTCCCCCCAAGCTCAAAACGGCTATACATCAAGTGGCTTGGAGTTTTGTGTAGCCCCGACCGTGGGGCAAAACCAATCATACGAAACTACCCCGGACACAGGTTGGGGTCACAGTGTATGTATTGCTGAGAGGTGGGACGCATCTGCGGGAACTACCAACGACCCCAAAAATGCAACTCAAGTAGGTATGTTTGTACCCCCTTCAGTACTAACTTCAAGCGGGTTCGGCATTACAGACGTTAATACGGGATACCACCATATTAATATTTCTTTCGATTACTTAAACAGCAAAGTCGATTTTAATTTTGATGGGGAGTTACTTGTTACTTCTTCATTAGCGGACGTTATTGGCGGGCACGGGTCGGATACTGTATTCCCCACGAGCGTTAAGATAGATTTAGCTGGGCAAAGAGACCATATTTTCTACAATGACCCGACCGTTGAGAGTTTCCTAGGTAACACAGTGTACGATGAAAGATGTACCCCTGAAAGAGTTGCTTTCCCTGTCTTCACGCCTTGGATTATTGGCGGAGGTTATACAGATAATATGCCTAAGATTCCAGGAACCAATTTCAAACCCCAAGGGTTCTTAGGGAGTAACACAAACAACACTTGGCAGTACACTCAGAAAGGAGGTTCCCTGTCATCCATAAGAATTCCAGATACTGCCCTCGGCGGAGATTACCCAATAGGACAACACCGTCCACCCCTATCCGCCAGTAAAGGAGGTTCAGGTCATAGGATTATCCCTAGAAGTGGTTTAGATGGATTTATAGGAAGTTTTAAGATTTACTCTCGACCTCTAAATACTGGTGAAGCTAAATCCAATTACGATAGCCAGAAAGGATTTTTTCATAATATTCTTTTACCAAGCCCATAACAATGACAAACTTCGATTTAAATTATATAAAAACCTCGGCTGCCGAACGCATATTAGGAGTAGCCTTTCCTATGCAGAGCGGCGTAGGAGGTTATTTTGCGCAAAACGAAAACCTTCGCTCTTTACGAGATTGCGTTGTACAGCTAATCATGACCACTAGAGGGGCAAGAGTTATGAGACCTGATTTCGGAACTGATTTACGTGCATCTGTATTTGAGCCTTTAGACGCGGAGATGCTAGACATTCTAAGGGAGCAAATCATACAAACCATTTCCAAGTACGAACCTAGAGTTATTGTTAAGCGCATTTCCCTTACCCCCGACCACGAACAACAAAGCTTAAAAGTGGAACTTTACATCACATCGAAAGATGACTTACTAACCGGAGAACTGATAGACGTTCTCGTATAGCCATGCCAACCAACCAAGATTATTCCCGCTACTTCCAGGGTCTGTATAACATATCAGGCTTTGACGGAACCATTGAGTCCGATTTCCTAAAACTAGGACAGGTGCCTGACGACAGAAAGTCCGACCTAATTGATTATAATATCAATGGGTTTGACGAGTACAGAAAGGCACTTCAAAATTACCTTCGGTCTGTATACCCCCTAGACTACAACAACTTTGCAGCTTCCGACTTAGGACAGATGCTTGTTGAGATGTTCGCCTACATGTCCTCAGTCCTCGCTTTGCGCGCCGACATGACAGCTAACGAAATGTATATTGACACCGTTAAAAATGAAGATAACTTAAAAAGACTTCTAGAGTTAATTGGAGTAAGTATGAAAGGTCCTACTGCGTCGAAAGCTACGGGACTACTAACAATACCGCCCGACGTCGTATTAGCAGACACTGTTATTATTAATAAAGGTGACCGCACTGTACAGGTACTTAACCAAAGAAGTAATGTCGCCCTTTCATATACCATAACAAAACAAAAAACCAACGGCGAGCTCGATTTATTCAGCCAAGACTTAAGTTTGGACTCTACCACTGATTTTGGGGGTAATAACTATGCGAGCGGTTTGTTGTTGTTAGAAGGTGCGCTTAGAAGTGAAACAGGAACCTTCCGAGGAGGGACAAAGACACGTCAAACCTACGAGATTTTGGATGGACCTGTTATTGAAGGAAGTATTGGAGTGTCTTCCACTGAGGCTAATGGAACCTTATACAATGAAATCAGCAACCTATTTTTAGCTTCTGGGGGAACTACCCCCGTATTCCAAAAAACATACACCGGCGGCTTTGGCGCTATCCTAACTTTTGGAGATGGTGTTAGAGGTAGACTTCCTAGCCCAGGAAATAATTTTGTGGTTACGTACCGAACAGGTGGAGGAGGCAATGGCAATATCGCTACAGGCTCTTTAAACACTACTGTCCGATGTTATAACGGGGGCATCGACCCTATAGACGCAACCCTGGTTAATACAACCAAAGGTTCGGGTGGAACACCTGCCGAATCTGTCGCACATGCCAAACGCTACGCGCCCTACTTCTTCAGGACTCAATATAGAGCAGTTACTGGAGAGGATTATAACACATTAGCAAACTCTTTTGTTGGGACTGCTGGAATGACTGCTAAAGCTATGGCTTCTTTAAGGACCAACGGCGCAGCAGCGAATGTCATCGATTTGTTTGTCTTGGCAAAGGCTTCTAGCACCCAGTTAGAACGCGCTTCTATAGCTATGAAAAAAGAGTTAATAGACTATTTCCAAAACTATAAGATGTTGACGGATGAGATTGTCATTTCTGATGGTGTAGTTCGTACTTTAGATATAGTTGCGACGCTATACATTGATAAATCCAATAAGAGATTTACCGACTCCATACAGCAAAAAGCAGCAGACAAAATATTAGAGTACTTTAATGTTGATAATCTAGCCTTCGGAGAAAAACTAAGCATGTCGGACCTGAATAACTTTATGTTAACGGTTCCCGAGATTAGATTTTTTAAAGTAGATAACCTTCCAGACGATATTTATGTTAACTTTAATGAGATTGTGCAGCTCAACAACTTTGAGTTTTCAACGGAGCTTGTATAACAATGACGATGTCGGACAAGGGCGCGGGTCAGGAACACTTTAAGGCTAATTACATTGAGGTAGTTAGACGAATTCTCCCAGAGTATTACGAAGAAACGGAGTATAATCTATTCGGCGAGGAGGAGGATTTGCAGTACAGAGTTCTAGGCTCGATTTTATATCTCGCCAACAACGTGTCAAGCCTTATAGGGAAACCAACCACGTACAACCTACAAGTATCCTCCTTCAGCGGTAACGAGGCTTACGTACCTTACTTTGTTCCTTTTAATAACCTTACCGATGTAAGCCCTTCGAAATACGAAGAGTATATCTTAAGACCTTTTGGTAAAACCTTTGCAAGCTTTACTAACAAGGACCAGTTTTCTACCTTCCTCCTAACGTCGGCTCTACCTCATACCCGGCTTAACCACGTAAGTGATTACTTCGCCCAACAATTTAGTAGTACTGTAGACCCAGACATAACAACTGTTTCCGGTGTTTCGAATGCTTTAATTCAGAACTTAGGTTGGGTATATTTGCAAAACACCCCGGGCACGATTACAGACGCTAACTCTGTAGGGGTAAGTTCTTTCTTATACAGTTCCATTATGGAGAATATCTATTACGGAAAGAGGTTAAAGACCTCGGATGGCGTAAGGAATCTTTTTAAATGGATGTACCACAACGCCAAAGGAGGCGGTGAGGCGTGGACCCCTATAGTAAATAAATTTCTTCCAGTCCCTTTTAATAATCCATCATCGGTGTACAACCCAGTAGACGGAAACCCCGGAAATTTTTATGCGTCCGGGGGACAGCTTGTAAGCGCGTTAGACACCCTCGTAAGTGTGTGGGTAAACGAAGATGACCCAAACTCACTCTACTTCAGAGACATCGTTAATGCGTCCCTCTTAGGGCTTGACGTGAGCCGGATGGAAAATGCAGGTCCAATGAGTAAAATGCTTAAAGCGCTTGCCTATGGATTTTATGATATACAAACCTCGATAAGGGATGTTCAATATTTATTAGATATTGAGGAGTGCCCAGAAGAATTTCTACAATATCTGGGAAGGTACTTAGGGTGGACATTTTTCTCTGAGGACCCGGACAAATGGAGAGACCAGTTAAAGCAAGCCATTTATCTATACAAAGCAAAAGGAACCCGGCAAGCTATTGCCCAGGCGGTTAACATGGTGATTCCGTCCTCCGTCTATAGCCCTGTAGCACCTGTTTCAGGGCTCCAAGAATTATGGGAATCTTATATCCCAAACCTTCTTTACTATACTTTAAAAACCGAAACAAATTTAGGAAAAGATAACGATGAGTATTTAGACTTTAGAAGTAAGTTTAGTGGGGCTCTAGCCGCTTCTGGCTTGCCATTTAGGGTAACGAACTACGATGGCGCTAATAAAGACAGCAACGTACGTTTTGCGGTAGACGCCGTCCTAGAGTTATTGAATGAGGAGTATGGGTACATGGTTATTGGAGGGACTCCTTACAAAGAGACAGCCTACTGGAAAGCCCAAATTGCCAGAGGAGTAGCCCCGGGATATACCGCTAGAGGCGCACGCCTAACGATACCTCCATGGGAAGAAAGCAGATTTTACCAAAACTGTCAAGTGGGTCCGAACATGGATAATTTTATCCAGACCCTGTCATCGATTTTAGCAAGGTCATATAGCGAGGCAGGCTGTGGCGTACCAGTATCCGCCGCTACTTATGTATCCGAGTATATCTCCAGTTCCGTCTCTATCAAAGATAGAAACGGGATAAACGAACCGGGCTGGGGCGCAAATAATACATTTAAATTTATGACCTCTTCTTTGAATCTTCCACTTAATTACAAGCAAGTAATTAGGGAGGGTGACTTAGAAAGCATGAGCGTCTTCGATTATTGGAACTCCAAATCCTCAGAGGTGCACTCCAAATTCCACGCCTCTTCCATTGATTTTTCCTCAATGGGGTATACAAACCTAACTAAGACAAAGATGGGAAGAAAAGGAATTCCTACCATCGTAAATATTTTCCGACAGTTCTCCCCTTTCCATACTCTAAACAAACTTTTTGTTGGGTCTGGAGTCCAGGATTATTATTACAGAACGCGGACGGACGCCGATGGATATCCTAACACGGATAACCCCGGAGTCGCATGGTCAGGCGTCCAGCACATTCAAATCCTCAACACCATTCAATCTGATATGGACCAAGCTATGTCCACGACGGAACAATTTACTTTTCCAGGCGCTTGGGCAGCCGGAGGCTCATTCAGCGGGGTTGGGGTATACCCGACCATATGGAACCCTAAAGGCGGAAGGTATCTCCCGTCCGCTACCCTACACGGTACTCGAGGGACTGGTCCTCAAGCATATTTTTGGAGCGGTGGCTCCGTTCTTGCCAAATCCCTCGCACGCAAGGAGTTAGTAGCAGCAAGAACTGCAGGACGCCGCCGAGATTTAAAATATAAATTTATTGGTTGGGCACAGAACAGGCAAGGACTTAACCAACCTATCTCTACCGATTGGTTTGGGATGAGTGGTGGGGATTTACAGCCTGTGCTTAAAGGTAGAGGGTTGAATATTCCAGCATTTGTCCCAAAAGGATTTAACTTTTCCTCACAAAATTTTGTGGATACCAGTGGGAGTCTGTCCTCCGTATACTCATATTATAACTCTTCATCCACGCCCTTCTTTGAATTTAGTGCATCTGAATTCTTCCCAGCACGCTATATCCCAGACTTTGAAACCAACGCCTCTAGCTTTAACCAGTTACGCGATGTTTTTGGCTCCCAAATTTTAAGAGCTATGACAACTATCTTTATTAAGAAAGGGAGGCAGGACAAAAGATGGCTGAGATTTACTGACCAAGGGTTTGAAAACTTTAAATTTGGTGCAGGCATACAAAAGCTCTTCAACGATTACCACACCCTTTTTAAGAGCCAGTTATCCTGTTGGATAGACCAAGAAACCCAGACAGAGGGAGATAGGTTTGCCGGAGGGTTTAACATCATCGCCCATGTATTTGGTCCACTCCTCTTTAACCATAATTTTTCTATTAGAGGTGATATCCAAAAGAATTTAGACAAAAAAGCATTCCCTGGAATATTTGGAGGTTCTATATCTTCTCTTCACCCTGACTGGAGTGGTGTTGTAACTACCCCTACAGTCGAGCAAAACAATGTCTACCTTAACACCCAAGGGAATAGAGTGGAACTTACCGAAGGAATCCTCGATGCAGGAGCTCATGGCTCATACGTCAACTACTTGGACATCTTTGAGAACCCAGCAGAAACATTCCAATCCAATAAGACTTTATTGTCCGGGATTGAGTTTGTGTCATCCAAAGTTAATTCAATTGTTGTGTGGAATAACCCCTCCAACCCAGTCTATAATATAGACCAAATCTCTGCAAGCGGACTCACGTTCCTACAAAGGACTCCCACGACTGACCCTTTAAGAACAGTTCGCGCGAGATTCCCTTTAAATGGTAATTTGAATTACTCGTATAATGGAAAATTGGAATTCCCCCCAAAGGATATCACACGCACAACCAGTAAATCCCTCTCCGCCATAGCTGGTTGGCAGTTACGTGAAGCAACACGAACCCCTAACATCAACTCCGCTGGGTATCTAACGAACGCCAGCGTACCCCAAAGCTGGCTGCAAGATGCGGCGGGAAGCGCACTACCGTACGTCGAATTGAGAGGGCTGGGAGGGACAGTAGATGTTGGGGTTACCGAAGGCATTATGTCAGGGGTACTAGGAACAGTAACCACGCCCAACCTAGCCTCAGTAGTAAGTTTCACCGATAGACTTACCCCCGCTAACCTACGACCTTTAACGCCATCGGACTCCTATCAAATTTCTTTTGAGGCTTCGTCCCAGGCACCAACGACTGGTAATGCTAAAATATGTTACGCCCTGCACAATCTGACAACCCAAAAGCAATGGGTTCAACCCACGGGGGAATGGCGTCCCATGGAGGCAGTATACTCTTCCAACATAGTGAACGTGGTAACAAGTAGCGTAAGTATTGAGCCCGGGTGGGACCTTTACACAGGAACAATTACACCGTCAGCTATCTTCCTACAAAGTGATAATTACGAACTAATTATTGCTCCCGGAAGAAATACCAAGACTATATCAACTTCTTTCCGTGTCCGGAACATAAGTATAAAAAATGCTGAACAGGGGATAAACAAGATTACCGGAGGTAGACAAGGAAACAAACTCTTTCCGAACGAACAGTATCTTCTAGGGATTGACGCAAGAGTTGCGCGCATTGCTGCAGCTACATCCCACCCTGATGAAAAGCTATACGTCCGAATCGTAACCGACCCTAAACCTTACTTGGGTAATGGCTGGACATCCTTCGCTAAAAATTGGTGTTATGATTGGCACGCAAAGTCGTGGACTGACCCCAAGAGCACACCTGCGGAACACCAGTGGCAGGAATTCACTTTCCCCGGCAGCTCTCTCGAACCGACCAGACACGTCATAGAGTTTAATACCCTGAACAGTAGAACCCCTCTTAAGTATCACTCCCTTTCGAACGATGGTCCAATGGGAGGATACTTTGCGTCTGCAGGTCCTGTCCACAATGATGAAACTGTTTACTATGTTGAGGTAGGTAAGCCCGAACCAACAGGGGAATTTAATGGATTAACATTATTAGGGGTAGATATTATAAATAAACGCTATAATGTTTATGCTGATGAATATACTAGAAAGAATTTTACAGATATATTCGATTTCTTTGATGACCTAGGTGTGAGCAAATCATCCAGAGATGCCAGAGATTCGTCGGCAACCTATCTACTATCAGGCGGTAGCCGAAGTGAGTACTTAGAATATTGGGGAGGTAATCACTCATCACTCGTCTATGGATTTATAGAAAATGAATAAAGGGCATATAGAAATTTTTCAAAGTAATGGAGATACTCATAAAAGTATCTTCAAAGGTGCCAACATGTCTGTGGACGGGTTTAGAAAAACTATTGCCGATGTAATGACCTACATGCCTAACCCTAGTGGGTTTGAGCCAGGCGCGAATTCCGTCTCCAGCTACCAGATTCAGGGAATGACCTTAGGTAGTGCCAAAGAAGGCTACTCTCAAAGGGATTCACGGTTTACGTATAGTGCCATGCAGACCTCTGCTAGTAATTACCAACTACTCCCCCTTAATAAGAATGCGACTTTCCCTATGTGGGACTGCTACTCAAGCATCGGCTTTAATCAGTGGAACTACGATAATTTAGTAGACGCCAACCTCCTAAATAACCCAACTTTAAAGAACTTAACAGGGTGGACGACCAACTACCTACATGAAGATACGTCTGGGGTCATTACACAATCTACCGAGACACTGGCAGAAGGCAACGTTGGCATAACTAAACTGACGTTAGTAACCGGGCAACAACAAGTAACTATGCGCCAGTATCTGCCCGAAATGTCATTGGGTCGGACGTACACTTTATACACAAATGGCAAAGCGCATAATGCCACGATGGACATACGAATCTCTCGTGGACGCAACGGTATCCCTTTAGAGTACTATGATTTTGATACGAACATATTCACACCCTTAAGTACAGATAACACGGGTATAAATCACACGGTACAGTTAAAGGATTACTATGACACAGACAAGTTCAGATTTAAATTACAAGGTAATGAAAGAGACCAAGTATTCCTCGAGAACAATCAGTATTTCGTTGAGTACATTTTTCCATCCGTTGGATTTATTGACGAGAGTTTTGCCCCCTGGGATTTTAATTATGTAAATCCTTACATTACCATAATACGGCTGGAAGTTTGTGATGAACGGCACCAAATTTTACAAAACCCCAACTTTTTAGACCATCAAAGTAATTTAATAAATAATGACTTTGAAATGTTTGCCCCGTTCACCAGCACAGAAGCTAAGAACCCGACCGCATGCGCGCAAGCTGGATTACATAAAACTCCAGGGTGGAATCAATTAAATCCATTGGCTATGTTTTCTAATGCCCCCGATTCTCCTGAGGACTCAAGTGGATTGGGCGCGGTATTCCCTCTCTTCAAAAACACTAGAGGACTTGAGGTTGGTCAAAGAAATGGCGTAGCTCTTTATGTATCCTCTATTTCTGTTGATTCCAGTGGAACAGCGTTAATAGAACAATCGTTTAATTTAGGAAGAACTGTTAGGAATGAATACGCTTTTGCTGACCCAGCAGACTCGGAACCCCTTCAGATAGGGTTAGCAAACGGTCAGTACGACAACAACGCTACCATGATGCTGTCTTTCGAAACAATGGTTTCAGGCGAAGCCGCTGCCGCAGATTGCGGGCACTTAGAATTCTCCTTAGTAAGAGATTCAGACGACTTCGAATATAACTTCGAAACAAACGCTATCACCTTACAAAGTGATATGTGGACTCCTTATGCATTGCCGTATAAAGTTAGTTACAATACTAAAAACACATGGTCTCAGAAAGGTGTACAAGTCGTTCTACCTGCAGATGCGAACAATGAAACTTATACGTTAACCGTAAAAGGCAAGGGAAGAACCGATGGCACAAAGGGGTTTTGTTATTACTTAATAAGAAACTTTTCTTTTGGAAGCCTAGCGGGGTGGAGAACTTATGTCTACGATTATAGTGGCACCGCCCAATGGTCCCTTAGCTCAGCGGGAGCGCGGGTAACACCTGGCAGCCTCTTCTCTGGTTTAACCCTAAGTGCTACTCTGTACAATTCCTTAGCTTCGGATGGAACTGCTTATACGGATATACAAAATTCCATTAACGGTACAAAGGCTCCAGCAAAAACACAACTAGTGCAGAACTTTGTAGGGTTAGAACCTACCAAAACTTATAGATTATCCGTAAAAGGTACCTCCCCCAATAATATACGTCCAGGGTTCAAATACAGTCTAAAAGCAAAAGCAAGAACCACTCCTGGCAACGACAAACACAACATTTTCGGCTCATGGATGGGTACCTCTTGGAACTATAGCGCGACGAATTTTATAACTAGTTTCAATCCATACAGTACTGGCATTGATACCGACAATTACGGGATGACTACGCATAGAGCAACCTACCCGTTCTTCGCCAAAGGAGTTAATGGTAAAGACACCACACCTCTCGATTGGGGGGTATATGTTACGGCTTCTGGCTCGGAGCCGACGGTTGCAAACAGTATCACCTCCCAATTCAATATGGCTAATCCCGGGGCGTATACGTTATCTATGAACGTGTTTAATGAAACCGAAAATCCAGCCTACTTCGTTTTAAGCTCAACATATGGTTCCACGAATACGGGTAACTTTACATATGTTTTTTATAATTGGGAGACGCTGACCTGGGACCAAATTGTAGAGGACACATTCTACAACATAGTAGCCCCGTCTTTTGGAGGCGAAACCTCCGGAGCATATTTCCTCCCACTGCCAAGTGGCGTAAACAGGGAAAACTCTACCCCCTACACCTTTCCCTCTCCAATTATTTTACCCCCGAAAGGCAGTGGGATACTGCGAGAATACGAGAATACCCCGATGGCGGGCGGAGGGTTAGGAATAACAGGTCTGTACGGGATTACCGCTGCAATATACGGCTCGCCACCTTATCTAACCGCACACCAGGACCCGAATAATCCGAACATCATTTCCTATACCCGTACAGCAAGACATGGTCGCAATCTCATAGGTGACATTGCTATGAAAGGTCCTGGACTTGGCACTAACGTAGATATTTGGAAGGAGTTATATTATAATTTTGACTCCCGTGTATGGCAAGCCCAACCAGTAATATCGATTGACAACTCAGCCTCTGGCGGCACAGCGTATAACCCAGCTAGTTTCATCTCAACTCCTGAGTCATTGATTACAGGTATGTGTTTGTTTGGACTGGATAGGGATACACAATACCAACTCAATATAATCGATACCTCGGGTGGAAGCTACACAATACACGACATCAGCCTAACGGACACAGCCTTGGTTGCTAATAGTGGTAAAAGTAGATGGATTCGTGATGCAAGTAAATGGACTAGTGAACCTTATCCAACAACCCAATTTATGGATTACAATGACGGCGCCGTATTTAAATGGTCTAACATAGGCTCTGACCACGCTAACTACGATTTAGTTGAGCCAATTGTAAACTCCCCTTCCGGGATGCTTTACATGGGCACACACTTTCCTGCAAATCTCCTAGGTCTGGCTGCCTCCAGTGGAGAGTTTGTCGGGAGCTACACTGGTACTTCTAACCCTATCTTTGTCCCTCTCATGAGAACGCTTAGCACGCAATGGAACGGGTTTGTACCCTGGTTAACACAAAACTTTACTCTAGAAGAGTATAACCTTAAAGGTGGCGACCAATTCGCTGTTGGGTTGGAAGGAATGTCTAAATGGAGTAACGCTGCAATTGATATGACTGTGAACGCGCAGTATAATGGAGTACAGTATAGTTTTGACCCCGCATTAAAAGAATGGACTGAAGGGAATGCCGAAAGACCTCCTAGAGAGTATGGTCCCACGCTTGCATCCTGGGGCGGTCAAGAAAATTCAAATTACTTTGCGGATGACAAGACCTGGCAACAACTACTATCACCTCCCATAGTTGCCCCTCTATTTGGTCCTAACACAAAGATAACTGTAAGTTTTTATTTGAGCCAGAAAGGCTCACCCGGACAGAGTTGGGATTTAAAAGACTTTAAGATTTACAAATACACCCCCGCCGAACCAGGTATTTATCACGTATCGGGACCGACTTTCAACTTCCCTGAATTCCCGTCACCCACAGACCTCCGCCTACAATCTCCAGACCCTGCACGTACCCCCGGACAAACAGGTCAATTTTTAAATAGAATTAATTTCTTTAATTATTACCCTGCTGCGTTACCAGACGCCGGAGCCGCAGGCGTACCTGTTAGCGGTTTGCGAGCCATTAATAACCCCATGGCACCCTCTATTACGGGCGAGAAAACCTGGGAGGAAGCTATAACGAATGGCGCATACCTCCCCTCAGCGGGACTATACTTTGGGTCTGGTACCTACGGCTTAGCGAACGTAAAACAGCCCTGGGGGTTAGACGTTAGCGCGGGAATGGTATCTGGAACATTAAACCAAATGGGTGTTGTAAATAGTGATGGTTATATTTACCGTCACCCTCTTCCTGCTACGGATGACAACGCAACCGATGCAAGTGCTGGATTCATCGTTTCTTCTTACCAAAGCGACCCAGCTAATATTTATTCCCATAAAACTGTTCGGTATGTGTTAAAACTCCACAAAGATGACTGGAGATTTCTGGATTATTACATGGGAGGTCTGGGAGCAATGGGACTGAATACCTTGAACTACAAGGAAACCTATAAAAAGCTAGGTACCGCTTTTCAAATTAGTGGAACGGATGCCATATCTTCATATGTACCAGGTTCCCGTGAAGGACTATATAAAATAGCCGACCCTAGCCGAAACCCTATATTCCATTTAACCAATAAAAAGGTAATGTTTCCTTCTGGGTTAAAAATAGATTACCACAGCATGTCTCATATTACTATATTCTGGGATATCAATTACTAAAATGCAATTTCTCGAAAAATCAGAACCCC
>TARA_R110000824_G_scaffold43928_8_pt1 | contig 16516 bp, 34 predicted proteins | sample TARA_R110000824 | Tara Oceans TARA_R110000824 (sample SAMEA4397747) | marine metagenome | biome: Polar Biome; feature: [MES] marine water layer (ENVO:01000295) within the mesopelagic zone...; material: water (ENVO:00002006), including particulate matter (ENVO:01000060) such as......
GCTCGTTTCATAATAACTTCAACAGAGCCATTGAAGTTTAATAATGCATTAATAGTTAAATTCTATCCTGCAATATGGTACTTCCAACTATTGTAACAATACTAACATCATTCAAGCCCCTTGTCAATCTTTTCTTCAAAATAATTATCAATTTGATGTTTTTTTAGCATAAGATTAAAACTCTGTTCATTAAGTCCCAAAAATCTTGCACCTTCCCTCTTTGAACGAGTAGCTGATAAAGCATATTTTAATACCGCATCTTTTACAATTGTACGCAAAGAGTACCAAATTGGTAAGCCATACATCTTACCTCTTAATCCAAATTTAGAAGATAACTCTAATTTTAAACCAATTACTTCTTCTAAAGAAAGACTATTAAAAAGGATTTCAAATTCCTCACTCGACTTTCCTTCTTTTCTTAATTTATTTGAGATTGAATAGTAAAGGTTTTTACCGCTATTCTTGTTCTTCTTGATCATTAGCAACTCCCAATATACCATAACCTGCTATATCTTTAAAAGGACTTTCTCCGAATGCGTCCTTTTTAGTTGCTATTCTAAATAATTTATCTACGATTCTAGTAATCGCTAACATATCTTTGTATTGTTCAGGTTGAATACCTTTTGGGTACAATACTTTTAATATCTGTTCTGATTTTTCAAATGAACTGCCATATGCAGTATTTTTTTCATCTACAAGTTTGCCAATTTCAGTGCCAATTTTTTCAAATTTCATCAATGCCTCATTGAATAAGTTCTTCGCCAGGTGCCGGGGGTGGGATTTCTCCACCAAGTTCTCCACCAAGCTCTCCACCAAGTTCTTCACCAGTTTCGATGTTTGATTTTTCTGCTTCATATTCGTCAGTTGTTGGTTCTGTTACAGCCCCAAGCTCCTTTTCCCACTTATCAAAATATAATTTTAAATTTGTGATGAGATAATCTTTAAAAAGTTTTTCATCACCTTCATCATGAAGTATAGCATAAGTTTCAGCAATATTTTTTTCTATATTATTAAAAGCGTCTTGCGCGAGAGCGCGACCAGTCTCATTTTGCCCTTCAATGCCAAATGTATCTTCTTCTTCAGGAGGTAGTTCCTCTGGCGGGTCAATATCAATAAATTTATCATCTGCTGGAATTTCGGTGTCAGCAACTTTGATATTTATATTCTCGTCTGCGTCTTCTTGTTCTTCTAGATCAATTAATGCATTGTCTTCTAATCCGCTTGATTTATTAACATCCTCGGTTTCTAAAAGAGACGAGACAGCATGAACGACATGAGCCCTAAAAGAATCTCTCTGTTCTTTGGATGTTGTTAAAGTTTTATATTCTGATTCAAGATTGGGAAGTAGTTGTTTTAACAAGTCTTCTAATAAGTTAATTGCAGTTGAAGAATGTGGAGTATCCTCGATATCTTTTTTTGCTTCTAATATGAGGGTTTTAATAATAGTTCTTAATTGTCTTTCTTCATTAATCTTTTTTCTTATTACATTTTTGATTATTTCTTTTACAACCAATTTTAGTTCTTGTTCTTCCTCAGTAATGTCCTTTTCTTCTGTTTTCTTTTTATTAATACCAGAGCCGGATTGAGCACTAACTGCAAGACCACCACTTGACGATGATATTTCTTCCAGATTTTCTTCTTCTTTTTTAATCTTCTTTGCCATTTTTTTGTTCCTGTAAGACAGTTACCTGTTCTTCAAGCCTTTTGACTTCTAATTGCATACGTCGAGTGGAACGACGCAATTCTAAGAGATTATGTTTCATGACTTCTATTCTCCTCTCCTCAGATAAACTGCGAGGCTTTAATGAATTAATATCTTCAGACAACGCTTGAATCCAACTATTAATCTTTGGACCCACACCTTCATTCATAATGAATTTACGAGCAAGAGAATTTAAATCAATTTTCATTTCTTTTTCCTAACCAAAAATTGATTTTTTCTTTGGTTTTGGTTTTGTGGGCGCGATTGGGGCTTCTGGTGTCGGTGCTTCGGGTGCTGCCGGAGCAGTCGGTGTATCTTCCCCCGCTTTTTTGCGTCGTCTTTTTCCTGGGCTTGCCATAATATAGTTCTCCTTTATTTAATAATCTTGGCCCAACGTTTTGTTAGAGCCTCATTAAGTTCTTTTCGTGCTTTTTCTCGAATACTTCGATCCTTGGGGAAGAAAGATTCATTAACTTCTTCTTCTTCTTCTTGTTCTTCAAGATTTTCGTTTTGTTCTTCTTCAGGCTTTTCTTCCTGTTCTTCTTCTAATTTTGGGTCTTCACCAGTTGGTCGTCCTAGATCAGTTGGAGTTGCAGGAACTCCATCTTTATAACCATCATCACCACCTTCTTGAATATCATCACTAAACATTTCTTGAATAACACCACGAATTAACTCACGCAATTGTGATTCTTTTAAATTCTTTTTCATTTTATCTCCCTCTGCCAAACGGCTCGAAACAACATTTGTTGTCATTGGACGAACATTTTGGTCTGTACTAGTAAATAGTGGTTGGCCGCCCTTCTGTTTTAAATTATCTTCCCAGTCGCGAAAAATCATATTTCCACACTCATAGGCTTCTCTTTCCATCTCGCGCAGATGACCATCTGCTTGAGCATAACCATCAACAGTTGCTGCGCCATTATCAAAATCACCACGGCAATTCTGATTATGATGAACCAATTCATGTGCAAAAGAGCGCAAGATATCTTTGATATGACGACCTTGAGTATATAAACCAACTTTGTGTTCAGAAGGTGAATAATGGGCAGTTTTACCTAATGGATTACTCATATTGTTTTCATCCCTCACCAAAACAATCTTTACATGTGGTTTGAAACCGAGCTTCTCTTTTGCTGTCGTATAAAGACCTTTGATTAAAGGCAAGAATTTATTAATTCTATCATATTCATTCATGAGTTCTAATAATTAGTTTCTTAAATGAAGAAAATCACTAAGAACCAACAGAATAGCAAACAAGTATAAAATAATGATAAAATATATAAACATATTCTTGAAAATTTATGATTTTGATTAATCCATAACAATATTGTAGAAATTGTAGTGATAAATATTTTAACAAATGCAAAAAGACAACCATCACCATCCAGCAGCAAAGCCATAATAGGATTAGCTTCCTCTAAGGGACCAAATTTTATGTATTTTAGTGTAAAGATCGTATCTAAAATATTAAAGACGATAAGAGAGATGGCAGAAATATTTATTATTGATTTTTGTTTCATTTTAGATAAAATTGATTACAATTTTATAATCTTCATCAGGTTTTTTTTCATCTTCTATTGGTGGAGCAGTTGGATAATAGATTGGAGGGGCAATAGGCAATCTCAGATATTCGCGATGATCTCTTAATTGCTCTTTCTTTTTTCGCTCATACTCGATTATTACTTCTAATGGGACATCTTCCCAAGGTTTTTTTTGATATCCCATATTTGTAACTAGTGGATGCACTTCTAACACCCCTCTTTTTGTTGTGATTCTTTTGTTAAATACGAAAGATTGAAGGGCTCAAAAGTTCCATTAGTTTTCCTAACCATCGCAAATATAAATTTTCTATTAACGCCTCGTGATTCGCTGTATATCTTTTCGATAAAACCATATTCTTTATTTTGCTCTTTAAGTTGTTTCCAAGAAACAAGATCACCCACTTGAAAAATGCTTAACAAATGTGCATCAAATAAATTTTCTTGTTCGCCATTCATTATTTTGCTAAAGATCTGACATAAGTATAAACACATTTAGACATGGTTTTGTAATAATTTTCTTCATCAATCCAAATGTCCAATCTTTTTGCCAGTTCTAACCCTTTGCGCCAAGCATCTATTTCTTCAGCAAGAATATCTACCTTATATTGTGGAGATCTTTCTAATTTCTTATTGCTGTTGCAATAAGCCATTTTTGTAGATGAAGGATACTTTTTAGCATAAGATGCTTCATTGTTTCCTAAAATTAAATGGCCGCATTCGTGCAATAACGAATATAATTGTTTTTCTATCCCCTGCCTAAGACTAATAGTAATTATTTTATCAGCCGGGCGGAGTTCGTCCCGAACGCAATAATCAAAATCAATAGAATATCCCTTTTTATGGGTCCATTCAATTAGATCAGAAATTCCAGTTTCGTAGGCTTGTTTTTTAATTTTTTTTAATGATTTTGACATTCCACACCTCTATTTTGTTATAATATTATAGCAAATTCAGGTACTTATGTCAAGCGAAAAGAATGTAATAATTCCGATAAGTTAGTAGATGGGTATTACCCTTAATAAAAGTCTAATATTCTAATAACTGAATGTCCGGAGATTGCGCCAGTAAAATTAGGTCTAGTTTCTGACGATTCGGGTGTAGTGTCAATTGAAGTTCCACTATAATAGCACCAACCACTTGTGCCAGCATCATAAACTCTCTGGTAATAGATAGTGGTTATTTCCTCTATAATTGTAATAGTTTCGCCAGCACCGCCTTCTTGATAATCAAGAGTCGCAGCAAAGTCATTTTTCGCTAAAGTCCGAGGTAGAGGACCAGACGGTCCAAGTGGCCCGACGCCCATACCACCTCTTGAGGTATATGATGCGCTGGATACAATATCCGCATAACTGATTGAACCTGTTGCTGAGATAGCGACCATTTAATCAATCTCCTGGTAATAAAGCGCCTGTAAAGGGTAAGAAATAGTTCCCAACAACCGCATGAGTTACTGAACTTGTTGGGTATGGAACCGTTGCACCTGCTCCAGATTTTGCGTTGTAGCTCTCGTTCCATGGATGTACATCCGGTAATCTACCTACGAGACGATTATGCTTACCGATTGCTGCATTGGCGGCGGCGGCTGGATCAACGCTTTGTAAAAACACCGGCAAAAACGACCAAGACCCATCTACGGGTGGTCCGCCAACTGCCGGAGTAAAATAATTCAGCGAAGATTCGGCACCACCACCTTCCCAGGGTATTGGAAACATAAGAGCAACTTCTAGATCGTCATTCCATGCTCCGTCATATCTCCATACAGCTTGTTGGGCTCCATAACCCAGGGCCGTATTTCTAGCGGCGGTGTCGGATGTGTTCCAGGGTGTTTTTGATTCCTCAGATGTTTGATAAAAGCTCCACGGACCTTTGTGATATGCGCCAGCTATGGCGTCATCATATGTGTTATAACCACATTTTAAAAAGATCGGAAAATGTTCAATAGATGAAGATCTTGGAGTTTCTACTCTGGCACAAGTCAAAGCAAAACCCATACTGTGCTGAGCCGAGTTCCTTGTCGCAGTTACAACATGATGACTGCCTGTTGTATCCATTGTTCCATGGAAATACGTTGGATTAGCAGCATCAAAATCAGCCCTATATCTACGCCAAGCTGCATATGTATAAACTGAGCCCGTAATGGAATGGTTAATTGACCCAGTATTACCTTGCCCACCACCGCGATGATGAGAAGCTGGGTCTTGGTGATCCCACCAAAAAGTTGCTTTGTGATCATTAGTCCCTGCAACAGAGTTGCAGTTTACACCATGATATAAATACTGGTGTGCATCTTTGTAAGTGCTAGAACCAGAACCTATGGGTAGAATATTTTTCCTAGCAACAAACCAAGAGTGTTTAGAACCGGAGACAGCAAAAGTAAAATCAGAGGCAGCTGTAATATTAATCCCCCCTGACACAACAGTCGATGCGTCAGAAGATGACATGATTGTCCATGCACCAACGCCGCCTTCGCCACCACTCAAAAATGTAAAGTATTCAAACATCCAGTTTTGTGCGGTAGCTGTGCCATCATCGCCGTTGCAATTTTTATTTATTCTACATCTCCATGTTTTTTCAGTTGCCATTTATATTTTCTCCTTAAATAAATAGTTTTATTATTGTAAAGTTATCCTAATTCCTTTAATTAATGCTGAACCAGTAGCGTGAGAACCAGATGCATAAATATCATACCATTCGTTACCATATACGTTGTTACCTGCTCCAACATTTAAGCTAGAGCCAGAAACATCTTCTATTCGCGCTTTTCCACTAGAAGTTAATTCTGCAATATATGTTCCATTGTTAAATCTCTGAAATTGGACCGAAGAAATTGATGCGATGGTCGAGCCCATCATGGCACGGAAGCCAATTTGACTATTACTACCCGTAAGAATCCTAACAGACCCAATATGAGTAGAGGTTGTTCCAGAAATTTCTGCGTTCAAAATTAAATTTATTTTAGAATGTGGCATCGTTTGTTCTCCTTATAAATACTTCCTACCATTGGAACCAGACACCTCTAATACTAGAAGTTGTATTTGTTACACCGGTTCCTGAACTAGACATATAAATATCGTACCAATCAGAATTAGAAACTGTTACATTAGAAGACGTGGCTGAGTTGTGGTTTGAAGACCCAATAGCTTTTACAGATGTTAATTGAGAGCCATTTGAGAACCTCTTAAACTCGACAAAAGTAGTTTTATCCCCGCCGCCGTATTTTAATTCGTTAATTAGAGCACCGATTGTGGTATAATCGCGAGCCTCTAAATAAACTGATCCCATGTGCATTGAGGTAGTTCCAAGCGAGTTGGTCGCAGATAAGACGTGCGTATAGTATGATGTCGCTAAAGTGAGACTTGGGGTATATGCAGTAGCAGTCGAATCTATAAAATTGGCTGATGCAGTAATGCCACCAACTTGAAGCGTGAAGGCACTTGCAGATGCAACGGAAGTAATTTGTGTAGCTGAAGCTGTTACACCGCCAGGTTGAATCGTGAAGGCACTTGCAGACGCAACGGAAGTAATCTGTGTAGCTGAAGCTGTTACTCCCCCAACTTGAAGTGTGAAGGCACTTGCAGATGCAGCAGAAACAATTTGCGTAGCCGATGCAGTTACTCCACCAATCTGCATCGTGAAAGTTCTTGCAGAAGCAACACTAGAAATTAAATTAGGATTTATTTGCTTATTAGGATCAACAGGAACATGTGAATCTACTTTTTCTTGAAGAAAGATAAGAGAAGAACTCGGATTTGCCATCGGCATATAAGGAAGATCTGTATCTCTTAAGGATATTGTTCCAAATGGGTTGCCAAGATGAAATGGAGCTTGGATATCTCCAGTTACCGTTTGAAACTGTTGACCTGTTACACTCCTACTGAGTGTTGTAATTGTGAAATTCGAATCGCGAGCCATAGAAATCCTTTTATTTGGAGCTTTCTATGATAAATAGCTTGAGCAAGATTATTTTACAATTTGAATATGCCGGATCCGTTCCATTTAATAGTAATATCTCCACCATTTGTGTTGATATTAAATGCCCCACCGGATCCCGTGCTATAATGTGCTAGAAGATAATCTGCTGCTCCATGAACTGCACCGGACTTAAATAAAACTACATGTGCAATTTTTTTACTTGCGACTACACTAGTGAATGTTATATCATTGCCGTCTAAAGAGCCAGTTTGAAAGTGCCAATTTCGGAGGCTTGCTGTTGCTCCTACTACATAGGGTTTTACAGCATCATGATAAAAAGATTGGGTTGCGAAATTGTTTATTGGATAACTTGAACTTATAAGGGCAACGCTAATAATTGCTTGATTAGCAGTAGCAACAGAGCTATATGCACCACCAGTCAGAGCAATTGCTCCACTCATGAAATACTCTTTAGCTTTTGGATATACTATATTATTTGGATTGCTTGACATGATTTACCCCTTTTAAGAATGGTTTCAGGAGTAAATAGTTATGAAAAAAATAATAACGGTTTGATTATCGCCTTTTTTATAGTTAAATAAATTAGGTGTTTTTCACTCTACGAAATGCACAGTGAATTCCGCGAAATGCTTTCCGAGCGATCTTTAATTGAACACCTTGACCATCTAAAAAGCTATAATCAAGGATTGCATCACCGCAACGGTCGATAATCTTAGTTGCATCGGCCTTGGTGCTATAAACCCAAACAAATCCTTCCTTCTTATCAGCATTTGCATCGATAATGTGAGATTCGCCCTCGGGTCCGCCACCTTTACCTTTAAAATGTGCTTTTACTTCATCTAAAGAGGGTTTTGAGGCTAGTAATTGACCCCATGCATCTTGTTTAGTGTTTGACATATCTTCTCCTAGTATTTATTGATTAAAATTTGTAAAGATTGGGCGGTGGCTAGTGCATCTCCCATAGCAGTATGACGGTCTTCTGCGGCTATTTCCACCTCCGCAGCCTTGAATAAGGTGTCAGCCGAGGCTCTAAAGCCACTAATTTTGCCCGAAATCATTAAAAATTGTAGCACTGAGCATGTATCCAAGGCGCGATCACGGAAATCAACCTTAAAATCCTCCCCTGCGAGCCTGTAAAGCCGTCTAATGAACCCTAAATCAAAGGGTGCATTGTGGGCTACCAGTTGAATTGGTCGTCTGTCAGGGCCAAAATGGGCGTCTAGATGGCCTCTGATACGGGCAACTGCCATTTCAGGGTCAAAACCCTTCTCATTTACTTCATTTAGGTCAATTTTATTGATTTTAAGAGCCTTTTCGATAGCATTTATCTCATTTTCTTTGATAAGAAGGTTAAAAACGGGCTTAACCTCCTCATTTGGAGTCCAACTGACCCCAGCGATGCTCAAAATACTGTGATCTTGGCAATCTAAGCCGCCAGTTTCAGTATCTACGACTAAAAATCTTTGTTTTTTTGACATAATGCTATAATACCACGGCTAGGTGTGCTTGTCAACTAAGAATTTCCCTATATTTTAATAATGCAAGCTCTTTTGCCTTGGCTTCTATCATTAAATCGAAATTATGACCATGAGTGTTGATAGGGGTATATACATAGTCGGAATGAGCTTGTGGTAAACACTCATTATTCTGTTCTTTACGCCTGGATTCACTCAAATGGCAAACGGGGGTTATCCCCGACCACGTTTCCATGGCGTAATCCAACGCTTCACCTTGCCCCAAGCCTCCATTGTGGAGAAAATGATGATGATAATCAAACACAATAGGACAGCCAATGTCCAACCACATATATTTGTAAAGTTCTTGCGTCGTAAAGAGAGATGGTTTATCGTCATTTTCAACTGTTAATCTTCCTTTTAGGTTATTAGATAATTTATCATAATTTTTACAAAATCTATATGCAGTTTCGCGTTTATTATCATAGGCTGCACCGATGTGAATATTAATCTTGTTATAATAACTAGGTTTAAAACCCATGATATCAAAGATTTCAGAATGATGTTCCAACTCTTTTACAGTATTATTAACAATTCGGTCATCTTTAGCACATAATTTGTTAAACGGACCAGGATGAAAGGACAAACGCTGACCAACATCCGTGGCAAAGGAACCTGCGTCTATTAAAGCCTGACATATGTTTTCATAATCAGGTAATTGTTCTAAATTATACTCCGAAGCCCATGGAAACAGGCTGGAAGACATGCGAAAGAACTTAATATCATTTTCTTCATTCCATTTAAGGATTTTTAACAGGTCAGTGCAGTTTTGGAGTGCAAGTTCTGATGCATAAGGGATTCCTCGTGCCTGAAATGTTCTCTTGATCATTGAACGATTGGTTGTAATTCGTTTAGACTTGGGGACATTTGAAAATCCCATGTTTATGCAGGCATATCCTAATTTCATATAAAGATCATATCAAATATAGCAGGAAAAGTCAAGATAAAAAAAAGGGGGGCCAAAAGACCCCCCCCAAAAAAATAAATTTTTTGAATTTAACCTATAGACTTACGCCTAGTCCAAGACCTACAACATGTGCTGTATTTGAGAGATCAGTCCCGGTAGAATTAAGCATATAATACACATTCACCGCAACATTACTCGTCACTGACCGCGTGACTCCAAGAGAAGCACGATTATGGATCAAACCTTCATCATTTAGACGAACTTCGTCTGAAAGACCCAAGGTCAAACCTCTAACGACCGCGCTGGCAGTTAATGATGTTCGACCACTTAAAGTGTCAAAACCACTTAACTCAATAGCTGATGCACTGTCAATATTTACTCCACCTCGCAATAACGCCATAGCAAGGCCGACAAATGGTCGATGCTCGCCAGAGCTTGCATTGAGATATCCCGCAGATACACCAACTATTTCATTAACACCAAAACCAAGACTTAACTTGGTACGTTGGTCCGCCAATGAGAGATCAGTAATGTCTCCAAAACGAAGTTGCTCCTCCACATTCAACGTTACATTGTTTGCGACGGTTCCTGAAACATTCAGGGTTGTCCAAACGGCGGTATCAGCGGCCATTGCTTTATCGGCAAACATTGCCATAAGAATCGCTCCGAAACCAATCGTTAGTATTTTTTTCATTCTGTTAGTCATTTTAATAACTCCTTAATTTCCCTAATTGGGAAAGCCACAAATAGGATTCGAACCTATAGTCTATGGTTTATAAAACCATTACTCATCCAACTGAGCTATTGTGGCGATATATTACTTATTTAATTTAGTTTTGCAATATTCCTTTCTACATGGATCACAACATATACTAAAACATTTTCCATATTCATGACTGTGGTTTATAGTCTTTTCACAAATTAAAGAACAAGTCTGGGCACATTCAAAAAATTTCTTACTACACGATGCCCTAGAATCACTATCACATTGACTAAATGTTAATAAAATAATGGTTACAACAAAAACTTTCATAATTTGATAAGCCGTATTATAACCTAGTCCTGTGTTAAAGTCAAGAAAAATTAATTTCTTTAGAATTGTTCTTCTTCGGTTGAACCCTCAAGGGCTAAAGTGGAAGCATTACCACCACTTATGATCTGAGAAATCTTATCAAAATACCCAGTTCCAACTTCACGTTGGTGTTTTACTGCGGTAAAACCATGAATAGTTTGGTCAAATTCATTTTGTTGTAATTCAGAATAAGCTGTCATTCCTAATTCTTTATAATTTTTGGCCAAAGTAAACATACTATAATTTAATGAATGGAAACCTGCAAGAGTTACAAACTGAAATTTATATCCCATTTTCTCTAGGGAATTTTGAAACATAGCAATGGTATATTTATCTAAATGCTTTTCCCAATTAAAAGAAGGCGAACAATTATAAGCTAACAATTTCCCTGGAAATTTAGCATGAATTGCATCGGCGAATTTTTTTGCTTCTTCTAGAGATGGTGTTGAGGTTTCCAGCCACAATAAATCTGCATAAGGAGCGTAAGCCAAGCCGCGAGCAATTCCCATTTCCAAACCACCAGTAATCTTATAAAAGCCTTCGGGAGTTCTTTCCCCTGTCATGAATTCATGATCACGTTCATCAACATCGGAGGTGATAAGTTTGGCGCTATTTGCATCTGTGCGAGCGATCAGTATGGTTGGTGCATCACAAACATCGGCAGCCAATCGTGCAGCAGTTAAAGTTCGAATGAACTGCTTTGTAGGAACAAGAACTTTTCCACCCATGTGTCCGCACTTTTTCTCGGAGGCGAGCTGATCTTCAAAATGAACACCGGCTGCACCGGCTTCGATCATGGCTTTCATTAATTCATAAGCATTTAAAGGGCCACCGAAGCCCGCTTCTGCATCAGCTACAATTGGGGCGTAATAATCAACTTGATTATTTCCCTCGACGGCTTCTATTTGATCTGCTCTTTGAAAAGCTTTATTAATTTTTTTAACTACTTGTGGAACACTATTAGCAGGATAAAGACTCTGATCAGGATACATATCACCCGCTAGATTTGCATCAGCAGCCACTTGCCAACCACTAAGATAGATGGCCTGTAAGCCTGCCTTGACTTGTTGGACTGCTTGATTTCCTGTGAGCGCACCTAATGCACGTACAGCTTCTTTTTCTTGTAGTAATCCCCATAATTTTTCGGCTCCATCTTTTGCAAGGGTATATTCAATTTTCTTAGTACCCCTAAGATTAAGCACTTCTTCTTTGGTATAAGGTCTTTCGACACCTTTCCAGCGGCTATTCATTTCTGTTGGTTCCTTTTATGTTAAATTTATAATGCATCATAGCACTTAAGAGTTAGAAAATCAATTAGTTCTTCCGATGTGCAAAGCTCAGTAAATATTTTTTTTGTTTCTTCAAATTTATTATTATTTTTAAATTTGGTGACTTCTTCATCAAGTATTTTAAAAAAATATTTTTTTGTTACCTGTTTATCATTATTTAACCATACTCCAAAATGAAGCTGTTGCCAAATTTGGGCACGAGAGATTTCAGCGGTGGCAGTGTCTTCCATAAGATTATTAATTGGAACACAACCATTACCGTTTAACCAAGCATTTAAATATTGAAAACCGATTCGAATATTATCTCTAAAGCCTTTTTCACTGCACTCACCTTTTGGGACGCAAGATAAATCCCTGCGAGTTATTAAATCATTAAGATAAATTTGTTTATCAATTTGATTGGGTGTCTTCATATGTTCATCAAAGACTTCCCTCGCAACCGGAATTAGTCCGGGATGAGCAACCCAAGTACCGTCGTGTCCATCTTGGACTTCGCGCAGCTTATCGGCCCGCACTTTTGCCATTGCAGCTGCGTTGCGTTCATCATCATTCTTTATTGGGATTTGCGCCGCCATTCCCCCCATGGCATGAACTCCCCGCCGATGGCATGTTTGAATTAATAGCTGTGAGTATGAACGCATAAAATGTTGATTCATCCCAACTTGATTACGATCTGGTAATACTGAACCACGATCATTTGAATTGCATTTGATAAAACTAAAAATATAATCCCATCGCCCGCAATTGAGCCCAGCAGAATGTGTTCGTAATTCATAAAGTATTTCATTCATTTGAAAAACAGCAGGTAAAGTTTCAATCAATACGGTTGCTTTGATAGTCCCTTCAGGAACATTAAATTCTCTTTCTGTAAATGAAAAAATTTCATTCCATAACCTTGCTTCTTTATAATGTTCTATTTTAGGCAAATAAAAATAAGGCCGCGACCCGCTTTTAATAATATTTTTTATATTATGAAAGATATACAGTCCATAATCAAACAGGCAAGCAGGTATTGGTTTAGATGATATTCCCTCGCCAATAAGGAAATTCTTTTCTAAGAGATGCAACCCACGTGGCCTTACAAATAGAACCGCAGTTTGCTTGTTCAGTTTATAGTTCTTCCCACTTCTTGAATCTGTGTATTCTATAGTTTTATTTATTGCATCGCGAAGATTGGTTTGACCTTGAATACAATTATCAAATGTAGGACAATTTGAATCTTCAAAATCCGCCATGAATACATTCGCACCTGAATTAAGAGCATTAATAACCATTTTTCTAACGGGTGGTCCTGTGATCTCAACCCGTCTGTCTTCGATTTCTCTAGGTGGTGAAGTTATAGTCCAGTCTGTCTCTCTTATATCTTTAGTAGAATGAAAGAATCCTTTACTATAATTTTCCTTCAACTTTCTTTCATTTAATAATTCTTTTATTCTGTCAGAAAATCTATTATCTAATAGATTTAAAAAGATTTTAGACTCTTGTGTTAGAATATTTTGTTTCATTTATACCTTCAAATTAATGAATAATAATAAAGTTTAATTGCATGGGTTTTACATAGAGTTTTTTTATTACTCCAATGCATCCACTTTGCATCACAATATAGTTGCCCTATTTTACCACACAGCTCACAAGTTTTGAAGCTGAGAATTCTTGAAAAATTAATAACCTCGTGGGAAATTTCATCGCCACCGGTATATTCAATGTCAAGCCACCCATGGGTAGTTTTAATAAAATTAAATTTTGTTGGTGCAAAGCCATAATTCTCTAAATTAACTTTTTCATGTAATTGGATCGTTACAAGCATATCCTTAACAATAACGTCCCAACCTTCATCCACTTGTATAATCGCGTCATCTTCAAATAAGTTTGAATATTCTTTAAGTATTTCTGTGCTTTCCATATTTTTAAATATACAGCTTTACATAAGTTCATATTCAAAAATTGATTTATCATATAAAAATCTAAAAGATTCTGCAAATTTATCACCAGATTCTTCAGATTTAAATTCACCTAAAGTATATCGCAAGGTAGAGTTATGTAGGTTAAAAAACTTAGGCATTGATTCAATGACAAGCTCAACCTTCCAACCACCATCATTAGTTGCAACAACTTCTAAATATTGTTCAGCAATGATTTCACATTTTCTCTTTTGCATAAAAATCCAAGTGATACGTGCCACGAGTTTCGCGGGAAATTTTCTCTCATAATTAAAGAGATAAATGTTTTTTAATAGCTTTTTTTGTTAAAAGCTTATTAACTTTCATTCTTAAATTTGTTACAACGTCTTTATATCTTTTTTGTTCTTCAGTGGGTTTTGGTTCATCCACACTAAGATTAAGTCTAGCTAATTTACATTGAGCTACGAATAATTCATTATCTAATATCCTTACTTCTTCTTTCGTTAAATCTAATTTCATGTTTCTTTCCCTATAATTTCAGTTAAATTTCCATTAAGATCAAAGTGAATTTCTACAAGCCCATCATCTAATGTTATTAAACGTTTGTTCCAGTCTTCAAATTCAATTTCAGCACCTTTAAGTAATATAACAATCTTTTCTTTGTCAGTCATTTACAGTATAATAATTCCTTGTTTAAATATTTCTAATATTTTATATCATATTTTAGAGTTTTTGTCAAGATCAAAAAACTAATTTGCTATCTAAAAAGCAACCCATAAAACAAAAAAACATCCCATAACCCACAGTAAAGCAGCTTATAAAGGAAGTTACGATATTAAATAAAAATTCAACTATTTTGTTTTTCATTTGCCCTTGCAACCAAATTTAATTCATAATTTTTAAAAGAAGTCCTTCTCCCATCAGCAAATAAAACTTCCCATTCTTTCATTAATATTTTATTACCATGAAAACTTTCAGATATCAAACGTGATACCATTCCTTTTTTATTGTAAAAAAATCTTAAAGTTGGACTCAAATCATTGTTCTTTTTTACTTCAACAAGATCTCCAATTTCGAAGGCGTCCATGTATTATAAATATATACTATAAGTATTATGCCTTCGCAATTAATTGCATAGCTTTTTCAACCCATATATCATCTTCAATTGTACTTGCCTGTTCAATCGCCCAATGAATATGATAATGAACACGCTCGTCGTAATTTTTACCAGCAGCTTCGACTTTGAAAATTATTCCATAATCTTCATACGTGCCATTTTCTTCAGCTACACAAATCAAATCACCAACACAAAATTTAGGATAATTTTCCATTCTGTCCCTTTGATATTAATTCGAGTTGGCTTTTGTGAACCCATGACAATGTACCGTCATACCAGGCACATTTAACAGTATTAATTTTTTCGTATTCAATAGACAGTAAATCAACTACAACCCCATATTTACGATTAGGAATTGCAAACAATGTCATATATTCCACGAGGTCGCCAATATTAAATTTATTCATGTACTTGATACCAGCACCAATTGGCGAATACGTTCTTCGCGAATTTTCGCACCGGTATCAACTGCCCAACACACTCGAACATAACGTTCATCAAAATCCCAATTCCCGTCTTCTCCAATTTGCATAACAACACCGTAATACATGGATTGACCAAATTCGGATTTTAACTTAACTAAATCACCAACTTTAAATTTAGGATAACGGGATCTCATTTCCCAGCATCCTTTGCATCTTGCGGAGAATGAATATATGTATAAGCGCCTTTATTAAATGCCGGAGCAACACAATTAGCTTTTCTTAAGATTTCTTTCATGGCATTTATATTACCACAATTAAGGCAAGTATTGTAACCAAGCTGCTTCCGTTTATAATTATAACATTCACCGCAGTTTATACATTCATTTTTTTTAAACATTATTTTCTCCATATGCCACAATAATTAAGTTGGCCAGAGGCCACCGGCTTTCACCACCATCTGACCAAACAACAATAGCTTGTTCATTTTGGTTATCAACACTTTTAATCAACCCTCGGTGAAGTGTCAGCCAACATTCGTTGAATTCGTCTTCTTTAACTAAACCTACCAAATCACCGGCCTTATAAAATTTATTATTAATTTCCATTAGTGTTAAAAATTTTCCGCCGCCGCAATCTTTTTTAGAGACACTTCAGTGTAGCATTGTTCATCAGAATTTAAATGATGTGCCCAATGAACATTAACAAATTGCTCTACATCAATTAATTCATCACTATCGGAATTGCTATCATGACATTCACCTTGCCAGTTTTCCACTTCAATTACAATCCCATAGGTTCCCATTGGTGGGTGTCTTGTGGAACAAAATTGGTTATCCATTTGAACTAAATCGCCAACACTAAATGCACTGTTCATTATTAACTCCTGCGACTAATGTTAAATTGCGGCTTCGTTCCCAAGTGTAGGGTTCTCCAACTGCCCATTTAATACGATAAACATAAACTGCATTGATCTTAGTGACTGCTTCGCCAAGCTCACCTTCTCTTATCACAATTCCAATATGTTCAGAATAATCAAGTTTTACTAAGTCTCCAACACTAAATGCACTGTTCATTATTAATTCCTGCGACCAATATTAAAGCGTGACTTCGTT
>TARA_R110000824_G_scaffold80564_1_pt1 | contig 16506 bp, 10 predicted proteins | sample TARA_R110000824 | Tara Oceans TARA_R110000824 (sample SAMEA4397747) | marine metagenome | biome: Polar Biome; feature: [MES] marine water layer (ENVO:01000295) within the mesopelagic zone...; material: water (ENVO:00002006), including particulate matter (ENVO:01000060) such as......
AACTTCATCAAGGTTCTGTTAAAAATATACAAGATAAAGAAGCAGAAGTTAAATCTATAGAAAAGCTTAATAAAAAGAACGAAAGATGGATTAAGCAAATGCAGAAAGAACAGGCTTCATACGAAAAGTCTTACGAAGGAAAGAGAGGCAGAAACTCTGCTTTCTTAAAAGAAATGAAATCGTATGATAATATGATTAAAGCAATGGGCGAAGAGAACAAAGCCCGAACTGAGAGCATTGCGGGAGTCCAAGACACTATTAAAATAGCTAAACAAGAAAAGCAAGTAATAGATGATATAAAAGAATCTTACAACTCTTCTAAAAAGAGTATTAAAGTTAATGCAGATATGCTTGAAAAGAAATATAGTAAAGCACAACAGAAAGCTAAGAAAGTCACAAAGGAAACATCACAAGAAATCAAAGGATTAACCACTAGAGCTAAAGCTATGGGTCAAAACCTAGGTAAGGCTGCTACAGAGATATCATCAGGGTTTAACAACGCTTTACGGGACTCTATTGGAGTTATGACTGCGTTCTATTATAAACTCAACCAGAATACACAAGAATTAATTGCTTTCGAAAGAGAATTGATTAATGCAGGTTCTGTGTTTGAAGGAACTAAAGATGAACTATTCGAAGCAGGTGAAGTAGTTGTTCAATTCGGACAAAGATTCGGTATTGAAATGCAAAACGGTGCAACAGGTCTTTATCAACTGGCTTCTGCTGGTTTAACGGTAGCAGAATCTATGAAGGTATTACCAGAAACGCTCAAATTATCTATGGCTGTTCAAGGTGACCACAATACTATTGCTAAATTAACCACACAGACCATTAAAGGTTTCGGTATGGAAATGGATGATGCTGCTATTATTACAGACAAGTTTGCATACGCTATTCAGAAGTCTCTGATTGAGTATGAAGATTTATCAAGCGCTGTTAAGTTTGCTCTACCTTTCTTTACCTCTACAGGGCAATCTATTGACCAATTGTTAGGGTCTTTACAAGTCTTGACTAATAGAGCTTTGGAGGCTGGTATTGCAGGGCGTGGTTTGAGACAAGCTCTAGCAGAGTTTGCTGAAGGAGCAGAAGATAACGATAGAGCTTTCAGAAAGATGGGTATTAACATCTTAAATGCAGAAGGAGAAATGAAGCAATTGAACGAGATTGCAGCTGATTTCGCTAAGGTAGTAGGCGAAGATACAGTAACTAATACAGAATTATTAACGGCCTTAATAGACGACTTGAATGTGCGTGGTGCTACCGCTTTTGTCCACTTAGTTCAAGCATCTGACGAATTCACTGAAGCTGTACATAATACAGCTAACGCTGGTGGAGAGTTAGACATGATGGTTGAGAAGCAGAACGAATCGCTCTCAGCTCAGATACAAATCTTAAGAAACAATGTTGGTATGATATTTATGCTTAACGATGCTAACTATGCAGGAACTGGATATCTAAATGGTTTCCATGAAGCAGTTCATAATGCAGTAGCTACATTGAGAAACTTACTCGTAGTAGAAGAAGAAGGCACAATGGTCTTAACCAATTTCGGTCAACAAATACAAGATATCGCTACAAGTGGAATACACCTTTTAGTAGACGTTATGAAAGAAGCAGTAGTAATAGTTAAAGAATTTACTGACGCTGGTGCTTTAAATATGGACTTACTTAAATTATATGCTATACCTCTAAAAATGATATTAGATTTGTTAAACTTTATAGGCCCAACTGGAACTAAATTCATATTATATTTCTCAATGTTAAATAAATTATTACCTATCACAACTTTATTTCAAACAGCTCATACTTATGCAATACTAAAGTCCGCAGGTGCTATGACGGCGGCAAGTACAGCAGCAGCAAAGCAAGCAGCAGCACAGCATGCCCTCAACGCTGCTGAAATGGGTTTCGTCTTGATATCACCAATTAAGACAAACTTAACTGTTATGGAAACATTTGCAACACAAGGACTAACAGCTGGGCTTTGGGCCGCAGCTGGGGCCACTAATGCTTTCTTAGCACCATGGTTACCATTTATTATAGCAGGAGCTGCTATTATAGCTATTTTCTATGTGTTAAATAAAGAATTCGATATACTAGGTAAACTAATGGCAGGAGCCAAGCATCTAATCACAGTGTTTGGTGAAGCATGGACTGAGGCATATGACCAACATATATTCCCAATGATTTACACATTAGGTAAAGAGATTATAGCATTCGGAGCTATATCTACTTTTGTTATAATGGGTGTTATTAAACATGTAAGAGACTGGATTGCAGAGAATGGTATGGTAGTACAAACTTTAAAATTCGTTTTTGATATGATATGGACAATAGGACAAGTTGCAATTGCTTATGTAGTATATAAAGTCAAACAATGGTACAACTTATTTGAAACTGTATTCGATATAATTGGAGAAATATATGCGTTTGTAACAGGAGAACAAACTGTATGGGAAACTGTAGAAAATATAGTAGGTCATATTAAAGATTATTTCGTACAATGGTGGGAAAACATAGACGAAGCTATCTCAAGTGTAGATGCATTAGCAGGACCATGGGATACATTTAAATCGGGAGTTAAGGATGTTTTAGACTATTTCATTGACATGTACAACAAAGTATTGGCCATAGCAGGAGCAATGCCCGGTATCGAAGGTTCATCATTTAAAGAAGGTTCAGATACATCTTACTTTGCAGGTGAAGAAGGAATTATACCTGACTTAGGTTTAACTGGTAATAAGGATACATCTTACTGGAAAGGCGAAGAAGGATTGTTACCAAATTATGGTATTTTTGGAGCCAATGGTATGTATGTAAGAGGCATGGCTACAGGAGGAAGAACTGGTGCCCGTGAGCCTTATATAGTAGGAGAAAAGGGTCCAGAACTCTTTATGCCTAACAATTCAGGGCAAGTTATAAATAATAGGAGGACCCTAGATATGTTAGGAAGAAGTATGGAAGGCGGTCCAGCCCTTAATGGGCAACCTCAACAAATGGTAGTGAAAAATCTAGAAGTTTCTTCCGCTAAATTAAAAGGAACAAGAATGGCAATCGATAGCTTTGCAGGAGTGGTATAGATATGGTATCTATAAAAAGAAATTCATTTTACAAGAAGGCAATAATCCCAGATTCAGGAGTTGCTAAATTAACAGCGTTATTTAAGGACTTTCCGACAAAAGAAACAACTAATTTAACATTAGAAGGAGGGGCAAACGCAAATAGATTTGTGCTTTCAGGAAGTATACCAGATACACCTCCATATAAACAAGGAAAGTTAAAAGCAGGTAAATTGATGGTTTATACTACAGCTACAGAATTATCTGAATCAGCTAGAATACCTCAAGCTTCCTTATATAAGATTAAAAAAGGAATACCAAGTACAGAAGGTAAAGCAACCAAGCTGACTAATGGTAATAACTTATATGTTATGTCTTCTATATGTGGAACTGATAATATGTATATGGAAGAAAGTTTTGACGGAGCTGAGAAGACTTTAGGAAATGAGGGTATTAGTGAAGGTGGTAATGGTGGAGTTATGCTCCGAGAAAAACCATACGCTGACGCTGGTGCTTTAGCTAAGGTCGTTTATGTAGGCGGTACATATTCAATATTCCATATGGATGGTGATGGTCCAAATGGTGGAACAGGTGCCTTTTTAAGATTTTATTTCGGTATGCAAGAAAATGGTACTGAAAAGGGAGATATGAGTTCAAGAGTTATATTTGTAAGACCAATGAACCGTAATAAGTTAAGTGGCAGATGGACAACTAAGAATGACCACAGAACTGGTCTCAATCAATATACAGTTTTCGCTCCAGAATGGAAGTGGAACGATATAAAGGGACTTTTATCATTTATTAAGACTACACCAGTATCAGAGAGTGAAGACTCTACAACCCCTGCTACTAAATCAAATACAATATTTCAAACAATAAGAAGCAGTCCAGATAATCAAACTGCTTTATCAGAAAATTTAGACGGTGAACCATGGGCATTTAGTACTGTGGAATTATCACAAGAAAATGCAGACGTAGGAGGACAATCAATGAAATTAGCTCACTTTTGGAATCAAACTGATGGAACAAAACTTTCACAAGATATATTTGGTCCAATAACCAGCATTAATCCTCAGTTCGCTTGTGCATCAGGAGATGTTTTACCTTATCCGGTTTCTTTAGACCAAGGTTTAGCATCCGATGGAACAACTATACAGGATGTATCTGGGGCAACTATAGCTTCTCCAGAAGTTAACATTAAATTTAATATTACAGAATTAGGTCAGTCTTTACGTTTGGCTGCCGCAGGTGGCCAGCATTTCAAATTTGACAAATATGCAAATAATACAAGTGCTCTCGACAATTCACCTGCTTATACTTCTTGGGGCGCAGTCGCACCGGGAACAACGGGAACAAGTACTAATACATATACAACTATGCTAAGGTCTTTTACTGTTACCTATGGAAATTACCCCGTCGTTGGTGGTGAATCTTTAGACGCTTATTTAAAGAGAGGTATGGAAGGATTTTATTGGGGTAATGATATGACTATTGATGCTAGTAATTACACTGGCGTAGCAGCTAACCCTCATGACCCTGCTACTACTTACAAAAAGAAAGGAGTTCTTCCTGTTGTTGGAGGTTTTACAGTAATGAGATACATGGATGCAAATGATTCTGATTCTCCACGACGTGTAGTAGCTACACCTTTATTAACTAGACCTTCTGCTTATGGTTATACTGCTAGTGTTTCAGAAAGAGCAATGTTGACTCGTTTTGTTTCTGGTGCAGGAGCGACTCTGACTGATGCCGATGCAAATATTATGATGTTTGGTGCTTCTACTAAAACCGATGCAGCAAGTAACGCAGCAAATAGAATAGTTGATGATTATAGTGGGGATGGTGTAGCTGTAGAACCTTCTATAGCATTGAGTATGGACCAATTCGTAAACGCTAAAGTAGTGTTTAATATGAATGGAACAAATAGTAAAACAAACTGTGATTTAGCAAGAGTTTACTTTACAGATGGTGTATATAGTGAAGCAGAAGACTCTAACATTACTACAGAACCACCATCAATGCAAATGTATTTTCCTCTAGGTATGAAAACTCTTTCTTCTGAGACTGGTTCATCTGCAACAGAGGGTTCAGTAACTGACTGGGGTTGGACTTCAGTACCTGAATATTGGCCTCGTTACATGACAGTATGGTTACAAAATTATTCTTATTTCGATGGAGTTTCAGGTTCTGCTAACATAGACACAAGGTGGGGAAGGTTTAATACCGGCGAACCAACCTTTGGGGCAGTTATAAGAAATGAATTCCCTGTTGCTTCTGGTGCTCGTTTAGCTACAGCTTATGTTGATAGTATAACTTTAAAGAACTTTACTCCTGAAGTTACTAATCATTCTGCTAATGCTTCTTCATTTACAAAACCAATGAATATTCGCACAGAAGGTATACCAATGTATCTTACATCTGGTGCAGCTTTAGAAAATACAGGAGGATTACCACAATTTGTTAGAGGTTGGGCATCTAATACAGACAATGCAGGAGAAAAAGTTTCAAGGGCTTTTGTACCTACATATCTAACTATAGGAATGGACAATTTAGAAGATGCTTTATATACTGTTGATGTTTCTTCTGCTGGTGCAGTTTCTGAGGGTGCTTTATTGTGGAATGGTTTTTCCACTCCTGCTTTCTCAGGTTTAGAAAATGTAAATAATTACACTGCTAAAACATGGGTGATGGGAGTTTCAGGCTCTTTAACCTCTGGAACCCCAACAGGTTACAGAAGTGCCAACATGTTAGGTAATCAAATGGCAGGAAATAAATATGCTAACCCAACTGGTACAGCAGCAGTAGCTGCTCAAAAGTTCGCTTTACCAAGTAGACTTACATCAGGTAACATCGATGCAACAGAAGATATAGCTGGAGGAACTTATGCAGACCCATATACATTATATTTCGCATCTGGTAACAATGGTATAGATACTCGTTCATTTAATGCATTTACTTCTAAGGGAAGTATGCAAATAAGAATGGATACTGGAACAGACAATCAATTAAATACAGGTGCAGGAAATGCTAGAAACTGGGTAAAAAGAGAAAATGTATTAGCATCTTCTAAAATTACAGCAATTCCAGAATTTGATTTAGATAGTCCAAATTATGATTTAAATAACCGTAGCATTCGTGTTCAAAATCCAGAAGTCTTTAGAGAAGACACTGTAGGAGAAACTAACTATGTAATTTATTGTGCAAACGCTTCTTTAACAGACCATCAAATAACAGGCAGTGAACAATGTATCACTCAAGCTGGTATATTTGGTGATGAAGGTCAACCAGTAGCTTTATGTGTTATGAATGGAACAACCACCGTAACATGTCCATCTAATAGTTTTATTGAAGTGGGTATGACTGTAGCAGATATAGTACAAACTGCACTAAATTCACAAATTGCTGAAAATACTACAGTTGTAGCTGTAAATACACCGGGAGCTGTAACTTCTATGACTCTCAGTGTAGCTGCAAAAGCGTCTGGTCCAACCACAGCTACTTTAAAGTTTGCTGGTAGAGTTACACGAAGTGGATATTTAACTCAACAAGGAAGACCACAAAACGAAATAATAACATTTAACGAAGATGTAACAGCCATTGTTAACAACGCAAATTTACCATATTTATACGTATCTCCTGTTAAGAAATGGTTAAACATGGAAGTGTATCCCGGTTCAGGTAATGCTACTACTAATAAAGCGTGGGAAAGCGGCTCAGCTGGAAGTAATGTCACATATGACAGTATTCTCGGTTTAGGAGAAGCACCAACAGCATCAACTTTAACAGGTTCTACTTACAATGAAGCAGATTATGGCTACAGTACAACAACTGGTTTAGCTACTGGTAAGAATGCAGTTTACAGAAATCCATGGGTTTTAGACACTGCTGAGAAAACAGAAACTATGTTAGATTTAGAGGAAGATTTTGGTTTTGGTACCTATGACGCTTCTAAAGATGAAGGTGGACAAGTAGATGTTAAAACATTACAAGTAGGATATCAGACAGAGTTCGATATTACAGCAGTTTTAAAGAAAACTAAAGAACCATTAGAACCAATTTTATTTACTTTACAATTAAATCAACCTACAAACAGACAAAGTGCTACATTAACAGGTAATGATAGCGGTAATTCGGAGTTTTTCAAACCTTACTACCTTTTCGAATATCATGATGCAGTACCACAATTAAAGAATCTTACAGTAAAACCTGCTTTTAATGGTATATCTAAAGATGCTGAGTTATATAAACTCGGAACTGAGAACTTAAACGCAGTAGTGTATGAGTGGGAAGAATCTGGTGATGATATATGGTATAAATATATACTAAGAAAAGATAATCAAACTATACCAAGCAAATATAGTAGTTGTTTTTTCCATGCACCACTAAATGAAGCAGATACTATTACATCTCCCGGAACAGCTACAACATACTATGCTTACACTTATGATAACAACACTTTTGTAGATGGAACTAATAAAGCTGATTTAACTAATAATCCAAGTTCTCCGGCAAAAGCTACAATTCTCGGTTTAGCAGGATATGCAGCTCTATTTGATGGGGCAAGTAACAGTATTTCTATACCAAACTCAGAATTTGTAGGTCCAGTTGGTAAAACAGAATACAGTATTGTGACTCATGCAATACCAGCATCAGGAATGACTGGTAAAAACGTATTATTATCAAAAGGCACAGAAGCCCTAGGATTGGTCATTTATGCCTCTGGGTCTACTGCCTATAACCAAAAGATATACGCGACCGTAAACAGCGCTACAGCACTACTTACGGGCACATCTAACATTGTATGCGATGGTGAGACTCCATTAAATGTTATTTTTACATACAAACAGACAACAGAAGGGCGTCCTAACATGGAACTTTACGTTAATGGACGTTTAGAAAATTATTCAGTAAATAACACAGCAGTTACTGCTACCGCTAATTTAACTATAGGAGCACTATCTGGTAATACCAGTGCATGGGATGGAACAATAGAAGAAGTTCTTATGTATGACCAACAATTATGTGTAGTAGAGTCTGGAAGTACTTATTTACATAGTACAATTATGGAAGATGAATATGAAGGTGCTGATTCTACAGCTAATTTAGCTACTAAAAACGCACGAGTATTTGCTTTCGATTACACTAATATTAGAGGAACCTCTTCAGAAGAAGTAGGAATGTCTAATGAAACATCTTGGGAGACGACACCACTATGACGTTATATTTTAATGCAGCAACAGGGTCTGCGACCGCAACAGGAGACGTTTTTACTGAGGTTTCAGGTAATTTAAGGTTTACTAAACCAGACGTAAGAGCAGTTTATATAGATTGGGGAGATGGTGAAGACCCTGATGGGAACTTTTCACATGACCGCAGATATGCTAATTATCAATGGGTTAAGTTAGACGAACCAAAACAGAATATTATTACTACTCACACTTATACAGCTACCGGTACATTCAATCCAGTAGTTCAAACAGTTAATTCAAACGGTTTTTTCAGTAGATATACAGGTGCAGGGGCAGACCCCGGCTCGTATGTTTTACAACCATATTCTCAAAATGCATTCAGTACAAGTAACTTTGCTGCTAATAGTAATCAGGGTGGAATTCAACCTATTACTGTTAGTGATACTGAAGCTACAGCAGTTATAAAGAGTCAAAATAGAACTGTATTCTCTGGAATTGATAATTCTATATTAGAAAAAGAAGGACCTAAACTATTATATATGGTGATACCTCCTCTTTGTTCAGCAGCTGAATTAGTTACTGTAGCTAGTGCTACGTTACAAGTAAAATGTGTGATGGATTTCTCTATGATAGAAACTGGAACTCAAGCTACAGAAGTAGGTGGTGGTGGTCGTAGAATTGTAACTTTAGAAAAGACCTTAGCAGGAGCTGCTTTATCAGGTGCATCAGGTATAACATTATTAGATACATTAGATGATGGTACTACTGGTACTGGATTAGTTTCTCAAGTTTTAGAAGTAAAATATTTAGACCCTAAAACAACTACAAATCTCAATGATTACAGTGATAATGATATTTATAATAGATTTAAAATGTTTGTTGTGGTAACTGGTGATGATGGATTTGAATATCCTCTCAGTTATGTTACAGCAGGTTCTCCTATTAAAAAAGCTAATGACCCCTTACGAAATACTATATTAGATTTTGGTCAAAGTAGGGCAGCAGCCTCAAATGTTGACATTAGTAAATATAGATATGATGTAGGTAAAGTATGGTTTCAACCTGCAAATCAGTGGGATATTACAGGAACATTACATTTAGGAAATGCAACAGCACAAACTAATACAACCAAGTCTACAGGATATACTTACTCAAATGTACAACCTAATGGCTTAAATGGAGTTAATACTGCTGCATATTTAGCTTTTTCAGACAGTTCAAGCGCACGTGCTGCTTATGATTATGGTAGTTTAACACAAAAGTTTAGAACTGACCAGTTTATTATAGACGATTTCGGTAGGTTTTTACCTCAAAACCATTTAACTAGAGTTCAAGTACAACCTTCTAGTTCAACATCAATAACATCATCACAGACTAGTTCAATGGCTGTTAGGCCATTACCTTATAGGATTACACCTACTGTCCTTTCTACTATGTCAATGGCTACTTCAGGTGCAGCAACAAAAATAGATATAGCTCCTCTTGCTTCAGGTAATTTTTCTAGAGCTTATGTATCAGAAGCATTCAATCAAAGAACAAGTTCAGCAACTAATCTTGTATCACTCAGTGGAGTTAATACACAGACCTTTGATGATATGTCAGGAGACGCTAGAACTGACAACGAATATATGATTTTATTATTTTCAGAAAAAACTAATATGATTGGATTTAATATAAACAATTATGCTCAAACTTTAATTAATAAAACACTCTCAGGTAGTGCAGTAACACCAGCTGAGACGTATAAAATAGGTGTATCTTATCTACATATCGACAATCCAGACACAAGAAAACAGAATGCTTACTGGAAAGATTTAGAATTTGAAGATACAACAAGAGTAGGACTCGAACTGAGAAACACGACCTCGGGTTCTTATGATTATCAATACACATCCTTAGGACAATCAGGATATATAAAATATGATATGCCACAAGACTGGAAAGCTACTAATCTTAATAAACTTGTAGGTGGTCAGTATCTTGTAGATTATAGTGATGCTACGAATGAGATGAGTTATACAAACACAGTTACTACGGTAGTCGGTAGTACAACTATTACTCATGCCGCTACTTATGCTCCAGCAACAGGATATCAAGTAAGTGGTAGTGGTATCCCTTCAGGAGCAACAATCGAATCTATAACAGATAGTACTCATTTTATTATAACTGAAGCAGCAACAGCAGCAGCTAGTGTTACTTGTACATTTAGATATCCGGGAACAGACGATATAATTGTTACTGGGTCTACAATAACAGATGTAGGTGCAGCAGCATCATCAACGTTTGGTGGTGTTATGAAAGTCACTGGACTTACAGGAGAAGATGTAACTGGTGGTGCTATTGATTTAGCTGGTTTAGGAACAGCTGATGAATGTGGAGCTTTTAGATACATAGCTCTATGTAATTCGTCAGATAATGCTAGTGCAAGTACTAGAGCTAAAATAGAAAAAAGACCTATGTGGGTAGCTAGTGGTACATCTAATGGATTAAACGCAGCAAGAAACGAATTATATTTAACTTATGGAGATACATCAACATCAGGAGGAAATATTTATGACCCTGTTGCAGGTGGTGTAGGAGATACTTGTGTGTTTGTTATTAGACGTATTAACATTTATGATGTGTTTAATGGTGTTTCTAAGGTTCAACAAGCAGATGGAGCCTCAGCTCAGAAATTAGCTCCAGTAGATGCACAAGCTACTGCCTTCCCTAATTCATACGTTTTTGTTGATACATCACCAAGTACAACTACTATAGGTGGTGCAATGACAGCAGCGTGGTCTGGAAGTTCAAATTTAAAATACGCAGTTAAATTATCTATACAGGGTTCAGGTAGTGCAGATGGTGGTGGTTCAAGTATAAAAGCTTTCCCCGGTATTTACAATATACTTGGGATGAATAACTCTTACTCAATGAACGTACAAGAAGTAGATGATTCTGCTTGGAACTTAAATGCTTTACCTATAACAAGTGATATTAGTTCTACTCAAGCAGGTAATTATTATCAAGCTATTACACGAAAAGGAAAAGTTTTTATAGCTAAAACAGGTATAGAAATTACTAACATAAGTTTTGCTAGTGTAGCATTAGGTAATACAGAGGCTTCAGACGCTTTTGATGAAAGAGGTCCCGGTACTAACTATGGATGGTTACACAAACTGAGACAAGTACAAGCTGAGAGTATTAGAGTATATTGGGATGAACCACAGAAAGATGGAACCTTTGTTAGATTCTGGGGTATTGTAACAACTCTTAACGAAAGTCATCCAGCTGGTAGTCCACAATCTATAGTTAATTATAGCTTTGACCTGACTGTAGATAGTATTGCTTTGATAGATGAAAACAGTAGATTAATGACAGATATTTTCCCATTGGGAGGTTCAGAAATCAATGACCGAAATTATACCTAGAATTAGTATAGAAGGTGAGGATGTAGATTACTTACAAGGTGACTACGTTCAGCCCGGTAATCTCGGTGCTGCATCTATGACATTCTCTTTACCTTTAACTTATGCTGGTGATAAAAAATTATGGAATAAAGAAGTTCTTATGTTTTTAAATAAACAAGATTCTGCACCAATATTTCGTGGGTATATAAGAAGAACTAAAGTTAACTTTAATGAGGTAGAAGTGTTTGCACAAGATGCTATAGGTTATTTAATCAAAGATGGAGATACCACAACTGCTCAACTAAACTTAACTGAGACAGATAACTTAGATGGACTGAGCGTATCAGCCGCTATTCAAACAGCAATTAAAAAAGCCCAATTAACCTCTAGACTTGGAGTGCTAGGCAATACTTCGCCAGTAATGAGCGTAGTTAGGCCCCCTATAAGGGGCACTGTAAAGCTCTTAGACATAATAAAGCAATTGCTTAGTAAGGCAGTGCTTAATACAGGCACTATACCTAGACCTAATATAGCACGCTTAATAGATAATGGTAAGAAGAGCTTACTCTTAATAGAGCTACAGGCTGATTTAGATACTAGTCCAATAGTGCATACCTATTCAGAGCTTAATAATATTCTTTCTTTAAACATTACTAATCGGAAGATTCCTTCTGTTTTGGTAGTAAACGGTAAAAATGGAGTAGCAGGAACGTTTGCGCACGAATCAGCGATTTCTGCTTTTGATAGGAATTATTTAACAGTAAGTAACGATTCATTAGAATCCCCTGCTGAGTGTAAAGACTTCGCACAAAAATTATTTAAAGCAAATGAAGTCGTACAATATGAATATGGTATAGAAACCTTAGAAGGTGCATACCTTATGGAAAATGATGTTATAAGAGTCGAAACTGATGACCCTAAGTTCTCTGGAAATTTTAGAGTAATAGGGAAGAAAGTTACCTTCTCCCCATCTTCATACTCTGTTGGATTAAACATTAATCGTAAACCTCCTACACTCGCTGAGTATATCTCAAGTAGAGATAACTAAGGGTTGTTAGCTCGAGGATTACCGACTTTATTATCGCCTAATGGATTACCGCTACCTGAAACTCTTTCGGATGTTGGAGCGTAATCTCCACTCAAACCATTTCCTCCATAGCTTTCAGAGTTAGAAGCATTTAGTGTTCTTGCTGAAACTGTTCCTTCTATTTGTAATTCACCTTCTAGACGTGTTACATCAGCGATACGTCCTTCTGAGTTCAAATCTGATTGTCTACCCATAGGTCGTCCTGAATTTTGATTATAATTAATTTTGTTTAGTTCGGTCATCTTAACCTTGTGGTTTGAAACCTACTCTACAGTATTCTATTGAAGTTGCTACGATTGCACCAGAATTTTTATTCTTGATAGATACAAACAATTCATCTATTCCTGTTAGTGGTAATACTGGATTACCTAATTGAATCACACATGAATCATTTGCACCGATAGCAGATACCGAAGGTATTAAGGTAAAGTCAGCTATACTTCCATCGTCGTCCATAAACTGGACAAGTCTGTCTGCTGCTGCTGCTCCATATGATAATGAAAATTGTAATTCTGTTGCGGCTAATGCCCCTGTAAAATTCATTCTCATCATCAAAGATGTATATTGTGTCATGTCGATTGCGACAGGATTTGTCCAACTTGCGTCGGCTGCTTTGCTACCTGATTCTCCGAAATGTTGCCATGGGTCTGGCGCTACATTACGGCCGAGGTTTGTTCGTTCTTCACTTAGTGTTGTTAAAGTCATATATTTTTACTCCTACCCGAAGGTCGTTTGAGAGGTTTAAATCTCACACTTATCGCCAACACATGCGAACTCAGATTTACCTTGTGTATTGTCTTGAGTTTCATACGATGACAATTCGTTATAGTTAATTAGGGGGAGCCCCTTTATAAGCCTTTCGTAAGTTCGGTGGTCGATTTCCTCATATGGAGCCAATTGATACTTACCTCCAGAGTATGGTAAAAACGATACTCCATTGATAATATCCCAGTTCTGATACACCCAGTTACCTACTTCGAACCACTCATCATCTCTCACATACACAGTCATACTAGCATTGTGTTCACACCAGTTGTGTTGTAAGTTTTTATAGTGTTTAAGCTGGTCTAAAGCTGTTACATCCTTTCTGGTTATACAACCATCAGGTGATTTAACTGGGAATTCTAACACCCATGTAGATGCATCCTTTTTTGTTTGACCATTCTCAGGGTTACATTTTATACCTGCATCTCTCATCATATTAAATAATGGGTCACGAGCTGCTATTCTGTAGCGACGAATGTAGTATTGAGAGTATCGAGGGTGAACTCCAGACGCTGAATCAACCAGTTGCGAAACAGTACCAGATGGTTTAACACAGGTAGTTGCCGCTGGCATCTTTGTCTTTAGTAGTCCTGATGCTTTGCGAGATATACGCAAAACACGGCTTTTAAGGGCCGTTAAGGCCTCCGATGTTAATACCGAGGGGTTATCCATCTGACCAGTTAAACTAACGCCTAGCAGCGCTTCTACGTCACAATTCTTTTTCCACTCCTTTCTAAGGTATGGAAAGTGAGTAAAGGAACTTTGTATAACACCAAGCCACGTTGCTGTTTCTACTTTATCTAACAAAGTATCTAAGTCATCCTCTTCTCTTACTACTACTTCCGAGAGGTTACAGAATTGCATATCCCGCAACATTATTTCTCCACAAGGATTAGTACCCTGTATGAGTGGAGCGTAACGACGTGAAGGAGCTTTAGCTTGAGCTGAGGAAAGATTGAATATACCTCTTTCTCCAGTTCCTGATTTAGCTAATGCTCCCCACTCTATCAAAAAGTCTGCTGCGGATGGCTTCTCTCTAAAGATAGCACTATTGTTTGCCATAGCACGTTTAATAGGGAAAGGCCAATCCTTTGCGTGACGCATTTCTTTATCATTAAGGTCGCTCAAAGATATTTGTGAGCTGCGTCTTACTCCACCTACAACAACAATCTCTGCAATCTGATTACATATATCATGTGCTTCAACGGTTGTAAGCTGTCGACCTTGTGCGTTGTGCATAGTTTCACGAATGAAATCATGCAGCTTTACTAAGGGTGCAGGACCTGAAGCACGTCCACCCATAGTCATGAGTCGTGCTCCTTCCAGTCTTATCCCTGAGTAATCGTAATGAATGTTTTGTCCATCATAGAGGCTTCCCATAAGTGTCTTTACTGAGTCGGCCCAACCTGCTTTAGAATCTTCTATAAGAATCTTAGACAATGCTCGGCCTGATTTTATTTCAGGCACTTCAGGCAATTTCATTACTTCTTCTGTTTCCACTGAAAAGCCAAACCCCGTTCCACACATCAGTACATATAGGCACTCGGCGAAAGCCTCGATGGAGTTAATCTTAGCAAAGGAGCAGTTATATATGCAAGTATTATCAGCCTTAGCTGCGGGACCTGCTGCCCATAAGAAACGCATAGAGGGCATTACTGCAAACTCTAACATGTATTTCCTAATCTTATTTATAGTCTTTTCAGGTATATCAGGTCTTTCTGATGTTATAAATCCTAAAAATCTTTCTATTGTCTCAGGCCAATCTTCTCGCCTGTTCTCTTCTTCTAACCAACGTGAATACGTTCTCTTATATATAAATTCTGCTACTTCATTTTTAAACAAATTTAACCACTCCTTTTGCGGTTCATTACTATAGTTTGCGCTACTATAAAAGCCTTTTCTTAATTTTATAAACTGTCTTCAGCGTATTCTTTCATTATCTGTGTAACTACAATTTTTTCTAGTTCACTATACACTAAATTTTTATCTATCAGGTTACCAAAGCTACCTGCTGCCATTCTCTCGACTAAGGTTTCCTTAGCCTTTGCGATATCTATATCGCACTGTTCTATTATATCTTCTTTACTTACTGTCATTTCATCATTCCTTTTTTATAATCTATTAGTACGCGATGCCCGCAATCACAATCCTCTTTAGGAGGACAGTAACAGCGAGCGGTACTGGATAACACTCTTAAGCGAGTAAATCCTTCATGCCTAAATCCCCATTCTGGTGAGTGAGTACATCACTTGCAGGGACTTCCATTGGGTCTCTGTTTCCAGTTTTAGGATTGAATCTAAGAACCTTAACCATTAGGACTTTTGGTTCTTCTTTAACTTCTTCAACAACTTCTTCTTTCTTAGTTGCTTTGGCTGCTTTTTTAGCTGCCATGCTTATTCCGCCTCCAAGACGGGGCCACCGTGACGCCATACCACTCGAAATCCTTCTGGAGCTGGGTCTCCCTCAGTCCATTTTGGTTTACTTGCTTCTGGTTTTTTTGCTACGGGTGCTTCTGCTTTTACTTTTTTTGCCTCTTTTGACATTTTTCTTCACCTTTTTTGGTAGTTTTGCGCCCTTAGGCGTCTCCTTCTCCCATTTCTTCGCCATCTTCGGCTTGTTCGCGTGCATCCACGCTCTCTGTTTCTTCGACTTGAACGGCATTATTCTGTTCCTCTTGTTCTGCTTGCAATCTACTTATAAAAGATTGCCATTCCATGACGATATCCTGCTCGTCTACAAAGTCCTGTACGATTTGAGAGTTCCGTTGTAATACTTCACTCATTTCGCTCAACTGAGAGTTTTGTGTGTCCATCTGTTCAGATGACAGTCTTAACTGTGCTACTAACCAATTCATGTTGTCCATTGTTTTAGTAGGTCCAGTTGCTTGTTCGAACCGCTTCATCCAGTCCTCGACTATACTTAGTCTTTTTTCCATTCTTTTTGCTGTTGCCATATTTATACCAACTTATTCACTACACAAGTTACATTCGCTGCTGCAAACGTTTGCTCGTATTAAT